>WNFM01051624.1_pt2 | contig 11253 bp, 8 predicted proteins | sample 5400271 | NCBI WGS metagenome assembly WNFM01 (sample SAMN13153352, study PRJNA577476) | soil metagenome | isolation source: 60 cm saprolite on Douglas fir-dominated hillslope | place: USA:California | collected 2013-09-17 | reverse complement strand
GCGTGTACGGTGTAGCCAACGCATCGCGAAGCAACGCCTGAAACAACGCGCCCGCAAGAGACAGCGATCCTCCCGCAAGCATGGCCAGCAGCACGCGGGAAAGTCTAAGCTCGATCAAGACTTCATACTCGGGCGACTGGCGAGCCAGCGCGCGTCCCCAGTCGAGCTTGGCGGAGCCAACCAGCGGCGCCAGGACAAGGACCACGAGCACAATCGCCGTACTCAGCCCGATTGCCCACCAAAAGTGCAGCCGGTCACTCGCCATAGGAAATCCACCGGCGTCCATCGGGAGCGCTGAGCCACGCGGTCGTCACGCCGAATACGGCGCGCATGCGGTCGGGCTGGAACGCCTGATCGGGACTGGCGTCGGCGACCACCTCGCCCCGGGAAAGGATGATGACACGCTCGCAATATGCCGCGGCCAGATTCAAGTCGTGCGTGACCGCAATGACCAACACCCCGCGGCGGCACAACTCGCGGAGGATTCCGTAGAGCCCGATCTGGTGTTGCAGGTCGAGAAACGTCGTCGGCTCATCGAGAAGCAGCGCTTCCGGGGATTGAGCCAGTGCCGCGGCCAGGATGACGCGCTGTTGCTCACCGCCGCTGAGCGAGCGAAAGTCGCGATCGCGGAATGCCGCGGAGTCCGTCAGCTTCATCGCGTCCCGGACGGCGGCATGGTCGGCTTCGTTTTCGAAGAGTCCAGTGGAGTGCGGCGCCCGGCCCATCAGGACGACCTGTTCCGCCGTGAACGGAAACTCGATTCGCACCGTCTGCGGCACGACCGATACACGCCGGGCGAACTCGCGCCGGTTCCACAGTTTTACTTCCTTGCCGTCGAAGCGGCACTCTCCCGAGTAGCCTTCCCGCAGGCCGCCGAGAATACCGAGCAGAGTGGATTTCCCGGCGCCGTTCGGCCCTACAATCGCCGTCAGCTTGGGTGGCGAGAGATCCAGCGTGACGCCTCGCAGGATCTCTGCGCCGGAGTAGCGCATGCCGGCATTGCGGAGTTGAAATCCGGCGCTCACAAGGTACACCCTACAACCCCAACTGTGGGGCAGCCAATCCTGGCTGCAGCCGCCTTTCGAGGCGGCTCCAGGTGTGACCTCAGAAGCAAAGAAGCCGCCTGAAAGGCGGCTGCAGCCAGGATTGGCTGCCCCACGAGCATGCGCTCGAACGCGCTCGCGGCTTCGACGATCCGCGGACCCGGAACCACGAACACGTCCGACGCCACCGCATAGACTCGCTTCGAGGCGACGGCTTTGAGCGCCGGATAGCGGCCCCAGAGCGCGACGACTTCGCGCCTGTGCTGTTCCGTCACGCTGACGGTGTCGGCCATGTCGCCCATATCCACGAGCACGTCCGGATTCATCGCCAGCAGCGCCTCGAGCGAGATCTTTGGATACGCCAAAGGCGTGCCGGCCAGCGCGTTCGCGCCACCGGCAATCTCGATCAACTCGTTCAGGTACGACCCTCTCCCTACCGCGATGAGCCCATCGAGACTCCCGGGCGTGCGTCCGACAATGAAGACCAACGACCGGCGAGGCGCCCTGGCCGTGCGCCGGCGGATCGCGTCGAGCTGCCTGCGCATCTCGAGAACCAGCTTGGCGGCACGTTCGCCGGCGCCACAGCGGTTTCCGATCGATTGGATCGCCGCGAGCGAATGCTCCAGATTGCCGTGGCCAACATCGAGGATGTTGAGCTTCATCCTCGCGAGTTGCGGGCCGGCGCCGTTCGGCATCGATTGCAGGATCACCAGGTCCGGCCGGAGCGCGACGATCGCCTCCACGTTGGGTCGCAGGTAAGTTCCGATCCGCGTGCGCGAGGCTGCTTCGGGCGGATAGTGACCGTAGGTCGAAACGCCGACGACCCGGTCGCCGAGTCCCAGCGCGAAGAGTGTTTCCGTGATGCTGGGGGCCGTCGAGACGATGCGCTTCGGCTGGGCCGCCAGCGCGCCGGCGAGAGCGAGCAACGCAATTACCGTGCGCATGGGAACTCCCTCCAGCGGGCGATCAGTGTCTCGTTCTCGCGCCGGGTTCGCACGGCCACGCGAACGGCCTCGCCATTCACGCCTTGCGTTCCCGCGCAGTTGCGAACGAGAATCTTTGCGCCCAGGAAATGCCGGCAGAGCACGGCGGCGGAATAGTCGAGCCGGACAAAAATGTAGTTGGCCGTGGACGGCACGGGTTGGATCTCGTTCAGCGAGTTCAATTGCGAAAGCAGCCACGCGCGCTCAGTCGAGACGAATTCAACCGTGCGGCGGGCGTGGTCCACATCAGCGATCGCGGCGAGCGCGGCTTCTTCCGCGAGCACGTTCACCTGCCAAGGCTCCCGCACCTCGCGCCAACCAGCGACTACCTCCGCGTCCGCGACCAGAGCGCCGACCCGCAAACCCGGCAGAGCATAGAATTTGGTGAGCGACCGCAGCACATACAGATTCGGCCGCGTCGTGTCCATCGCGGACTGTAAGCCGGTGAATTCGAGAAACGATTCATCGATCAGCAGGGGGTGGCTGCCCGCTCCGAGCCGAACCGTTTGGCCAGTCGGGTTGTTGGGCTGAGTCAGGACCAGCAGGCCATCGCTCGGCCACATTTGCGGGTTGTCGGCCGGAACAATGCATGCCTGCGGATATGCGCGATGGAATTCCGAGAAGACGGGGACGGCCAGGGTCACGCGCTCATGCGCTTCGACGCGAGCGAAGAAGTGCAGCAGCTCGGTCGCGCCGTTGCCCAGCAGAATCCGTTCCTCATCGACTTGCCACAATTCCGCCAGAGCCCGGCGCAGCCGCAAGGGCTCGCGCTCGGGGTAATGCGCTACTTTTTCCACGGAGTTCCGTATCGCCTCGAAGACAGCGGGGGCGGGACCCAGCGGGTTGATGCTGGCGCTGAAGTCGAGGACTTCGCGCCAATCCCAGCCGCGCTCGCGGCTCACGGCAAAGAGGTCGCCACCGTGAGTCACCGCCATCGCAGCACTCCTGCCGTTCCCAGGGCCATCAACCCGGAGCACCCATAGAGTATCGCCCGCAGCTTCGGAAACAGTTCGGCGCTCAGCGGGATGACAGGATCGCCGAGAAACTCCTTGCGGCTGGGGACGCCGTCGTAATAATTGACTCCGCCCAGACGGATTCCCAGCGCTCCGGCGACGGCTGCCTCGGGATAGCCTGAGTTCGGACTGGGCTGACGGCTCGCGTCGCGCAGAGTGACGGCGACGGAGCGGCGCGCATCGTAGCGCAGAATCAGCGCGCAGCACCAGATGAGGACAGCCGTCAGCCGGGCGGGTATGAGGTTGGCGAGATCGTCGGCGCGAGCCGACGCCCAGCCGAATTCGCGATAGCGCGCATTGCGGTGGCCGGCCATGCTGTCCAGCGTGTTGATCGCCTTGTAGACGCCCATTCCGACAGGTCCGGCCAACGCGAGATAGAACAACGGCGCGATGACGGCGTCGCTCAGATTTTCCGCTACGGTCTCGATGGTGGCGCGCACTACTTCGGATTCATCGAGAGCGCCGGTGTCGCGTCCCACGATACGGCCGACCATTCGACGCGCCGTTTCGAGATCGTGCGCCCTCAGCGCACGGATAACCAGCGCGGCCTCGAATTCCAGGTCGCGGATGGCCAGCAGCGCGAAGATCCAGTAGATCGAAATCCATGGACGCGGCAGCCACGCGACGCTGGCTGCGACCACTGCGCCCGCGAGAGACACGGCGCTGACCCAGAAAAATACGCCCGCGGCGCGCGGCGGCAATCGAGTGGACCTGCACAGCGTTTCCAGGCGCATCGCCATCCGGCCGAATCCGCGAACCGGATGCGGCAGCCAGCGCGGATCGCCGATCAGAATGTCCAGTCCGATTCCGGCCAGCATCTCGACTACCGTAGCTCCATTACTGTGCATTGGCGTGGCGTACGCACTCGTGCGTGCCGCGTCGAGACTCGTCTCGACGCCCTCCCGTGCGGATCACCAATCTCAGTGCGCGAGACGTATGCGTCGAGACGAGTCTCGACGCGGCACGCACGAGTGCGTACGCCACGGCTCTCACAGGTAGAGCTCCTCGAAACCGCGCGCGTTCCGGTCGAACCAATCGGCCAGTTGCGCATAGCTCTCCTGCTTGGGGGGCTGCGCCGGAATCGGGCAGCCCAGCAGCTCGCTCAGAACCTCGGCGCATTCAAGAGCGCCGTGCAGGTAAGTCCCAGCGCAGTGCTCCGTGCGCACGCCGTCCTCGACGCCGTCGCTCAGCACGGCGAACGGCCTCGCGCCGGGAGGTCGCGAGGTTTCACCCATGTGGATCTCGTACGCTTGAAAACGAATGCCCGAGGGCGTGGCCGCTTCGACCGGGCGTACGGTCTTTTCCTGGCGCAGGACTGTTCGAACCGGCAGCATGTCCAGCCCACGAGCTTCCGTCGCCGTCGACTCGACATGATCGGGATCCTCGATTGTTTCGCCCAGCATCTGATACCCTCCGCAGATGCCGATCACCAGCGCGCCCGCGCGGCTCTGCGACGCGATCCAATCGTCGAGGCCGGCATGCCTGAGCCAGGCCAGGTCGCCGATGGTGTTCTTCGTGCCCGGCAGGATGACGCAGTCGAAGCGCCCTTGAGGCGGGCGCGTAATCCAGTCGGCGAATGGCGCCAGAAGGAGAAAATCGGTGAAATTGGAAATGTGGGGCAGCCGCACGATCCCCACGCGCGGACCTGCGCGCCTCGCCGGCGGTTCTTCCAGACAGACGGCGTCTTCCGCATCGATGAAGACATCGTGCAACATCGGGAAGACGCCGAGACAGGGACGTCCGGTTCGCGACTCCAGAATCCTTACGCCGTCCGAGAAAAGCGATGCGTCGCCGCGAAAGCGGTTGACCGCGAACGAGCCGACGATGGCCGCGAAGACGCCGCCGCGATCGATATCGGCAACCAGCAATCCGGGCGCATTCAGACGGCGCGCCAGTCCCAGGTTGACCAGGTCGTGCGACTTCAGATTCAGCTCCGTGACGCTGCCCGCGCCTTCGATCACGACGTACTCGTACTCGAGCGCGAGCCGGCCGTAGGAGTCCAGCACGCGCGCCAGCAGGAAATCGAAATGCTCGTAGTAGTCGCGCGCGGCGAGCGTCTTCCAGACTTTGCCGTCGAGCACAACCTGGCTGCCCATGTCCGAATTCGGTTTGAGCAGGATCGGATTCATGTCCGGCGACGGCTCCAGTCCGCACGCCTCGGCTTGAACTACCTGGGCGCGGCCAATTTCTCCGCCGCCCGGGCAGGCGAAGGAATTGTTGGACATGTTTTGCGCTTTGAAGGGAGCGACGCGGAGGCCGCGGCGTCGCAGCCAGGCGCAGATTGCTGTGGCCATCCAGCTCTTGCCGGCTTGCGACGAAGTTCCGCCCACGAAAATCGGCTTCGCGCTCATCGCCCCTCTGTTATGGTGGAGATTCCGAAATCATGGCCAACATTCACCCGTTCAGGCCGCTGCGCTACACCGCAAAGGCCGGCCGCATCGAGAATCTCGCTACGCAGCCATACGATACGATTTCGCCCGAGCTTGCCGGTCATTACCGTGAGCTTAGTCCCTACAACCTGGTTCGGTTGATTCTGCCCGGCGGCGACTACGCCGGCGCCGGCGCGCGCTTTCGCGAATGGATCGCCGAGGGCATCCTTGCCGCCGACGAAACGCCCGCTCTGTTCGTGTACGAGCAGCGCTTCTGTCTTCCCGAATCGGATGAGACGCTGGTACGGCGCGGCTTCATCGGGCTCGGAGACTGCGACGAGTACGGCGCCGTTGTGCATCGTCACGAGCGCACGCTCGACGCGCCCAGGGCCGACCGGCTGGAGCTGCTGCGCCATACACGAGCCCAGTTCGGGAGTATCTTCATGCTGTACGACGACCGCCCAGGAGACGTGGACGCGCTTCTCGACGAGGCAAGCCGCGCCGCGCCTTTGCAGCGGTTCACGGATTGCCAAGGAACGACGCACATTTTGTGGCGCGTGGAGGATGCGGGCTGGATCTCGCGCGTCCGGTCGGCGATGAAGGACAAGAATCTGATTATCGCCGACGGCCATCATCGCTACGAAGCCGCTCTGATGTACCGGCGCGAGCAGCCCGCCGCGAGCCGCACGATGATGGCGTTCGTCAATATGTATTCGGCGGGGTTGCGGTCGCTGGCGGCGCACCGCGTGATTTCCGGACTTCGGGATTTTCCGGAAGAGGCGCTCATGAAGATCGCCAGGCCGATCGCTTCCGTTCATGAACTCGCAGGGGCTCCACTCGGCATGGTGTTGGCGAGCGGTATATGGCTGCTCGAATTCGAGCGCCCTGAGAATGACCTGAACTTGACCGTACTCCATCGTGAGGTTCTGGAAAAGGTACTGGCCATCGGACCTGAAGCGGTCGCCGCGCAGCGGTTCGTCCGTTATGTTCGTGGGATCGAAAAGGCGGTGGATGAAGTTCGCTCGGGAAAAGCGCAGGCGGCCTTTCTGGTGGAGCCGATTCGTGTCGAAGAAGTCGTGCGCCTGGCGCTGTCGGGCCAGACGCTTCCACAGAAGAGCACTGACTTTTATCCTAAGCTGCACTCCGGCCTTACGATTTACCAGGTCACTAGCCGGGCGTCGAGATGAGTCTCGACGCGGCACGCATGAGTGCGTGCGCCACACTACCACGCTCGGGACCATTTGGCGCCTGTTTGCGATGGATCCCGCAGGCTCGCGTCGACTCCGGCGCGCAACTCCAGCAGCCGTCCCATCAGCCAGAGCAAATCGGAGAGCCGATTTAAATACCGCAGCACGTTGGGCTGCACCGTGATCCCCTCCTGAGGTAACCCCACTACGAGGCGCTCGGCCCGGCGGCAAACCGTACGCGCGACATCGTAAGCAGCCGACGCAGGATGCTCTCCGGGGATCGACCAATCGCCCAGAATTCCTTCGATTCCCTCAATGCGGTGTACCTCGGCCGTCAGCGCATCGACCAGCGCGTCCGGCACTTCGGGAGGCTTCTTGCGGCTCTCCGGTGGCGTCGCGATAGCCGATCCGACCGAGAACAGCTCCTTCTGGATCGTCTTGGTCAGAGCCCGAATCTCCTCGTCGCCGCAAATGGCCCGCGCGAAGCCCATCGTGGAAATCAACTCGTCGATGGTTCCGTAGGCTTCGACGCGGCTGTGGCTCTTCGATACCCGGATCCCGCCGGCGAGACCCGTTTCGCCTCCGTCCCCACGCATGGTTGCGATCGACATCCGGAATCTCCTTTCAGAATTGTACGCTCAGACCGGCAATGCCCCAGCGGCCCGGAACGCGGTATCCGCCTTGAAGATATTGCGAATCGAGAATGTTGCTTAGTTTGCCATATAGCCGAACCCGTGTACGCTCGCTCACGGGAATGGTATAGTTCGCCGCCAGGTCTAGTTTCCGCGGGCCGGAAAACAGAAATGCCCGGCTGGAAAAAATCCCAGCCTGATTGCTGGCGATCAAAACTGCGCCGNNNNTGCTGCGTCGCGGTCAGGGTGAACTGGTTCTCCGAAATAAACGGCACGCGGAAAAAATCGCGATTGGTGACGGTGGATCGGCGCTGTCCCGAGTTGGTAAACGTGTACGCCGCGTTGACTCTGAGCCTGCGAAAAGGCGAGGCTTCCGCGCCCAGCTCCGCTCCGCGCGAGATGCCGCCGCCGGTGTTGATGTAGCCGCTCGATCTGCCAAATGGATCGGATGAGGGCCGCAAGAATCCCGACGTATCGAAAGCGATCACTTCCTGCAGATTGGTGTAGAACCACGTCGCGCTCAACCGAAGCTTCTGCGCGAAAAGGTACTGGTCGACTCCGGTGTCGAAGGCGACAGTTCGGTCCGGCCGCAAACCCGGATCCCCGAGCGGCGTGAACACGCCCTCGAAGTAGCTGCTACCGAGCCGCTCGAAAATTGCCGGTGCGCGATACCCGTTACCCACATGGGCGCGCAACTTGGTTCCCGAAGCGGTCAGAAAGTACGCCGCTGCGACATCGCCGGTCTTAGCGCGTGGCGGCGCGTGAAAGTTGAGCCCCATATACCGCGACTCTCCGCCCTCGAACACGGGCGACCGCAGCGCGAAATTCTGGAGCCGTCCGGAAAATGAGATCTGCAGCCGGTCGTTTAGAAGACGGGACTGGTCGCTGAAGAACACGCTGTGGCTCCTCTGTCCAGCGCCAGTGTAATAGTCTTGGGCCAGCGGCGCCGGCGCAAAATCCAGATGGGCGCTATCGTAGGTCTCGCGCTCGAATTCATAGCCCGCCGACAGCAGATTCCAGCCGGTCAGCTTGACATCGGCGCGGCCCTCGGCTGTGTCGATACCGCCGCGGATGCGGTCCGAAGTGTTGAAGCGCGGCTGGAATCGCACGCCGGCCGGACCGTCGTCGAATAAGCGCCGCGTAATCACATTGTGATAGGTAAGGCGATAGGAGACTCGCGGATTCAATTGGTGGCTGAAGACCAGCGCGCCGGATAGAAATCGCGAGGACCGCCGGCTGTCCGGATCGTTCACGGCCGGCACGAAATTGGCGCCGGCGAAGGCGAACGGCAAGCCAGCTTCGATAGAATGCTGCACGTCCAGCGAAACTGGCACGGCATCGATCGGCCCGCGCGGCGGCAAGGCGCTGGCGGGCGCCGCGAAGGGCGTCGTGTTGATCTGCGCGAAACTGTCTCCGGTCAAGAGGCGTGCGGTAAGTGACGCCGATGCCGCCGGCCGGACCTGAAGCGAACCCTGCGCGCTGCTGTTGCGGAAACGGTCGTCGCCATCGACGCCGCGGGTGACGTTCAGGTGCTGCAGGCCCGCGCTGAAGTTTAACTTTCCGTTGCGAGAACCGCCCGCCAGGCGGGCGAGCCCGCGCATCGTGCCCAAACCCCCACCTTCCGCCCGCAGCTCGCCGTGCAAGGGTCCGCCACCTTCGTCGGTGACCAGGTTGACGACACCGCCGATCGCGTTGCTGCCATAGATCGACGATCCGGTGCCTCGGAGCACCTCGATACGCTCGGTGTCGATCAGGAACATGTTCTCGAGGAACGGAGTGGCGTCTCCCTGTGTCGTCGCGGCGTCGCGAAACCGCAGTCCATCGATGGTGATGGCCGTATCTTGCGGCCGCAGCCCCCGCGTCAGGATTCGCGTGAAGGCGCCGGGTCCACCGAGTGACTGGAGTTGCATCCCAGGTATCGACCGCAGCGGTTCGGTTGCGGAAAACTCCGCATTTTTTGCCAGGTCGGAAGCGCGGAGCAAATCGACGGCTTTGGCGATTTCGTCCGTGGACTGCGCCGCGCCCGTCGCGGTGACAAGAACTTCCGTGCGGACTGCCGCAAGCCCCAGCGTGAAGTCCATCGCCAGATCGGCGCTGCCCGCGAGTGTGATTGCTTTCGCGGCGGAGCGCTCGAGGCCGGGAGACTCCGCTTGCGCCAGGTATTCTCCTGACAGGCGCTCGACGCGGTACTCGCCTTGCGCGTTTGCGATCGAGGTGATCTGTTCGCCATGGTTCCGGGTAAAGACAATGACGCGTGAGCCGGCGATGGGGCGATCTTTGGGGTCCCGGACAATGCCATGGAGCGTCGCTGCGGGCGCCTGCATGGCAAAAAGAATGGCGGCTAAAACGAACGGCTGCCGAAAGCGTCTCATGTTACCTTCCTCCCCGAAGGTTGTTTATGAGTTCCGCGATATGGCCATCGCGGGCTATCGGCAGGTCTTCGGACTTGCAGGCGGACCACTCAATCTACTGGCCGTAGCTTCCCAGCTCCCTTGGAGAGCCAGTGCTGTTAACACGGCGTTCGTTCCTGCTCACCGCTGCGGGGCAGTCCCGGATTCGCACCGGGTTCCCTTTTTCATGTCGTCGTTCTTGGAACTCGGACAACCGCTAGCTCAATCAGATTAGCACAGGCCGAGCCATGCCAAGGCAAGTCAAAAGTCAAAGGTCAAAAGTCAAAAGTGTTTCGAGTCCCGAAGTGTGCTCTTGTTCCGACTGCCGTGGCGGCAAATCGGCGTGGCGGCGCATTCCATCCGAGCCCGGCGCACTTTTGACTTTTGACCTTTGACTTTTGACTTGTCTTTTCCCCGCAAGCGATTGAACACGCAAAAAAGCTGGGATATAGTATATGTGCCGCGCTACTCAGGGACAAAGAGGTGATGCATGAAAAGACTGATTCGTAGTTTGCCCGCAGCGTTGCTGTCGCTGGCGGTGACGTGTCCGGCTCTCTGTCAGAACGTGAACGGGACCTTCACCGGAGTCATCACCGATGCCACCGGCGCGGTCGCGCCGAACGCCTCGATCACGGCTCGCAACACCGGAACGGCGGCGGCGTTCACCGCGCGTTCCGACGGCGAGGGCGTCTACTGGATTCGCAGCATTCCCGTCGGGGTCTACGATATCACCGCGGAGTCGCCCGGCTTCCAAAAATTCGAAGCGCGGGGGATCCGCGTGCAAGTCAACGAGATCGTGCGCGTGGATATCAAGCTCAACCTGGGCAGCACAACCGAGACGGTGACGGTGACCGGAGCTGCGACGATCGTCGACACCAGCACCGCCACGCTCAAAGCCGTTGTCGACCAGAAGCGCATCGAGGAGCTGCCCTTGAACGGCCGCGACCCCACGCAGCTCATGCGCCTGATCGTCGGCGTCACGCCGGACCCCAACGCCGGTGTCACCTCCGGAACCACCTATCCGGGGGTGACGCCCGTATCGGTGAACGGAGGGCGATCGAACACCACCAACTACATCCTGGACGGCGCCCAGAACAACGATCTGTATTCGAACGCGCCCAGCCCCCTTCCGAATCCGGACGCGCTGCAGGAGTTTTCCGTCCAGACCAACAATTTCAGCGCCGAGTATGGACGCCAGTCCGGCGGCATCGTCAACGCGATCACCCGCTCCGGCACGAACCAGATTCACGGAAGCGCGTTCGAATTCGTGCGCAACAACGCGCTCAACGCCGCCAACTACTTCTCGCCGGTCGTCAACGGCGCGAAAGTCAGCGATGGGCTCAAGCGCAATCAGTTCGGAGGAACCATCGGCGGTCCGGTCGTGATTCCGAAACTGTACAACGGGCGCGACAAGAGCTTTTTCTTCTTCGCCTACCAGGGGACTGTGATCCGCAGGACTCCGAATGCCGGCTCCGTGGTGGTTCCCACGCCGGCGCAGCGCAACGGCGACTTCTCCGGGCTGCTCCCCAAAGCGATCCGCGATCCGCTGGCCAATCAGCCCTATCCGGGCAACGTCATTCCGCCGTCGCAGTTCAACCCGATCAGCAGGTACATCATCGACAACACCTTGCCGCTG
>WNFM01186095.1_pt1 | contig 11255 bp, 9 predicted proteins | sample 5400271 | NCBI WGS metagenome assembly WNFM01 (sample SAMN13153352, study PRJNA577476) | soil metagenome | isolation source: 60 cm saprolite on Douglas fir-dominated hillslope | place: USA:California | collected 2013-09-17 | reverse complement strand
CTCGACAGGACCGCGTTCTATCCGAGCTCCGGCGGCCAGCCGTTCGACGTGGGCACGCTGTCGGGGGCGAACGTCTTCGATGTGGTCGATACAGAGGACGGCCGGATTCTGCACCTGGTCGATCGCGTGCCGGACGGCCTTCGCGTCAGCGGGCGAATCGACTGGGCCCGGCGCTTCGATCATATGCAGCAGCACACGGGCCAGCACGTGCTGTCGGCCGCTTTCGATCGCCTGCTGAGCGCGAGGACGGAGAGCTTCCATCTCGGCGCCGACGGCTCGACAATCGATCTCGCGCGCGAACTGTCACCGGCCGAGATCGCGCGAGGCGAAGACGAGGCCAACCGCGTGGTCTGGGAAGACCGGCCCGTCACGATCCGCTTTGCCGGGCCTGACGAGATCGCGATGCTGCCGCTTCGGAAGGAGCCCAGGCGCGAGGGGACGCTCCGTCTGATTGACGTGCAGGATTTCGACCTCTCCGCGTGCGGGGGCACGCACGTCGCCCGCACCGGCGCGATCGGCGTGATCGCCGTCGCCGCGACGGAACGGTTCCGCGGCGGCTCGAGGGTGACGTTCCTCTGCGGGGGACGCGCACTTGCCGGATATCGGGCGTTGCGGGATGCCGTCGCCGGGAGCGTGCGCGCGTTGTCCGTCCTGCCGGCGGAACTGCCGGCCGCCATCGAGCGCCTTCAGGCGGACGGCAAGGATCTGCGCAGGCAGATCAAGGACGTCCAGGTGAAGCTCGCGGCCCGGGAGGCGGACGCGCTGGCCGACGCGGCCACGGCGGCCGGGGGCGTGACGGCCGTCATGGCCTCGCTTCCCGGCTGGGACGCCGCGGGGTTGAAGCTGATCGCCGCGCGCATCGTCGAGCGCCCGGGCCATGTCGCCGTCCTCGTCGGCGATCCCGCGCCGGCGGCGATCGTCGTCGCGCGATCGACCGGCTTGCCGCACGACGCGGGGGCCCTGTTGAAGCAGCTCGTCGAGCGGCACGGCGGAAAAGGCGGCGGCCGTCCGGAGCTGGCGCAGGGCGGCGGTATCACGTCGGCGGCGCCAGACGTGCTACAGTCCGCCCGGGAACTTCTCACGCCCGAAGCCGGAAGTCCAAAGCCCACGTCATGAGCGACGCGCCTCTTCTGATGGTCGTGGATGACGACCCCTCGGTCCTCCTGCTGGTCGACGTCCTGGCCGAAAAGATGGGGTTCCGGGTCAAGGCCGTCTCGAGCGGCCTGCAGGCCCTCGAGCACCTCCGCGACGGCCTCCAGCCGCACGTCATCCTGCTCGACATCATGATGGAACGGATCGACGGCCTGACGTTCATGAGCCACCTGCGCGAGATGCCCAACGGGGAATCGACCCCGGTCGTGGCGATGAGCACGGCGGCGGTGCTGGATCGCTACGGCGAGCAATTGCAGGTCAGCGGGACGCTCCTCAAGCCGTTCACTCAGGCGACGCTGGCGGAAGCACTCGCGCGGTACAGAGACAGATAATGTGGCGCTTCGCCGCGCTGTTCGTTGCCCTTCTGGCCGGCGTGGGCGCCGCGGTCTGGTACTACCGCGCGCCCGCCGGGGGCCGTCCCATTCTCGTCGTCGCGCGCAATGACGATCGCTGGCTCGACGATCTGCTGAGCCGCTCCCCGAAGGACGTCGAGACCGCGACGGCGGAGCTCGAGCAGCGCGGGACCGCGGCCCTGCCGTTGATCCGCCGCACGCTCCAGGATCCGGCCCGCGATCCCGCGCACCGCAAGGCGGCGCTCAAGGCCGCCGCCCTCCTCGGCGCCAGGGCCGCGGAGGCCATCCCCGACGTCGCCGATGCGCTTCACGAGCCGGCCTACGCGCCGGAAGCCGCGCTCGCGCTCAGCTTCATGGGTTCCGCCGCGGTGCCCACGATTCGCGAGGCGATCAAGTCCGACGAGGCCGTGGTGCGGCGCGAAGCGCTGCGGTCCCTGGCCAAGCTGCGCGAGCGCGCGTCGATCGATCCGCAGATCGTCGTGCCGGTGCTGCTCGAATCGGCGAGCGATCCGGACGCGTCCGTGCGCAACGTGGCCGTGACCTACCTGGGCATCGTCCGCGACAGTCCGGAGAAGGAAGTGACAGGGTTGATCAAGGCGCTCGGCGACTCGGACGCCCCGGTGCGGCAGGCGGCGGCGGAGGCCCTGTCCGCGTATGGCCTCCTCGCGGAGCCGGCCACGCCGGCTCTCAAGAAGGCGGCGAGCGATCCGGACGACGACGTCAAGCGCGAAGCCGGCCGGACGCTCGTCCACCTCGCGGAGCTCAAGAATCGCTAATCCCCGATCGCTGATCCCGGATCCCTCGTCCCGGATCCCGCATCCGGGATGCACGATCAGGGATTCGGGATGAGCGATCAGCGATCGGGGACTCGAATCGGGACTCGGGAGTAGTTCGACAGGCGCTCGACGGCGAGATCCGCGATCCAGTTCACGGTCGCCGCGGGGATCGTGAAGCTGTTGGCGAGGATCGAGAAAACGACCGTCTCGCCGTCCCGCGTGCGCACGTAGCCGGACAGGGCGCGGACGTTGGCGATCGACCCGGTCTTGGCGAGGGCGTTCGCCTCCGCCCGCGTGCTCTTCATGCGCGTCGAGATCGTGCCGTCTTTGCCCGCGATCGGCAGCGTCGCCACGAATGCGTCGTGGTGCCGCGGGTCCTTGTACATCCGTTCCAACAGCGTCACGATCATCTCCGCCGTCACGAAATCGTAACGGGAGAGTCCTGAGCCGTCCGCCTGGACGTAGCTGCTCGCCGGAATCCCCCAGGTCTCGAAAATCTTCTGCGCCGCCGCCCGCCCGGCATCGGTCGTTCCGATCGCGCCGCCCGCCGCTCCGACCGCCTTCAGCAGCGTCTCCGCGTAGAGATTCTGGCTGACCTTCATCATCGTCGTGGCGATCTCCCGCAGCGGCGGGGACTGTGACTCGACGATCGCCGTGCGGGGGAGCGGCGCAAGGAGGCTCGATCGCTCGAAAACCACCGGAAGACCGCGAACCGGGATGCCGCGCTCAATCAGCGCGAGCGTCAGCGAGTGAGCGAAATAGAGCGCGGGGTTCGCGACCGCCACTTCGCGCGTCGCGGGCTTCGCGTCGGCCGCAATCGAGCCGGTGACGTCCAGATAGTTGCTGTCCGGAACCCGCTCGAAGTCGATCGTCGTCGCCGTTCCCGCTTCGCCGGTCACGACCTGGTGCACCAGCCCGAGCCCGGTCGACGGCGGCAACTCGAGTTGCGCCGCGTCACCGGGCTTCCCGCCCGGGCGGACCGTCAGCGTCGCGATGTCCTCGTTGAATTCGAGCGCCCCGACCGGTGCGGCGTAGCCGTACTGCAGGTAATCCCACGACCAGCCCTGCCCGAGCCCGCGGCGGTCGAACGCGCTCGCGTCGGCGACGACGTTGCCGTCGATGCGCGTGACGCCGGCCGCCTTGAGCGCGGAGGCCCATTCGTCGAACATCGCGCGCGCGCGGTTGTCGCGGTTGTTGATGGTCGGATCGCCGGCGCCGCGCACGATGAGGTTGCCTTTGAGCGCCCCCCCTTCGATCGCGCCATCGGTCTCGATCGTCGTCTTGAAGCGGTAGTCCCAGCCGAGCGTCTCCGCCGCGGCGGCCAGGGTCACGATCTTCATGTTCGACGCCGGCATCAGCAGCCTGCGCGCGTTCCGCGCGTACAGCAGCCTGCCGGTATCGAGGGATTTCACCTCGACGCCCCACAGGCCCTGTGCCATGACGGGCGCCCCGAAGATTCTGTCGAGGTCGGATGCGAGCGCGCGCTCGGCGCGGAGGTTGGGCTTCGGGGCTGTTGTTGGGGGGGTGTGGGTACAACCGGCGGCGACGAAAAGGCTTGCCGCAAGCGCACGGGCCACGGCTCTTCCACGAAGGTCACCAAGGCACAACGACCACAAAGAAACCGTTGTGATCTTCGTGATCTTTGTGGCCTTCGTGATGTCGCCGTCGGCCGTGATCGTCACGTTATTTCAACGCGTCGACTGCCTTGACAATTCCGTCGAGCGCCGTGGTGTCGATCTTCGCGGCGGCGGCGTCGCCCTCGCGGCGCGCGTAGGCGTCGGCGCCCTTGCGCGCGAAGGCGACCGTTTCGTGTTTCTTGCCGTCCTCGTAGGTGATGCCGATCGTCAGTTCCGGACGCTCCAGGCCCGTGCCCGCGATCTTGTCGACAAAAGAGGCGGCGCGGGTGCTCGTGAGCGCGGTCAGCAGCGCGTCGACCTTCGCGGCGTCCGCCGGCTTCGGCGCCGGCGCGACCTGCTTCCATCCGTCTTTGCCCTTTTCCTTCTCGAACGCGATCGTCTGCCCGTTGCGGGCGATCTCGATCCGCGTGGTGTTGAACGACCGGGCGTCGAACAGATCCTTCACGCGGAAGTCGTCGACCGGCTTCTTCAGCTCGTCGAGCAGCGCCGATTCGACCGTGAAGACCATCGGCCGCGACAGATCTTTCGCGTACACGACCCCTTCGCCGGCGCTCTTGCCGATGGCGAGGCCCGCCTGCGCGCTGCCGGACGTCACGCGGACGGTCGCGGCCGGCTTGTCGAGGCCGTACTCCTTGAGATCGGTCGCGTCCGCGGCGGCCACGGACTTCATCGGCGCGGTATTGAGCCGGCCGATGATCCCTTCCACCGCGCCGAAGTCCGCGCGGGCGTCCACCGGCGACGCGATCTTCCAGTCCGCCCCCTGCTTGGCGACCTTCAGCGTCCGATCCGGCGTCTCGATCTCCATCCGGTCCACCTTCTCGCGATCGATCTTCAGAATCGTCTTGTCGCGCAGGTCGAAACTGGACTTGTTGAACGTCGTCTCGAGATACGACGAGACGAGGAACACTCGCGGCTTGTCCTGGACCCTGGCGTAGAGATCGGTGCCGGTCGGGGTCTTCTGGCCGAGGAGCAGTTTCTGATCCTTGCCGGCGAACTTGAACGCCACCTCGATCCGCGCCGGATCGAGCCCGTACTGCTTCAGGTCCGTCGGCTGGTCGTCGACCACCCGCTGCACCTCGAGCGACGCCAGGTTCGACGTGATCCCGGAGACCTCCGCCTCGTCGGCCGCGACCGGCGCAGGCTGCGTCACCTGCCACGCGGCCCCCTGCTTCTCGATGGTCGTCTGATCGCCGGCCGCCGACTTCAGGGTGACGCGTTCGATCTTGTCCGACACGACGCCGGCGAACACCTTCTCCTGTTTCTTCTCGTCGCCGGGCTCCCGCTTCGAGTCGTAATACAGATACCCGCCGAGCGCGGCCGCGACGACGAGCAGCACGAGCAACGAACGAAGGCCCTTCATCGATTATCCAAGGGGCTTCGCCCCTCGGACTCCCCTACACGCTCTCTCGCGCGCCGCTTCGCCGGCGCGCTCCGTTCGCGTGGCTCACTCGCTTCGCTCGTTCGCGTATTCACTACCGCCTCCGCCACCAGGTCTGGACGCCGGCGAGCAGGACCAGGCCGGGCACGATCAGCACCGTCAGGTAGAAGATGCGCCGCTCCTGATCCGCCGTCAGCGTGATGCGCCGATCCTCCGGATCGCGCGGCCGGATGGAGATCAGGTTTTCCTGCTGCGCGAGCCAGTTGACCGTATTCAGGAACAGATCGCGGTTGCCCGAGACGCCCAGCGCCCCGTTGCTCGCAAAATCGGAATCGCCGAACGCGACGAGGCGCGTCTCGGCCGGTTTCGGGGTGTCGCCGTCCTTCTTGGCGTCCTTCGGCGGGGCGGCCGCCGTCACCGGCGCCGACACCGCCGCCGCCAGCGACACCGGTCCCGGCTTGTCCCCTTCGTCCTGCTTCGCCGGCTGGCCGCTGGCCAGGGCCTTGAGATTCGTCTCGGCCCAGCTGGCCTTGCTCGTCTCGACGAGCTTCTGCGCGGTCCGGCCGTTGACTCCGCCTTCGATCGGCGTCATCGAGCGCGCGAGCGGATAGGCGGTCAACAGATTGAAGTTCTCGGTGATCGGGTGCGGCGGGTAGCTCGCCGCGACCGGCACCGATTCATCGGTGCCGAGCAGCCGACCCATGCCGCTGATGTCGAGGACGATGTCGTTGCCGGCCTCGATGTCCCAGTCCTTCAGCAACGCCTGGAGCCCCGCGGGCTGCGGCTGATCGACCTTCAGGACCGGATCGAGCATCAGCAGGACCTTGCCGCCTTTGGCGAGGTACGCCTTCACCGCGTCGATCTCAGGCCCGAGGAAATCGGTCTTCGGCCCCGCCACGATCAGAATGTCCGCGTCGTCCGGCACCTTGCCGGCCTGCGCGAGCACGACCTTGTCGACGACGAAGTTGCCTGCCGTGAGGCCGGCGGCGATCCCGTTGTAACCGCTGCGCTCGGCGCTGACCGTGTCCTTCTCGCCGTGCCCCTGCGTGAAATAGACCTTCGGCTGCCGGCCCTGGATCACCTTGATGAGGGCGTTCGTCAGCTCCTGCTCGCCGTCGGAGGTGACCTTCTCGTTGCGCCCCTTGTACTCGAACACGACCGTGTTGAGCGCCGTGACCCCCAGTTGCTGCGCCACTCCCGGCCGTTTCTCCGGATCGATGTACTCCACCGAGACCTGCTTGGACTGGTACGCGTACCCGTCGAGGCGGTCGCGGAACCGCTGGTCGTCGCTCCGTGCGAAGACGCGGATCTTGACCGGCTCTTTCAGGTCCTGGAGGACCTTCTTGGTTTGATCCGACAGCGAGAACTGGTGCGCCGCCGTCAGGTCCCAGCGCTTGTTGTGCCGCGCGCTCAGGTAGTTGATCGCGACGAGGATGGCGAGCACCACGAGGATGCTGGCGGCCGCGAGCGTGCCGAAGCGGGCCTGCCGGCCCGCGAAGGCCTGGCCGATTTCACGCCACTGGCTGAGGATGTACAGGAGCGTGCAGACCAGGCCGCCGATCGCCAGCCCGTTATAGTACGGCTGCCATTCCGGCTTCAGGAACCTGATCGCGACCGCCGCGAAGACGAGCACGACGCCGAGCCAGCCGAGCAGTCCGAGCACACGTTTCATCATGGCTAGCCTCGCCACCTTTCGGTGTCGACCGACTTCGCCGTCAGGAACAGGCCGAACGTGATGAGACTGAGGTAGTAGAGCACGTGCTTAGTGTCGATGATCCCCTTCGAGAAGTCGTCGAAGTGCTCGGTGATGGACAGCCACGACGTGATCGGGCCGATGGTCGGGCCCGCCGAGTCGGCGAACCAGCCGACGATCCAGAGCAGCAGGAACACCACGAACGAAATCACGCCCGCCACGATCTGGTTCTTCGTCGAGCTCGAGATGAGCAGGCCGAGCGACACGAACGCTCCCCCCATGAGCAGCAGGCCCAGGTAGGCGGCCACCAGCGGGCGCCACTCGGGATTGCCGTAGAAGAAGAGGATGCCCATGTGCGGCAGCGTCACCGACAGCATCGCGATGTAGAGCCCGAGCGCCCCGAAGAACTTGCCCAGGATAATCTCGACGTCGGTCACGGGTGAGGTGAGCAGCAGCTCGATCGTGCCGGATCGTTTTTCTTCCGAATAGGTCCGCATCGTGATCATCGGCATGATGAACAGGATGATCACCGACGCGTTCTGCAGGACGTAGCGGATGACCTGCTGGTTGATGTTCATCGCGCCGCCGAACTGCGCCTGCTGCAGGCCCTGCCGGACGAACGAGTTCAGGTAGAGGTAAAAGAACACGCCGAACGGCAGCAGGAAGAAGCCGATGATGATGTAGGCAATCGGCGACGAGAAGTAGGAGCGCAGCTCCCGGTCGGCAATCGCGATCACGTTACGCACGGGGAGCCTCCTCGGCGGGCGCCGCGGCGGGCTCGCCCGGCGTCTCCTCGGTCGTCACCTGCAGGAACACGTCCTCCAGGCTGACGCGCATCGGGCGCAGCTCGAGCAGCCCCCAGCCGCGGGTCACGATTGCCTTCGAGAGGTCGCGGCGGACGTCGCGTCCGTGCTCGCTCTGGACCTCGAACGCGCCCGAACCGGGCCGCGCGTCCGCCGGCCCGACGCGCGTCACTCCCGGCACCGCCGCGAGCGCCACTCCCGCGTCCGCTCCGCCGGCATCCACCTGCACGTAGAGCGTCTCGGCGCCGCGCAGCCGCGCCGTCAGGTTGTCGGGCGTGTCGACGGCGACCACGCGGCCCTTGTTGATGATGACGACGCGCTGGCAGGTCTGCGACACCTCGGGGAGGATGTGCGTGCTCAGCACGATGGTGTGGCTGCCCGCCAGGCTCCGGATGAGCTCCCGCGTCTCGATGATCTGCTTCGGATCGAGGCCCGCGGTCGGCTCGTCGAGGATCAGCACCTCGGGGTTGTGGATGATCGCCTGCGCGAGCCCCACGCGCTGCCGGTAGCCTTTCGACAGTTTCCCGCAGGCCCGCGACGCCATGTCGTCGACATGCGTGCGCTTCATGATCGCCTCGACGCGGGCCTTGCGCTCCCCGGGCGGCACGGCCTTGATGCGCGCGACGAAGTCGAGGTACTCGCGCACCGTCATGTCGGGATAGAGCGGCGGCGTTTCCGGCAGGTAGCCGGTGCGCCGCTTCGCCTCGATCGGGTGCGTGAAGACATCGTAGCCGGCGACGGTCGCGCGCCCTTCGGACGCGGGCATGTAGCCCGTGAGGATGCGCATCGTGGTGGTCTTGCCGGCGCCGTTGGGGCCGAGGAAACCGAGGATTTCTCCTGGTTCTACGCGGAAGCTCACGTCGTCGACCGCGGTGACGCGGCCGTAGCGTTTCGTGAGGTGTTGGACCTCAATCACGACAGGTCTCCGTAATGTGTAGAGGGAAAAGGCGCTTTATGGGCCAAAAGGGCAGTTTATATCAGATTGACATATGAGCCTTTGCTCATATATTCATATATCAGTGCTTCTCCTGAAAAGCGACCCCACCGTCGTGCAGGCCCTCGCCGAGATGTTCCGCATCCTCGGGGATCCCACGCGCGTGCGCATCGTCGACGTCCTGGCCGAAGGGGAGCTCTGCGTCTGCGATATCGCCGAGCACGTGGGGATCAGCGAGTCGGCCGTATCGCACCAGCTCCGGCTGATGCGCGGCATGCGCATCGTGCGCGGGCGCCGTGCGGGGCGCTGCGTGTACTACACGCTCGACGACCAGCACGTCCTGGACCTGTTCCATCAGGGCCTTCGCCACGTGGCCGAGGATCGACGGTAATGGCGGCCACCTGTCCGATCTGCGAGATCCATGCGGAGTCCGTCTTCAAGATCGAGGGCATGGACTGCCACGAGGAAGTCGCGATGCTCGAGAAGCGCCTGAAGAAGCTCACGGGGCTCGAAGCGCTGCACGCGGACGTGCTCAACCAGCGGTTGAGCGTCACGTATGACGCCGCGAAGCTGAACACGTCGGTCATCGCGGAAGCCGTGGCGCAGACGGGCATGCGCGCGTGGCTGGAGCACGATCAGCCCACCGGGGTCGCCCCGTCCGCGGCCACGCGGCGCGTCTACGTGGTGACGTCGGGCCTCCTCGTCGCCGCCGGGATGCTCCTCGAGTACATGAAGGCCGATCACCGGGCGGTCGTCGGGGCCTACGCGCTGGCGATCGCGAGCGGCGGCATCTACAGCGGGCGCCGCGCGGTGCACGCGGCGCGGTCGCTGGCGCTCGACATCAATGTGCTGATGCTCGCCGCCGTGTGCGGCGCGATGGTCCTGGGGCAGTGGACGGAAGGGGCGTGCGTCGTCTTTCTCTTCGCGCTCGCGCAGCTGCTCGAGGCGCGCGCCATGGAGCGCGCGCGGGGCGCCATCCGGGCGCTCATGGATCTCACGCCCGTCGAGGCGCTCGTCCGCGACGGCGTGTCGGGCGCGTTCCGCCGCGTGCCGGTGGACGGCATCGCGGTCGGCGACATCGTCGTCGTCAAGCCCGGCGAGAAGATTCCGCTGGACGGGCGGGTGGCGGCGGGCGGGAGCTACGTCAACCAGGCGCCCGTGACGGGCGAGTCGCTGCCCGCCGAGAAGCGGATCGACGACGAGGTGTTCGCCGGGACGATCAACGGCCGCGGCGCGCTCGACGTGCGGGTCACGCGCCTGCGCGGCGATTCCACGCTCGCGCGGATCATCGACCTGGTGGAGCGCGCGCAGGCGCAGCGCGCGCCCAGCCAGGCGTTCGTCGAGCGGTTCGCGCGCGTGTACACGCCGGCGGTGCTCGTCCTCGCGCTGGCGGTCGGCATTCTGCCGCCGGCGGTCCTCGGCGCGAGCTGGAGCGGCTGGATCTACCGGGCACTCGTCCTCCTCGTCATCTCGTGCCCGTGCGCCCTCGTCATCTCCACGCCCGTGTCCGTCGTGTCCGCGCTGGCGGCCGCGGCGCGCAAAGGCGTCCTGATCAAAGGCGGGGCGCATCTGGAGCGGCTGGCGAACGTGCGCGCGATCGCGTTCGACAAGACCGGCACGCTGACGAAGGGAGATCTGCGCCTCGTCGGCGTCGCGTCGCTGAACGGCGCCGTGCCCGATCGCATTCTGCAGCTCGCGGCCTCCCTCGAGCTGCGCTCGGAGCATCCCATCGGGGCGGCGATCGTCGCGCGCGCGCGCGAGCGGGACATCGCGCTCTTGCCCGTGGAACAGTTCCAGTCGCTCCCGGGCCTCGGCGCCGAGGCGCTCGTGGACGGCGCGCGGGTCATGGTCGGCAACCATCGGTTGTTCGAAGAGCGCGGCGCCTGCGCGCCCGACGTGCACGCGCGCATCGAGGCCGCCGCTCTCGCGGCCGGCGGGCAGACGATGGTGATCGTCGGCGCGGAGCGGCCGATCGGGATCATCGGCGTCGCGGACGGTCCGCGTGAATCGGCGCGCGAGGCAGTCAGGATGCTGCGCGCCCACGGCGTCGCGCACGTCGCGCTGCTGACGGGGGACCACGAGTCCGCCGCGCGCGCGCTCGCCGACGCGGTGGGGGTCGACGACGTGCGCGCGGGGCTGCTGCCCGCCGACAAGGTACGCGCCGTCGAGGAGCTGCGCCGCCGCTACGGGACAGTCGCGATGGTCGGCGACGGGATCAATGACGCGCCGGCGCTCGCCGCCGCCGACGTCGGCATCGCCATGGGGGTCGCCGGCAGCGACGCGGCGCTCGAGACCGCGGACGTGGCGCTGATGGCGGACGAGCTCCTCAAGATCCCGTACGCCCTGCGCCTCAGCCGCGCGACGGTGCGCAACGTCCGCGCGAACATCGCATTCTCGATCGGCCTCAAGGCGGCGTTCCTCGTGATGGCGGTGATGGGGATCGCGACGCTGTGGATGGCGGTCGTGGCCGACATGGGGGCGTCGCTGATAGTGATCGCAAACGCGTTGCGTTTGCTCAGGGAGTAGCTT
>WNFM01152661.1_pt1 | contig 11256 bp, 5 predicted proteins | sample 5400271 | NCBI WGS metagenome assembly WNFM01 (sample SAMN13153352, study PRJNA577476) | soil metagenome | isolation source: 60 cm saprolite on Douglas fir-dominated hillslope | place: USA:California | collected 2013-09-17 | reverse complement strand
GGCCGCTGTCACGGCAGAGGTCGCGAGTTCGAGTCTCGTCGTCCACGCCATATTTTCATGCACTTACAGCAGCCCCAGAAAAAAATCTGGGTCCGTTTGGGTGCAATAAGCCTTCGAAATACTCCCCCCGCAGCACATTCCCTCGAACGAATCCTAGAACGTACTTTCCAGCACCAACTACTGAATGAGAGTTGATTTGCTCGCCGACAGCAAACCACCCGGCAAGATCGCGTCTACCAATTTCCCTTGCGCCAGGCGTTTGCTCTGCGACGTTGCTTGAAGATACTTGTTCGTCACATGGAGATTGCTGTGACGTAAGTAGTCGCGGATCGTGAGTTGATGTCCTCCCATCTCTGCCAGCATCGCCCCAACCGTGTGCCGAAACGTGTGCCAACCCACGCCGGTTATGCCGACCGCCGTAAAGGCCGGCTGGATCTTGCGTTTGAGAACAGCGAGACGACTGGTCGCTGCCAGCAACGCTGAGAGAAGTGGCCGAAAGAATCGTTGCCAGATAGAAGGACAGGAGCTAGGTTCGGCGGCGATTGGTTAGCTCGTCACGAAAGGACGCAAGGGGCATGGGTAGTCTCCGGCAAAGCGACTTCATAGTACGCTATTAGATACTATATGTCATGTATAGAGTATATATAGGGCTTTATAGCGAACCACAGTTTTCGTCGGTGGAACTGAAAGGGTGATCGATCAAAGTTCTCGATGTAGCTCTCTTAGACCAAATGACAGCCTACTGAGACAACCTGGCTGGCTCCATGGGAGACAGCAGATTTGGCGACAGGTGGACGCTGCATGGGAGATTCGCGGCAGGCGTGCAGTATTTGTCCGAACCGCGCTAGAAAGCACATCTCCAGTATGAAGCATGAAAACGAGGCTATGCTTGCTGGTGCATCGCAAGGCCGCTGAGTCCATTTCCTATTGTCGGTTTGCCATCCGCGCCGCGTTATCAACATATTCAGCGTGCAGGGACGAAGGATCCCTGGCAGTAGAGATAGCTGGGCTGCTGCAGCAGAGCGACTGAAGACAATTTGTAGCCTTCATGGAGCGAAGGAGTATGTCCATTTCACAGCGAAGCGGGTTTCGCGGACCTGGGGAGGATTTGCTGGGGCGATGCTCGCGAACTGTGTTCCAACGTTGTAGATAACATAGAGGTCGCTGTCGGGGCGGTAGTTATATCTCAGCCGCAAATTGGCACTGACCGCTTGCGTGTTTGAAGTATCCATTTGAATGAGGCTGGTGAACGATAAGAAACGGCTAAACGAATAGTTTCCTTGTAAGCTCGCCAGCACTACGGAGAAATTCCCGTTTGGCAGTGGCAATCGAAAACGATCCCAGGTTTCCGAAGCGGAAATCGAGAACTTTGCAGTCGGCCGATAGTTGGCTTGCACGCGGAATTCATTCAGAGTTCCCCCGTAGTAGTCTCCGAAGCGTTCTAAGAAGTTGTACGTAAACCGCCGGTCCTGCCTCGACCCGTAAGTAAGTTGATGGCGGGCGAAGTGATACAGCCCGTTCGGAATGAACACGTTCTTGTAAATGTGAAATGGCGTTGTGATCCGCTGGGTGAACACGTCGGCAATGTCATCGTCGGTGTAGGCGCCATTGTTGAAATCGGCCCGGAGCGAGCCCAGCCATTCTTGGGTGGAGACTTCATTGCGCGTATCGGGAGCATGGAGAATCTCTCCTTCAAATTGCAGCTCGCGCACGCCTCTGATCTCCGGTCTCGCCTTGAAAGTCAGGTCCCCGTACGTTTCGTTGGCGTCTACCCTTTCGATGAATCCTACTTCCGGATTGAAGTTCGGTCCGGTCTTACGCCGCTCGATGATTCCGTCCAGCCAGTTTGACCGATACGAGAGCGCGGCCCCCACATCACTCGCGCCACTCGGGTGTCCCGGCGACCGCGTTCCCGCCATGTGTGCGTCAACGAACCAGTCCTTGAAGAAGACCAGACGTGTATCAACGCCGCCAGTTTGATTGAAACTGTCCAAGGGATTGCCCGATCGCTTATCTATCCCCATCACTCCCACGTAAGAGCCTGCCCATAGCGACTCTTTCACCCGTGCGACTGCATAGTTTGCATAAGGATTCGGGCCGCTGGAGCGAGTATCTACCTCCATAATGCCCAATTCCGTTCGACCAATCGTTCCGGTTAGTCTGGCTCCGCCATTGATGGGGACCTGCTGGCCAGTCAGCGGATCTATCCCGATCTGGCGGCTGAAGAACAATTGATCCTGGTCGCCGATATCGAAATCGAATACCCCTGCGTTTTCGAGGAAGAATTGGCGCTTCTCTGGAATGAAGACTTTGAAAGGTGTGAGATTGAACGGCTGCAGATCGACTTCGGCATCGGCAAAATCTGTGTTTCCCGTCAGATTCAAGACGAGGTTTGAAGTAATGCCGTACTTAACATCGATCCCGCCCGTGAGCGGGAACTTTGCATCCTGGCCGGTTTCCCGGTCATATCGAGCGAGGGCATAGGGCTTAACGACAAAGAGCCGTCCGCTGCCTATATTCTCGATGCCCTGTAAGTCTCCCGCTTGCGATACCTTGGTAATGCCAAATGTTCTTCGATACGCGCGCCACAGGTCTTCTTCGTTCTTGCGCCTTATGAAGCGCTTGAAATTCAGTCCCCAAAGCACTTCTGTGGAATGCGTGAAATTCAGAGTGGTGAACGGTATTTCGATGGTAACGGTCCAGCCATCACTGACGATGCGTGCGTTCGAACTCCACACCCCATCCCAACCTGCATCGAAATCAAGGTCAGAGTTATCTCTTTGCTCTTCGACGATGAGTCCATCCATTTGTGTGCCCAAAGGATTGACCTGGAAGACATAACCTCCGCGCCGGTTATGATTCGAGTCGATGAGAATCTCGAAGTGATCATCCAAATCCTGGATAACATCGCGACGTAGTTCGCTGGCGATGATGCGAGACGGATTCGAATCGAAACAGTGAATGCCAAAATAAACGGCGCGCCGGGTATACAGAATCCGCACTTCTGTTTTCTCAGTCGCTGGCAGGCCTTCAAGAGGTTCCCGCTGACGAAAGTCTGTGATCGGTCTAGCCAATTGCCAAAGTGAATCGTCCAAAGTGCCGTCAAGTTTTGGGGCCCGCTCTACCGGCACAGCTTCTGCCGCCTGGGTCTCCGACTGAGGAACCGTAGGCAAACCACGTGGCGCAGCGGCATAAGACTGCGCCGACAATGCGAAGGCTAGAGTAGTGCACCATGCAAGGCAGTGCAGATTTTTGTGTAAACTTTTCACGTGTCCCTGCGCCCCCCACGCAGAGCCCATTTCAGCCTTGGAGTATCGGCAGCAAAGTGGCTAGCCTTGAGGCATCGTCCACTGCCGTTGACTTAGCTGCCAGCCACTTCCCTCAATTGCCAAGGCGCCGGCAAAACCCGGAGCAGGTCGAAGGGTGTAAAGCGCCCAACCGTTGCCTGGAATCATCTCCTGCGAGGAAACATAGGAATCTACTACAGTATGCGCACGCTCGGTTGTTAGCGGGACAGAAAAACTATTCAAGGGTATCGCGAGACCTTGGCCACGAGCTTTTAGGTAAGCCTCCTTCTTTGTCCAACAACTGAAAAAGGCTTCCGCGTAGAGATGGCTCGGGAGAGCAATCAAATACTCAAGCTCAGCTGCTGAAAAGAAATGCCGCGCGATATCGGCGTAATCAGATCGTGCCCGGATGTATTCGACATCAACGCCGACTTTGGACGCACGAGCGATAGCGATGAGGGCGAGACCGGCTGAGTGGGAAAGATTGAACGCAAGCCGGTTATCGAATTCGGGGCTGACGTCAGGCTTGCCGAAAGCGTTGTAGACAAACCGAATCCGGCCAGGCTCGGTGTAGAGATAGCACCCTAAGAGGTCACGCAGCACTCCATGCGCGACAATGAAACGCTGCCGGTCGAGCTCGAATCGAAAACGTGCACTTCGGGTGCGTTCATCAGGCGTTAGGGTCGCATAAAGCCGAGCGGATGTTTCAGGCGGAACGTCCAGACCGGCGCACCAAGTATGAACTTCGTCGGACGCCAGTTGAAATGAGCTCGGTAGTGAAGGGGTGAGAGACATCGCTGTCGTCGTCAGCTCGCGTTCACCTCGAGCGCGGGCGAACAGTCGGCCAGATGCACGGCGTCGGCCATCGCCACGAGCACTTCACGCGGTCCCTCGAAGCTCTCCCTCGCGTGCGCGGTGCGGAGGTTGTCCACCAGGAACAGGTCCCCGCTTCGCCACCGCTCGCGTGCGGTATTTTTCTCATACACCTCATCAAGCAACTGAACGACGTCCGCGCCGATCGGGTCGCCGTTGCCGAAGCGTGTATTGAAGGGCAGCCCGTCCTCGCCGTAGGTGTCCACAAGGTACTCGCGCACCTCCGGGTCCATCGTCCACTCGTTCAGGAATGCGATTTGGTTGAACCAGCACCGCTGGCCGGTGCGAGGGTGACGCACGACGGCGGTGCGGCGCTGCCAAGTGCGCAGCCCACCCTTTGGTTGCCACTCGAACTGGATCGCATTCGCGCGGCAATAACTCTCGACGGCGCGACGGTCGTCGGAGCCGAAGGCTTCAGCCACCGACGCCCCGATGTCGTCGTTGTAATTGCGAATCAGCAACCAGCCCACCCGCTCAAAGCGCTCGACCAAATCGGTAGGCAATGCGTTGAGGACGCTTGGCGAGTCGGCCACCGGCGTCTCGCCCCCGCTCGTCGACGCAACAAGGCACGCGAACAGCATGAGCTCAGGAGGATCGAGCAGATAGCTGAGTTCATGGTGCATGCACATGTGCTCGTTGGGCGGCCACCTCGACGCGGAGTACACGCCCTCAGCGTAACGGTGCCGGGGCGCGAAGGCCTCCCTCTCGGTCATCAGGCTCCCAAGCTGCCGAAAGACCGCTTCGGTCTCGGCCGCATCGCGCAACGGGAGACCGCGAACCAGGAGCGACCCGTGTTCGGCGACGAAGGCGCGCAGCGCGTTCCGGTGCTCGGACGCCCAATGCGCTGCGTCGCCGGTTGCCTCGACGCGCAGGATCGGGACCTTCCCGGGTCGTACGTCCACATTGAACTGTGAGGTCGGAGAGGAAGTCAGTGACCTCGCGGATGATGACGACATTTCGAATTCCCCCTTTCAGTCAATCGTTTCTCCTCAAGATGAAGCCGGGCGTTCCGGAGCCGCTCGAAGCCCCTGCACGGACCTTTCGTCGACCACCATGGCCAGATCGGCGAGAACCGGGTGATCGGTAAGGTCCTTAAGGGACACTGCGCGGTTCAGCTTGACCGCCAGCCTCAGCGCCGACAGCGACGTGCCGCCCAGGTCGAAGAAACGATCCTGCCTGCCGATCTGTTCTTCGGGAATACCAAGCACCGCGGCCCACGCGGTTGCGAGCTGGCGCTCCGCCGCCGTACTCGGCTGGTCGTGGTTCTGCTCGCCGGCATCCCGTTCCGCAGCCAGCGCCGTGAGCGTCTTCCTGTCGACCTTGCCGCTGCCTGTCAACGGCAGCCTTTCCCTCCAATGGAATGCTGCGGGCACCATGTACTTCGGGAGTGAGTCGCCGAGCCGGCCCCGCAGCACGGCGGCATCGAGTGGCGCGTTGCCGGTATAGAAGGCCACCAGATGCTTGCTGCGGTCGGGTCTCTCAATAGCGACGACCGCACACTTGCGAACTCCGGGTACGCGCAAAAGCGTGTTTTCAATCTCGCCAATCTCGATTCGGAAGCCGCTGATCTTCACCTGAAAATCCCGGCGGCCGAGATAATCCAGCTTGCCGTCGGGCAACCAGCGGCCGAAATCGCCGCTGCGGTACAGCCGGCGGCCCTCGCGGTGTGGATCTGCCAGGAACGCTCGCTGCGTGCGCTCTGCGTCGTTGATGTAGCCGCGCCCCACGCAGACGCCGGAGAAGACGATCTCTCCCGGCGCGCCGAGCGGAACGGGGGAGAGGTGCTCGTCCACGACGTAGACCGACACGTTGTTAATGGGACGGCCGAGCGGGATGCGCCCCCGTTCGGGCGCGCGGTCCATGATTTCGTGGTTGGTGTCGTCGGACGTCTCGGTCAGTCCGTACGCATTCACCAGCTTGATCCCAGGCTGGACGGCGAACCAGCGCTGCACCAGCTCTTTCTTCAGCGCTTCGCCCGTGGCCGACAGACATCGCAAGTCCGGCAGCTCGCGAGGCTGCTGCTCCAGGGAGGACAAAAGCACTTCGAGATAGGACGGCACGACCTGCATGACGTTGACCCTTCCCTCAACGATTTTGTCGATGAAACGCCGGGCGTCGAGGACCACCTCTTGCTCGACGAGAAGCGTATGCCCGCCGACGAGGAGCGCGGACAACAGTTGCCACAGCGAGATGTCGAAGCACTGCGGCGCCGTCTGGGCCACCACGTCGCCCTCTCCGATCCCGAGATCATCGATCTTGGCGAAGAGGTGGTTGAGCATCCCTGCCTGTTCGCACATCGCGCCTTTGGGTTCACCTGTGGAGCCCGAGGTGAAGTAGATTGTGGCGAGCTGGTCGGGCGCCACGTCCGCGCCGAGGTCTTCGTCGAGATGGCCCTCGGCGTACGCGGCGCCGATGTAGAGTGTCGCGACTCCGGGCAGCGAGGCGAGCGCCTGATCGAGCGTGGCGGTGCTCCCCCTCTCGGTGAGCACGAGCCGGCAGCCGGCCCGGGAAAGTGTCCTGGCGATGCGGTCGGTAGGGAAATGTGGCTCGATGGGTAAGTACGAGCCGCCCGCTTTGAAGATGGCGAGCAGGGCGGTCATCCAGTCCAGATTGCGCTCGGTTACAACGCCCACGACGCTTTCGCGAGAGAGCCCCCGGGCCAGCAGAGCTCGTGCCAACTGATTGCCGCGAGCATTGAGCTCCCGGTAGGTCAGCCGGGTGTCGCCGCACACGGCTGCGACGGTGTCCGGATGCGCCCGCACCCGCGCTTCGAACAACTCGTGCACGCGACGGTCTGGCAGTTCTCTGTGCGGTCCGGCGAGGCCATTGATCTGGAAATGCAACTCCTCGGCGGAGAGCAGGCCCTGTCGCGCATGTTCAGAATCTGGATCGGCCGCGATTGACGCCAACGCGGTGAAGTGATAACCCGCGATCCTGGCGGCGCAGTCCGCATCGAGCACGTCCGTCTTGTAACGCAGCCGCAACGCAAGCCCCTCATGTTCCAAGAAGCTGACCCGCAGCGGGACTTCCTCGGCGGGATCCTCACCGCCATCGTCCATTTCGAACACCGTTTCAAACGGCGGCTCGATGACGCCTAGCTCACGTTTTAGATCGTCGACTGGAAAATCTTTGTGCGACACCAGTTCTGATTCCGCTCGAGCGGTTTCCAGCAGCACACCGCGCCACGTGCGTGGTCCCAGCGTCATCCAGAGCGGCAAGGAGGAACGGGCCGGCACTGCATAGCCGGTGCACACCTCGCGCTCACCAGAAAGTGCTCCAAGCACTTTGGCGTGGGTGGCGAGCAGCACCGAGCCGAGCGGCACGGCTAGCTCGTTAGCGAGTCGGTGCAATGCCGCCACGAGTTCGTCGGGGATCTTCGCCTGGTGCTCACCGACACCGGGTACTGGATTGAGCGTCCACCGCGGGAGCGCGGTGAATCCACCGGCGAGTAGGACACCGCGCCAGAACTCCTTACCGCGCTCGGCTCTGATCTCCGTCTCCCCATTCCTTAACTTGATATTGCTCATCTACATCTCCCTCGCGGGGTTCCCCGCCCACCGCGCGCGTGCTGGGACGTCCTCTCCCTTCATGAGAAAGGAGTCAGTGCCCAGCACTGAGCCGTCACCCATGGTCACGCCGTAGAGGACGAACGCACCGACTCCGAGCGTGCAGCGGGCGCCAAGCGCGGTTCGGTCGCATTTGAACGTGCCGTCCTCCTGCGAATGACATTGAATTTTGCTCCGGTAGTTGAGGACAGAATCGTCCCCGATGGCGGTGAGCGACGGATCGGAGATGTGGGCGCCGTCGTCGAAGACCCTCCTGCCAATACGCACGCCCATCAGGCGCCAGAGCACATTTTTGAACGGCGTGCCATCGAACGCGTGGAGATAGTGAATCGGATGCACCTTCCACAGGCGCTCGGCCAACCAGAAATCCGGGTGGTAGATGGAGCAGATCGTCGGCTGTACCGGACGCAACGCTTCGATGCAACGATGCACCAAGGAGAAGTAGACCGCGGTAATCACGATGCTGAGCGCGAAGAGCACGGTGCTGACGACATGCGGGAGTACGTCGTACAGCTCGATGCCGGCGAGGTAGAGCAGGGCGAACAGGAAAACGCCCACCCAACGTGTGAAGAGAAACAGGCCGATGGTTCGAAGGTTGTACCTGTTCTTGGCCGCGAGGCCGCGGCGCAGCGCCTCTCCCGTCTGGAGATGGTCGAACTGAGTGTCGCGCTCGACGGTGCGCGGAATCTCGAAACACGGAGCGCCCAGCAGGCCGACCCCTTCGCGAATATTGCCGTCGAGTGGAACCATCACCTTCGTCCCGAGGAGAACGTTGTCGTGTGTCCTGCCGCCCGCGGGATACACAACGTCGTTCCCCACGAAGTTGCGAGGCCCGATCGCCGTCCGGGATACCCGGAACGAACTGTTCGAGACCTCGTCATTCACCAGGATCAGTCCGTCGGCGACCATTGTTCCGGTGCCGACAGCGCTCAGGGATGGGTTTGCGTGCATCACCTCGCTGCCGAAATTCGAGCCGGTCTGCTCGACAGGACGAAGGTGATAACCCAGCCATTGCAGGTAGTGGACGATGTAGGAGCTGTCTCCGAAAAGGAACGTGAAGAACCTCATCCTCCCGATCCGGGCAATCGCACGGTGCGCCGCGTCATGGAAACCGTAGAGCGGATAAACCCTGTCCGGCTTGATGAACCGGTTCAACACGCGAGAAACAGCGACGGTGAGTAGGAGACCGATGAGCGCGAAGCCGAAGAAAAGGACCAGTGAGAGGATCGCCGCCTCGACGATCAGGTCTCTCAGCGCGCCCACATGTGCTGTCGGCTGCAGGATCTGAGTCAGCGACGACGACGCGCCGATAGTCAGGCTCGCAATTCCCTCCACGAGCGGGAGGTATAAGAGAAGCACGACGAGCACGGCGACGACGCCGTAGGTGGTCCGCCGCAGTGCGCTGCACCGCGCCGGGGCGATTCGCAGATAGTTAATGTCCGTCCGCTGTGCCGGACATCCGTGCCACCGCTCTCCCGCCGGTACCGCCTGGCCGCTGTGCAGGGCTGAGGCGTGACCAAGCTGTGCCTCAGCGCCCATCGAGGTGTTGATGTCGAGCACGCTCCGCTCGCCGACAAACACGTCCCGGCCAAGCGTCACCGGTCCAGTCTCGATCCGCCCGGACTCCACCCGGTAGCCGTTGAAAATCGCTTCTTTGCGGATCACGGTTCCCGCGCCGATGGTCAGTAGATCGGTGCAGACCGGCACGCGCCGGGAAAAAATCACCACGCCCGGCCCGATCTTCGCGCCCAGCGCTCGCAGGTACAGCGCGTGCAGGGGCGTCCCGATGAACAGACGAGCGGCCGGGCTCGACCGAATCAGTGTCTTGACGATCCAGAAGCGGACGTATGCAAGGCTCCACAGCCGGATCTGCTGAGCTTTCCAGCGTCCGACGAGCGCCCACTTCGCCGCGATTGGAACGGCACAGACGACGAGGAAAGCCAAGCTGCTGGCCTCGATCAATCGCAAGTAAATTCCGACAGCACTCGTGCCCGCCGAGACCCAGTTGTAGCCCTCCGTGATAGCGACCACGGCAACATAGGAATAGGCAAGCAAGAACAGGGCCTGCAGAGCTCCGCACAGGATGTACTCCCACATGCTGCTGGGCGTCGCAGCCTCGACCGCCGGTAGCGGGGCAGGTCTGGGTGCCGCGTCTGCGAGCGTCGCTGCCAGGCTTCGGATGGTCGGATACCGGTAGATGTCCTGCATGGATATCGACGGCAGATCGCCCCGCTTCCGCACGCGTGCGCAGAACTTCGCCATAACCAGGGAGTCAGCGCGCAGCTCATCAAAGAAGTGGCTATCGACTAACACGTTGTCGACGCGTAGTACGTCAGCGAGCACCTCGGCGAGGGTGCTTTCGACGCTAGTCGCTGCGGTGCTGCCCCGATCCTCAATCAACATAGATTCACCATTCCCCCAAAACGATGACATTCACCTTCTTTGGTCAAATGCGGTTCACACGCACGGTCAGCGAACTCGACGTCCACGTCACGCGCCCGGTACTCATCGCACAGTCTCATGAAAGAAGTCGGACAGGCGCAGTTCCTGGCCGCTGGCGACCGCCTGCTCGTACACCCACTTGCCGACCGCCAGGTCCAGTATCCCCATGCCAAAAGGCGAGAAAATGATTGGACGGCTACGATTCACTGACCGTCGTCCCCGCATGATGTCGGCAAGAGTGCCCGTCACGAAGCTTCGACTTCCTGTCTTCTGCTCCGCGAGATGAGCGGAGGTGTTCGCCTTCATGACGTGGTCGATATCGTCAACCACGTTCTGCGATCCCAGGAGTATCTCGGGTGCGAGATCGCGAAGCGAAATGTGCAGCACCAGCGGGTTGTGCTCGAAGAGCGTGGCGTCGGCGATGTGCGGCGTCGAAGCAACGGTCGTGAACAGGATCAGATCACAGGTCCTCACAAGCTGTGCGACGTCGGGAACAACCGTGACTGTGCGGTGCTGCTCTAGGCGGCATGCCGTGTTTCTGAATTTCTCGCTCTCGAGAGGCGACGTGTCGTACAGCCGTACGTCCTCGATCGTCCATCCCGTGTCCAGCAGAAACTCGTAGACGTACCGGGCGATGAACCCGGTGCCCACGATTCCGAGCAACTGCGCCCGGCGCGATCGCCCACTCAACCAGTCCGCGGCGAGCGCAGCCGACGCGGCCGTCCGCGCCGCAGAGATGATCGAGCTCTCGAGGATGGCAAAGGGGTACCCGGTCTCGTAGCTATTCAGCACGAGCACTGCCGACGCACGCGGAAAGCCCCGCTGGACGTTCCCGGGATAGCTGGCGATCCACTTCAGCCCGGCAATGCCGAATCCGTCTCCGAGGAATGCCGGGAGCGCGATGATCCGGCAATCGGGCTTTTCAGGGAACTGCAAAAACTGGCTATCGGGGTTGACGGACTTTCCGTCCGCGTGCGCGAGATATGCTTCGCGAACGATGCGGATGCATTCGCCCCGATTGGCATGGACGATGCCGGACACGGTTTTGCCGGTGATGATCGAGAGATCGAAGTGCATCGCTACGCTCC
>WNFM01302797.1_pt2 | contig 11257 bp, 13 predicted proteins | sample 5400271 | NCBI WGS metagenome assembly WNFM01 (sample SAMN13153352, study PRJNA577476) | soil metagenome | isolation source: 60 cm saprolite on Douglas fir-dominated hillslope | place: USA:California | collected 2013-09-17 | reverse complement strand
AGATAGGATTGAGCGGATTCGGTGGTCAGTCGTGGCCCCGGCGCGGGCGGAATCTTCTGGGTCGCGATGGCGTCGAACAGGCGGGGATCGTCGAGTCGAAAGGTCGGCTTGTCAGGCGCGAGCGATTGTTGGGCGAGCTTCCAGTAGCTGTCTGCGTTGAGAGCCTGATCGCTGCGAGATGTGCTCTTGACCCAATCGGGAAACGCAAGTTGCGATACGACGTGAACGTCGAACAGCATCTCGGGAAAGCCGTCGCCGCTGAAATGCGCCGCCAGGCCCTGCAAGGTGCCCTCATTGTCGGCGCGGAGCTCGAGCCGCGTCACCATGCCGTTCATGGTGTAGATCATGCTGCCGAGCTGCGGAATGAAAAATGCGGTCATCACGCTGCCGGAGGTCAATTCAAAGTGCAGCGGTGCGCCGGCCGGCACGGTCAGTTCGTTGACGGTCGCGATCCGCTGATCCGGATAAATGAACAGCCATTTCCAGTCGAGCGAGACGACCTGGATCCTGAGCGGGCTTCCCGTGCCCTCCACTGGAGCTGCCGGATCAAGCTGGTGCGAGCCGATCCAGGCGACGCCGCCGAGCAGAATGACGGTGAGGGCCGGGATCGACCAGACGACCATTTCGATACGTCCGGAATACTCCCAGTCCGGCCAGTAAAACGCTCTTGTGTTGGAGGCCCGAAACCAAAAGGCAAAGGCAAAGATTGCGACGATGGTCGGCAGCACGATCGCCAGCATGATGGCGATCGAATCGATCAGGATAGTTGTGTCGGCGGCTCCGATGGGCCCCTGTGGATCAAGGATATTCATCGCCGTCCCGATCGTTGAACCGGTGACAACTATGCCGCTGCCCGGTCGTTCCATGGAAGTGGCCAAATTGTAGTTGCCGCGGACCGCCGCTCCGTTCGGTCGAAGTCGCGCGTGCTTTTCCGCGTCACTTGAATTTCGTCGAACGGGTGTAGGTCAGCGGGTCCGTCGGCACCATTAAAATCAATTTTAGAGAGTGTTGTGGTACGGACGCTTAGCGGCGAAGTAATTGCGACGCTGTGAAGATTTCATTTCTTGGGTGGCGACGGCAGATGCTTGAGCATCAGCGGCAACAGCGTCTCCAGGATTACGTCCTTGCCGCCACCCCCGCGCTCGGGCCTGCCGAGCTCGCCGCCGAACGCGAGATGGCAATAGCCATGCACCATCGACCAGACCGCCATCAGCAATCCCTGCCCGTCGGGGCTCAACGCCTGATCCGGTGAAGTGCCGGTAGCGGCGCGGATCGCGTCTTCGAGGATGCGAAATGATTGTTGGGAGACCCGCACGAATTCGGCATTGCTGTGGTCATGCTTGTCGATGCGGAACATGAGCTGGAAACGCGCCGGATATTTTAGCGCAAACCGCACATAGGCAGTGCCCTGCTCAGTGAGTCGCCGCCTTGGATCCTCGCCGCCCCGCTTGTCGGCCGCCGCCAGCGCTTCGCCAAAATCGCGAAAGCCGAGCAGCGCCACTTCCGTGAGCAGCCCCTTGGCGTCCTTGAAATGATGCGATGGGGCGGCGGGTGAAACGCCGACGCGGCGCGCCGCCTCACGCAGCGTAAAGCCCTCCACACCGCGCTCCACGATGATCCGCTCAGCCGCGGCGATCAGCTGACGGCGCAAATCGCCGTGATGATAACTCTTCCTGGCCGGCTTTTTCCTAGCCGGCTGCTTCGCCTTGCGCCCCGCCAGTTTTAATCTTGACACTGTTCAAATCGAGCCCTAACCTAATTGAACACTGTTAAGATCATAGCGGGCAAACGCATGGTTGGGAAGTATCTGGCGCGGTCCGGCCTCGCCATCATGGCCTTCCTGGCCGCAGGCGTGGCGCTCTATTCGCTTCGTTACTACGGCGCGTTCGCCGACCGCTGGTTCGACGTCGATACCGACATCCACGCCGTCATCACGCAGGTGCCGGTCCGGGCGCTGACGCATATGCTGGTCGCGCCGGTGGCGCTGCTGCTCGGACCATTCCAGTTCTTTCCCAAGCTTCGTGCGAAATACCCGAAAGTGCATCGCTGGTCGGGCCGGGTCTATGTCGCAGCCTGCGTGATTGCCGGTCTCGGGGGGCTCGCGACGTCGCCGTCCGCGTCCGGCGGGCCGGTCGCGGGATTTGGCTTCGGCATTCTGGCGGTGCTGTGGGTCTCTACGACGCTTGGCGCCTGGCGCGCCGCCGTAGCGGGCCAATTCGCGCTGCATCGCCTGTTGATGCGCTTCAGCTACGCGATGACCTTCGGCGCGGTGACCTTGCGCCTGCAAATCCCGATCGGGTTCATGCTGGGATTTTCGAGCTATTCGGCGATGTCGGTGTGGCTTGCCTACACCTCCTGGATACCGAACGTGATCACCGTGGCGCTCTATTCGATGACAGAGGCATTGCGTCGTCCGGTCGTGCCTGCGACGGTCTGATCTCGGCTGCAGCCAACACCGGATTGAGAGCCTAAATGTCCGATCATATGAACCAGATGACACCAGCCGCCGCGCTGCTCGGCCGGGAAGTCATCGAGGCGGATAAAGTCACCGGCGAAGTGCGGGTACGGTTTCTGGCGAAGCACGATTTCACCAACCGGCACGGCACCGTGCAGGGCGGGTTTCTGGCTGCCATGCTCGATTCCGCGACCGGAAACGCCGTCATGGCAATGCTGCCGTCGGAACAGACGGCGGTCCACATACGTCTGGATATTTCGTTCCTAAAACCGGCCCGGCCCGGACCGCTCACCGCGGTGGCGCGGGTCGTCGAACGCGATGCGCGGAGCGCGAAGGTTGAAGCCGAGATCAGCGATGATTCCGGCACGGTGCTCGCGACCGCCCGTGCCGAATTGCGCATCCTGCCGCGCGTTCGCTGAGCTCGGTTAGCGCAGCAAGTCTTGACCGGGTTTACGGGGTTTCCCGATTGAATGGATGGTGCTGCCAGACAGGATTGAACTGTCGACCTCTCCATTACCAATGGAGTGCTCTACCACTGAGCTACGGCAGCATGCCCTCGATTAAGAGAATCGGCCGAAACGGCCCCTACAAGGCGGCCGATCCTTGCCACAAGGGCCTCGCATGCGCAAGCGCGGGGGTAGCCCCGGATGTCATCAAATTAGGCCAAAATCAGCGCTGAATGCCTGCTAACGCTTTGAGCTGGCTCGGTTGCGGGTCGGTCTGGTTCCCCATTCTCTCTGGCCCAAGGAACCCCAAAGGCAGCCAGCGCCTCGATCGGGCGGATGATGACCTCGAATTTGGACATTTCGCCGGTGTATTCTCACCGAGATGACATCAGAACAACCGCGCATTCGAGCAGGTCCACGATGAACGACGACAGCGATGAGCGCGAGGGACAAACCGGTGCGCACGCGAAGAATCCGCGAGCGGATCGGCTGAAACTGGCACTGCGCGAAAATCTCAAGCGGCGAAAATCGCAGGCGCGGGCGCGAAGCCATGTCGCGATGGCGCCTTCCGATCATGATGACCTCCCACCACATGACGCCGGCGGAAAAAAGCCGGGCAAATAGCCGGGTTTGACCGATTAAAGGTTTTGTTACGTTCCGAGGGTGAGAGACGAAGATGGGTGCGGACGGCGTGACTGGGGATAACAGAGATGGCCGCGCGCCGCTCGCGGCCGCGTTTCCGCGTCAGGAGCAGACATTTCCGACGCTGACGCCGCAAGAGATTGCGCGGATGGGCCGGTTCGGCGAAGTCCGCCATTACAAGAATGGCGAAAGGCTGTTCGAGACCGGCAAACCGGGACCGGGCATGTTCGTCCTGCTGTCAGGCCATGTCGCGATCACCCAGCGCGATGGCCTCGGGCATGTGACGCCTGTGATCGATCAGGGGCCGGGTCAATTTCTCGCCGAAATCGGCCAGCTCTCGGGCCGCGTCGCGCTGGTCGATGGCCATGCCGAGGGCGAGGTCGAGACGCTTCTGATTCCGCCGGACAAATTGCGCGCGCTGTTGGTCGCCGAAGCCGATCTCGGCGAGCGCATCATGCGGGCTCTGATCCTGCGCCGGGTCAATTTGATCCAGGGCGGCGTCGGCGGCCCGGTGCTGATCGGTCCGTCGACTTCCGGTGGCGTCGTCCGGCTGCAAAGCTTCCTGACCCGCAACGGCTTTCCGCACCATCTGCTCGATCCGGAAAGGGACAATGACGCTGCCGAACTGATCGCGCGTTATTCGCCATCGCCCACCGATTGGCCGCTGGCGGTGATCGCGGATGGCACCGTGCTGCGCAATCCAAGCGAGACCGAACTCGCCCGCGCGCTCGGCATGATCGGCGGCCCCGCCGGAAACAGGATCTACGACGCGGCGATCGTCGGCTGCGGTCCGGCGGGCCTTGCGACCGCGGTGTACGCGGCTTCCGAAGGTCTCTCGGTGGTGGTGCTCGACACGCGCGCCTACGGTGGACAGGCCGGCGCCAGCGCGCGGATCGAGAATTATCTCGGCTTCCCGACCGGAATCTCCGGGCAGGCGCTAGCCGGCCGCGCCTTCAGCCAGGCCCAAAAGTTCGGCGCCAACATCATGATTCCAATCACGGCGAAGTCGCTCGATTGCTCGCGCGCCGACGGCGCCTTTGCACTGGCGCTCGATGGCGGCGATACGGTGCGCGCCCGCGCGATCGTGGTGGCAAGCGGCGCGCGGTACCGGCGGCCGGAGATCGAAAAACTCGAAAAATTCGAAGGCCGCGGCGTCTGGTACTGGGCTTCGCCGATCGAGGCGCGGTTATGCGCCGAACAGGAGATCGTGCTGGTCGGCGGCGGCAATTCGGCAGGGCAAGCCGCGGTGTTTCTGTCGGGTCATGCGAAGAAAGTTCACATGGTGATTCGCGGCGGCGGCCTTGGCGCCAGCATGTCGCGCTATCTGATCGAACGCATCGAGGCGACGCCGAATATCGATCTGGTGTTCCACACCGAGGTGGTCGGGCTGGAGGGCAGGGACGAGGCGGCGCTCGAGCGCGTGCGCCTGCGCAGCCGTTTGTCGGGCGAAGAGAGCATGCTCGACATCCGCAACCTGTTCCTGTTTGCCGGCGCCGATCCCGCCACCGGCTGGCTCGACGGTTGCGGCGTCACGCTCGATCGCGGAGGCTTTGTCGTGACCGGCGCGCAGTCCGAGCAAAATCAAGGGCGGCTGGTGGCGCCGCTGGAAACCTCGGTGCCCGGCGTGTTCGCCGTCGGCGACGTCCGCTCGGGATCGGTCAAACGCGTCGGCGGCGCGATCGGCGAGGGCGCGCAGGTGGTGGCGGCGCTGCACGGCTTTCTTGGCGATGCCGCAAAACCGGCGCTATAGTCAGCGCGTTATAACAAGACTGGTTACCGCAAAGGGAGAGAAACGCCATGGCTGACGTCGTCGTGCTGTACAAGACGCCAAAAGATCCGGCCGCTTTCGACAAATATTATGCCGAGACTCACATTCCACTCGCCAAGAAGATGCCCGGCCTTCGAAAATTCCAGGTCAGCCGGGGACCTGTTGCGACGCCGGCCGGGCCATCCGGCATTCATCTGATCGCAACACTGACCTTCGACAGCATGGCCGCCGTCCAGAACGCCTTCGGCAGCGCCGAGGGTAAAGCCACCGCGGCAGACGTGCCCAAATTTGCAAGCGGCGGCGCCGAGATCATGTTCTTCGACGCCAAGGACGTCTGACGCGGTTGGCAGAAGGCTGCACCCACATCGCTGGCATTCGCAGCGTGACGCCGAGCGCGCTCGGCTGCGAGGAATGCCTCAAGAGTGGCAGCGAGTGGCTGCATTTGCGGATCTGCCGCACGTGCGGCCACGTCGGCTGCTGCGACGATTCTCCCAACAGGCACGCGACCAAGCATTTCCACGCCACCCAACATCCGGTCATCGAGGGCTACGATCCGCCGGAAGGATGGGGATGGTGTTTTGTCGACAAGGTCCTGTTCGATCTGTCGAACCGCAAGACTCCCCACAACGGTCCGATCCCGCGCTACTATTGACGACTGGTGCGACCGGTGTTGCCGCGGTTTGTGACAGCCATGCAAAAAACTTGGGCATTGCGCTTGCATTCGTGATCAGCGTCGCGTGCCTGTATTGCCGCTCCTGCGTCGCACACGTGTGGCTATTTCCGAATCGGAGTCGTAGCATTCGGCCGTCTTAAACGGGGGAGCGCGTCATGGTCCTGGGTATGAGTTTGTCCACTTTTACTCTCTTGCACGTCGTCATCAGTCTGATCGCTATCGTTGCCGGCATTATCGTCATGTTCGGGATGCTCGGCTCCAACAAGATGCCGGGCTTGACCGCGATCTTCCTGCTGTTCACCATTCTCACCAGCGCCACCGGCTTTCTGTTTCCGTTCGAGAAGCTATTGCCGTCGCACATGGTCGGCATCTTGTCCCTGGTGCTGCTCGTGATCGCCTGTTTCGCGCTCTATGTCATGAGGCTTTCCGGGGCGTGGCGCTGGATCTACGCGGTGACCGCGCTGCTTTCGCTTTACTTCAACGTGTTCGTTCTGGTGATCCAGAGCTTCCTGAAAGTGCCGGCGTTGGCGGCGGTGGCGCCGGGCAACCCGCCGTCCGGACCGGTATTCGGCGTGGTCCAGGGCATCGTGCTGGTGTTTTTCATCCTCATGATCATCGGCGCCATCAGGCGGTCATTCCGGGGCGATGCCAACGGGTCCGCGCGAAGCGCGGCCCGATGACAGGCTCCGCATCGAACCCGGAATCTCGAGATTCCCCGATGTGCAATTGCACATCTGAGGTCCACGCTGTCGAGTGTCCCGGAATGACGGTGTTCACAGAGGAGTACGCGCCATGGCGACGATCAAGACCAAAGACGGCATCGAAATTTACTACAAGGACTGGGGCGGTGGTCAGCCGATCGTGTTCAGCCATGGCTGGCCGCTCTCGGCCGATGATTGGGACGCACAGATGCTGTTCTTCCTCCATCACGGTTTTCGCGTCATCGCCCATGACCGCCGCGGCCACGGCCGCTCCAGCCAGACGGCCGAGGGCCATGACATGGATCATTATGCCGACGACCTTGCGGCTGTGACGGCGCATCTCGATCTGAAGAATGCCATCCACGTCGGTCATTCCACCGGCGGCGGCGAGGTGGTGCATTATCTCGCACGGCACGGCGAAAGCCGGGTGGCGAAGGCGGCCATCATCAGCGCGGTGCCGCCGNNNNCTTTGACGGACTTCAAGCACAACTCGCCGCCAACCGCTCGCAATTTTATCGCGACCTTCCGGCGGGACCGTTCTACGGCTACAACCGGCCGGGCGCCAAAGCCTCGGAGGCCGTCATCCAGAATTGGTGGCGCCAGGGCATGATGGGCGGTGCGAAAGCGCATTACGACGGCATCGTCGCCTTCTCGCAGACCGATTTCACCGAAGACCTCAAGAAGATCACCGTGCCGGTCCTGGTGATGCATGGCGACGACGATCAAATCGTGCCCTATGCCGATTCCGGTCCGTTGTCGGCCAAGCTGTTGAAGAACGGGACGCTGAAGACCTACAAGGGTTTTCCGCACGGCATGCCCACCACGGAAGCGGCCACGATCAACGCGGACCTGCTCGCGTTCATCAAGGGATAATTCCGGCGGCGCGAAAGACGGGCGATCAATCCAGGATCGCCTGTATCGCGGCGAAGGTTCGCTTCACCAGCGCTTCCGGTTTTTCGCAGCCGCCGTCGTCGGCCCAGAACTCGGCGCCGATCCGCATCGCACCTGTCGCGATCATGGCGACCAGCCGGGCCTGAAGCTCTTCCGTTTCATGGCCCGCCCGCTTGCCAAGCGCCTCCGCCAGGGCGCGCTCAAGCTTCTCGTATTTGACCTGATCGCGGGCCTGCAAAGCCGGATTGTCGCGCTTGAGCCGCGCCATCGCAATTGCTTCGCCGGGCTTGATCTGCCTGACCGTCGCGAGGATCGCGTTCTCGGCGGCCGCGAGCATGGATTCGCTGGCCGGCCGCGCGGCGACCGCGGCAATCAACGCTGCCGTGCTCTCCTCCTGCCACGCAAAAACCACGTCTTCCTTCGAGGCAAAATAGTGAAAGAAGCTGCGGCGCGAGATGTCGGCGGCGGCCGCGATCTCGTCGAGCGTGGTCGCTTCAAAACCGCGCTCGAGGAACAGCGCCATGGCCGCTCGGGTCAATCGCTCGCGAGTCTGCTGCCGCTTGCGCTGCCGCAGGCCGGGCGCGGTCGCGAATTCCCGAGATTTTGCCTTTGATAATCTGGACTTAACCTGCTTGCGGGCGATCACCGGTCATGCCTTTTCTTCACCCCTTGCAAACTTGCACTAAGTGCACATTTAGGGTCTGCGGCGGATGTCCGCAAACGAATCGAGCCCGGAGATATAAGCATGACCGACTGGACCACCGCAGACATTCCGCCATTGAACGGCAAGACAGCCGTCGTTACCGGCGCCACCGGCGGCCTCGGCTATGAGACCGCGCTGGCGCTCGCCGGCGCCGGTGCGCAGGTGGTGCTGACCGGCCGCAATGACGTCAAGGGTCGCGACGCCCTGCAGACAATTCGCACTCAAGTTCCGAATGCCAGGATTGTCTACGAAAACCTCGATCTGGCCAGCCTTGTATCGGTGGCCGATTTCGCCAAGCGCTTTGCTGCCGCGCATGCCTCGCTTGATCTCCTGATCAACAATGCCGGCGTGATGGCGCTGCCGCAGCGGCAGACCACCGCCGACGGTTTCGAGATGCAGTTCGGCACTAACTATCTCGGCCATTATGCGCTCACCGCGCATTTGCTGCCCTTGCTTCGTCGCGGCAATCAGCCTCGCGTAGTCAGTCTCTCCAGCCTGGTGCATCGCTGGGGCGCAATCGATTTTGATGATCTGCAAGCCGCGCGGTCCTATGCTCCCAACAAAGCGTATGGCCAGTCGAAGCTGGCGATGCTGATGTTTGCTCTTGAGCTTCAGCGCCGCAGCGATGCCGCTGGCTGGGGGTTGATGAGCAACGCCGCGCATCCCGGTTATGCGCGAACCGACCTGATCGCCAATGGTCCCGGCACCAGCGGCTTGGTGTGGCAGATCAACAAGCTGCTTCGGCCCTTTGTCAGCCAGTCAGCCGCCGAAGGCGCATTGCCCAGTTTGTTTGCCGCGGCATCGCCGCAGGCGAAGCCGGCCGGTTATTATGGCCCGGACTGGTTCTACGAGTTGAAGGGGCCGCCGGTACCGGCGAAGATCATGCCGCAGGCAAAGGACACAGCGGCGGCGGCACGGCTTTGGGATATCTCCGCCGCGCTGACCGGCGTATCGTTCTCGCCCGTCGCGGCCGCCGCCTGAACGCGCAAGGCAATTTGAGAGCTGGAAATCCGATGAAGGTCATTCTGTTCGGCGCGACCGGGATGGTCGGGCAGGGCGTTTTGCGCGAATGCCTGCTCGACCCTGGCGTGGCAAGCGTGCTCGCAGTCGGGCGTAGCCCGACCGGGCAGCGTCACGCCAAGCTGAACGAAATCGTGCACGACAATTTTCTGGATTATTCCGCGATTGAATCGCAGCTTACGGGCTGCGATGCCTGCTTCTTCTGCCTCGGCGTCTCCTCGGTCGGCATCGACGAGGAGCGCTACCGCCATCTGACCTATGACATCACGCTTGCCGCGGCGAGAACGCTGGCAAAGCTCAATCCGCAGATGGTGTTCGTCTATGTCACGGGACGCGGCACCGACTCGACCGAACAGGGCCGCCTGATGTGGGCGCGGGTGAAGGGCAAGACCGAAAACGATCTTTTGAAATTGCCGTTCAGGGCGGCCTACATGTTTCGCCCCGCCGGCATCCAGCCGCTGCACGGCATCCGCTCGAAGACCGCCTGGTACCAGGCGGCCTATGTGATCGCCGCACCGCTATTGACGCTGCTCAATCGGATCGCGCCGAAATACGTGACCACCACCGAACAGGTCGGCCGCGCCATGATCAAGGTGGCGCGCGACGGTTATCCCAAGCCAGTGCTGGAAAGCGAAGATATCAATCGCCTCTAAGCGTCAATCCCTGGTGCAAACAGAACGAGCATTGTTGCGCTGCAATGGCCCGGACCATCTGCGCTCTCGGGAAAATCCGGTTGCAAGCGAAAGGCGTAAGCCTAAGATCGAAAAAAGCCCCAACGCGTGATTGGGCGAAATGTCGGATCGATAAAGGTTTGGCGGCGCCACCTGCCGATGGTCGGGCGGCGCGACAGGGAGGTCGCGATGACCAAGAAGGCGCGTGCATTGTCGGCGCAATCGCGCCGGCAATTCTTGAAAGCGACGGCATTCGGGGTGGCAGGGGCAGCGCTGGGCGCGCGCCCTGGTCTCAGCGCACCGAAGACCATGTCGATCATGCACGAAAATTCATTCATCAAGACGTTTGATGAGTATTTCCAGAAGACCCTGATCCCGGCCTACGAGAAGCTCACCGGCGTCAAGATAAAATACGAGCTGGTCAGCGTCGGAGGCCTGCAGACGCGCGTTACCACCGTGGCGGAGACCGGCACCGGTCCGGACATGACGCTGAACTTCTTCAACTGGCCGTTCCTGTACGACGAGAAATACGTCGACGTCGGCGATATCGCGGAGGAGGCCGGCAAGAAGAATGGCGGCTGGCACGACGCGGCGAAGGAGGCCGTTGTCGTCAACGGCAAGTGGAAGGCGATCCCGTTCGGCAATGTCGGCCAGTTGATGAACTGGCGCACCGACTGGTTCAAGGAGGCCGGTGTTGAAAAATTCCCCGAGACCTGGGATGAACTTCTTGAGGCCGGCATCAAGCTGAAGGCCAATGGGCACCCGTTTGGCTTTGAGCTCGGCCACGGCTTCGGCGACAATCACGGCTGGCTCTATCCGTTGTTGTGGTCCTATGGCGGGCGCGAGGTCGAGCCGGACGGCAAGACGGTGGTGATCGATTCCGCCGAAACCGCCCGTGCCGTCGATTTTGCCCGCATTTTTTTCCAGAAGACCATGCTCGAGGATGTGCTGGGCTGGACCGATCCCAACAACAACAAGGCCTATTTGAGCGGACAGATATCCTGCACCAACAACGCCGAGAGCATCTTGTGGGCGGCGAAGCGGGATTTCCCGGAGATTGCCGCAGCCACCGACCAGTCGCTCAATCCGAAGGGGCCGACCGGCCAGCGCTTCCACATCCTGGCGCCATGGAGCCACTCGATCTTCACCCACACCGGGGATCAGCAGGCCGCGAAAGATTTTCTGCGCTGGCTGATGGAACCCCCGCAGGTCGGCGGCTGGTATGCCTCGGCCGACAGCTACTACGCGCCGTTCCTGCACGCCTTCGACGACGCGCCGTTGTGGCAC
>WNFM01273375.1_pt2 | contig 11258 bp, 11 predicted proteins | sample 5400271 | NCBI WGS metagenome assembly WNFM01 (sample SAMN13153352, study PRJNA577476) | soil metagenome | isolation source: 60 cm saprolite on Douglas fir-dominated hillslope | place: USA:California | collected 2013-09-17 | reverse complement strand
TGTTCAACGCCATCACCGGCGACTTCCCCGCGACCTCGGGCCGGATCCGCTTCTTCGGCGAGGACATCACCGAATTTCCGACCGAGGAGCGGATCCGCCGCGGACTGCGCCGCACCTATCAGATCAGCCAGCTGTTCGGCGGTCTGACCGTGATCGATGCCATTTTCGTCGCCTGCCGCGGTGTGTCGCGATCGCGGCTGTCATTGCTGCGTCCCGGCGAGCGGGACGCTACGATGGCGCAGGCGCACACCATCGCGCGCCTCGTCCACCTCGACGACATCCTGGAGACGCCGATTGCCGTGCTGAGCCACGGTCAGCAGCGCCAGCTCGAAATCGCGCTCGCGCTGTCCGGCGCGCCGCGGTTTATATTGTTCGACGAGCCCGCGGCCGGGCTGTCGCCGGCGGAGCGACGCGACCTCGTGGCAATTCTCGGCGCGCTGCCCGCGCACATCGGCTTCATCATCATTGAGCACGACCTCGACATCGCCCTGCGAGTGTCGAACTACGTCACGATGATGCACAACGGCCGCATCTTCAAGGAAGGCCTGCCGCGCGATATCGAGGACGACGACGAGGTGCAGGCGCTCTATCTCGGAGCCGCCCATGGCTAGGCCCACCCGCGGGCGTCCGGCAGCGCCCAAAGCCATCCTCCAGATCCAGGACCTGCAGGTGTACTATGGAGAATCGCATACGTTGCAGGGCGTATCGCTGGTGCTGGAGAGCGGTGTGCTGTCGGTCGTCGGCCGCAACGGCATGGGCAAGACCACGCTCTGCAACGCGATCACGGGCGTGATCCCGGCGCGCTCCGGTTCGGTGCGATTCGACGGCGAGGAGATCCTCGGCAGGGAGCCGCATGAGATCGCGCGCGCCGGCGTCGGCTACGTGCCGCAGGGACGGCGGCTTTGGCCGAGCCTTTCCGTCGACGAGACACTGCAGCTCGCATTCCGGGAAGGGGCGAACGGCAAGGCCTGGACCATCGAACGCGTCTACGCATTGTTTCCGCGCCTCGCCGAGCGCCTGGCGAATGGCGGCGGGCAGCTCTCCGGCGGGGAGCAGCAGATGCTGGCGATCTCGCGCGCCCTGCTGGGAAATCCGCGCCTGCTCGTGATGGACGAGCCGACCGAGGGTCTCGCGCCGCTGATCGTGAACCAGTTTCGCGATCTCCTGATCCGGCTGGCGCGAGAGGAAGACATTTCCGTGCTGGTGGTCGAGCAGAACATCGGGGTGGCGACCTCGGTCTCCGAGCATGTCGCGATCATGATGAACGGCCGCATTAATCGCGTGATGGGCGCGGGCGCGCTTGCCAGCGATCGCGACCTGCAGCAACGCCTGCTCGGTGTTGGCCGCCACGGCCATGACGAGACCGATGCCGCCGCGCCGGAAACGGCGAAGAAGCTTGCCGACGCCGGCGGCGAGACTCGCGTGTTCCGCGTGGCGCGACGGGGCACAGGTGACATCGACGACGGCGTCGTCGCCTTCCGCGCCGAGAGCGTGCCGAATAAGTGGGGCATTCGCAGCCGCGCCGGCACTGCGACTTCGACGCCGACGGAAGCGCGCGAGCCCGAGCACAACCCGATCCTGCCGATGCCGCTCGGCGAGCGGTTCGGCCGCACCGCACTGGTGGTGGGAACCTTCGACACCAAGGAGCGCGAATTGCGCTTCATCCGCGACCGCCTGTTGTCCCATCGCGTGCCCGTCAAGACCGTCGACCTCTCGACGTCCGGCAAGCCCTCGCGCGCCGACGTCACGCCCGGGCAGGTGGCGGCGATGCATCCGCGCGGTTCGGGCGCCGTGTTCTCCGGCGAGCGCGGTCAATCGGTAACCGCGATGGCGGAGGCCTTCGCGCGCTGGATCGAACGCGAGCGCGGCGTCGGCGGCGTGATCTCCGCCGGCGGCTCCGGCGGCACGTCGCTCGCCACCGCCGGCATGCGCAGGCTTCCGGTGGGCATCCCCAAGATCATGGTGTCGACGGTCGCGTCCGGCCAAGTCGGACCTTATGTCGGCGCCTCCGACATCATGATGATGTATTCGGTTTCCGACGTTCAGGGCCTCAATCCGATCTCCGAACGCGTGCTCGGCAATGCCGCCAACGCGCTCGCGGGCATGATCGCCGCCGCGCCGACGGCGGAAGTCCTCGAGGCCGCGCGGCGCCGCGCGCGGCCCGCCATCGGCATCACCATGTTCGGCGTGACGACGCAGGCGGTGCAGGGCATCACGCAGCGCCTCGAAGGCGATTACGATTGCCTTGTGTTTCACGCCACCGGCACCGGGGGCCGGTCGATGGAGAACCTTGCCGATTCCGGCCTACTCACCGGCTTCATCGACCTCACGACGACGGAAGTTGCCGACATGCTGGTCGGCGGCGAGTTTGCGGCCGACAGCGACCGCTTCGGCGCGGCCATCCGTACCAGGCTGCCCTGCGTCGTCTCGGTTGGGGCGATGGACATGGTCAATTTCGGCCCACGGGAGACAGTGCCGGAGAAATTCCGCAACCGTCGCCTGCTAGTCCACAATCCGAACGTCACGCTGATGCGTACCACGCCGACGGAAAACCGCATGATCGGAGAATGGATTGGTGAGCGCCTCAACCGCATGGAGGGGCCGGCGCGCCTGCTGCTGCCGGAGGGCGGCGTGTCTGCGCTCGACGCGCCTGGCCAGCCGTTCCACGATCCTGAGGCAGATGCCGCACTATTCGAGGCGTTGGAGTCGACGGTCCGTCAGACCACGCAGCGGCGCATTGAGCGTGTGCCTGCCAACATCAACGCCGAAGCCTTCATCACCGCAACGGTGGCTGCCTTTCAATCCGTTGCCCCGCGCCGGGAAAGGAGCGCCTGATGCCACAATCTCGAGCCGAAATCCTGGACCGCCTGCGCGCGCTCAAGGACGCTGGCCGCCCGATCATCGGCGGAGGTGCGGGTACCGGCCTGTCGGCGAAGTGTGAGGAAGCCGGTGGCATTGACCTCATCGTCATCTACAATTCGGGTCGCTACCGCATGGCCGGCCGCGGTTCGCTTGCCGGCGTGCTCGCCTACGGCAACGCCAACGAGATCGTAGTGGAGATGGCCCGCGAGGTGCTGCCGGTGGTCAGGCTCACGCCGGTGCTCGCAGGCGTCAACGGAACCGACCCGTTCTGCCAGTTCGATCCCTTCCTCGACGAATTGAAACGCATCGGCTTCAGTGGCGTGCAGAACTTCCCGACCGTCGGGCTGATCGACGGCCTGTTCCGGGCCAATCTCGAAGAGACCGGGATGTCGTATGATCTTGAGGTCGAGATGATCGCGCGCGCCCGCGCCAAGGACCTGCTGACAACACCTTACGTGTTCAGTGAAGCCGAGGCTCGCAAGATGGCGGAGGCCGGCGCCGACGTGATCGTCTGCCATCTCGGCCTCACCACCGGCGGCGCGATCGGCGCCAAGACTGGCCGCACGCTGGCCGACTGCCCGGCGCTGGTCGACGCTTGGGCGGAAGCGGCGCTGTCGATCAAGCCCGACGCGCTGATCCTCGTGCATGGCGGGCCGGTCGCCGAGCCCGAAGACGCGGAGTTCATCCTTCGCGAGACCAAGAATTGCCATGGTTTCTACGGCGCCTCTTCGATGGAGCGCTTGCCGACCGAGAAGGCCATGGTGGAACAAGTGCGGCGTTTCAAGGCGATAGCCGGCGCAGCCAGAGCCGTGTGAGGGAGGGAAGTATGGGCGCCGAGATTTTGGGACCAATTATCCTTTGGTTGATCGTGCTGGCGCTGGTGATCGTCATCGCGGTCTATTTGCTGCGATGGCTTTATCGCCGGTCGACCAAGGAGATCGTGTTCGTGCGGACGGGCTTTCGTGGCGAAAAGGTCATGATCAGCGGCGGTGCGTTCGTCATTCCCGTGCTGCACGAGATTACGCCGGTCGGCATGAATGTGATGCGGATCGAGGTGGGGCGGCGCGAGTCGCAGGCACTGATCACGCGCGACCGCATTCGGATCGACGTCAACTCTGAATTCTTCGTCAAGGTAGGCTCCAGCCGCGAGGCTGTTAGGAACGCCGCGCAGACGCTGGGCCGCCGTACGCTGGAGCCGGATGGCTTGCGTGATTTGCTGGAAGGGCGCTTCGTCTCGGCAATGCGCATAGCGGCCGCGCAGATGACCCTGGAGGAACTTCACGAGCAGCGGCAAGTCTATGCTGAGAAGGTCAAGCAGGCGGCGTCCGATGGTCTTGCGCTGAATGGCCTCGAACTCGAAAGCGTCGCTGTAGTCGATCTCGACCAAACAAATCTCGAGTTCTTCGACAGTTCGAACGCCTTTGATGCCGAAGGCCTTACTCAGCTGACCGAACTGATCGAGACGCGCCGGCGGATGCGCAACGAGATCGAGCAGCGCACTCAGATCGAGATTCGCGCGCAGAACCTGGGCGCCCAGCGCAAGGCGCTCGAGATAGAGCGGGAAAGCGAATATGCCCGCCTCGAGCAGGAGCACGACGTCGAGGTGCGGCGGACGGCTCAGCGGGCTGAGCTCGCCAAGGACCGCGCGACGCGCGACCGGGAGGCCGAGCAGGCGCAAATCCTCGCCCGCGAAGAGGTCGAGAAGGCCCGCCTTGCCCAGGAGCGCGTGCTCGCCGAAGTGCGGATCCAAAACCAGGAGGAGGTTGAGCGGCGCGAGATCGTGCGCCGCCGCCTGGTCGACGAGGCGGAAATCGTGTCTGCGGAGGAGTTGGAGCGCGCGAGGATCGGAACCGAACGCGGCCTTGCGGAAGCTCGACTGGCGCGGGACGAAAGCCTCAGGCGCCTCGAAATCGAGAAGGACAAGTTGATCGAGATCGCTGAGTTGCAGTGCGCAATCGAGGTGGCGCGCAAGACCAGCGAGCGCTCCGCCGCGATAGCCGCGGCCGAGGACGCCCGCGCCGCGGCCATCGCAGCGGAGGAAAATGCGATCAGCGTGCGCGAGCGCGCCATCGCCGAGCGTCGCAAGGAAACCGATCTCATCGCGGCCGCCTGCGACAACGAGCGCGAGGCGCAGCGGCTGACCACGAAGGCAGATGCCGAGAAGAAGGCGGCCGCCGACTTCGGCGAGGCGCAGCGCACCGCGGCGCAGGCTGAAGCTGACGCCGAGAAGCTCCGGGCCGCCGCCGCGGCGACCCGCTATGAGGTCGAAGCGAAGGGCGCCCAGAAGATCAACGAGGCCGAGAACCTGCTAAGCGAGGAGGCGCGCTAGGCACGGTTGCACGGCAAGCTCCTGGATAAGATCGAGGGCATCGTGCGCGAGAGCGTCAAGCCGATGGAGAAGATCGAAGCCATCAAGATCCTGCACATCGACGGCGTCAACGGCACAGGCTCCGGGCCAGGCCGCAATGTGACGGACGAGGTCATCGACTCAGCGCTGCGCTACCGCGTGCAGGCGCCAATGATCGACAGCTTGTTGAAGGAAATCGGAATAGAGGGCGGCAGTCTCGGCAGGATGACCGACGTGCTGCGTGACGCAAAGGACATCCAGGGCCTCGTCTCCAAAACGAGCAATCGCACTTCTTCATCTGACGATGACAACCAGCGGTGAAAAATCCATGGCCAAGGTCTACGCTTCGACTGTAATTCCGGCGGCCCCCGGTGCAATCTGGGCAGTGGTTCGCGATTTCAACGCGCTGCCGATGTGGACGCCGTTCGTGGCCGAGAGCCGAATCGAGCAGAACAAGCGGTCCGATCAAGTCGGCTGCATCCGCAATTTCCGACTCAAGGATGGCGGACGCATCCGTGAGCAGCTTGTGGAGCTCTCGGACTACGAAATGTCGTTCGGTTACACGATTCTCGAAAGCCCGATGGGGGTAGAGAACTACTACGCGACGTTCTGCCTGACACCGGTGACGGACGCAGATCATACCTTTGCGGAATGGGAGGCAGAGTTCGATGCCGCGCCCGAGCGGGAGGACGGGCTCGTGGAGCATATCGGCCGCAACGTGTTCGCGAGCGGCCTGGAAGCTCTCAAGCGGCGTTTCGGCGGCTGACATGGTCAAGCTCCGATGTTCCACGATCATCGCGGCACCAGTCGACCGCGTCTGGTCGCTGCTGCGCGAATTCAACGGCCACGATCGCTGGCATCCCGCGGTCGAGCGCAGCGAAATCGAGCTGTTAGAACCGGCTGACAAGATCGGCTGCGTGCGCAAGTTCCGCTTGCGCGACGGCGCCGTTCTGCGGGAGCAACTGCTGTCGCTGTCCGATCGGGACCGCAGCTTCCGCTATTTTCTCGTCGAGGCGCCGGTCATGCTGCATGACTACATCGCTGAAATGCGCGTGCGCCCGGTGACATCGGACGGGACGACCTATTGCGAGTGGCGCGCGCGATTCAATTCGCCGCCATCGGAGCGTGCGAGGCTGGCGCGTTTCGTGCACGAGGAGATCATGATGGCGGGCTTTGCGGCGCTCCGGCGCGCCGTGCTCGACGACGCAGCTCCGGCCGGGCAGCTCAGGGTCCCGACCGCCCGTTCCAATTCGGCAGGCCGCGGAGCGCAATCGGTCGTCGTCACGCGGTGGGGCGGGCCCGAGGTCATGGAGCTGCAGGCAAGGCAGGTGCCGGATCCGGGGGTTGGCGAGGCAAGGATCCGCCAGACTGCGATCGGAATCAATTTCATCGATGTATATTGTCGCCGCGGCAGCTTCACCCTGGTGCCGCCGGGTGGCGTGCTGGGCATGGAGGCGGCGGGTGTCGTCGAGAGCGTCGGACCGGGCGTGACGTCGGTGAAGCCGGGCGATCGCGTCGCATACGCCTGCGCGCCGCCCGGCGCCTACACGACGCTGCGCAACGTGAGCGTCGAGATGCTGGTGAAACTGCCGGACGAACTCAGCGATGTGAAGGCGGCGGCGCTGATGTTGAAAGGCATGACCGGGAGCTTCCTCTTGCACGAGGTCCATGCGGTGAAACCGGGCGACCACGCGCTGATCCATGCTGCGGCCGGCGGCGTTGGTCAGATTCTGTGCCGTTGGGCGAAGGCTATCGGCGCCTACGTGATCGGCGTGACGTCGACGAACGCCAAGGCGGATGTCGCGCGGCGGTCCGGCTGCGACGAGGTGCTGCTCGCCGGGCGCGCCGGTCTCGCCGACGAGGTCCGCCGACTGAGCGCCGGCCGCGGCGTCGATGTCGTCTACGACGCGGTGGGCGCGGACACGTTCGAAACGTCAATCGCGTGTCTCGCGCCGCGCGGCCACCTCGTGAGCTTCGGCCAGGCGTCAGGCGATATCGGCGCGCGGTCAATCGACGCGCTGGCGAGCAACTCCGTCACGTTGTCACGCCCGAACTACGTACATTACACTGACACTGCCGAGAAGGTGCGGCTGCAGGCGCAGAGGCTGTTCCAGGGACTCGCGTCCGGCGCGGTGGTTGCCGATCAACCGAGGGTTTACCCGCTCGCAGATGTTCGTCGCGCCCACGCCGACCTGGAAGGCCGTGCGACGACAGGGGCTCTGGTGCTGGTCCCTTAAAGCGCGCTCGAGGCGATCGAGTCGGCGCAGATGGGCGAGGAGATTCCTGCCGCGCGGTCTGCGGCTCCGGAACGGCGGCGGACCGAGACGATCCTTGTCCCGGGCTTCATGATCTTGAACATCCGGTCCAAGGTCTCGCCCCCGATCAGATCAAAGCCCGCGTCGAAATCCTTTCCGAACCCGGAGAGATCGTCGCTTGTGTAGTCGATCACCTCATCAGCCCCGAGCGAGCGCACCAAGGCCTCTCCCCGCTTCGAAGCGGTCGTCGTCACATGGGCGCCCAGCCATTTGGCGATCTGGATCGCGAACGTGCCAACGCCGCCGGCACCGCCGAAATGAAGGCCTTCTGCCCCGGCTTCACGCCGAGTTCGTCTCTCAACGCCTGGAGCGCGGTCAGCGCCGCAAGGGGCACGCCCGCCGCTTCCTCGAAATCCACGTCGGCACCCAGGATGAGGGTACTTTCGCGGCTCAATGGCTGGCCTATGCACTCCCCTGTCAACGCTTCGCCGATGCCCTCGCGGGCATCTGCGCATGACTCGGGGTCGATGCGGTTCGCTATTCCTTCATCGTGATGGACTTGCACCACCTACTCCTTGCCGGTCTCCCGGCGCACTCCGGTCTACCCCGAACAACGGACATCATCAGACCGGCCCGGTTGGTCCGGTTCGTGCCACTTCCCGACTCATGCATCGCGATTCGATTGTTCTCGGGGACGTCCGCACCGAGAGCGCGACGACGTTGTTGGCGGCATCGAGGAGCGCCTGAGGGACATTATCACCCTCGCCGATCAGCACCACCTGGGGCGCTGCAGGATCGGTGTCGGTTAGCACTGTCGACGCCTGGTTTTGTCCTGAAGCGAGACCACAAATGACCGATCAGCGATAGGGCTAGCGCGCCCACAATAATCGGGAGCCAAATCGACGTGGTTATGATTAAGAAGGAAATGACGACCACACGTCCAAAGGCCGATTCGCTCACCGGGTACTTAAGACGTGCGAAATATGCGTAGATAACAAAGATGACGGCTAGCACCATCCACGCGGCGACAAGCACTAGTAATAAGTTAATAAGTCCGTTGACGTAATGGTGCATGAGCGCACTTCCTGACAGCGTCAGCGCGAACTGCTGTCACCCGCTGTGAGCGACTGTCGGTGATCATCGAGGAGAATTGGTCTTGTTGGCGTTCTCGGGCATCTGCACGCTTGGCGCCGCTGTGCCCACCAGCGCCCAACTCATGAAGGCGCAGCTTTCGATTCGGCCGAGCCACGCCTGTCAACGCGCACTCGTTGAGATGGCTCGGGCAAGGGCTCGTCCAATGCAATCATAACCGTCGGCGGTGTTGTGCAATCCGTCAAACGTTACAAGTGCGCTCTGCGCAACCCCGGCATCGATCGAGTTTCGCATCAGCGCAAAACGAGAGAATAGCCCGACCCTTTCCTGTTTTGCGACATCGATGATGATGCCCTCCATCGTTGAGTAGCTAGCTGAAGCGAGCACCTGTGGCGCATATTGCAGGTCCATCAACACGACGTCCGAAGACACTGCCTTAAGTGCCCTTACCCCTTCAAAAACGCTTCTTTTGAGCCCTTGGTCCGGCCGGCCACCCCAGGCGACGTCATTAGTACCTAATTGCCAGATAACGAGATCAGGCGTGTGCGCGAAAACGTCACGCTCGAAGCGTGCGATGTTGTTCGGAATCGTATCGCCGATTCGACCGCTGTTGATGACCTTGATCGTGGCGTTGGATCTAAGTCTCGAGAGCTCTCGGCGCATCACCTCCGGATATGTGGCCGCGGACCTAAGCACCCAGAGTCCCACTGTCGACGATGATCCAATCGCTACAATCTTTAGCGGCTCACCAGATTTCAAACGCGCCGCCGTGCGGGGCAATTGTGCACCCAGCGAGGTGTTCAAATTTGCCGAAAGGCATCTCTCCGCAGATGATAACTCGTCCTGTGCTTGAGAGGGAGCACTGCCAGACAATCCGATAAGCAAGGCCGCGCCGATAGACGCTATTGTTCGAGCGGTTCGGGTACGGTGGGCAAAATAGGTCAACACATCTTCCCCCAATAACTGTCGATTCTCTCTTGACAACCCTTGGCGTCAGACGTTTCGCTATGTCCTTGAATTATAGGTCGATTGACGCGTGGATAGCGAGTAACACGATGAATCCGCGGATAGTCGCGGGTGAGACCATGACCGGAAAGCCTGTAGCGAAGCGGCTGGTATTCCATATTGGCGGCTATGATCCAATCACGTCAGATGTCAGCGCGCAACGACGCTTTGTGCGCGAAATTGCCAGGTTCCAACGTACCTGGTCAGTGAAAGCGGCCGTTGACGGTTTGCATGATACCGCCGATCAGATGCAATGGAATGTGACGACAACCGGCCCCGATTGGCTAGTCGAAACCGATTACCGTCTGGTCCGATGGCACGACGTAATTGAGGCCTTCGGGCGTCGAAGCATTGGCTCACGCATTTCCGTCGGCATTCTTGCGTTTCTGGATTTCGTTTTGGCCGGCACTCTTTGGCGTTACTTGCTGACCAACTGGCGCTACGCAGGTTTCTTTCTCTATCCGTTCGTCATGTTCGGACTGCTCATCGCGGCCGCCTTCTTGATTGGCGTGTTTGCATTCAAAATCACCGGATCAATTCCCATTGCTACTGGTGGCGGTCTCTTCGGGTTCGCAGCCGTTTTGGCGGGTCCGTGGCGCTGGCTGCACCTGGGCGACTTGTTCGACGATTGGATTTTTTCTCGCGAGTATATTCGATGCGGTAATTCGGAAATCGAGCAAAGGCTAGACAGGTTGGCCACCGAGCTCGTGGCTGCGGCGAGCAACTTTGCCGCAGACGAAATTTTGGTCATAGGGCACAGTCTTGGCGCCGTCCTTGCGGTTGATCTACTTGATCGCGCCTTGAAGCTGGACCCTGCGCTCGGTCGGAACAAAGTTCCCGTCACATTCTTGAGCGTTGGATCATCCATACTCAAGGTCGGCCTGCACCCGAAGGCAATACGCTTTCGCACGACGATGGAACGCGTCGCCAAGTCGCGCGCGATCTTCTGGGGCGACTATCAGGCCCTCATCGACCCGTTGAACTTTTACAAAAGCCGGCCAATGGCCGAAATGGGCTTATCGACAGAAAACGAAGCGACCGTCAGGGTCGTTAAACTAAGTCGAATGCTTGACCACGACAGGTATCGACGCATCCGCCTCAATTTCTTCCGCGTGCACAGCCAGTTCGTGAGTGGAAATGAAAGGCGAACATCGTACGACTACTTTATGCTCACATGCGGACCTATTTCAGCCAAATCCCAGACGCTCGCCCCGGATGGCGCCGTGTCGATGATCGCTGACGACGGAGGACTGATCGCGAGCGAGCCGCTGTCAGAAAGCGAACTGCTGGGAAGTCCCGGCGCGGCGGCCTAATTCAAATGACGCCCACTATTTCAAAAGTCATTTTCGTTGCCTTGGTGATCGGCTGGTACCTCATACGTTATAAGTACGCGCGGCGTTCTCGCCGCGAAAGGATTGTATGGAGCGCTCGCGGCCCCGCGGAAACTGCGCTACTGCTCATATCTCTCGCAGGGCTTGGACTTGTGCCGCTCGTCTACGTAGCGACAGCGATACCTCGTTTCGCAACTTACAGCTTTCATCCCTTGTTCGCTTGGCTGGGACTTTTCTTTGCGATTGCGGCTTTGGGTATGTTTCACTTGACGCATCGCGCGCTCGGACGGAATTGGTCGATCAGTCTCGATGTGCGGGAGAATCATAAACTCGTGACGGAAGGGATTTACCGGAGAGTTCGACACC
>WNFM01269074.1_pt1 | contig 11259 bp, 19 predicted proteins | sample 5400271 | NCBI WGS metagenome assembly WNFM01 (sample SAMN13153352, study PRJNA577476) | soil metagenome | isolation source: 60 cm saprolite on Douglas fir-dominated hillslope | place: USA:California | collected 2013-09-17 | reverse complement strand
AACCAACGCTCACCGCCGTAGAATGCCAAGAAGATGTGTCGGGATACAAGTTTCCTGACCTCGGCACCATCCTCACATTAAACTCCATCAGAGAAGTGGTGGATCTCATTGAACAGGGAGTGCCTCCTAACTTCCTTCCGGGGCTGGTCTCCAGGCTAACCCAAGCTTCAGCCGAGGTTATTACCTGGCTAGTATGTGAAGAGGAAAACTAACAATCCATGAAAGAATACCGGAGAGAGTGCGAAACGTGGGCTGAGGAGAACCAGGGGGCTATTGGAATCGTGCAAAACAAGCTACGATCCTATGGCGGAACGAAAGTAAGCCCGCAGCCTCAGCCTAATATCAGCATATTGGCAAAGTGCGGGATGTTAGTGAAGCCCCTCCGAGTCACTCTTCGAAAGGGCCGACCCAACGCATGCTACGAAAACGTGATAGAGATGTGGAATGCCCGGGGACCAAGGAGCACACTTGTATGTCGCGGACTGGGATATGCACTTTCAGAGGACGGGATGTGGAGACCGCACCACTGGGGGTTCTCATTTACCAAGGGAGAATACAAAATTATTGAGACCACCGTTCCGTGGCTCATGTATTGGGGGTTGCCCGATGGCCTAGGAGCGTGTGACACCCACCACCTTGCTTTGCTGATGGACCAACTATTTGACCTAACATCCCTGGACCCAACCCCCATTCTCCCGGCGGGCACAACACAAGAAAAAACACCTCTACAACTATGCCGTACATAATATCAGAAGTTGGAGAGGAGCCAAAAGACGCTCTTCTTCGCCGTTCCCAAATTCTCAGGTGGCTTGGAATCAACCACACAATGTTCGACAAAATTGTGAAAGAAGGACTCCTACCCTACAAAGTGCTGATTCTCGGGGGCGTCAAATATTTCAGGCGGGAGGACTGCGTAAGTGTGTTCCTCAATGGATTCAAACCAACTGTCCTGCCACCCAAAGAAGTAGTTGCCAAGGCACGGCGGGTGCGAGGGCCGAGGGGATTTGACAAGGGAAAGGAAGAACATGATGAAGCACAGTAAGCCAGTCCTCAGAGTTAAAGTAGGTGGCGGGCAGCCATATAGACGGGGAGAACTCTGCTACACTTACTTAATCTCTCAACCTGGTGTGTTCCAAAAACTAGGGACGTCAGAGAATCCGTATATAAACGCAATGAGTATGCTCCCTTTCCCAGGTTTAGTTCTCCTCGAAGCCAGGGCATTTCACTCAAGGTATCAGGCGATGGAGCATGAAAGCCAACTTCTCAGGAAGTTTTCCAGGCATAGGATAACACCCCCAGCCTTTGCGAACCCCCGCTCGAAGAAATATTTTTCTTCAGAGGCGGAGATTTCCTTATGAACGCCACAGAGGTAACTCCTAACGACGACACGCTCGGCACTACGGAGGGCGTTGAAGCCGAAGAAGAAGAAGCAAGTAAATATTACAACAATTTACGAGTTGGCGCTTCGGGTCGCAGATTCCTAACACGCACGTGTTGAACTTTTGTTTCCTTCTTTTCGCAAAAAGCACTTGACGCGCATACGAAACAGTAGTATCTATATTTCAGTCTCTCCTGCTGAAAGAATTCCACCTCGTTGTCGAGCTGACAACTGGTAATCACCCGCAGTAAATCCCCACGGCAATGTTCCAGCCTTTAAATGGGAACAAATTAGAAAAACAATGCACACATCAACTGAAAACCAGACAATTACAGTCTTCATGGACCGCAATGAAATAGCGGCCCTGATTGGAGTCACTCCTCGGACCATCTCGGACTTTGCCCGCGACGGTAGGTTACCTGCGTACAAATTTAATGAAAAACTAACCCGGTTCCGAAGAGACGACGTTGTTAAATTTATTGAAAGTGCGAAGTACCACCCACGGCACAGGGCCGCTGCTTAATTTGTGTTTGCGTTTCCCCCAGAGCAGTTTCCCCCAGACCCCACTCTAACACCTAACACCTAACACCTAACACCTAACACCAAGACAAATGACCAATAACAAAAGGAACGTTACTACCAGGTTCGGGGACGCTCACTCCTCGGCCAGCCAACTACTTCCAACGACGGAGCAAGGGGTTACTACAATGCAGTGGGCTAATAGGGAAAACATATGGAGATTGAAGACATAAAAAAAGCGCCCGAAGCTACGACACTCCGGGCACCTCAAATCATCAAAACGCGCTCAACCAACGCGATTAAGGACGCTAGCTCATCCCGCGTTGTTAGTCAAGCGCCACTGTCAGAACATTCGTTGGCAGACACCACCACCACCGAGCACCACCCGTACAGGTCTCTCCAACACATGCTCGGAGACGTGCTCGTAATGCTGCACTCGGCTGCGAATCAATACTCAAAGCCTAGGTGTGTTGAAACGGTAAAAACAGCAGCTAACTACATCAAGAGGATATACCGCATCCATCGCTCGCTTTTCAGATCGGGCGCTGCTGATCCACAATACCCCCGCACTCCGAGCCAAATCATCAGGATAAAAGGATACATCCGGGATATACTGAAAAAGGCGGGAGAAAGGCTGACACTCAACAAGAGCCTAACGCAATTCCTCTCGCTGCACGGGATCAAGGAGACAATCAAAGAACCTACGGAGCTAATTGCAGAAGCTCACGAGCGCCTAGTGAGCTTCATTGAGGGAGACAAGGGGGTAAGCAGCAAATGAGTACCCCAACTACCACAGAACAAGAGGCCAACCCAATCTCCGATAGCGGCAGGCTAACAATAAACGCGGTGGAGAAACTACTTGCGGAGGGGAAAGATTTACCACCGGGTTGGAGTCTTACGCCCGACGGCAGCCCTATCCCTCCAGGATGGGAAATCGGCCCACTAGGGTCGGTGCCAGGGACGGAACTAATCAGAAAGAACCGCAAGGAGGAAGTAGAGAAGTATAAAGGAGAACTCAAATCTGCCAAGAGCCAACTAACCCTCGCCAAGAAAGTTCAGGAGGGCAACGTCAAACATTCCAGTGGTGATACTCAGAAGGTAGCAGATGCTGCTGCTGCAGTCACCAAGCAGGAAGCTGCGATAAAAGAAATTGAGACGAAGTTGAAGGAGACAGAGGCGAATTTAAAAGCCCTACCACCTGAGGTAATCCCCGACGAACAACATCCCTGGTTTGGAAGGATCTACGCCAACTGCACTGGTTATTTAATCAGAGGCACGGACGGCAACTTCAAACAGATGAACGAAACGCAAGCTGGGAGATTCTTGAGGGAGATGGGGATCAGCCATCGGCACGATACACAGACAACTTCTCCGCTGGATAGGGTCTTCAACGCGCTACATGATAGACACAAGGTTGACTGGTTCGGGCAACTCGCAGGATTTAAACCCGGAATAGAGTATGTCAACGGGGAGACGATCCTGATTGAGAAAGGTCCCCGGCTGATAGAACCAGTGAAAGGCGAGTTTCCGACCATTAGAGAATTTCTAGATGGTCTTTCGCAAGACCAAGCGATCTACAAAGACTGCTGGCTTCACTTGGCCGTCAAGCCTCTCTACAAGGAAAGGGCGAAAGGTGAGCTTCCTAGTGATATGCCAGCACAGGTCCTAGTCTTGGCAGGGTCGCCTAATTCAGGGAAAAGCGCTTTCCAAACGCTCATCGTAACACCCTTGCTTGGGGGAAGAGAAACCTCTCCGTATGCCTTCCTGTGCGGGCGGACCGACTTCAATGAGGACTTGTTTCGTAATGAGCACCTAATTTGTGATGATGAGAGACCAGGCAAGGATCATGAGACCAGGTCACAATTTGCAGCAGGTCTAAAGAAGTTCGTGGCGAGCAATAAACACTGGTGCCATGCGAAGGGAAAGATGGCACTGACTCTCCCGCCGTTCTGGAGAATCACTGTTTCTGTAAATGACACGCCGGATTGTTTGCAGTCTATACCGGTGAATGAAGAGACGATGGAGGACAAAATGATTATCCTTAGAACGTACCCAGATGCCACAGTGAAATTAGTTGAAAGGTTAGGGGGGCGTCCGGCTTTTGCAGCCAAAATCAGGGAGGAACTCCCAGCGTATCTGTACTGGTTGTTGAATGAGTTCCAGATTCCAGGAGAGCTAAAGGAAACGAGGTTTGGGATGAAGGCGTTCCGAAACCAGGAGATCGTAGAAATGGTTCAGGAGACAGCCCCGTATATGCAGCTCCTGGAAGTTATGGAGAAAGAGTTTGCTGGTGTAGTGGAGAAAGAGTTTACCCTGACTGATCTTGCGATGGAACTCGATAATCCCAATACGCCCCAGGGCATACGGATGATGGTGTCCCGGATAAATACTCTGGGGAGATATCTTTCAATTTTGGCGAAGGTGACTACCAAAATTGTCAAGATAAGGACGAACAAGGGAACCCGCTACGCACTGACCTTCCCAACGGACCAGGATTCGAAGGCGGCAGGGTATGAGGCACCGAAACCCAGCAAGCAGGCGGAGGCGAAGTGGGAGAAGAGTCATACCAAGAAAATGGACAAGCAGAACGCGGCCCCTTCGCCAGCCCCATAAGAACCGGAGATCCTACACCATCCGCCCTAGGGATCCTACACCATCCTACACTGATCCTACACTCATAAGTCGTTCATAATCAGGTCAAATCGGTAAGTTAGTGTAGGAGTGTAGGATGAAAATAGAAATTGAGTATATAAGAGGCTATTACCCCCTGGTGGTGGATACCCTGGTGTATATGGCCCTGGCGGGGATCGATTTTCAAAAACATCCTACACTCCTACACTATTGTCCACTTTTCGCCTGATTATGAACGACTTACGCGTGTAGGATGGCCCAAATTCCCTCCTACACCATCCTACACTGATCCTACACAGCCAGATCCGCCACAAAACTAACAATCCTATGAACGAGACCAACCACAACCCTAACCCGCTACCGGCAACTGATATCAACGAAGCCGATCCGCGAGAGCCCCTGGACTTGACGCCTTTAGGCCGTTCGCCAGTGAGCGAGGAAACACGACTCACGCAAGACCTAACCGCTCGGGCGGTGTTCCAGAGGCTCGCCAAGGAAAATAAATACTTCGTCTTCGGGAAGAAAGTCGTCACATTTAAACAATACGCAAGATCGTCTGGCAGCGTCAGTATTTGTGTGGTTTCGCCAGATCAGCTCCGCAGTATCCTTGCTGAGTTCTTCTATTGCTTTAAGCGGCGACACGGCGCGACCTATCCCGTGACTGCCAGCAAACGTGAGGCTCGTCTCTTGTTGGAGAACGATCAAAAATCCTGGTCCAGTTTCGGCTGCCTCAATCGGATCTTCCTGGACCACAAAGCTTTCCTCGGTGGAGCACAGTCTCTTTTATGATCGAGAAAACAATGAAACAAACATCCAACCCCAACGCCTGGCAGGAATTCCGTGATTGCCTCAACGAACCACAATGGTTCATAGATACAGATGGCCGGCGTGAGACCCTGGCACGAATAATCGTTAAGCATAACCTCAACGATCAGTACCGGGGATTTGCGCACGCAGTTGCCTTCTTTGACTGCTGCGAGAGTCCCGGTTGCTCCTACTCCAACGTGTACGAGAACAATAAGTTCACTCTGCGCTGGTGGATTAAAGATCTCCGAAAAAAGAACCTCTCCTCAACACCTTGAAGTCAGAACCCCTTGAAGCTATGAAACAGCCACAAATCGAAAAGCTAAAATCCGCCATACTCGCCCGACCACCTGAAGCAACGATACGATTGAGGGAGCATCGCAAGCTCATGTGCGAGCAGCTCCGAATGAAGATCTATCGGATTGAGGGTGCCTATTACAGCCAAGTTGAATCCAAGCCTGGGACGAAAACACATCGCTCAGAACCCCTGACTCTTCACGCCACCAACTTGAATGATGCCAAGGACGAATCAAAAACGCTTCTCGGAATTATTCGTTCGACCATGCCCGAAGAAAAAGATATCAACCCTGCACTAGCTGTACACCTGGCTGTGACGCCTGAACTCAAAACTCCCTCTTGGGTTCTCGATTTGCAGACAGATGCAGTGGCCAATTCAACACAGCAAACGCCCCAGGTTCCAGCCCTCACACATCACGTTCTCCGCTTGGCTGGCTTGGACGACTCCGGGCCGACCAATTTGCAAAGCGGAACAGCGCCCACTCTGCTCGACCATTTGCCAGAGTAGACCGGGTCGAGGGTTCGCAAACTCTCGCCAAAAACAATCCATTGGGCTCGTGCACAGATTTACTTTTGGTCGGGCGTTTGTTGACCTCGTAATGCATTGGACTACAAGGCATTGCAGAGCATTTCATTGCGTGCTAATCCCACAACAACCACAGACCCGCTCTACCGTGTAGGGTCAGCTAAGAAGTTAGGCTCGGCTAATTCTTGATCAACCATTCTTAGCCACCAAGGGGCTGACCAGCCTGCATCACCACGACAAGGGTCCTCATCGTCACGACAAGGGGTCCTTACGCTTCATGCAAGCTGGCTCTCTAAACTATTGTCCTTGTGCCTGCCTTCCAGTGGCCGCGACCTCGTGTGTTGCATTCGTCCCCGGCGTAGTATTTGGCTGTGATTCCGGGGTTTGCATGACCAAGAACCTACCCTGGCAAATTCTGAGAGCGAGAAAATGAGAATCTTAGATATAACCATCGTTGTGTCGGCAATCATCATCGCGCTCGCTTTCCGGTATGCGCCGGTAATCGATCCGAGTAATGCTTCTCGCCATTGGTCATTCGATCGTTGGTTCGGCGAGTTCCATCCCGAAAAGTGAACCTGATTGACCGCCAGATAAAGGACATGCTTGCCTGGCGGCTTTGTTTGAACCGAAAGTTTCATAAACGAACGTTTGTGAGGTTCAACAAAATCTCCATTTCCTCCTACGCAAGAAGTTGCAGATACCTGTTTCATGAGTGAAACTGGTTATTGAGAATTGAATTATGAAAATCGGATATGCGAGAGTTTCAACTGACGACCAGCACTGTGAGAACCAAATTGAGGAACTCATCAAAGCCGGTTGCGACCGGCGGCACATCTACCAAGACAAAGCTTCCGGCGGCACCTGGGATAGGCCACAGCTACATAAAGCACTAGACCACCTCCGAGAAGGGGATGTGTTTATCGTTTGGAGGTTAGACAGGTTAAGTCGCAGTCTGAGTGACCTGTTGCTCATACTTGATCGAATCAAACAAGCAGGTGCCGGATTCAAAAGCCTCACCGAAACGATCGACACGACCACAGCCGGCGGTGAACTGATCATGCATGTTCTGGGAGCCTTCGCTCAATTCGAGCGTTCAATCATTAAAGAGCGCACCTTGCTCGGTTTAGCGAGAGCTAGAGCGAACGGCAAGATTGGTGGTAGCCGACCAAAGCTCGATAAGGACCAAGAGGCGGAAATTGTTCGCATGGTTGCATCTGGTGACAAAACTCAAGTCGAGGCTGGTAAACTGTTCCATGTGAGCAAGGCAACTGTCTCTCGAATCATGCAGCGGCAAGCGGATAAGAAAAAGGCCAAGCTGTTGAACGCCGCATAATCAGAATGGCACCGTAAAAGCCAAACCCGCAGTATCGCTCTCCGGCTCTGGCTCCGGCTCCCTTTGCATCTGCTGCTTTAGTTGATTAAAGGCTGCTCACGATCAATCTCGGGAAACTGCTGGGCGACGGGATTCAAGGAATGCGTTTTCTGCTAGAGACGACTGAATTCTATTAGGTCTTATCGCGCAGCTTCTCTTGAGTTGTCCCAAATCCGTGGCATCCTCCCCTTGGTTACTCGGGACCCCACACATCACCTCACGACTCCCAACAGCACAACCCAAATGACCCACAATCCTGGATCGATTGCGGGGCATTGTACAGCCGTGAGCAGCTAGGGCGGATGCCACGTGGTAAGGTGTGAAGCAGTGCAAACCTTCACAAAAACTACACCTTGTCACTACCTGGCTAACACCGACCGTCTAACATTGGTTCGGGTCGTCATCTTCTCGCGGATCTAACTAATGCGGTTAAAATGACCCATACCAACACCGCAGGCTCCCTATCAAACGCGCCTATAAGTCATCCTGGAGTGATTGCCCGGAACAATCCTATTATTCATTTGAGGGTGGAAATGGGTTGTGGGCGTCACTGTCTTTGTAACCCTAGTTAACATCTGGGCGTCTGGTACGAACTCACGCCCATGGCATGAAGCTTTAGGGTAAGACCAGTTTCTCTCGTGACTCTCCAACCATCCAACCATCCAACCATCCAACCATCCAACCATCCGCCGGGTAAGGGATAATCCACAATTTCCGCACCCACAAAGGCGACCCTACCGGTGGGGGGGATGCGGATCACAAAATTTTTTTTTAAAAGAGGTTTGGCGGGAACTCCCACCCTGGTGTCGCCCCCTGGCTGCTAAGCTTGTTGTCGCATCTTCCCCGGTTCCTCTTTCAGGGCTTTCGCTGTCACACTTATTATCATAGAGCGTGATGTTCCTACCCTGGAGCTAACTAACTATCACGCCACCCAAGAGTTAGGTCGTCGCGGGGGATCAAACTTTTTTCCTGTGATTGAAAATTAGTACTTGCACAACTGCTTTGCTTATGATTTATTGGCATACTCTTCCTTTCCCTTTTTCCTCTCTCTCGGATTACAGGATCTCAACCTTTGATAGCCGCGCATCAGAGGCTTTCTCTTTAACAACTATGCAATCAACTTCAGAACAACGTGACTATTTAGAAGATTTGGAAACTTTGGAAAGCAAAGTTATCCGCGACTACCTTTCGATGATAGGGGCAAGAGGTGGAGCTGCCAACAAGGGTAAACCTGGCAGAAGCGAGATCGCCCGAAGAGCTGCTATCGCCAGGAATCTTAAGGACCCAGGGTGGCAGGCTAGAATTGTCCGAAGTAAGACCGCAGCGTAAGTATAACAGGGGAAAACGAGGGGATGAAAGGGCAGACAACAGGGCCAGTTTCTACAGGGCTTGATAAGCTGGGGGATACAATGGACCCTCCTTGTGTCTAAAGATTCGCCAGATCCTGACTGTTTAACGACTGCGACCCCCCTGGAGTCACTAGTCAGAGGCAACAAGCTGCTGGAGCGCAAAGGCAACGTGGCAATCTATCAAGGGCCATATCCTCGCGAATTTGAAGTCATTGTAATCCGGGTGGCGGCAGAGAGTGTCTTTGCTGGCAAGGTAGTGCCGCGAAGGGAAGTTTATCCCTCTGCCGAAGCCTGGGGTACATATGGGTGGACTTATTCGCCAAATTCCCATTCCAACCCATTAGGAGCAGCCCGGGAGAAGATGAAGCAACTGACGAGGAGAACGAAATGAACTACGCAGGTTTTAATACCCGTCGGAAACAGGTGGCCAACACGATACGGCTCCGACCATGGTTAGCAGCGGAAGACGAGGAGTTGCGGGCGAATATAATTGCTCTACTCAAAGACGCAGATCTAGAGCCAACGGCGTCCCTTATTGCTCTCTACGTTGCTACAGCTCAGCGCGTACGCGACTCGAACCGGCGCACCGGCCTTGAGAGGGCGAGCGTTTTACGAGGGAAATCGCTGCTCTGACATCAGCCTTGACATCAGATTTTTCGGTTTATTTTTGGTGCTCTTCATCGCTCCCAGCCCTTCTCCTTCCACTTTGGGTCAATCGCCTCGAAGAATTTTCTTAGCTCTTGGTAGCAGGTTTTGAATCTCTTCGTGATTTCAGTCATCTCAGTATGGGAGAAGGCTTTTTCGTCGATTCTAACTTTTCTCGGCGTGAGAATCGGTTTTAAGCTGATGGCTCCCTTTTCGTTGTGAGTCCACCTCGAATGTATGAGCCGGTTACAGATCTCTTCGCAGTTCCAACATTCTTGCATGATCTTCCACAGGTTGTCGGATTTATCCGCATCCCCGTCCTTATAGTCGAAGAGATTGAATAACACTCTCGGAAGATGTTTGAAGGGGATCTTTTCTGTTACTATGGACCCAATCGTTGAGTCGTTCTCGTCCAATAAATATCCGATAGCGTCCCTCAACTCTGACTCAAGAAATTGAAATTCTACGGAGATGTTTCCGATCTCTTGGACTACTTCTTCGAACTTCCTTTGTGAGAAAAGGAACTTAACAAGATCCCAATCAATTTCCGGTTTCTTTGGCTCCTCTTTCGGTTCTAGGAAGTAAGTGGGCAGGATTAAACCGTCCTTGTCCGGCTCTGGAGTAGTGGGCGGATCTTTGGGCGTGCTCATAAGAATCTGGTCAATAGTTCATACTCGTTTCGATCGATCTCGCGAAGCTCAAAATCCGCCTGCGCTCTTCCGGTCTTGTGTGCTGCTTCGGCGAGCACTGCAGGTGCGCTGTAGCTCGCGGCAATCGGTTCTTTCGGCGGATCTGCGCTCACCAAAATATGGTGCGAAAACGGCAATCATTGGAGAGCCTTGCATCGAATACACATTCTATCTTTCGGAGTCGCTCAGAGGATGAAGCAGCGAAACTCTTGAACGGCAAAGAACCCTTAATTTCCCCGAAACTCGGTGCTCGAAATCCCTAAGTAAACTGATGAAGTCAGGCGTTTCGCGTCTCTTGCACGAATACCTGAAAACAGAACGATCAATCTAAAACTCCAGGAGGAGACAATGAAAATGCACTTAGTTGCCCTTGCAGGGTTGGCAATCGGCTCGGCGGTTTTATCCGGTTGCGCAAATGGACATTCCACTTCCACCTCCGGTCAGCAGCAAAATGGCGCTGGTGAAAAACCCTATCCGAGTGTCGATAGTCCAGTTTGGGTCGATTGGAACAAACCCGCGAAATCTCAATCGGCGCACGTACCGGGAGGCATGCCTCGCTACGGTATTGGGCAACCTTGACGCAACAACCGCACCGATTCGCCGACGAGGAGTAAGGCTGATACCATTGCGATGGCTTAGGCGATTCTGTGCGGCGTCAGGCGATTAAACGCTCAACAATCGCAATGATTGCTCGCTCCGAAGCGTTCCTGGGCAATCCGAGCGCGTCCGTAGTCCCGGGTCGTTTCCGGTGGTGTCGAGCCTTGAATAACTGGCCTTACCCTGGCGTCTCAAAAATTAAAATGAAGACATAGAGTCTATGCGTCGAGGCATCTACCGATTCGAAACCACCATAAGCCAGACATCCAGCGAAGGGGTCGCCATGATCAGCAACAACCGAATTAGAGGACTGGATAATGACTATTTTTATACCGGCAGCCAAGTAACTAAACATGGAAAGCGCGGATGGAGTTTTAGTGCCGAGAGGTATGGTAAATCTGGACCACGGTTTTCCATTCGGCGCTTCTCGGCAATGGTCTATGGCGAAGAGG
>WNFM01184412.1_pt3 | contig 11260 bp, 8 predicted proteins | sample 5400271 | NCBI WGS metagenome assembly WNFM01 (sample SAMN13153352, study PRJNA577476) | soil metagenome | isolation source: 60 cm saprolite on Douglas fir-dominated hillslope | place: USA:California | collected 2013-09-17 | reverse complement strand
AGGCCCAAGAAACGTGTTTTTCGTTCAGAGCTCCGCCGATGGTACGAACGTTGGACGGTGGAATGGAGAATCCAGTCGCGATTCCGGCAGCGTCAACGGTGCCGTCCGGCAAGAAGCCGGGTGAGTCGTTGTTGATCATGTAGAAGTGGCCAGGAGCGCAGCGTGGAGCCGGGCGGTACGGAAGAGAGGCGAGATAATCGCGAACTGGCTTGACGCCAGGTTGAGTGGGATCGCCGCATTCGGTGAAGTTGCCGTTGAATCCCAAGTCGACGGTGTAGACGTTGTCGGTGCCGGATTGCGGTTCGGGATTGGCGATGACCGCGCCCGGCGGTGTCGTGGGAGCGCCCTTCCCGTCGCTCCAAAAGATGGCGTCGCCGAGACCGAGCATGACGTGGTTGGCGCCGGTGCCGCCCATCACGGACTGGTGAAAATTGTCGCTCATGGAAAACTGGTCGGCGAGACTCTTCAGAACCGGAGCATCGCCGGCTTGCACGTTGTAGAAGGCCATAGAGTTTCCGCCGCCATTGTCGTCGATTGCGCCGCCGCTAAATGGGTCAGGAATGTTCGTGTACGTGACAAACGGATACAGATCGTTCAAGCAACCGGACGGATTGTGGCGCGTCGCGTTGCCGATATTGCAGTCCGACTGTTGCCACATTTCAAAGAGGCGGTGAGTAGTGTCGCCGGTGAAGGAATCATAAGGAAGGTTGGTTCCTTTCAGAGGGAAAGGTTCGTTCGGAAGAGTGTTGAAGTTGGCCATGCGCGTGTCCGGGTCCGGCTGGACAAACGTTTGGGGAAAGCCGGTTGCTGCGCCGGTCGTAAGCAAATTTACGTCGCCGATTTCCAGCGAAGGTTCGATCGCCGCGAGAAAAGGAGCTGGAGTTCCAGGAGGGAAGATTGTGGCGGTCGGGGCAAAATTCAACGTCGGCTGCGGGAGAATGTCGTACGGCGCTTTTTCAGAATTCTTCAAGCTGATGAAGAATTGCATCTTGAACGGCGCGACAGCCCGAAATTGCTTCGCCCGAGCGAAGTTCGGGCCGGCAGTTCCGTCTTCGTTGACGATTCCCTTGGACAACAAGTTGTTTACAAATTCACCTTTCTTCGGCTTGTATGTAGCGAACACATGATCGAACGTGCGATTTTCGCCGATCAATACAATCACATGCTTAATCGGAGTTCTCGTGCGCTCGGCTTCCCGCTCCTCCGCTTGCGCGGGACTGGCGAACACTCCACCTAGAGCCAATTGTGCAGCCACGGCGGCGGCCAGGCCCCTACGCAGACCGCTGAAACAATTCGACGGGACATTTCTTTGAGACATGAACCCTCCCTCAGCTGACGGAAATATTTGGACAAATAACGGCCAGGAGCCGAGAAGGGTAGAGTTCGCGAGTTAAGTAAGGATTGACTCAACGTGAATTAAATATGAGTAGACGAGAATCAAACAGGAACCGAAGGAATGAGACCGAGGGAGGAAAGAAAATCAGTCGCCGGCGGGTGTGGCCTTCATGTAGCGCCACGGATTGATCGGCGCGTTGTTCATGCGTACTTCATAGTGGACGTGCGGGCCGGTGGAGCGGCCACTAACGCCGCAGTAACCAATGACCTGGCCGCGCTTGATCCGTGAACCGGCAATCGTTGCGAAGGCGGACATGTGCGCGTACCAGGTGGTGATGCCAAACCCGTGATCCACAACTACCAGGCGGCCATAGCCAGCGTGGTTTTCCACGATGGTGACTACGCCATCCGCAGTGGCGTGCACCGGCGCGCCGTAGTCGGAAGCTACGTCTACGCCCGTGTGGAACGCGCCTTCGCCGCTGAACGGATCGAGCCGTTCGCCGAAGCTATCGGTGATGTGACCGAGTACCGGCCAGACGGAAGGCGTATAAGATGAATCGGCAAAACTGAAAGACGGAAGCAAGCGCAGGCCGCCTGCGGAGATGGCGATTGCAGCGGCGTTCTTCTTGAGAAAAGTGTATTGCTCGACGGACTGATCGAAGGCGTCTTCCGGCGTGACCGGATTGTCTGAAACGTCGAAGGCAACCGGGTGATAGCGAAGCACGCCGTAGGTCATGGCGACTTCTGTGGCCAGAGATTGCAGAGAATCCAGGCGCTGGTTGGTGTCGTTAACGGTTGTCTGCAAATCGCGTGAATGCTGTTTAACGGTTTCCAGCTCATGGCGCATCGCGTTGTAATTGCCGACCTTCCAAAGCATGCGCGAATAAGAACCGACGCCGACAACAATGGTCAGCATACCGATGACGGCGAGAACTGCGACGCTCACAAGGGCGTAGGCAGGCACGACCAGCTTCCGGAGATGTCCCGGAGTTGACGCCACGAAGAATGTGTAACTCTTGCCCTTAATCACTGATAGCCCTCAAACCTTGATTTCCATCTCGAGTGCGGGAGTTTGCCCTCTGCCCGCGATTGAAACTACAGAACTTCCCGAACTCCTAAGTCGAACCACGACTGCTGGATGGCCGTGCAATACACGTAATCTGAACCGTGAGTCTCGGTTCGCGACCTGGTCCCATATTAAGTTCTGAAGAATGCTGGGTCAACCCTCTAATCGGGTCATTTTGGGACAGGCCGTGAATTCCTGTCCACTGTACGAAGGGACAGGATGGAGGGGGCATATACTGACGCGGGATGAAAAGACACAAGAGAAAAGGTATAGGAAACGGCGAAGCATTCGATGAAGCGGCGGTGAACGTCAAGATTGCGGCGGCGGCCCGTAAAACACTGAACCGCACGGGAGTCCGAGTCGGAGTCGGCGACGACGCGGCTGTCTGGACACCGCGGGCGGACTATGAAGTGATCTTAACCTCCGACTGGTTTCTCGAAGGCACGCATTTCCTGAGAAACGTTCATCCCGCCGAGTCGATTGGCTGGAAATGTTTAGCGCGCGCCGTCAGTGATGTCGCCGCGATGGGTGGGGAGCCGCGGTGTTTTCTGCTAAGCCTGGCCTTGCCAACGCCGATTGCCGGCAATTGGCTGGGGCAATTCCTGAGGGGTCTCGTGCGGGCGTCGCGCAAGTTGGGATGTCCACTAGCCGGTGGGGACACGAGCCGCGGCGACAAGGTCGGAATCAATATCACCGTGATCGGCGAGACAAAGAAGGATAGAGCGATCCTTCGAAGCGGCGCGCGGCCAGGCGACAAAATTTTTGTAAGCGGAAGACTGGGAGAGGCGGAACTGGGTTGGCGGCTGATTCGCGGGAGCCGCGCCGCCTCGTCTTCAGTAAGGGCGCTGCTGCGCAAGCATCTCTATCCACAGCCGAGATTGACGTTAGGAAAATGGCTCGCCGAGAAGCGCGCAGCGACAGCGATGATGGATCTCTCGGACGGGCTGTCGTCGGACTTAACGCGACTGTGCGAGACGAGCGGATTTGGAGCAAGAATCTTTGAAGATGAAATACCGGCGGCCAGGCGGGCGTTCCTTCGAGAATTCCGGAAACGTGAATTGCGGGAAGCGGCGCTGCATGGCGGCGACGACTATGAACTGCTGTTCACCGCGTCGCCCGTAAATGCTGCGAACATTCGTGCGGCATTATTCAATGGTGGCATTACCGAAATTGGAGAAGTAACAAGCGCGCGCGGAATCAAATTGGTGAACAGTTCCGGCGCGGAAATTGTCCTGACCGCTGGTGGTTGGGATCCATTCCGACGCTAGCCCTCACTTAGAATTCGTCTTAACAAATTGCGTCAGCAATCATCGTTAGAACTCTGGAAGCGACCTTAGTACAGGTAACGGCCAGCAATGTGCCTTGTACGCTTTCGGTTCTCATGGACAGTTGTTGCGTCGGGTCGCTGCACGTAAGGTGATTGAGCAGTGAAAGCGGGCCCCTCTCCCAGAGCCCCTCCTCGCTTCGCGCGCAAGAGAAAATACGGGTTGAGAAATTATCGAGGAGGAAGTGTGAAAAAGTTTGCAGTAGTTCTTGCCGCGTTCGCGGCCTGGTGCGTGCCCGCGATGGCACAAACGCAGCCGGCGATCCGCGTAAATTGCGGAGCAGGCGCGTATCTGGATTCGAAAGGGCAGACGTGGCAAGCGGATTTCGGTTACAACACTGGAAACACTAGCACGGTAACCGGGACCATCGCGGGGACCGCGGATCAACCTCTCTATCAGAGCTATCGCGTTTTAGCGTCATCGTCGAAGTCTATGATCTATTCTTTTCCGGTTTCGGCCGGGTCGTATCATGTGAACCTCTATTTTGCGGAGACGTGGCCCGGCGCTTACTCGGTGGGCGCACGCGTGTTCAACGTAAAGTTGCAAGGCAATGTGGCTTTCCAGAATCTCGACATCTTCAAGGCGGCAGGGGCCTACACATCCCTTGTGAAAGGCGCCGATGTGGTCGTGTCGAGCGGCCCGCTGACGGTCGAACTCGACAGCGTCGTGCAAAATGCGAAAATCAACGCGATCGAGATCACGCAATCGCTGGCGACGCCCGTTCTGAAGCTGAACTTTGCCTACCCCGACGGAACGCCGGTCACCGGTGCGCTGAATTACAAAGTGACCACGACCGGTTCAACGATGAACGGCAATGAACCGCTGGTGAACGGCCAGGCAACATGCTTGTTGGTCGCCTCACCGTCGCTGCTCGGGCTGATCGGCACAATGAATGTGGATATAAGCCTCACCGACTTGGCGGGGAAAATACTCTGGGAAGTTACTTTAACGATGAATCCCGCTAACGCAAATTTTGGCGCGGTCCAAAGCTCACAACTGACCGTGGTCGTACAGAAGTCCTAGAGTTTCTCAGAGGAACGAGCGCCTTACGGGCGCGGGTCGCCGGTTGTGTTTCCCGCAGCGGTATTCGCTGCGGGAGGCGGAGCCGGCGGCTTCACTTTTGGAATCGAAGGTTCGTCTTCAGTCGGCGCGGTATCGGGCGTGTCCACGCGGACGGGATGATCGCCGACCTGTTGCTCGAGCGGCGTCACGTTGGCGAAGTCGAGTGGCGGCGTGCCGGCCAATGCGTTTTGCATGAATTGCGTCCAGATCGGAAGCGCGGCCCTAGCACCCGTCTCTTTCTTGCCGAGCGAATTTTGTTTGTCGTCGAAGCCGACCCATACGCCGGCGGTGATTTGTGGCGTGAAACCGACAAACCAGGCGTCCGTGTAATCCTGCGTCGTTCCGGTTTTTCCTGCAGCCGGCCGTTTTAGGGCTTTGGCTTCGATACCGGTGCCGAACTGAACCACGTCTTCGAGCATGGCGGTCATGGTGCGCGCCACTTCCGGCGAAATCACCTCGTGGATGGATGGGTGCGCTTCCTCGAGTAGGGCTCCATCGTAAGTCGCCACGCGGCGAATCATGTGCGGATCGATACGGATACCGTCATCCGGAAAAACGGTGAACGCGGAGACGTGTTCGAGAAGCTTCATGTCCGCGGCGCCCAGGGCGAGAGGAAGATACGGGGGCAGAGGTGTGCTGATGCCAAAGCGATGCGCTTCGTCTACCACCGTGCTAATGCCAACTTTCTCAGCGAGCTTGACGGCGGGAACGTTGCGCGAACCAGCCAACGCGCGGCGCAGCGTGATATTGCCTTCAAATTTTTCATCGTAATTGCGCGGGGAATAGGGCTGGCCACCGCTGATGGTCGTGAATGGCGCGTCGAGAATCGTGTCGAACGGCGTAAATCCTTTTTCGAGCGCGTCTGCGTAAACGTAGACTTTGAAAGAGCTACCGACCTGCCGAACGGCTTGCGTCGCACGATTGAATTTCGAATCTTCGAAACTGTACCCGCCGACCATGGCTTTGATTTCGCCCGTGGGATTGTCGATAGCGATCATCGCGGCTTGCGGTGTTGGCTGTTGTTCAAGCTGTACACGCGCCGTGGTTTCGCGCAATTCCTGGATCGAAAACTGTGCCAGGTCACCGACCTTCAACAATTCGCTCGGCTTTCTTCTTCCGGTCCAGGCCATGTCCTGCGGCGAAAGCAAGGCACGGTACTGGCCGATTTTAATCGTGGCGGATCTGTCGTCCACAGCCATAACGAGGCCGGTAACGTAACTCCCCTTTTCGATGGCGTGCCGCCAATCCTCGTCTTCGTAAGCATCGAGTTTGCCGAGATTGTCTTTGATGAGGTTCGGCAACCCGCCGCGCCAGCCGTGGCGGCGATCGTAGGAGTGCAAGCCGTCGCGGATGGACTGATTCGCGGCACGCTGCATTTTTACGTTTAGCGTGGTGTAGACACGCAAGCCGCGTTCGTGAACGGCCTCGGTGCCGTACGTGGCTTCGAGATACTTGCGAATGTCTTCGAAAAAATACGGCGCAAGATCGTTTCGCGGAAACTGAACGTGCAAACCTAGCGGCATTTTTTTTGCGTTGGCTGCGTCGGCCGAAGAGATCTTTCCCTCTTCTTCCATCCGGCGCAGGACGAGATTGCGGCGCGCAAGAGCGGCTTCCGGATTGGCGATCGGGGAAAATTTCGGTCCGTTGACCATGCCCGCAAGGAGCGCGGCTTCCTGCAGGTTCAAGTCGGTGACGGGTTTGCCGAAATAAAACTGAGCGGCCGCGGCAAAACCATAATTGCCGTGTGCGAGATAGACTTGATTCGCATACATCGTAAAGATTTGTGGCTTGGTGTAACGTCGCTCGACCTGCAACGCGATCAACATCTCCTGAACTTTGCGGCGAAAGGTGCGATCGCTGCGATCGAGGAAGAGATTTCCGGCCAACTGCATGGTAATGGTGCTGGCGCCAGCCGTGATGCGACGATGAATGATGTTGCGGACTGTGGCGCCGGCGATACGCGGAAAATCGATGCCCCAGTGTTCCTCAAAGTGTTGGTCTTCGATGGACGCGACGGCGTTAAAGAGAATTCTGGGGCACTGCTCGTACGTCATTAGAATCCGGCGCTGCAGGGCGAAGCTGCCGACGAGTTGCCCGTCGTCCGCGTAAACTTCTGTGACCACGTTGGGCCGGTAAGTCTCCAGCGCATGTATTTCCGGCAAGTCGCTGGCATAGACGAAAAGCAGGCCCGCTCCCGCGCCCAGGAGAATCGCGCAGAAAAGAAGAAAGGCGAGCGCGACGCGGTCGATTAATTTCCAACCGCGCAGGCGAAGGGTGATCGGTGGCAAGCTCAGCATGAAATTGAATTTTAGCGCAGATGAATTGGCAACGTCAGGTGGATGCGAAGAATCGTTTCCAAAGGTAGCAGCCGCTACGTGGTCGGTGTCGTCCAGGGATGCGGCCGACGAGCTTCTATAAAGGCGAAGTAGGTGCACAGCAGTGCGCCTGCGAGGAAAACGCCGTCACGAACCAGCTTCATACCGTTTAGCGGCTCCGGCGTCGCGAAGCAGCCGCAATCCTTGATATCGAGATGAAGCACATAGGCACGCGTAAGCACCGAAAGAAAAGCGACGAGGAGCAGCGAGACCCCGGTGAGCCAATAGCGAACTCTCCAGCCAATCAGTAGAAGCAAGCCCAGAGCTAACTCGGCAAACGGAAGCGTGTGGGCCAGCAGCGCCGAACTCGACGCCGACAGGAATTTGAACGTCTCCACTTCGCCGGCAAAATTGGCAAGATTTGCCCGTACCGCGAACTTGAACGCGAACCAGGGATGCAGAATAAAAGTCGGATGGAGAATTTTAGAGTAGGCGGCGTAGAGAAACGTCGCGCCGAGAAAAAGCCGACCTAGCAAAATTACCGCGCGTCGCAGATTCAGAGGACTCGATTGCATCATTGCAGCAGCTGCTCCTACTGGCTCAAGAGCTGATCGAGGAACTGATGCAACACGTCGTAGCTCACGATGCCGACGACCGGATAGGTTTGGCCTTTGTAATGAATGATGGTGGTCGGTGTCTGGTTGACCGCATAGACGCGACCGAGCGCCATATCTTTTTCGATGGCGGCATCGATTCCCGGGTTTTTAATTGCCGCGCGAATCTTGATCATGTCCGCCGGAGAAAGCACACTCGCGACCGTACCATCCACATCGCCGGTCTGTTCCCATTTTTCCTGGTTTTCAAACAGAACCTGTTCCACTTGCTCGAGTTTGCCAAGCTGAGCCGCGGCGCGACCGTAGCGCGCTGCGACACGGGAATACGCGTGGCCGGGCAGCGGGAAATCACGGTGAATGGCAAAGACCTTTCCGGTCGCAATGTAGTTGTCACTCAGCGGACGAGACGTACCAATGTAGAGCTGCTTGCACGCGGGACATTGAAAATCGCTGAAAGTCTCCATGATAACCGGAGCGGATTTCGATCCACGTGTCTTGTGCACATCGACATCGGGAATGCCCGCAATACTCGAGGCAGGCGCGGGACCAGGCGCAACCGCCGGCGCGCTCGTTTTCGACGTCTTGGTCGGCGCCGCCTGAACTGGCGTAGCTTCAGTCTGAGTGGGTTGCGGCGCAGCGAGTGTGGAGGCGGGCGTCGCCGCTGCCGCAGTTGGCAGCGCTGCGGTCGTCGGCGCAGGAGGATGCACAGTCGCCGGCGGTTGGCTCTTGCACGCAACCAAAAGGACGCAATACAAAGCGACGGCGAATGTCAGGCGGGCGAGGTGGGTGCGACTCAAGCGATCCTCCCAAAACTATCCGTTTCTTATGATTCTGTCGGACGGCATTGTAACGCGAAACGTGTGGAACGCTATTGTGGACGTTCCATGGTGTTGGATGGTGCTTGCACCGGAGGGTTGCTCTGGTAAGCGCGATTACGTGATCGAAGTCGGGTGCGGCAGCCGGTAGAAGCATAAGGCATTCTTTTTCAGTAAAATAGAGATGTTATAAAGAAACTTGACAACGACACACTCAACCTGTATACTGCCCCCGACATTGAGCTTACGTCACGAGGCGTGCCCCGGATGCCTAGTCTTGGCCGCACGCCACCACGGGCTAGGCATGGAGAGGAAACAGCATCATGAGCAAGATTATCGGAATTGACTTGGGAACGACGAACTCGGTGGTCGCCGTGATGCAGGGCGGCGAGCCGGTAGTTATCCCCAACCAGGAAGGCGCGCGGACGACGCCTTCGGTGGTGGCCATCACGAAGACCGGCGAGCGGCTCGTCGGACAGGTGGCAAAGCGGCAGGCCGTCACGAATCCGGAAAACACGGTGTACTCGATCAAGCGGTTCATGGGCCGGCGGTATGACGAAGTCGGGGAAGAGAGCCGTCGTGTGCCGTACAAAGTCGTCAAAGGACAGCACGACGACGCACGCGTAGAGATTTCCGGCAAGGTGTACAGCCCGCCCGAAGTTTCCGCGATGATTTTAAGCAAATTGAAAGCGGCTGCTGAAGATTTCCTCGGCGAAAAAGTCTCGAAGGCAGTTATCACCGTTCCGGCGTACTTTAACGACGCGCAGCGGCAGGCGACCAAGCAGGCTGGCGAAATTGCGGGCCTCGAAGTCGTCCGTATCATCAACGAGCCGACAGCGGCTGCGTTGGCGTATGGCCTCGACAAAAAGACGGACGAAACCATCGCCGTGTACGATTTGGGCGGCGGTACCTTTGACATTTCTGTCCTTGAAGTCGGCAGCGGCGTTGTGGAAGTGAAGTCCACGAACGGCGACACGCACCTCGGTGGCGACGACGTTGACCAAAGAATCGTGGATTGGCTGATCGACGGCTTCAAGAAAGCAAACAACATCGACCTGAGCAAGGACCGCATGGCTTTGCAACGTCTGAAAGAAGCCGCGGAAAAAGCAAAGATCGAGCTTTCGCAAATGATGGAAACGGAAATCAATCTTCCGTTCATCACGGCGGGCGCGAGCGGCCCGATTCACTTGCAGGAAAAGCTGACGCGGACGCGCCTGGAGCAATTGATGGGCGATTTGCTGGACCGCTCGATGAAGCCGGTTCAGCAGGCGCTCGAAGACGCGAAGCTTTCACCGAGCGACATCCAGGAAGTCGTGCTGGTCGGCGGATCGATCCGCATCCCCAAGGTGCAGCAGCTTGTGCGTAACTTCTTCGGCGGGAAAGAGCCTCACAAAGGCGTGAACCCGGACGAAGTAGTCGCGGTGGGCGCCGCTGTGCAAGGCGCGGTGCTTGCGGGAGAAGTGAAGGACATTCTGCTGCTTGACGTAACGCCACTTTCGTTGGGCGTGGAAACGCTCGGCGGCGTGATGACCACGCAAATCGCGCGCAACACGACGATTCCGACTCGCAAAGTGGAAACGTACTCGACCGCTTCGGACAATCAGCCGGGCGTGGAGATTCACGTGATGCAAGGCGAGCGTAAATTCGCGAAGGACAATCGTTCGCTCGGCACATTCAAGCTGGACGGTATTCCACCGGCTCCGCGCGGCGTGCCGCAGATCGAAGTTACTTTTGACATCGACGCGAACGGCATCCTGAACGTTTCCGCGAAGGACAAGGCCAGTGGCAAGGAACAGAAGATCACGATCCAGTCTTCGACCGGCTTGACCAAGGAAGAAGCGGAGAAGATGCGCGTCGAAGCCGAATCGCACGCCGAAGAGGATCGCCGGCGGATGGAAGAAGTCGACTCGCGCAATCGTTTGGACGGCTTGGTTTATCAGGCCGAAAAGACGATTAAGGAAAGCCGCGAGAAGCTGCCTGAGGCGGACGTGAAGGCCGCCGAACAAGCACTCGAAGAAGCGAAGAAGGCGATGAGTGAAGGCGGCACAGCACAACTGCGTACCGCAACGGAAAACGTGGAGCGCGCTCTGCACAAACTTGCGGAAACGCTCTACAAGACCAATGAAGCGGCACAAGCTCAGCAAGCGGGAGCGGCGAGTGCAGGTGCAGGTGACGCCGGCGCGGGAGGTTCGCAAGCGAACACGAATAAGCCCGCCGACGTGATTGACGCCGAGTACGTGGACGTGGACGAAGCGAAACGCCCGAACTAATGGCGCTGCCGGTCGTCAATAGCGCGCAGTCCGTAGGGGCACGATATATCGTGCCCCTACACTTATGAGCTGAAAGAATGCCAACTACGAGCAAGACCGACTATTACGAACTGCTAGGCGTGCCGCGGAAAGCGACGGCAAAAGACATCCGCACCGCGTTTCGAAAACTGGCGCGAAAGTATCACCCCGACCTGAATCCCGGCGACAAAGCAGCCGAAGAGAAATTCAAGCAACTACAGGAAGCGTACGACGTTCTCTCCGATACAAAAAAACGGCAGATGTACGACCAGTACGGCTTCTACAGCGACAGCGCTCCGCAAGGCGGATATGGCGGCGCGGGTGGTGCCGGCACCGGTGACGTGAATTTCAACTTCGAAGGGTTCGACTTCGGTGGCGGGAGCGGTGCGGGTGTAGGCGGCGGAAGCTTTCGCGACCTCTTCAGTTCATTTTTCGGTGGA
>WNFM01152217.1_pt1 | contig 11261 bp, 8 predicted proteins | sample 5400271 | NCBI WGS metagenome assembly WNFM01 (sample SAMN13153352, study PRJNA577476) | soil metagenome | isolation source: 60 cm saprolite on Douglas fir-dominated hillslope | place: USA:California | collected 2013-09-17 | reverse complement strand
CTGGCCTACCCAACTTGCCGGCGTCGATAGCAACTTTCATTCGCTGCACCGGCTCGTACCAACGGCGTTGGCTTATTACTCCCAGTTTGATTCCGGCGCTTCGGGCGGCTGCGAGCGCACGATCGCAAGAAGTGAGGTCGATGGCTAGCGGCTTCTCCGACATTACGTGTACACCAGCCGCCGCCGCGATCTCAACTGCCGCAGGATGTTGCGTATGCTGAGTGCATACTGACAGTACATCGACTTTTTCGCGCCGCAACATTTCCGCGAGGTCTGTATAACCCCTTACCTGAAACTTGTCTGCAAACCCTTGCGCTCGCTCGGGAGCAACGTCGCACACCGATACCAATTCTGAGTTAGGGAGAGCCCGATACGCCATGGCGTGAGTGGCAGCAACTTTGCCACATCCGACAATTGCAGTCTTCAGACGGGTTGTACTTGCCTTCGGCATAGTCATTTCGACTTCAAACGCAACTTACTGCTGCAGGCTCAATCAGGGATGGATGTGCCATCCGATTCGCCTGGACGGTGCCGCAATTCCACATAAAATCCGAGCATCTCCCGGGTATCGAGAAGTGCCCAGCGGGTTCCTGGGCGAATCCCGGTCCCTGACTGCAGGACCGTGACTCCAGACTTTGCTAATTCCTGAATAACGGGATCGATATCACTTACCTCAAAAAGAACGTGGTGAATTCCGCCGCCACTCTGCTTGAGAAAATCCCCGTAGCCACTGCGGCCTTCGACAGGCTGAATCAGTTCGACTTCCACATCTCCCAACCGGACGAACGCCTGCCTGATTCGAATATCCTCTTCCACCCCGCGATAGTAGTACTTGGATTCAGCGCGGTCGGGCCACTCCACAAGACGAAAAGGCCCGATACCAAATAGAGAAGTCAGTAGCTGCGTGGTTCGATCCCGGTCGGCGACAACAATCCCGATCTGGACGAGCCGCTTCAGCTGCAATCCGCCCGTGAGCGATGATGACAAACTGGATGTCATGCGTAGTCCCTGTCGTTATTCTTGCCTCTCGAAGTCATCGAGCCAGATAGCCTCCGTCCACGGGAAGAATCACACCGGTCACCATGGAGGAGGCGTTCGACGCCAAAAATAAAGCGGGTCCAACGATTTCGTCGGGCGCACCCACGCGGCCGAGAGGGATATTCGAGACCCAGGTTAGCATCAGCTTCGCCGGATCGAATTGCGGCTTAGCCATAACCTCCTTGAGCCCGGGCGTGAGGAACTGGCAAGGGGCAATGGCATTTACACGAATTCCTCTGTCCGCCCACTCCAAGGCGAGCTGCTTGGTCAAGGCGTTGACCCCGCCTTTGCTTGCGCAGTAGGCATTCGCGCCACGGCCCACACCCACCACGCCTGCGATCGAAGAGAAATTGATGATAACGCCACCGCCCTTCTTCAGCATGACGCGCGCCGCTGCCTGGCAACACAAGAACGTGCCGCGCAGGTTAATGTCCAGCACTCGGTCCCAGGTTTCGAGAGGAGTCAGTTCGGCAGGATCATGTTGAGGAATCCCGGCACAGTTCACCAGGATGTCCACACCGCCAAATTCGTGAACGGTTGCATCCACCATGGCGAAGATGTCCTGGGGCACGGCGACATTCGCCTTCAAGGCAATGGCTCGCCTTCCCGTCTTGCGTACTTTTTCGGCTGTGCGCTGCGGATTCTCGATGTCGAGATCGCACGCGGCGATGTCGCAGCCGAATTCCGCGAAGCCGAGCGAAATCGCTTCACCAAAGCCCACTCCAGCCCCGGTGATGAGCGCTACACGCCCGCTAAGATCAAATAGTTTACGAAACGCAGCCGGTTCAATATCCATGGTTAAAATCTCGGGGAAGTTCTTCGCTTCCCGGTTTTCGCGTTAGCGACTTTTTACGTTCGCTGGCACGCTTTCGAATAACAACATCTCCGATGTTCCTGTTGTTTCAAGCCTGACGGGAATTCCATCCGTCATCAGCTGAATGCCGGATAACTCCACCGTCTCGCTCCGGTTTTCGAATGTGACCTTGTAAGGGACCGAGGCATCGAGGCCGCGGGGCACAAAATGGTAGACAGGGTCCTCCAGGTTAGAAGTACGGAACAAGGTCACAACATCGCGCTTCTTGTCCGGGCTGGCATATTCGAGGACGAGCCACGGCGACTGGCTAAAGTACGGCGTCAGCGGAGTGTGATGGTAGACCACGCTATCGCGCAAAATTGGCCGTACGTTGCGTTTATAGAGTTCAACTCCGGAGCGGATCTTGTCCCGCAACATAGGATTTAGCTCCGCCAGCGATGGGGCTATCCCGCGGAAGATCGGCAGCGACATCTCTACTTGCCGCAACTGATAGTCGATATCGCCATCGCCCGCCAGATCGGGAACTTCCGTGCCGAAGGTACGTAACAGAATTTCTGGCGGAAGCACCCATGTCATCCCATTCAAAATCTTTACACCGCGCGGTGCCCGCATCCAGTCGGAGAGTTCAGTGTTGTCAAAGTGGCGCAGAATGCCCCAATCCAACCGCCCGCCGCCCCCGGCACAATTCTGAAAAATAACTCTCGGAAACTGCTGGCGCAGACGATCAAACATGGCATACAGATTCTCGACGTGGCGCCACGAAGAATTCTCAACGAAGCCGCCGCGCACTTGATTCCCGTCTTCTTCTGTCGACATGTTGTAGTCGATCCGGAAGACGTCAAGATCGTATTTGCGGATGATGCGGGCGATCTCCGATTCCATCCATTTGGCGACCACGGGATTTCCCACTTCAAGATGACGGCCATTGGCGATCGATTCACCGTTCCGGGTCAGAATCCAGTCGGGATGCTCCTTGCGTAACTTGGAAGCGCCTCCTGCGGCCTCAATCTCGACCCACAGCCCGAAGCGCATCCCTTTCTTGCGCGCATATTCTCGGATCGGCTGAATGTCGTTCGGCAACCACGCGCCGGCGTACCAATCGCCGACGTTCTGATACCAGACGTTCGGCTCTGGTCCATACCAGCCTGCGTCGATGAGAAATGTCTCGGCCCCGATGTCGGCGGCCATGTCGATCTCCCGGTCAATGCCAGCCTCGGTTTCATGATCCACGATATAGCCGCGGTGGTTCGCTTCTACATCGAAAACATGTTCCGAAGGTGGATGTGGGAGAACATCGCGACGGACGTGATTCAAAAGGGCCTGAACAACGTGGTCCAGATCCGACTTCATGCAGAGGATGTGAGTCTCCGGAGTCTTGACCGTCTCGCCCGGATCGATCACTCGCAGGACGGGATCAACTGAGCTCGGGCCCATGTCGAAGAACAATCGAGCGTCATTCACAGGTCTGTCGATCGCGTCGCTGCGGTCAACCGGCGATTTCTCTACCTTGCTCGTAATGCGGATTTTCCAGTTCGCGCTCCATCCCAGGGAAGCGACGAACCACTCTCCGGTTGCATTGTTGCGGGCGAAGAACGTTGGGTGGCCCCATCCGGATTTGCCGCGTTCTCCGGAGATAATCTTGGTTTCGTTGACGATAGGGTCGAAGCGCCATGCGCCTTCGTATCCCCACTTACTGTATTGCGCGTAGGCCACGTCATAAACATTTTCGGAATCAGGCTGAAGCTTCTCCGCAAAATTCGGCGTGTGCCAGAGTTGTCCTGCCCAGGGAGACACGTTGGAAATGGCCGTTGGGAGTTGCCCAGTGTTCACAACTTCGAGCCAGCGCACCATCACCGGGCCGCCGCCCAACAAAGTATGCACCCTGACACGAATGGGACGGGCGCTGCTTTCAAGATCTACCGTAACCAGTAATCCGTCCGGATTGTGGATTTCGGATTTAGTGGCCCCGATCCATTTCCATGTTCCAGAAAGCTCCTGCTTCTCAATTTCAAGCTTGAAGGCGTCAACGGGCAGAGCATCCATCTGCGCGCGTTCCGCGTCGATTTGAATATCCGCGACGATTTGGCCGCCCGATTCCCAATAACGACTTACCCAGCGACCGTTGCGCAGCTCTTCATCGCAAATCGTGAGACCGGAACTGAAACGGACACCGGGAAACTGTCCCGTTCTGATGACTGCCGAGCGCGGACCCTGCTCCGTTGCGACTGCTGCGAATAGAGATGAATGCAGAAATGAGAAAAAAAAGAAGGCCGCGACAGTATTGGCGAAGGAAGTCCAAACACGACCAGTATTGGGTGCAGGGGCTATCCCATCGAAGAATTCCATCGCGACCTCCTCCCCTCGGCTAGCTTGCAACCTTGCATTGCACGTTCCCTTGGCCCTCAAGCCTCGGAAGACTTTCATAATCCTGCCAGCCGGGCACCGGAAGTTCCTAGCCCGGTAAATGCAGAGGTGGTACTTTGTCGCGATGCGAAGAGACCTTAAGGAGGAGCCCGCCAGTTCAAAAATGCCCTGTGCTCCCGCACGTTCGAAATGCCATTCGCACAATACTAAACTTGGAAGGCAATCGTCAACACTTTTGTTGACATAAATTAGGTTGTCAGTCGACTCACCACGCCGACAATCTATCGGCGCCCGCAAAACGCACATTCCCAGGAAAACACGCCGCAATGTATTTCAGCGCATACCAACTACATCCGGGAGTTATGCACGTCCGGCATAACTGAGAATTGCAATCGCTAGCACGAGAAAGCTTACTCCCACAATCATCGTACGGATCGGGCGCGTGCCAGTGCGAGCCCATTCGCCCGTGAGCGCGCCAAAAACTGTGCTAGCTACCACGATAGAAGCTAGAAACAACGGCCATCCGATCGAAGGGCCCAGAGCACCGAGTTTGACGGTCGAGATACTGTAGAGAATGATGCTGCCATACCATAGAAATCCCATGCTTGCTGCTGCAAACCAGTAATACCACGTACCTGGCAAGCGAAGCTCGGTGACATTATTTTTCTTACGCATCAGGATGTAACAGTAAATTGCGCCCGGGAGGAACCCGGCGTAGAGACAGGGCAACCACACAGCGTTCGACATCATGGCAAGGCTCGCGCCATGTTGCTGCGCGGCACGCTGAATGCTCCCCCCATATGCGAGCCCGAGATTGAGCATCGAGCCAAGAATGCCCGAAACGAAAGCCAGCAAATATCCCCACCAAAAACCGTGTCGGACGGTGGCGCTTGCCTGTTGCAGGGCAGCTTCTCTGTGCTTTCCCGCTAGTCCACACAGGGCCACGCCGAGGATAATCATTACGACGCCCAGGATAATCAGCCCGCCCTGGCGAGTCATTATTAGATTGGAATGCTGAGCGATCAGCGGGGTGAGTGCGCCCACCGCGGCCGAGGTTCCGAGGCATACCGCGAAAGTAATAGCCAGACCCAATCGAGTAAGGGCCAGACCAAAAAACACCAGGGACACTCCCCAACTGGCGCCGAAGAGCACCATGGCCGCCAATGTCCCGCCGGAGACCAGCGAATATGTCGACCACAGCTTAGGCACGGTAAGCAGGGCGATAATGGTTGGCACCACACCTACACCCAGGATAGAAAAAGCAAACCATGAATGCTCCCACTCCCATTTCTTATTCAGCTTCATGGGAAGCGCGTACGCGGCATTCATGATCGCAGCGCACAATACCAACAGGACTGCCTGGACGGTGTTTGATGTCATCACATTTCCTAAGTATTCTCGAGGTCTCCGGGCCTGCTCCGTGAAAAGGTAAGCGCTTTCCGATATCGGTCGGCCACGTTCAAGCAGTTGCGTTCAGGCCGAGCCATTGAAGCACTCGGCACTTCACTCTGTCAACAACTTTGATGACATCGGAGATATGGTGGAGAGACTAAGAATAGATGGGGGAGGGATGGAGAGAGGTTTCCAAATCGTCAAAGCCCGGGAAAGCAGAACCGTGCTCGAAGATGCGGGTATACAACCCGCCGAAGTATCGCTCTACTTCGTCTTCGATTTTATCTAGCGGAGTTTTCAGGACCATTCGCACATACTGCTCATGGTTATCGCACCGGTTGGCCAGTGCGATGCGAGAAGAATACGCACGGGCGATGATAAAAATGTAGGGATTCATGAGCAGATTGAGAGTCCGGTAAAGGAGCGGTTGATTGGCCGCCTTCCAGATCGTGCGGTGCAGTTCCATGTCGGCGTTGAAAAATTGCTCTTCGCTGTCTTTTGCCGCTGCCGCCTTTAGTTTTTTCAGTGCGCGGTTCAGAAGCTCCGGGGGATCGACGGAGGGGTTCTCCCTCATATAGCAAACGCAAAGCCCCTCGAGTTTAGCGCGCATACGAAAGATCACGCCGATTTCAGCCAGTGAGATATCGCGGATAAAAGTGCCGCGCCGCGAAGTAGTAACCACCAGACCGTCGCGCTCCAGGCGTAGCAGCGCCTCCCGCACCGGTCCGCGGCTGACTTTCAATTCCTGGGCGAGATCCTCTTCAATGATGCGCTGGCGCGGACGCAGTTTGCCGGCGTGAATGGCGTTGCGCAGATGGGCTTCCACTCGCTTGCTGGCGGAGATACCGCGCTCTGGTTTAGCAGAATGAGTCTTCTTAGTTTGCATGCGAAGTGGTTGATAGTTATATAAGCCGGATTCGGACGAAAGGCAAGGATAACCGTCGGCGCAGCCTTGCGGAACAGCATCTGCGCTACAGCGAAGCCGCTTTCCTTTGGTCTGGCAGAACGCCCAAACCTTTCCGACACTCTATCACATTGTCGACAATATGGGTAACAGCATAGTCGTCAGAAGAATACGCAGCCGGGGCGGCCTGAAAAGAGGTCGATCCTGCGTTTGCGGCGCTTCTATTGACAAATACCAATTGTTGTAGACATTAGTGTTGACAATATTTCTCTTGACACTTGCCGAAACATAGGTTAACTTCCGCGACGGTCCATGAGAGCTGCAGAGCCACGTCGCCCACTCCACGCCAGAGTGCAACTTGCCACCAACTCCATGCTCCATGGCCCCTCCGATCCGGGGGCAAACATTTTTCGATTGAAAGCGCTGTTGTCTAAGGAGGCTCCACGATGAACTCCGCCGCATACCGTTTTCTGACGCTCATTGCAGTTCTTTCCCTGGTAGGCATTGGTGTATTGCACGGACAAACGGCAGTCACCGGAGGCATCACGGGAGAGGTGACGGACGCGTCGGGAGCCGCTGTCTCCGACGCAACGGTGGAAGTCACGAACACCGATACCGCCGTGTCCGATAAAACGGTCACCAACCGGGATGGAGTGTATCGATTCTCCAGTCTCATCCCAGGAACATACTCGCTTGCCATCAAGAAGCAGGGGTTTGCACAGGTCACGAGGCAGGCCATCCCGGTCGACGCGGGAACGGGAGTTCGCATCGACGCAAAGTTGCCCGTCGGTACCGTGAACACCAAAGTCGACGTTACCGGTCAGGCTCCAATTCTTCAGACCGATAGTGTAGAGGTCAGTGAGACCCTTGAAGCGCAGGAGATTAATGCACTTCCCACCTTTGGCAGGAATATCACTCGCTTGACGTTGTTGGCCGGAGGGGTAAGTATGCCGGGGGGGCAACTGGATCTTCATCCCGAAAACTCGGGCGAGGATTTTAACGTTAATATCAACGGCGCCTCCCCAAATAACAACTCCCATCTACTAGACGGCGTGGACAACACCGAGGCAATTCAGGGGTATTCCCTACTGGTGACATCGCAGGACTCCGTCCAGGAAGTGAAGTTCACGACCAGCAACTACGACGCTGAATACGGGAAAGTTGGCGGTGGGGTTTTACAGGTCACCACCAAATCGGGTACGAATGCTTTCCATGGATCGGCGTTCGAGTACTATCGCAGCGCCGGTTTTTTTGCAGCCGATCACTTCAGCCAGCCGACCGGCGTGCCGGGAAATCGTTGGAATCAGTTTGGAGGCAGTCTCGGCGGTCCCATCATCAAAGACAAGTTGTTCTTCTTTGGAGACTACCAGGGGATGCGGAATAACCTCCACACTTCAGGCAATAACACGGTGCCCATCGATGCGTTCAGAATAGGAGACTTCAGTTCCATCGCAGCCACCGACCCGATCTATGACCCGGCGACGGGCAACCCGGATGGAAGCGGAAGAACCCAGATTTCCTGCGACGGCGTCCTCAATGTGATTTGTCCCGACCGGATTAGTTCGGCGGCAAAGAATCTGCTGGCGCTGTTGCCCGAGCCGAACGGACCCGGGACCGACCTTAACTATCAGATCTCCCGGCCGGCGATTTTCAACCAGAATCAGTTCAATACACGAGCGGACTACTTTGTTACTCCAAAAACAATTGTGTTCGGAAAATTCAGTTATTTTCAAGCGAAGTTTTTTACCGACAACGCCTACGGCGCCGTCGCAGGCGGACCACCGCTGGGTGGGGCCGTAAATTCGGGGAATTCCAGCGATCACGTCAAGAGTTTCATGGTTGATTATCAACACACTTTTTCCCCATCGCTACTGACAGATGCCCGTTTCGCTTTTTCGCGCATCGTTATTTCGGAGTTGCAGCTGGATTCGAATTTAAACACAGCGACCACAGTCGGAATTCCGGATATCAACCTGGGCACCGTCTACACCTCGGGGTTGCCACAACTGTCGATCGCCGGCCCCGTGGGCAACTTCGCCATGGGAGATTTTGGCTTGCCATTCTTTGAGCGCGAGGCTAACTTCGAAGTCTTTGACAACACGACCAAAACAGTGGGTCGTCACACCTTTAAGTTCGGAGGCGAAGTCGAAAAGTTCTTTGGCATCCGGACTGACGTTAGTGGTCGGGGCGCTTTCAGTTTTTCGCAAAATACCACCGGATTATTCGATTCCACCTGCGGTTCAACCTGCCCAGTTACAGGTTCGGGTTTGGCGACTTTTCTACTCGGCCTCCCCTTTACCTTTGGCAGAGACATCACTCTGGTTCAGCCCCAGGAAAAACAGTGGAAATTGGGTTTCTACGGCCAGGATACCTGGCAGGTCACGCCCAAGCTCACGTTGACGTTGGGCCTGCGTTGGGACTACATGAGCCCGATTTTCACCCCTGACGGACAGAGCGTGGGAAATCTGGACTTGAATACCGGGAACGTATTATTGACTAACTTAGCCGGTAAGTATGCCGGTGTCACGACTCCCAAAACCGAGTTTTCACCGCGTCTGGGAGTATCGTACCGGTTGATGCAGGACACGGTCATCCGCGGGGGATATGGCCGAAGCTACTTCCTGAACCCGTATGGAGCTGGCTTTGGTACCGAGGGTTGCTGCTGGCCTATCAAGCAGAGTCAAAATGACACCGGTGCCAATCCCTATGCACCGCTGTCCTACACGCTTGATGAGGGTCCCGGTGTTCCCGCCACGCTTCCTCCTTTTCCTCCCAATGGGCAAATCCCGCTTCCGAATGGTTTCTTCCAAATCTTTCCTGGTACCGGGACCTATCCCCATAGCTACACCGACACGTACAACGTAACTTTGGAGCACGCGTTTCCGCACCAGCTGACGGCGTCGATTGCGTACGTGGGGAACAGAGGCCGTCACTTATGGGACAACATTGATGTAAACGCCCCTATCCCCGGACCAGGTGACTTCAATTCGCGGCGGCCCTATTTTGCCAAGTTCGGTTGGACTACAGGTCAACTCCAGCGCAACAACCAACTGGCTGGCTATCCGGAACTTAAGAGCAACTACAATTCACTACAGCTGCGGGTCGAGAAACGCTTCCACAGGGGCCTGTTTCTGACGAGCAACTTCACCTGGGACAAATCCCTGGACGAAGGAACTTTCGGCCCCACGAATCAATTTGACTTCCACAGTAACTACGGGAATTCTGACTTCACGCGGCCCTGGAGTTTCATAAGCGCTGCCAGTTGGATTCTTCCATTCGGACGCGGCAAGGAGTATGGAAGTAATTTGAGTACCGTCGCCGATGCCATCGTCGGGGGCTGGTCGATCAGCGGAATGTTCAACTTTGAAGCCGGGTCGTACTTTTCACCATTCCTGGCCGATAACGCTTCCCTGAATTCCACCATCGCCTTAAGACCGGATCGCATTGGAAGTGGTAGGGTGTCCAATCCCAATCGCTTCAAGTGGTTCAACAAAGCTGACTTTACGCCTGTTACCCAGCTGTACACCTATGGTAACGCCGGTCGCAACATCTTACAGGGCCCGGGCTTTGGCTCCGTCGATCTGTCGTTGGCGAAGACTTTCACGATCACCGAACGGGCCAAACTGGAATTACGCTGGGATGCTTTCAACGCTTTCAACCGGGTAAATCTGGGGGGCCCCAACCCCTATGTCGATCAAAGTACGGCCGGAGTAATCTCGGGCATTGTTGACTTCAGACGGCGTATGCAGATTGGAGCTCATCTCACTTTCTAAGTTCTCCCTCCCATGTAACCAGACCTGCCTCGGCTCATTGCCGAGGCGGGTCTCATCACCTGCGGTTCAGTCTTTGTCGTTTTGTCCGAACGAGAGCTGGGTCCGATGCCCGTGGCGTGGCCCGTCCCAACATCAACCGCCAAACAGAGGATTGCCGCATGAGAGTGTTCCTTGTCACAGCCTGCCTGGTATGCTGCGTCGCGACTTTCGCAACCGGCGAGGCATCCATCACCAAATCGCCCACCGGTTGGGAGCTAACAAACGGACACATCAGAGTCGAATTGGCTCGCTCGTCTGGCGCAGTACAACTGAGGTCGTTGCGCCGGGACGGCGGCACCGAATGGGCTGTCGCGGGGACGCCGCTGGTTGCCTTTCCGGATAAAGTGAGCAGTGCATACCGCTATTCCGAAGATGCGATTTTGGATTTGGATAAAGGCGGAAAGCAGCTTACATTGCGTTTTCTGTCCGATGCCGGCGCCCTGCTTTCGCTGGAGCTGAAACTATATCCAACCGGCGCCGTGATTCAGAGCGCCATGAAAGTGGAGAATCGCGGTCAGCGTAACTTGCTTCTCAATCCTCACATCGATCCGCTATTTCTGACCTTGAAGAATCCTGCCGGGGGCCTGAAACCCTATTCCTCGATCAAGGGCCAGCACGGATTTCATTTGGGCGGAAGTCTTTCGCAAAAGCGCGAATTTCCTGATTGGCTGGTGCTCGAAAATGAAGTTGCTGGTGAATCGATGCTAGTCGGCGGTGAACCCGGCCTCGGCGTGCTCGGCTGGAAAGCCAATGTCCAATCCTCCGTCGCCAGCACCGTGATCCGCGCCGGGACGATCCTAATAGCCGGGACGATCCTAATAAAGGATAAGAAGTCAGACCCTCCTGCGAGCTTCGAACTTGCCCCAGGCGCGACAGTGGAAACACCGATCAGCTTCGTTGCGCTGGCCAAGGGGGACAGTGACAATGCCGGCAATGA
>WNFM01298817.1_pt2 | contig 11262 bp, 9 predicted proteins | sample 5400271 | NCBI WGS metagenome assembly WNFM01 (sample SAMN13153352, study PRJNA577476) | soil metagenome | isolation source: 60 cm saprolite on Douglas fir-dominated hillslope | place: USA:California | collected 2013-09-17 | reverse complement strand
TGGGGCACCGGGATTTCCTGCTCGATTCCCGGCCGCGCTTCGTCGATTTTGATCTGTGGGGCATGCTGGCGAATCTTCTTTACTCCGGACACTACAAACTGCCGGCGGCGCATCCCCGTTTGAAGCAATGGCACGGAAGGATGAGCCAACTCTCCTTGACCAGTCTTGAAAAACTACATCCTTGATACCAACGTCCTTCTCCACGATCCGAATTCGCCGCTCAATTTCAAAGAGAACACCGTCCTGATCCCCATCGAGGTGATTGAGGAGATCGACCGTTTCAAACGCGAATCGACCGAACGCGGCCAGAATGCCCGGAGTGTGTCGCGCATGCTCGACGGGCTGCGCACCAAAGGGCGTTTGAGCGAAGGCGTCGGGCTCCCCAATGGAGGCCGTCTCCGCATCGTTTTTCAGAACAAGAAGAATAGCAACGGCCACGTCAACGTGGGCAACAACTCGGTCGATAGCCGGATCGTCGCCGTTGCCCAAAGCGTCCGCAAAGCCGCTCCGAAGTCTTCCACCATCCTGGTGACCAAAGACATCAACCTGCGGATCAAGGCGGACGCGCTCGGATTGCAGGCGGAAGATTACGAGGGTGATCGGGTCATGATCAAAGACCTCTACACGGGCATGATCGACCTCACTGTCACTGGCAAAGAAATGGCTGGGTTCAGGGCCAGCGGCGAATTTCAACTCAACGGCGCCAAACAATACTTTCCCAACGAATACTTCACGCTTGCCGAGGACGGGAATCCGAAGCGCGCGGCACTCGCCAAAGTCGATCTGAGCGGCGGCAAACTCGTTCCGATTATCGACGCGCGTGACGGCATCTGGGGCATCCGGCCCAGAAACCGCGAGCAGAATTTCGCTTTCGACGCGTTGCTGGATGATCGCGTCAAGCTGGTCACGCTCATGGGCAAAGCCGGCACCGGCAAGACACTCATCGCCATGGCGGCCGGCCTGAAGCGGACGGACCGTGCTCGACCGGGAATTTCGCCGCCTGGTCGTCGCCCGGCCCACCATTTCCATGGGCAAGGAACTGGGCTTCCTGCCCGGCACGCTCGAAGAGAAGCTGAATCCATGGATGCAGCCGATTCATGACGCGCTCGAACTGCTGAGTGATTTGAACATGGGCAGTGAACACCGGCGCAGTTCCGATCTGATGCGCTCCGGCAGCATCGTGGTCGAGGCCTTGAGTTATATTCGCGGCCGCAGCATCGCCCACCAGTTCATGGTCATCGACGAGGCGCAAAACCTGACCCCGCTGGAGGTCAAAACCATCATCACCCGCGTCGGGCAGGGAACCAAGATCGTGTTCACGGGAGATCCTTACCAGATCGACAATCCATACGTGGATTCCTCCTCCAACGGCTTCAACTACATCATCAGCAAATTTCGCGAACAACCCATCGCCGCCCACATCGAACTGCAGAAAGGCGAACGCTCGGAACTGGCCGAATTGGCCGCGAACATCCTTTAGGCAAGCCACTCGCCACGATCATGATCCAGGTTGAGGGATTAACCAAACTGTACAACGATTTCGCCGCCGTCACCGACCTCTCCTTTGCGGTTGAGCCGGGCGAGGTTTTGGGACTGGTGGGACCGAATGGCGCTGGAAAAACAACGACGTTGCGTTGCTTGTCGGGGATCATTCCTGCCACCCGGGGTGTGACGCGCATTTGCGGCCATGACGTGGCCCAACGCCCCATCCCGGCCAAGCAGGCCCTGGCCTTTTTCTCGGATGAGCCGAGACTTTTCGATTACCTCACTGTCCAGCAGCACTTGGCTTTCACGGCGCGCATTTATCAGGTAGCCAACTACCGCGAGCTGGCCGGCCCGCTCCTCGAGGAGTTGGAGATTGCGGACAAGGCGAACCAACTCCCCGGTGAGTTGTCCCGGGGCATGAAACAAAAACTGGCCATCGCCTGCGGCCTTCTCCATTCCCCAAAAGTGATTTTCTTCGACGAACCGCTGACCGGCCTCGATCCGATGGGCATCCGCCGGATGAAGGATTCGATCCTCCTGCGGGCCAGGGAAGGCGCGGCCATTATCATCAGTTCGCACTTATTGCACTTGCTGGAAGAGGTGTGTTCCCACGTGCTGATCTTGAAGAAAGGCCAAAAAGTTGCGAGCGGAACACTGGAGGAGGTCCGCCAAAAATTCTCCGAACAGCCCGAAGCAAATTTGGAAGAGGTCTTTTTCCGCGCGACCGGGGAATCGACGCCCCCAAACGGCGGATGAGTTGGCTCGATGGCTCGTTAGATCGGACGCTGCATTGTTCCAAACCGCAGGCCCGCGGTTGGCATCTCGCCCAATCGTTTCAACCGCTTAAAGCATTAACGCGGTTCTTCGCTGTTTTCAGCGGAACTCGACTGCGGCAAGAGTCTGCTCGCATAGCGAGGTTCTGATGGTAGCCGTGGGATTCATCCCACGGGTAATGCATTGGGTGGATGGCCGCGTCGCGTAGCGACGCTTGAAACCATTCAAGGACGGGCTATTCAACCGTCGCTCCGCGACGCGATCGGTTGTCCTCTCTCCTCCGTGGACTGAAGTCCACGGCAACCCTCACCGTGTCGCTCCGCGACAAGATCGAACTCATTCCACCGAAAACAGCGAGCAACGCATTAACGCATTAACGCTTCAACGCTTTAGCCCTTTAACGATTTAACGATCTCAACCTCCCCTCCCCCCGAATAACCCCGGCAACGCGCCACCAGCCCTAGCCATCATCTTCTGGAACTTGCCGAATTTCTTCATCATCTGCTGCATCTGATTGAACTTGAGCAGCAGACCGTTCACGTCCGTGACGGTGACTCCGCTGCCCTTGGCGATGCGGATGCGGCGTTTGGCGTTGAGGATTTGCGGAGTGCGCCGCTCCTGAGGCGTCATCGCGCAAATGATGGCTTCCATGCGGCGGAATTCGTTTTCCTGCTTTCCAAGGTCCGCCCCCTTAAGCATTGCCGCCCCCCCGGGGAGCATTCCCACGAGGCTTTCGATCGATCCCATCTTCTTCATCTGCCGCAACTGGTCTAAAAAATCTTCCAGAGTAAACTGGCCCTTGCGCATCTTTTCCTCCATGCGCATGGCGTCATCGAGGTCAACCGCTTCGGCCGCCCGCTCCACCAGGCTCACCACGTCGCCCATCCCCAAAATTCGCGAGGCCATCCGCTCCGGATGAAACGGCTCGAAATTATCGAGCTTCTCGCCGACACCCACAAACTTGATCGGCTTGTTGGTGACTGATTTCAAGCTCAGCGCCGCGCCACCTCGGGCATCGCCATCCAGCTTGGTCAAAATGGAGCCAGTAATGTTCAGAGCCTGGTCAAAATGCGTCGCCACGTTGACCGCCTCTTGGCCAGTCGCCGCGTCGAGCACGAGCAGAATTTCGTCCGGCTGGATCAAATCACGGAGCCGCACCAACTCCTGCACGAGCGGCTCGTCGATTTGCAGCCGGCCCGCCGTGTCGAAGATGAGGGTGTTCCTCTTTTCCGTCCGCGCAAACTCGAGGGCTTGCCGGGCGATTTTGAGCACGTCCGTTTCCCCCCTGCGCACAAAGCAGGGCACTTCGAGTTGTTTGGCCAGGGTTTCAAGCTGGTCCATCGCGGCGGGCCGATAGACATCGGCAGCCACCAGCAGCGGCGTACGGCCTTGCTTTTGCAAAAGGCGGGCCAGCTTGCCGCTGGAAGTCGTCTTGCCCGAACCGTGCAGCCCGGCCATCAACACGCAACTGGGACTGCTCTTGAGTTCCAACCCGGCATTGGAGGCGCCCAGCAACTCGACCAGTTCGTCATGAATGATTTTGATAATCTGCTGGCCGGGCTGAATGCTTTGGATGACCTCCGTGCCCAGCGATTTGGCCCTGACGCGCTCGATGAAGTCGCCCACGACCTTGAGATTGACATCCGCGTCCAGCAGGGCGAGGCGGACTTCGCGCAAGGAATCGCTCACGTTGGACTCGGAAATCTTGCCCAGCCCGCGCAGATTTCTGAACACGTTCTGAAGTTTGCCGCTCAGTGTATCGAACATGACCTTAGACTAGACTTTCAGGCCAGGATTTCAACGCAGAAAGTCAGCAATTCATTGCGGCCCACGGACAGGCTAAAGCCTGGACTCCAACCTCGCTCCGCGCGGCTTGGCCTTTGTTGGAGTCCAGGCTTTAGCCTGTGCAGGATCAGGTGGCGGCTCATGATCAACTGCCCGCAGAAAGTGATGGTTGGTTGACATCCCCATCGGCTTCGGGGATATTGCGCGCCGCTTGATCGGCTGGCTGGTAGGATACCCAAGTGGCCAACGGGGGCAGACTGTAAATCTGCTGGCTCACGCCTTCGATGGTTCGAATCCATCTCCTACCACCATTTCGATAGTTTTACTTGGCCCTGCTGAACCACTGTCCCAGAAAGGTTTCCAGGCCGGCTAACAGCAGCACTGCAACCACGATTGGCAGCCAGAACTCCAAGCCGCTCCGATCCTTTTCGACCAGTCCCTTGAGCGAAAGGTTCGGAGCCCACGGAAGGACGTTGGCGACAGTCTTGAGAATATTGACTTGAGCGGGCGAAAGCTCGTCCAGGCTCGATTCGTAAGCAGCCGGCTGGGCGGCGAATTTCACAGCAAATGGCGGATCGACCACGGACACATCATACTCTCCGCCCAGGTCGGTCCTATCATACTGCAACATAGGCCAGCCTTTCACCAGTTCGATCCGGCGCAAGTCACGGACCGGATCGGCCTGGCCCGGTTGGGACACGATCGCTTCCTTTTCCAGGAATTCAACGCCAACCCGCCGGGCGAATTTATCCCCCACTTGAATGTTTAGCCCTTCATCCTGGCGCTGGAGCAGCCAGCCGAGGGCGCGATGGATAAACGGCACGAAGGAGAGGCGCACCGGCCAATCGTTCCAGGCGCTATTGGCGGTGCTGCTAAAAAGAATGACCCGTCCCTGGCCCCAGTCGCGCTCCATGATGGCCGGCGTCCCATCGGCAAATCTCGAGATGACTTGCGGGTCGCCTGCATCCTGGAGAACGCGCGGAGGCTGTTTCTCTGGGTCGCCAGCCGGTCGCGCCGCCGCAGCGAGGGCTGGGGGGGCTCTTAACTCGAAAGCGCGATAGAAGCGGATGGAGGAAAGGGTGCCCGAGCCGGGATCGTTCCAGATGGATACCACCGGGTGTTGAAGGTCTTTGTCCTGCAGCGTGAAAAACTTTTCATCCTGGTCCGCCTGGCCGCGAGCAGGGCCGAGTGCCGCCGGCAGAAATTTGTAACGTGTGAACAATTCGTCGTTGTAGAAAGCGACATTGATCTTGCCTCCCGGAAAGACCATCAAACCGCCGCCGCGCCGGAGGTATTGTTCAAGTCCCCGGGCCGTGTTCTCGGATAGGTCCGGGACGTTGGCCAGGATGATGGCGTCGAAATCATCGAACCGCGCCTGTGCCATTTCGGCGGCGGTGATCGTGGCGGTCTTGATAAAGTATTCCGGAGCAAGCTCCGGCGGCACAGGCACAAGGGCGTTGTGCAGAAAATAGGTGTCACTCTCCCGCGTCTCGCTGGCCGCCTCGCCATCGACCAACAGCACGCGCACCTCCTTAATCGCCCGCACTGCCAGCGTGCGATAATCGTCGGCGGGGAGTCGGTCGGCGGGGAGGCGCGCGGTCATGGAATGAAAGCCTTCACTGCGCAATTTGGCGAACAGGGAAACGCTCCTGCTGGCGCCTGGCGGGATCAAATCAATCGTAAACTCATCGCAGGATGGCTCGCCGTCGGCGCTCAGGCTGACGCGGATGTCGCGGGCCTCTGCCTTTCCATAATTGGTGACCTTGACTTCAAAGCGCAACGGTTGGTTGACAGGGGAAAGGCCGCTGGCCAGGCGCAGATCACTTACCCCCAGGTTGCGTTCTTCGTGCTCGTTCGCCAGGATGATGTGGGTCTTGACCGAGGTTTTGCTCTTCTCCAGTGTGTTTTGGACCTCGGTGAGCTGGCGCCAGCCGGCGGCTTGGCCGTCCGTGATCAGGAAAATCTCTTTGCGCATCACCATCCTGCTCTGGAGGTAATCAACCGCTTTCTCAAGGGCGGGAAAAAGGTCCGTGGCGCGATCCGTGAGACGCGCTTCGCGAATGGTCTTGCGGGCCAGATTCAGATCGAACGTCGGAAGCGCGATCACCTCTTGGACCGTATCCGACACCAGCCAGACCGCCGTGGACGAACCTCCCGGCATCGAATCCAGCACTTGCTCAGCGGCCTGGCGGGCTTTGTCGAAGCGGGTCTGGGTGCCGTCGCTCACTCCCATGCTGTAGGAGTTGTCGAGCATGATGATGCCGGTCACTTTGGACTGGCCGAAGTGATCGGTGGCGTTCGACAAAATGGCCGGGCGCGCCAGCGCGAGCGCGAGCAAGGCCAGGAGCAGGCAACGGAGGGCCAGCAAAATGAGATCCTCGATCCTCATGCGGCGCTGGTTCTGTTCGACGCTGATCTTGAGGAAGCGCATGGCCGCCCACACCACCTTCTGAAACCTGCGCCGGTTCAGCAGATGAATAATGATCGGCACGGAGATGGCGGCCAGACCGGCGAGCATGATGGGGTTTAAGAAGGACATTATCTTCCCGTTGTCCTGAGTCGAAAGGCCAGGTATCCGCTCAAAACTTCATGGAACGCTTGTCTTGTGTTCACCAGCACGTAATGGCAACTGTTCTTCTCGCAGCCACCACGCATGCGAGCGCAGAACGCTTCCAGTTCGCGCAAGTAGCTCCTGCGAATCTCGCTCGGGCGGGTGAGGATCTTCGGGATTTGTTCCAACCCTTCAAACTCGACCAGGCCCATGAAGGGGAACTCCAGCTCGTGCGGATCTAACGTGTGAAACACGATCACTTCGCTGCCGCCGAAGCGGAGGTGTTGGATGCCATCGAGGATTTTCTGCTCGTCATCGAAGAGGTCGCTGATGACGATCACGATGCCTTTGCGCCGAATTTGCGCGGCCATGTCGTGCAGCACCGCCGCGACGTTCGTCTGGTCCTTGGGTTCGAAAGCGGCCAGTTTGGCCATCAACCGGTGGATGGTTGCTTTGCTGTCGCTGCGCGGCGTGTAGTCGCGCAGCGCCGAATCGAAAAGGCCCAGCGCCACCGCATCCCCCTGATGAAGGATGAGATAGGCCAGGCAGGCGGCCATCATCTTACCATATTGGAGCTTGGTCAGCTTGCCGGAGCCATACTTCATCGATTCGCTCCCATCCAGCAGGATGGTCGCAACGTAATTGGTTTCCTGCTCGTACTGCTTGATGTAGTAACGGTCGGTGCGGCCAAGGACTTTCCAGTCGAGATGCCGCGTGTCATCGCCGTGCGTGTATTCGCGATGTTGCGCGAACTCAATGGCGAAGCCGCGATAGGGCGACTTGTGCTCGCCGGCCATGTAACCTTCGACGATGTAGCGGGCGTTCAACCCCAGCGATTCGGCGCGAGAAATCGCCACGGGGTCGAGCAGGGCGTCGATGGGTTGCTTTTCCACTTAGTCGATCACCTCAACTTTTCATCCTTCGGCACAGCTTCGAGAATTTTGCGGGTGATGTCGTCGGGGGTGACGGATTCGCTTTGGGCGGCGAAATTGGGGACGATGCGGTGGCGGAAAACGGGCAGGGCCACCGCCGCCACGTCGTCGCAGCTTAGGTAGTATTGGCCGTTGAGCATGGCGCGGGCTTTGGCGGCCATGATCAGGTTCAGCCCGGCGCGCGGGCCGGCCCCCCAGGTGAGCCACTTCTTGCAAAAATCGAGCGCCTCGGGCGATTTCGGACGCGTCACCCGGACGAGTTTTTCCGCGTAGGCATAGACGTGCTCGGCCACCGGCATGCGGCGGACGATTTGTTGCACGTCCAGAATCTCCTCCTGAGAAAGGACAGGCTGCGGCTTGCCGAGGCCGGCGCCCGTGGCCATTTTCATGATCTGCCGCTCCTCGGCGCTGCTCGGATAATCCACCAGGATCATGAACATGAAGCGGTCGAGTTGGGCTTCGGGCAAGGGATAGGTGCCTTCCTGTTCGATGGGGTTTTGGGTGGCGAGCACGAAAAACGGATCGGGCAGCGGAAAATCCGTCCCGCCCACAGTGACTTTCCGCTCCTGCATGGCTTCGAGCGTGGCCGCCTGGGTCTTGGGGGGCGTTCGGTTGATCTCGTCGGCCAGAATGATGTTGGCAAAGATGGGGCCTTTGAGGAAGCGGAACTGCCGCTCGTTGGTGGCCGGATCCTGGTAGATGACTTCCGTGCCGGTGATGTCGCTGGGCATCAGGTCGGGAGTGAACTGGATGCGCTTGAACGTCAGGTGCAGAGTCTGGGAGAGCGTGGACACCAGCAGCGTCTTGGCCAGCCCGGGCACGCCGACGAGCAGCGCGTGGCTGCGGGTGAGGATGGCGATGAGGGCCTGATCCACCACTTCTTCCTGGCCAACGATGACCTTGGCCAGTTCGGTTTTGCGGCCGTTTGGGGCTTGTCGATTTCAGCTATCATCCGGCCCACTGTCGCACCAGTTCTGGAAACTGGCAATTGGAACAGAGCGCGCTGGAGTGTTCGCAAAAATCCCGCACGATCTGCATCAGGCCTTGCTGGGCGGCAGCCCCTGCGAGGTGCTTCGGCGATACGCTCCCGAGCAGCCGCTTCCTGGCCAGCCGCAGCACGGCGTTGTCCTCAGCCCGAGGCCAGTCAAAATAGCGCCGCTCGATTTGCCGCTGGGCGGCCTCATTCTTTTCTTCGGCGGCGCGAATCCAAAGCCAGGGGAGCACCACGTTCACGGCCAGGTCGGTGACTCTGGCGGCGCCAAGGAGGGGCTGCGGCTTGGCCAGTCGTTTCGATCGAAGCGTCCAATGCCAGGACCAGAAGTCATCGCTCCCGATTTGCAGCGCCGCTAGCAAACTGGCCGGCTGGCTGGACGCTTCCACTTCGCAGGCGCCCCATTTCTCCAATCGCCGGCACAGATCGCCCTGAGCCAGCCAATGGGCAGCGAGTGCGAGCCGGCGTTGCGGATGGTTGGCGGGTCGAAGTCCATGAAAATGCCAAACGGCGCGGGGCATCGCGCAGTCAGAGAAAGCTTCGCGCTCACGCCACCACAAATCCCAGAGCCTGCGCAAGTATTCATCCGTGGTGGCTTGCTGGCGGGTGAGTTCGTTGGGAAGCAAACCGCCGATGCCCAGCAAGCGCGCCTGGAGAGCCAGCGGGCTGAGCTTCGCCTCGGCGGGACAGAGACGGGGACACAACTCCGCCAGGCGCTGCATCGGCCAGACATTATGTTTGTAACCGAGCGCCCGCAACCAGCCTTCCCAAAGCGCTTGCTCCCAGCCGCCCTGGCGCGCACGGGCTTGCAGATGCATCGCCTTGCCGTGCAGCCGGACCAAGGCGGCTTGATTCAGCAGTTCGCCCAATCTGGCCGAGGGCAGCCCGCGCAACGGGGCGGAGCATTGACCCAACAGGCTCTCAGGGAACGCCTGGGCGGCCTCGCTTCCCAGCCAGGTGACAAGCTCATTCAGGGGTGAGTCCAGGACGGACTTGATCGAGAGAGTTGGCAGGTTATTCCGGCCATCGCCTTCCCAAACAACATGCAGCGCGACGCCCTTGAAGGCCGGATTCCGATCATGTCCGTGCGATCGCCAGCCAGAGGAGTGGACGTCCACTTCCACGTCTCCGGACCTGGGCGAATCGGTCCCGAACTGCAAAATGGCGCCACGAAAGTCCGGCCCTCCCTCGTAACTCCAAAAGCCCGGGTGCAGGACTCGCACCGGACGGCCATCCAACGCCACGAGTTGATCGCGTAACAACCGCTGGTGGAACCAAATAAGCTGGAGCAGCCGTTCCGGCGGCGGCAGGGAATCCTCGCGCAAGAGCTGCGCCAGACCGCTCCGTTCCCGCCATTGCGCGTAAAAGTTAGGTTTTCGTCCGTCCACGGCGGATCGGTTCCTCAGGCCCTTGCTGTGATTGGCCCCATTTCCTTGGCCAGTTCGGACTTCACCTCGTCGATGAGTTTTCGCAGGCGCTGGCCGTATTCCACGTAATTGGCGCGCATGGCATCGTCGTTGGCCTTCGAACTGGCGTCGTGAAACACCACGACCATGTGCGGCTCGATCGAGATGCCGCCATCGTAGCCGTGCGCGAAGGCGTCCTTGAGGATGTCGCGCACCCGCCCCGCTCCTTCGCCAGGCCAATTGTAGTCGGCGTCATTTTTGGCCGGGTTCCAAGTGGCGTCCTTAACATGGATATGCGCGGAGTGCTCGCGGAGGTGCGTCCAGAACTCCCACGGATCTTGCTGCGGCCAGGGTTTGGGTTTGGAACGGTCGGGATTGAACACCGGGTTGGCGGTGTCGAAGACCCACTTGAGACCGGGAACTCTGTCGAGCAATTCGAGGGCGTGTTTCCAACTCATGCCGCCGTAATTCATGCAATTTTCATGCACCGGTTGCAGGCCGGCATCGAGGAACCGTTGCGTGACTTCACGCGCGCGTTCGAAGACCACCGTCGGGATGCGGTATTCGTCGTCCTTCGGCTTGAAACTCATCAGCCGCACGAATTGCGTGCCAAGCCGTTTCATCCGCGGGATCGCCCGCTTCACTTCGGCAAGCGTCACGTCGAACGGGGTCTCGACGGTTTTGGCCCAATTCATGATCGTCGAGCCGAAGCAGTACACCTCCATCCCGGCGGATTCCAGTTTCTGGACGCAAATGTCGAAGGCCTTGTCCGGGATCTCGTGGAAGTTCGCCTTGGGAAAGCCGGGCGCTTCCACGCCCCGCATTTCGATCTGTTTCCAACCCAGTTCCTGGCTGGCCCGGATCTGGCCATCGATGGTGTTAGCGGCTTCGTCGCCGACGCCTAAGAGATTCATTGCTTGTGGGAACGTCTGGTTGAGGGTTTCAGTTGAACGGTCCTGGGTCTTGGGACGAGCGGCAGGCCCGTATTTTCGTACACTTCGGCCAGAGGTACCTTGCACTTGATGGATTTCAGATGCAGCACACCCTTGGCTCCTTCCACGGTGTCCAATACCCAAGTGCCGTCCGGTTGGCGGGTATAATGCTCGAAGATCTGCGCCTCTTGCGAAACCAGCACATAATCTTGGAGCGACTCCAGGCGCCGGTAATGCCAGAATTTCTTGCCACGGTCCCACGCTGTCGTAGAATCGGAAAGCACTTCGAAGATGATCTTGGGGTTGAGCAACGTGTCCTCCCGTTCATCTTCGAAACGCAACTGGCCACAGGCGACAAGCGCGTCCGGGTAGGCATAAAGTCCAGGCGGCTCGATTTTGACCCGCA
>WNFM01151884.1_pt1 | contig 11265 bp, 8 predicted proteins | sample 5400271 | NCBI WGS metagenome assembly WNFM01 (sample SAMN13153352, study PRJNA577476) | soil metagenome | isolation source: 60 cm saprolite on Douglas fir-dominated hillslope | place: USA:California | collected 2013-09-17 | reverse complement strand
GAAGCGGGCATAGCGCTCGGTGTCTGCAGAGCGCCTGGCGGCAGCGTAGTTGCTGATCGTGGCTCCGCGTTCTTTCAAGAAGTACAGGCCGAACAGGCTCCCCACGTGCCCGATCTGTACGGGGACTTCGGCCGATGCGGCGGCCTCCCGGAGGCCATGTGCGAGCGTGGCCGTTCTTTGGGCGATGGAGTCGAATACGCCAGGCTTCATGAGGGCGCGGATCGTGGCGAGGCCGGCGGTCATGGCCAGCGGATTCCCTGAGAGCGTTCCAGCCTGATAGACCGGTCCAGCAGGGGCCACCAATTGCATGATCTCGCGCTTGCCGGCGTACGCCCCCACAGGGAGGCCGCCGCCGATGACCTTGCCGAGGCAGGTGATGTCTGGGTCGAGCTGCCAATACGCCTGCGCTCCACCGGGGGCGACGCGGAAGCCAGTCAGCACTTCATCCAGAATGAAGAGCGCGCCATGGCTGCGGCACAGGCGCTGCAGGCCAAGCAGGAATCCCGGCTCCGGCAGCACGAATCCCATGTTCGCTGCGATGGGCTCGACGATCACGGCGGCGATTTCGTGAGCATGCCGCTCGAACGCGGCCCCAACGGCGTCCAGGTTGTTATACTCGACTGACAGCGTAGTGCGCGCCGTTGCGGCTGGAACGCCTGGCGAGTCCGGCAGCCCGAGTGTGGCCACGCCGCTGCCAGCCTGCACCAACAGCGCATCGGCGTGGCCATGATAGCAGCCCGCGAACTTGATGATCATGTCGCGTCGCGTGTACGCCCGCGCCAAGCGAAGGGCGCTCATCGTCGCTTCGGTCCCGCTGTTGACGAACCGGATCATCTCGATCGATGGCAGCATGCTGATGACCAGCTCCGCGAGCTCGTTCTCGACGGCGGTGGGTGCGCCGAAGCTCGTGCCGCGCGCCAGGGCAGCGGCCACCGCCTCGACCACCGCGGGATGGGCATGCCCGAGAACGAGCGGTCCCCAAGACAGCACATAGTCGATGTAGCGATTGCCGTCGACATCCCAGATAACGGCGCCCTTTCCGTCCGCCATGAAGCGCGGCACACCGCCGACGCCGCGAAAGGCGCGCACAGGGCTATTGACGCCGCCGGGAAGCAATTCCTGGGACCGGGCGAAGAGTCGCGCGGATTCGGCTGTATTCACGCTATTGGCCTCCTCATCTGTCAGGTGCGCGGGACCATCGCGAGCATCCCGATCGCCATGCGCGCTGCGCTCTGGCCCTGTCGCACGCAGTCGGGGACGCCCACGCCCCGATATGAGCTGCCCGCCAGGTACACGCCACGCGGCAAAGCGGGCTCGATGGCCGCCACGCGCTCCAGATGCCCTACCTCATACTGTGGGTAGCCATCGTGCCAGCGGAACGTGCGATGGAACAGCGGCGGCGCATGGACGTCCAGTATCGACGCAAGCTCCCGGCGCAGAATTGGCAGCAGCTGCTCATCGTCCAGGAGCAGCATGTCTCGTGTGGACGGTCCGCCGAAAAATACGCGCACTAGCACATAGTCCGCTGGCGCGCGCAGGTGCCATTTCGAGGAGGTCCACGTCATCCCGTCGATGTGTCGCTGCTCGCTGGAGGGGATGACGACTCCAAAGCCGTCAAGCGGGTGCGGCACATCGCCGCGGCGATAGCCCAAGTACATGGTGCCGATGCCGGCGTACCGGATGCCGCCGAGCAGACTCGCCGCCGCAGGCGCGACCTCAGACAGGATGGTGGCGGCAGTGGAGGCCGGGGACGCGACAATGACCGCATCCGCGTGCAGGCGTGCTCCGTCCTCCAGCACCACGTCGTAGGTTCCACTGCCAGACTGCTCGATGCGTGTCGCAGCCGCCCGCAGCCGCAGGTCCGCCTGGAGCAGCGTGACCAGCGCCTCGACCAGCGTCTGCGTGCCAGCGTCAAAGGACACGAAAGGCGGGAGGTCTTCTGACGCTTGCTTGTGGCTGGCCGCGTGCAGTCCCCTGATGATGCTGCCGTGGTCCTGCTCCAGGGTCGCAAACTGGGGAAATGTGGCCAGGAGGCTTTGGCGTTCTGGCGTGGCATTATAGACGCCCGCCATCAGAGGGTCGGCGACCCTGTCAAGCGCCTCAGCACCGAACCGTCGCCGTACGAACGCGGCCAGCGATTCGTCGTCCCGGTTGCGGCGCGGGGGGATCACTAACTCGAGCCCGATGCGCGCCTTGCCCCACAGGGAAAATAGTGGCGAGCGCAGGAACGGCATCAGCCTGGTCGGAGCCAGCAGCTGCAGCCCGTTGGGCAGCGGTATGGGTTTACCGTGGTGCAGCACGAAGGTGCGGCCATTCTCCTGGCGCACAAAGAGGAAGTGGCCCTCCAGGCCCAGCTCACGTGCCAGCGCCAGTGCCCACGGCTTCCGCGTGAGAAACGCGTCGGGCCCCGCTTCGAGTGTGAACGGCACGGCCCCATAGCCCTCAATCTTCTCGGAGTGAATCTTCCCACCCCACCGCTCCGAGCGCTCGAGCACGGTGCACGCCAGCGGCAAGGACCGCTGAGCGGCCTCCTGCTGCAGGTACCATGCGGCGCTCAGGCCCGCGATGCCTCCGCCGATGACGACGACACGAGGGCGCTCGTGCTGATCAGTGTTCGTGCTGACTTGCACGTCGCGCTGCGGTCTGCTCATGGACAAAATCAACCAATCGCTTCACGTTATCCACGGGCGTGCCAGGCAGGACGCCATGCCCCAGATTAAAGATGTGGCCTGTGCGGCCATCAGCTTGGTCCAGTACGCTGCGCGTGCGCGCCTCCAGGGCCACCCAGGGGGCGAACAAAGCGGCCGGATCGAGGTTGCCTTGCACGGCGACGCCATGCCCTAGTCGGCTCCAGACCGCATCCAGGTCCATGCGCCAGTCTACGCCGATCACATCGCCGCCCGCATCCCGCACGCTCTCCAACATGCCGCCGGTGTCGGTCCCGAAGTGAATGAGAGGCACACGCGCCTGGCGCGCGATCTCTATGACGCGCTGCGAGTATGGCATGACGAACCGCCGGTAGTCGTCCGGAGCGAGCTGTCCTGCCCAGCTGTCGAAGAGCTGCAATGCCTGCGCCCCGGCCTGCGCCTGCGCCACGAGGTACTGGCCCACCACGTCGGCCAGCTTCGACATCAAGGCGTGCCAAGTCTCGGGCTCGCTCATGAGCAGCCCCTTGACCTGCAAATAGTTGCGGCTGCCGCCGCCTTCCACAGCGTAGGCCGCGAGCGTGAACGGAGCGCCACTAAACCCAATGAGGGGCAATCCGCGCGTGTCCAGCTGCTGTCGCGCCAGCCTGATGGCCTCCAAGGTGAATCCGAGGGCTTCCTCCGGCGGCGGCGTGCGCAACCGCGCCACGTCTTGCGCGCTGCGCACTGGATTCGTGATGACCGGCCCTTCGCCCTGAGCGTAATCGAGCTGCAAGCCCATGCCCTCCAGCGGCGGCAGAATATCGGCGAAGATGATGGCCGCGTCCAGCTCGAAGGCGTTCATCGGCTGTAGGGTCACCTCGCAGGCCAGCTCGGGCGTCTTGATCAGCTCGATGAGCGTGTGCTTTTCGCGGAGCTCGCGATATTCGGCCATGTAGCGGCCTGCCTGGCGCATGAGCCAGATGGGGGTCGCGTCGACTCGCTCACGCCGGCAGGCCCGCAAGAAACGGCCCGCTCTCGCCGCCGCGCCGCCCTGGTCACCCGTGGCATCCGGCATCACGCGCCACCATCCAGCCACTCAGCGGCCTCTTTCGCGAAGTACGTCAGGATCATGTCGGCCCCAGCGCGTTTGATGCTGGTGAGCGCCTCTAGCGCGCAGCGCTGCAGGTCCAGCCAGCCGTTGGCTGCTGCCGCATGGAGCATGGCGTATTCACCGCTCACCTGATACGCCGCCAGCGGGAGATTGGACGACTGGCGTACCGCGCTGAGCACGTCAAGATAGGGCAGGGCAGGCTTGACCATGAGCAAGTCGGCGCCCTCGGCGATGTCGAGCGCAACCTCTTTGAGCGCCTCGCGCCTGTTGGCTGGATCCATTTGATACTGGCTCCGGTCGCCAAATTGCGGTGGGCTCTCGGCAGCTTCGCGGAACGGCCCGTAGAACCCGCTGGCGTATTTGGCGGCGTAACTCAGGATCGCCACCTGCTCGAGATGGCTGGCATCCAGCGCGCGACGAATGGCCCCCACCATACCGTCGATCATCCCCGAAGGCGCGATGATGTCGGCGCCCGCCTCTGCATGCACGACGGAGGCTTGCCCCAGGAGGTCGAGCGTGAGGTCATTGATGAGGTAGCCGTCGGGCAGATGCGGTGTGTAGTACGCCGCGCCAGGGAGATTGATGAGGCCACAATGTCCGTGATCGGTGTACTCGCAGAAACACATGTCAGAGATGACCACTAATTCTGGCGCGACGTCCTTGATCGTGCGGATCGCACGCGGCACAACGCCGTCCGGATTGTAGTTGTCGCTCCCTAGGGCATCCTTGGACTCGGGAATGCCGAACAGAATGACGGCCGGGATGCCCAGCGCCACAATGTGGCGGATCTCCGCGGGCAGCCGGTCCACCGACCACTGGAACTGGCCCGGCATGGACCCGATCGGCTGCTGCAGACCCCGTCCGTGTCTCACGAACAACGGATAGATGAAGGCTGAGGGACTCAGCACGGTTTCACGCACCATGCGACGCAGATTGGCATTCAATCGCAGTCGGCGGGGACGCATCGTGGGAAAGCCAGCCATACTGCCTGCCGGCGTCCGCTCCACATCGTGCTCACCGTGGATGCGCATCATCGCCATGAGGCTCCTCCATTGCTTGCTGGAAATAGCGCACGAGGGCAGTGACCAGCCCTCCAAGGGTATGTTCGTCAGGAACTACCGCAACCTGCAGACCTGCCTGGCGCGCGGCGCTGGCCGTGCTCGGCCCAATGCACGCCAGGCAGACCTGACTCAGGGATGCGACGTCACCGCCTGCTGTGGTGAGGCGTTTCACCAGGTTGTTCGCAGTCGATGCGCTCGTCAGAGTGATGGCGGCCACAGTGGCGTCTGCCAGCGCCGCCGGCAAGTCCACACCTCCTGTGCCAATGCCCGTTTGGTACGCGACCACTGACGTGACCTCGCTGCCCAGGTGGGAGAGCGTCGCGCTGAGATCGGTCTCGGCCAATGCGGACTGTGGCACCAGCACGCGTGGCCGCTCGCCGATAGGAAGTATGCGCGCCAGGGCGCTCGCGCTGAACTCTTCAGGCACGAACTCAGCGTGTAGCCCCAGGAGATTCCAACTGGCTTCAGCCGTTGCCGGACCCACCGCGGCGACCCGCATGGCGGAGAAGATCGTCGGCGCGAGCGCGAGCGCCTGCAGGCGCCCGACCAGCGCGTGCACAGTGTTGGCACTGGTCAGCGCCAGCCAGTCAAACGCGCCAGCCGCCGCGGCGCGCAGCGCGGCATCCACCGGCCCACAGTCCGCGGGTGGCAGGATCTCAATGCAGGGATAGCGGAGCGGCACAGCGCCGTGCGCTCGCAGCAGCCGCGCAAGCTCTTCCGCTTGATGCGGCGCTCGTGTGACCACCACGGTCCTGCCCGACAATGAGCTTATGTCAGTGCTGTTAGCAGCCACCCCGTGCTCTGTTCTCGTGTGCTCTGCGCCAACTGACGCCCGAGATCCCGCGCGGCCTCCATAGTGGCGGCGCCCTCTAGCTGAGTGTCAACTTGTTGGCCGCCGTCTGGGGCAGTCACCCGCCCGCGCAGGCGCAGCCTGCCCCCCTCGATGCAAGCGTACGCCGCCACCGGCGTGGCGCACCCGCCGCCCAAGCCCGCAAGGAAGGCGCGCTCGGCGGTCACGGCTAGCTCAGTGTCCGCGTCAGCGAGCGGGGGAAGCAATGTGAGCGCCTCCCGCTCATCCCGACATTGCACGGCCAGCGCACCTTGTCCTGGTGCGGGCAGCAACGTCTCGAGAGGGAGCATCTCTGTGATAACCTGCTGCCGGCCCAGGCGCTCGACACCGGCGAGTGCGAGCGCCACCGCATCGTAAGGACCTTCTGGATCGAGCGCCTTACGTATACGCGTGTCCACATTGCCGCGGAGATCGAGGACGCGCAGGTCGGGCCGCAGGCGCAGCAGCTGCGCAGAGCGACGGCGACTGCCGGTGCCAACCGCCGCCCCCTTGGGGAGCGTCTCCAGCGTGTAACGCGCCTTGCTGATGAGCACGTCCCGCGGGTCGGCGCGGGCAAGGATCGCTCCAAGCGCCAGCCCGGGGGATTCGTCAGTCGGCAGATCTTTCAGGCTATGCACCGCGAAGTCAATCCCGCGCGCACGCAGGGCAGCTTCCAGCTCAGCGGTGAAAACGCCTTTGCCGCCGATGAGCGGCAAGGGCACATCGAGCACGCGGTCGCCGTGGGTCGCCAGGACCTGGACGACAATATGGAGCTCGGGCCAGGCGCGCTGGAGCAGCTCGCGCACATAATCGGCTTGCCAGCGAGCGAGTGTAGATCCGCGAGTACCTAACCGGACATGCTGCGGGACATTACTCATCGCCTGGATACTTTCCTGGTGCCAGATCCTGGTCGTCCAGAGCGAACAGCTTGCGCGTCGCGTGGGCGTAGTCGAAGTGATCGCCGCGGGCGGCGCGAGATTTCAGGGTGACTGTCGGGGCATGCAGCAGCTTGTTGACGATCCGCTGCGCCATCTGGGACACAATGTCACGCTCATGCGCCTCCAGATCGGGCAAGCGGCGCAGAGCATGCTCGACCTCCGCTTGTGCGACTGCCTCCGCCTGGCGCCGCAGCTCGGTGATCAGCGGCACGATGTGGCGACTCTGCTGCCAACTCAGATACTGCTGCAGATCGTGCACGATGATGCGCTCTACCTGCTCGACTTCGGCTTCGCGAAGCAGGCGGTGATTCTCGACAATCGCCTGGAGGTCGTCCAGGTCATACAACTGGGCGCCGACAACGGTTTTCACGCGATGATCGATGTTGCGAGGAACGCCGAGATCGACCAGGATGAGCCGTCGCTCAGGATGAGTGCGCTCCAGCGAGGCGATGTCCGCGCGATGGAGTATGATGTGTGGCGCGCTGGTGGCGGCGACCACTACGTCGGCGCCCGCAAGCGCGTGCCGCAACTGGCTCCAGTCCAGGGCCTGGGCGCCCATTCCGTCGGCGAGCTGATGCGCTGCAGCGGACGTGCGACTGATCACACAAATATCAGTCGCTCCCTGCTGATACAGGGCGCTCGCTGCCAAGCTGGCCGTTTCTCCGGCGCCGAGAAGGATGATGCGCAACTGGCTGAGGTCGGCGCATTCCCTGCGGATCAGCAGCGCCGCCGTAGAGCTCACCGAGAGCGTGTGCTGGCTGATACCTGTCTCGGTGCGCGCGCGCTTGCCCGCATGGAGCGCCATGGTAAAGAGGCGCGTGAGGACCGGGCCGCTCGTGCCCGCGTGATGCGCCTGCTCGATGGCCGCGGCGACTTGCCCCATGATCTGGGTCTCCCCGAGCACCAGCGATTCCAGACCGGTGGCCACGCGAAAGAGATGGTCCGCCGCGGCTGAGCCCTCCATACAATAGACCTGTGGCCACAGCTGGTCGATCGGGATGTCGTGCGTGTCTGCGAGGTGCGTCGCGAGCGTCGTGCAGCTGGCCTCAGCATCGGCGCTCACGGCAAAGACTTCCAGCCGATTGCAGGTAGAAAGCACCACGACCTCATCCAGATCGAGGCCGTGCAGCGTCCTCAGCAGCGCCACCAACTGGACGTCGCCGACGAAAAACCGCTCGCGCAGCTCGATGGGGGCGGTATGGTGGTCCAGTCCGACCAGAATGGGTATCATGGCAACCTACCCGATGCGATACCTGTGGTGGCCAAGCGCGTCTGGCCTGGAAGGCAACAATCCGGAGGGCAGATATCGTGAGGTGCGCCCAGCGCGCCGAGATAAGGCCTGTTCTCGGAGCCTGACACACGCTCGGCAATGAGCGTACCGATCATCGCGACGAACGCAGGATGAGTACCGACCGTCTGAGCGCGTGCCATGGTGAGGCCGAGCTCAGTCGCCAGGTGGCGCGCTTCGACATCAAGATCATAGAGCACTTCCACATGGTCGGAGAGGAACCCGATCGGCGCAATGAGCACCGCACTCTCGCCCGAGGCTTTGAGCTCCTGCAGGTGATCGCCAATATCCGGCTCGAGCCATGGTTGCGTCGGGGGGCCGCTGCGGCTCTGGTAGACGAGATCCCAACGTTCAGCGCCTACTTCTTCTGCCACCAACCGGCACGTCTCCCGCAGCTGCGCCTCGTAGCGGCTGCTACGTGCCATAGTGACCGGAATGCTGTGAGCAGTGAAGGCGATTGGCGTTGCGGCACGGCGCGCCGCTGGGAGCTCCAGCAGTGCGGCGCGCACGCGCTCCGCATTCGCATGGATGAAGTCGGGGTGGTTGTAGAACTTTCTGAGCGGGCTGACGCGTGGCGCGCTTGGACCCACCTCGGATTGGGCGCGCGCGATATCTTCCAGATACTGGCGGCAGCCCGAATAGGAGCTATAGGCCGAGGTGATATACGCCAGCGCATGGCGCTTGCCGTCGGCGGCCATCTCTCTCAAGGCCTCGGGCAATAGAGGGCGCCAGTTTCGGTTGCCCCAGTAGACCGGCAGATCAGGACCGCGGGCGCACAGCTCCTGACGCAGAGCGGCGATCAGGTCACGATTCTGCTGATTGATCGGACTGACACCACCGAACACCTGGTAGTGGTGCGCCACCGCCTGCAGGCGCTCCCGGGGCACGTTCTTTCCGCGCAGGACGTTCTCCAGGAAGGGCGTCACCTCGTCCATGCCTTCCGGCCCCCCGAATGAGACCAAGAGGATCGCATCGTAGGGTGGGTTAGAGATATTGGCCTCTGCAGCGGTCATAACTTGGCACCTGCTTCGTGTGCGTGGGATCTCGCGGAACGCCCGGCCTCGCGGTCCGTCGGTTTCGTGCCGACGTAGATCACTCCCTCAACGACGTTGATCTGATACGTGGTGACGGGCGCGCTCGCCACGCCGTCAACCACAGCGCCGGTCGCAAGATCAAACTGGGCATGATGCCAGGGGCAGGTCACCACACAGCCGTCTCTCGTGACCGTCACCTCTCCCTCGCTCAACGGGCCGCGGGCGTGCGAGCAGCGGTTACTGACGGCGTACAGCGTGCCGTCAGCGTTGAAGAGCGCCACCTGTTGGCCTTTGAGATAGACCAGTTTGCTCATGCCAGGTTCGAGTAGGTCCGCTGGACAGGCCTCCACCCAGACTTCAGCGCCATCGTCTTCGGGCACGCTGGGGCGCGCGATCTTGGGGCCACCCAGCGCGTCGAGCGCCTCGGCGAGCGACAGCCGGATGCAGCTGTAGAGCGGTGTGTCTTGGAGTGTGTAGAGGCTGGCCCGCGTCTCGCGGAGCTCCTGCACAAGGTCGAGGAAGTCCGACGGCTCGTCCGTTTCGAAGGCGACAACAAATTCCTGATCGTCCAGGCCGAAAGAGTACGTCGTATTCAGTTTCACAGCGGGATACTTCCGCCCGACGCCGATGTGCTCGTCCATCATCGCCTGGCGTTCTGCCAAGGGCAGCTGATACCACGGGCGGGTCTTCACGAACGGGTAGATAAACAGGTACTTCGCCTCGCTTGGAGAGACGATGAGGCGTTCTCGGTCTTCATCAGGATGGTCGCGGATCTCATAGATCGAGCGCTTCGTTTGCGAAAGGTAGGAAGAAGCAAGCCGCAGATAGCCGCCAATGGGCGTGGAGAGTATGGCAGTCGCCAGCTCCTGGAACGGCTCGATGCTTTCAGCGATTTGCCACAGGAGGAGCTCCGTATCTGCGCGCGTGCCCATGAGGCTGTACGGTCGCAGCAACATGCGACGGTCAAAGCCTTCGATGGTCGCCAGAAGCTCCTGCTTCTGCTCCGCCTGTTGTTCCGCCGGCAAGCGGCGCCAAGCGGGGTCAATCGTATAGAATGCGAACCGCACATACTGTCGCTTGGCTGACAAGCGGCGGCGTGCGTCAGGTGCAGTCGATAGCTGGCGTGGCGCTTGCGGCCGGGAAGTGTCTCGGATCATGATCCCCATTCCTATGGCGGAGTACGTCCGCAGGCCGTCAAAGAGCAGTCAGACATATAGCGGCCGTGTTTGGGTCATGCCGCCGCTCTCTAGTCCCTGAGCGCCGCGGGACAAGCCCGGCTGAGCCGATGATCGTCCTCACAGGCGCCAAGGCGGCCGTGGCAAACAACACACTCTTACTGTACCTCGCAGTGTATCGCGTTGGGAAGAAGGAGTGCGGCCTCCTACGCATTCAGCGCTCGATACGATCAAGATACGCCTTCCTCCCAGTGCGTGCGCCGTGGGGCACAGGGAATAGCCAGGGCTGGCGCATTCGGTGATGGCAGGATGCCTGAGCACGCGCGTGTAGGCTCTCCCGTGGGCGGCGGATGTTGGCCGCGCCGGCCTCCGCTCCGCGATTCGATGCCGTTGCTTGAGCGCTTCATGCTCGATGACCGCGCCTTCAATCGAATCCTCATCGTTCGGCTTCGGACGCCGCGTGGACAACTCATCCGCAGCAAGATAGACGATCTGCGACTGGCGCACGCATGGTGGCCGGGTGAGGGGAGGCCGGCAGCATGGACGACTTCGCGGTCACCGAGCTGGACCAAAGGCCTGGAGAGGAGGACGCGCCAGGGCCGAATGCCCGTTTCCAGCTCTCGGAGTCGCCGACGCCAGCGCGTGATCCGCTCGCGCCCAGACGCGCTCGTCGTGTCCGGGGGCTGGTGGCGCTTGGGCTCATGCTGCTCTTGCCACATGCGCCGCTGGCCGACGCGCACGAGCAGAGCATTGCCAACCAGATTGTGGCGAGCTGCCTGACGCAGGGGCCGCCTTCGGGGGCTTAGTCCGGCTGCTGTGTCGGCGCGGGGACTCGCATGTTGCCCAGGTCGCCGCGCACGGCCGTGACGCCAGGGAGCTGGCGCGTCTCCGTGATCGCCCGCGTGATCTGAGCGGCGTCGCTGGCGCGAACGTGCAGTTCGACGACGTCGCCGCCGTGCTCGCCGGCGCTGAGCGTCAGGGCATCCACCAGCAGCCCCGCCTGCTTACCGATCCTCTGCGCCTGCACAATGACGTCCCCAGCGGCCCCTGAGTCCACCCAGATCCGCAGGGTGCGCCGACCGTGAACGGGAAACAGTCTGCGCTCGAGCGGGCGGAGGCCCGCCAGCACGACGATCAAGACAATGACCGCTGCGATCGCCACGGTCCATTGTCCGGCGCCACAAGCCATCCCCACCGCCGCC
>WNFM01279137.1_pt1 | contig 11269 bp, 6 predicted proteins | sample 5400271 | NCBI WGS metagenome assembly WNFM01 (sample SAMN13153352, study PRJNA577476) | soil metagenome | isolation source: 60 cm saprolite on Douglas fir-dominated hillslope | place: USA:California | collected 2013-09-17 | reverse complement strand
GTCGCGTATGCGGATCTCATTCAGTCGCTGACCCCAAAGGAATATACGGCCGGCGGCCCGATCGAAATCCGTGTACGCGTCGCCGACAACGTGCTGCCCGATGCAGTGAATCTGTGGATTCGAGCCGCGGGTGCGCGGTCGTTCGGGAAGGCGGTTCCCATGAACCGGTCGCGTGGTAACGACTATGTGGCCGTGCTGCCGCCGAATCAGCTCTCGCCGGGTCTCTACGAATATGCCGTGAGTTCCAAGACGGGCGAGCACGTCGTGACATTTCCCGGCGCAGCCCGGTTGCAACCGGGCGACTGGCCGTTCCACACAGATTCGCTTTGGTCGTTTCGCGTCACGCCGGCGGGCAGGCCGATGCGGATCCTCGATCCCAAGCGGGACTACGCAAACCTGTCCTTCGTGCGGCCAGGTGAACAGTATCGGGCATCGTTTTTTCAAATCGTGCCGGGTGAGAATGCGGATGAATCCGCCTTGAGCCTAGGTTTACCGGATTTGGGCAAGGACACGCCCGAGCGCTACGCCGCCGCACTCTACATCGGCGATATGGTCGCGGCGCGAAAGCTGGACGCGTCCCGAGCCGATTCACTCGAAATAAAGCTTGCGGCAGTGGGCGGCGCACGCAAGACCCTGCAGGTGACTTTGATCGAAACGGATGGCGCCGCGTGGAGCGCACCCGTGGTGGCCGGCAGCACCTGGTCGACCGTCACGATGCGCTTCGCGGACTTGCGTCGGTCGCGCAGCATCCATATTCCCACTCCGTACCCGGGGCTGTGGGACTACTGGCGCGAAAGTCCGCCGCGCCGCGGAGGCGACGGCGATCGCATTCATCTGGAAAATGCCGAAAGCTTGCAACTCACCGTGGGCGGGGACGACGCCGGCGATGATGCCAAAGGCGTTGCCGTGGAATCGATTCGGATACGGTTTGCGAGCGGCACGCAGCCCGCCCCCGTCAATTCGACCGATTGAAGGTGCACACCACGTCGAGACTCGCGGCCGAGTTGCAGTCCGCGGTTTCGTAGGGATTGGAATTCCCTTCGAGCGGCAGGTACGCGATCATTCCCGCCGGTTGATCCGCGCACCGGTACTCGACCACGTAGCGCTTGAGATGTGTCTCTTGCCCGATCATGCGGATCTGAGCAATGTTGCAGGACACGCCATGTTGCGCGAGCGCGCTCTTGAAGGTCTCGAGCGTCACTGGAATCTCCACCGGCCCGGCATCCGTGAGCCGGCATTTGATGCCTTGCTTGGCGGCGTCGGCACAGCTCACCGCAGTGGTTTTGGATTGCGTACCGGGCAGCGCGGTTCCCAGCAAGAACCCTTTGCCGTCCTTGCAGACGACCTCCGAGTATTCGGACTGACTCGACACACTGCGCCCGAACAATTGCACATTCGTCACATCGCAGGTCGCCCCGGCGCTCGCCGCGATCAGCGACGCCACCATCGCGTACACATCCTTGTTCTCGGGCAGCTTGCAGTAGAATCCCGGCTGCCTACCCTTCGCCACATCGGCAGCGCGCGCCTCCTCCGCGGACAGGCAGGAAATGGCGATCGGGTTTTCGGTTCCCTGGGTCTCCAGGAGATAGCCCATGGCGCCGTGACACGCGGCCTCATAGACGCTCGTCTCTACCGCCCGCCCACCCGCCGCGGATTTGCGGGTGCCGGAGACCACCAATTGAGCGTCGCTCACGTCGCACGGGAGACGAAGACCAGCGAGCAACTTCTCGCTCTGTATCTTGGCCTTCGCACGCGCTTGAGGGGTTTGATTGGCGGCATCGGCGCCGGCGTCCTGCGGATGGTCGCCGCTGAGCTTCTCCAAATCGCCGCGAGAGAGGGAGCCGTTGAGCCCACCATTGTCCTGATGTTGCGTCGCCGCGGTGATCTCACCGGAGGGCGGAATGTCGATCTTTTGCTCGCCATCCGCCACGCGATGCCCATCGCTGTCCACGATGGCCGAGCGGACGGAGATCCTCGCCCGGGCGGCAAGACGGTTGCGCAGTGTCGTCCGCACCGCGACGGTCGCGGATTCGGGCGTCACTGCCGGCGTGGTCACATAGGTTCCCCAGCGCGCGACATGGACCGGACCGGTGCTATCCAGCCAGACGTTGCGGTAGATACCTGCACCCGGGTACCAACGCGAGGAATTCGCCTCCGGTGCGAGGCGCACCGCCAACACATTGGGCTTGTCGCCGGACTCGAGGTACGGAGTCAGATCGAAGGCAAAACCGATATATCCATTCGGACGCCCGCCCAACTCGTGGCCATTCAGCCAGACGCGCGAATTCGACATGGCCCCATCGAATTCCACGGAGTAGTAGCGACGGTCGCCCTGAGGCGCGAGTCGAAAGGTCTTGCGGTACCAACCGAATCCTGAAATAGGCAGCGCCGCTGTATGGGGATTTTGCGCAGAATCGAAGGGACCCTCGATCGCCCAGTCGTGCGGCAGACGGACCTCCAACCATCGATCATCGTTGTACTCCGGGCTTTCGCCGCCGGGTACATCGTCATGGAAGAAGCGCCAGCCCTCATTGAAGGCCGTGCGCCGGGTGTCTACGTGTTGTTGCATGGCGCCGTGCCGCTTACTGAGCCCTTGCTGATCCAGCCATTCCAGAAACCGCGTCGGCCATGCGGCAACCGGACCCGTATTGCCGGAGCGTATTCCGAAGCCGTGACCCACTCCGTCGTAGATATGCAACTCAGCGTGCGCACCGGCCCGCCGCAATGCCAGATACAGTTCGGCGAGGCCCTGAGAGATCGACGGCTGGTCCGCAGCGCCGCCGAGGAGAAATGTCGGTGGCGTGTCCGGCGAGAGCTTCATGCTCCGTTGCGGTATGGCCGGATAGAGCAGCGCCTGAAAACGCGGCCTGGCGCTCACTCGCTCGACCGGGTCGCCGGAGTTCGCCACACCGCCGTCAGCGGCCGCCATCCCAGCGAGCGCAGCAAGCTCGCCGCCCGCGGAGAAACCCATGACGCCCACCTGATCCGGGTCCAGACTCCATTCCGCGGCTCGGCTACGTACTACTCTGATGGCACGCTGCACATCGGCGAGAGCGTTGCCCTCGACCGTGTACGTCGACCCCGGCGCATGCGCCAACCGGTATTTCAAAACAAACGCCGCCACTCCGTGATCGGTCAGAAACTCCGCAACCCGATACCCCTCGTGGTCCATCCACAGCTCAGTGTGGCCGCCGCCGGGAATCACGATGACCGCGGTGCCCGTCGCTGTGTCATGCGAGGGAAGAAACACGCTGATGGACGGCGCATGAACATTCGAGATGACGTGCTCGCCCAGATCGGTGACGCGCACCGTCTCTGCCGCAGTCCTACCCTCGGAGCCCGGAGCGCCGCTCGGCCATAGCAGCACGGTCTGCCGCGGGACAGCTGCCGCGACGGCGCAAAACAGGAGCGACAGGCAGAACCCCGCAGCCCTGCGCAAGGCTATTGCTGTGCGGCGGAGCGCGGCGGCCATTCGAGCACCTCGTCCGCGACGGGGAGGCCGGTCGGACTCTGCAGTTCCACGTTCAACCGCAACGCGTGCCCCTCACCGGGTTGCAACCCACCGGATCGCAGCGTGCCGGCCGCCCCCACTGCATCGTGCAGCAGAGCGATCCGGCGCTCGCCGCCATCGAGGGACTTGCCCCGCTCGTCGACGACACTCCAGATCAATCGATAATCGTGCAGCGGATAGAATGGCAGACTCCGCTCCGAGTTCGGTGTCACCAGCAGGGCAAATCCGGTCGGCGCCTGACCAGGGGCGCTCACCCAATGCACGGTGATCGTTGCCGGCTCGGTCAATTTTTTCCAAACCTGGTAGGACGGCTTGCGCTGGCGCGCCTCGTCGACGACACCATGCTCGACGTATCCTTCGCTCATCCCCGGCCAGAGATTGCGCGGCGACTTGTAGTCCTGGTAGCACCACAAGATGGCGCCCGCAATCCAATCCCGTGCGGCCAGCAGCGGCATCTGGTCCCGCATCGTCGTGACGCGAATCCGATCGGCTTCCAGCGGGCCTTTCGCAAATATCCCGGCAAAGCCCATTTCGGAAATGACGACCATCTTATCGGGAAACAGGCGATCGATCTGGTCGAGCGCGGGGACCAGCGCCTCGGCCGGACCGTGCCAAGACCCGTAATACTGGTTCATCATCACGAAGTCCGCATCCTTGGCAGCCGACTGTTCCGCTCGCTCGAGCTTCGGCAGCTTGTCATCCGTGAAACTGACAAACCGGTCGGGATCGAGCTTGCGGATCATGTCGCGCATGGCTCGAAAATAGGCGATGCCGCCTGGCGTGCTCATGGCGCTCTCGTTCGCGACACTCCAGGCGAAGATGCTCGGATGGTTGCCGGCCTCCTCGATCATTTCCCGCATCTGTCGTTGCGCCAGGGCCAGCACTCGGGGGTCCGATAACTGCTCTTCACTGAATTGCCACACCGGAATTTCAGGAATCAGAAGAATTCCGTGCCGGTCGGCATAGTCGAGCACCAACGGATGTTGAGGATAGTGAACCGGGCGCGTCAACGTGGTGTGCAGGGCCCGCATGTCGTCAAAGTCGTGCCATATGGTTCCCCGCGTTTCCGCGAGCCCCTCCCAGGGAGAATCCTCGTGCCGGGCGAGCCCCGTGAGACGAACTCGCTCCCCGTTGACGAGCAGGTGACGTTCGCGAATCTCGACGGTGCGCACCCCAAACGCGTCGCTGTGCTGGTCCAGCAGCTCGTGATTGCGGCCGGTAAGCTCCACGACCATGCGATACAGATTCGGATGATCGATACTCCACAGCATGGGGTGCTCAAGCTTGAGCGACACCGCAACGTCCGTGGCGCCGGCGGCCAGGGAGATCATTTGCGTCTCGCTCGCCGCCGCGCGCTCGTCCGGACCATATGCCGTGACTCGCAGCGCTATCGGTGCGCTGCGAACCACTGTCGGTGCGCTACGATCCGTTGCCGGCGCGTTGCGCGTAGCCGGCGCCCCCGGCGCGAGCGCACGCTCGACGATGATCCGATCGTGAATCATGGCGCCATCGGCTTCGGCTTCGGTGCGGATAGTCTGGCGGCCGACCCAGGCCATCCCGCTGGTGGTCAGCCACACGTCGCGGACGATGCCGCCGTCCGTCCACCAGTCGTACCGCACCTCGGGAGATCCCCTCTCCGCAAACCCGGGTATGGTCGCGATGCCCGGCCGATTGTCGATCCGCACGGCGATCAGGTTGTGCGCACGGAGCTTGGACGTGACGTCGAAGGCATAGGCGGTAAAGCCGCCCTCGTGGCCGCCGAGCTCCACGCCGTTCAGCCAAACATGGGCTCTATAGAATGTCGCACCGAAGTGCAATTCAACATGCGCACCCGGTGCCAGGGGCGGCATGTAGAAGCGATGGAAGTACCAGGCGACGCCGAGGTAGTCGTGCAGCCCGCCGGCGTTCCAAGTGTGCGGAACGTCGATCGACTGCGTGCCGGAGGGAATGTTCGAATTCCAGCCGGCCGCATCGCCGGCGAGTTCCGGGTCGGCGCGGAATTGCCAATTCCGATCCAGATCCGTTCGGCTCGATCCCAACGCGGGCACCGTGAGGAGCAGCCATAGTCCAGCGCAGCCCAAAACTCGCCCGAGCCGATCCGCAACGCTGTCGGCCGGATCGGTCACGGCATCACCTGTCCGCCGTTCACATGAATAATCTGACCTGTGATATAGCCGCTCAACTGCTGCGATGCCAGGAACAGAAAAGCTCCGACGCAATCGCCCGGTGTGCCGATCCTGCCAAGATACACCGTCTTGCGCATGGCCTCCATGCGCTCCGGGGGAGTCGCCGAGTGGAAGGGCGTAGCGACGACGCCCGGAGATACGGTATTGACGCGAATGTTGCGGGCGGCGAATTCCCGGGCAAGATGCCGCGATAGATTGTGGACGAATGCCTTGCTCGACCCATACACGCCGGTGCCGGGACCGCCGCCATCCAATCCCGCGATGGATCCCACATTGATGATGACACCGCCGCCGCGCCGGTCCATATGAGGAAACGCTGCCTGACTGGCGGCGATCACCGCCCGCGCGTTGAGGTTGAATACCGCATCCACCCAGGCGTCGTCCGCTTCGAGAATCGGCCGCCGGCTGACGAGTGAGCCTGCATTGTTGATGAGAATGTCGAGACCGCCGAGAACACCGGCCGCCTCGTCGACAACGCGTCCCGCCACACCGCGTTTTGTTAGATCGCCTTGAACGGCAACGGCCGTGCCGCCGGTCCGGCAAATGTTCTCGACGACCGCATCGGCCGCGGCCCGGTTCGAGTGCCAGTGCACCGCAACGCGTGCCCCTTGCCGTGCGAATGCCAGGCTGACCGCAGCGCCGATGCCCGCGGCCGCACCGGTGACCAATACCGACTTGTTCTCGAGGTCATCAATTCGAAGCATGGCTTTTGATCAGGACCGGCGCCTTCGCGTTGTGTCATGCGGCGTGTATGTGTTTAAGCGCAACCCCGACGAACGCTCCCGACATTCGGTATCGCTTAAATCTCATTAATAATATAATATGCGTTAAACTACAGTCAAGATAGCCATTTGGCGGCGCACTCTGCAGCCCCGCGGCTCGCTCGGGCGCGCATCTGCATGGTATATTCATCATATAAAACGGAGACCTCGAGAGTCCGGCCGTTGATTCGCGGACGACAGACATCACTGCCATGACGACAGATAAAAAGCCGCTGCGAAGTGCCAAGAGCTACGGTCCTAAAGACAAGGATGGCTTCATTCATCGCAGTTGGATGAAGAGTCAGGGCTTTCCGTCGGACGTCTTCGACGGCCGTCCCGTGATCGGCATCTGCAATACCTGGTCCGAGCTCACGCCCTGCAATTCCGGGCTGCGAGACGTCGCCGAACAAGTCAAGAAAGGCGTGTGGGAGGCCGGCGGCTTACCGCTCGAATTCCCCGCCATGTCCCTAGGTGAGACGCAGATGCGTCCCACGGCCATGTTGTTCCGCAATTTGCTGGCGATGGAAGTCGAGGAATCCATTCGCGGCAATCCGATCGATGCAGTGGTCCTGCTCGGCGGCTGCGACAAGACCACTCCGGGGCAGTTGATGGGGGCGGCCAGCGTCGACCTGCCGACCATGGTGGTTTCCACCGGCCCGATGCTGAACGGCAAGTTCCGCGGCCGCGACATTGGATCCGGCACCGACGTCTGGAAATTCAGCGAAGCGGTGCGCGCCGGCACGATGTCGCTCGGCGAATTCATGGGCGCGGAGTCGGGCATGTCACGAACGCCCGGAACCTGCATGACCATGGGCAGTGCGTCGACCATGGCGTGCTTGATGGAAGCCATGGGCATCGCCCTGCCCTTCAACGCGACCACTCCCGCCGTGGAGGCGGGACGACGTCGGATCGCGCACGAAACCGGCCGGCTGATCGTGCGCCTGGCGCGCGAGGATGTTCGGCTGTCGAAGGTGCTGACACGCACCGCGTTCGAAAACGCTATCCGGGTTCTGGGCGCCATCGGCGGCTCTACCAACGCGGTGCTGCACTTGCTGGCGTTGGCCGGCCGGCTCGGCATACCGCTCGAACTCGCGGATTTCGACCGGCTGACGGCAAATGTGCCGCTATTGGTCGACCTGCAGCCATCGGGACGGTTTCTGATGGAGGATCTTCACTATGCCGGTGGACTGCCGGCCGTCATGAAGGAACTCGGGCCCCTCTTCCATGGCGCTGCGGTCACGGCCTGGGGCCAGCCCATCGGCGATAGTTTCGCGGCGGCCGAGTGCTACAACCGCGAGGTGATACACACCCTGGCCGAGCCCGCGAATGCGGTATCCGGAATTTGGGTACTCAAGGGGAATCTCTGCCCGCAGGGTGCGGTGCTCAAGCCGAGTGCCGCCAGCCCGGCGCTTTTCAGCCACCGCGGGCCGGCCATAGTGTTCGAATCGATCGAGGACCTGCGGGCGCGCATCGACGACCCCGGTCTCGAAGTGGATGCGAATTCGGTTCTCGTATTGAAAGGCTGCGGTCCGAAGGGTTATCCGGGCATGCCCGAAGTCGGCAATATGCCGCTGCCGCGCAAACTCCTCGAACGCGGCGTGCGGGACATGCTGCGTATTTCCGATGCGCGCATGAGCGGTACCGCCTTCGGCACCGTCGTGTTGCACGTGGCGCCCGAGTCGGATGCCGGCGGTCCGCTCGCCTTGGTGCGGGACGGCGATGAAATTTCATTCGATGGACTGAGCCGCACCTTGGATCTGCTGATCTCGCCCGAGGAACTTGCCGCGCGCGCCGCGGCCTGGAAGCGGCACCAGCCGGCGCCGAAATATTCTCGCGGCTACTACCGACTGTACGTGGAACACGTGATGCAGGCCGATCGCGGATGCGACCTCGATTTCTTGATCGGATCGAGCGGCAGCACCGTCGACCGGGAATCACATTGATGACCGGTGCGAGCTTCATTGCCGGCGACTGGGGCACCAGCAACCTGCGGCTTTATTTATGCGATGCACAGGGAATTGCGCTTGACGGCCGCACCGGACCGGGCGCGGCCGACTCCGGCGGTCGCTTCGCGGATATTCTGCAGTCACTGATTGCACCTTGGGCAGCATCGTGCCCGACCCTCCCGACGGTTCTCAGCGGGATGGTTGGCTCCAATATCGGCTGGACCGAAGCGCCGTACGTCGCCTGCCCGGCGCTGCCCGAACAGATTGCGGATGCCTGTGTGGCGTTGTGCGGCGGCCGCGTGCACATCGTGCCGGGCCTGTCGTGCCGTAACCGATTCAACGCCCCGGACTTTCTCCGCGGCGAAGAAACCCAGATTCTCGGGGCATTGAATCTCATCGAATCGCTGCGCGATGAGCGTCGGCTGCTGTGTCTTCCGGGGACCCACACCAAATGGGTGGTCTTGCAGGACGGAGCGGTGCGGGAATTCTTCACCGCGCCGACCGGCGAACTGTTCGCTCTCGTGTGCGAGCATAGCGTCCTGTTGCGCGGGCACGGCCGAACGGCGGCGGCAGTCGGTGCGGACGCTTTCACGAAGGGTCTGGCGCACTTCGATGAATTTCCGCAGGCTCAGCTTCTGCATCGTCTCTTCGAGTGCAGAAGCCGCCAGCTCAGCGGTGAATTCTCGCTTCCGGCGGCGACCGGGTATCTGTCGGGCCTTCTGGTCGCGAGCGACGTGCAAGGAGCGCTCTCCGCGCTCACGGAACCGTTTGCCGCCCGGTCGGTGTACTTGATCGGAGCGCCGGAACTTACGCGACGCTACGCGGCCGCCTTAGGCAGACACGGCTGCGACAGCTACGCGATGGACGGCGCGGCGGCATCGCTAGCCGGCCTCGCACAGGTGCACCGACGATTGTCTCAGCAGGTTGTCGCATGACGCAGCAGGTTGCCGCATGACGTCCATCGTATCGGCCGGCGAGCCCGCGCTCGTGGCCATTCTGCGCGGCGTCACTCCGGAGAAAGTCGTGGCGATCGCCGATGCGCTGTACCGTGCCGGTATTCGCAAAATCGAAGTGCCGTTGAACTCACCCGAGCCGTTCGCGAGCATCGCGCGGCTCGCCGCCTTGCGTAGACCCGACTGGCTCGTCGGCGCCGGTACGGTGCTGAACGTCGATGACGTGCGCCGCACCCACGCGGCCGGGGGGCGCTTGATTGTGTCGCCGAATTGCAATACCGACGTCATCCGCGGCGCCTTGGAGCTCGGCATGGCAGTGATGCCGGGCATCGCAACGGCCACGGAAGCCTTTAGCGCCATCGACGCCGGCGCCAAGCACATCAAACTATTCCCCGCGGTGACCTACGGGCCCCGGCATCTGGAAGCACTGCGCGCCGTGCTACCGACGGATGTCGGGGTGTTTCCGGTCGGCGGCGTCGGCGCCCAGGATATCGCCGGCTGGCTCCGAACTCTTTCGTCCCAACTACGCTCTCGCAGAGATCTAGCAGCGCGCCAGGCAACTGGTGCAAACCTTACAAGAAGCACGTAGTCAGCTCGACCGGTGCGCGGTGTCGACGGCACCATAACTTAGGAAGTGTTCGTGAAACCCCTCGATATCGCAATCATCGCTATCTATGCAGTCTCGATCTTCGTCCTGGCACAGTGGGTATCCCGCGAAAAGGGTGCGCACAAGAAGGATGCGCAGGACTATTTTCTCGCCGGCCGCACGCTGCCCTGGTGGGCCATCGGCACGTCGCTGATCGCCGCAAACATCTCGGCCGAGCAGATCATCGGCATGTCCGGCTCGGGCTATGTGATCGGCCTCGGGATTGCCTCCTATGAATGGATGGCGGCGCTCACGCTCATCATCGTCGGGAAGTACTTCCTGCCGATTTTCCTGAAGAACGGTATTTACACGATGCCGGAATTCCTCGAACGGCGTTACAGCCCCAGCGTTCGCACGGTCATGGCGATCTTCTGGTTGGGGGTCTACGTTTTCGTCAATCTGACGGCGATCCTATGGTTGGGAGCGACGGCGGTGCATACGGTCACCGGCATCGACGTGCAGATCGCATTGGTGGCGCTCGGACTATTCGCCGGCGCCTACGCTCTCTACGGCGGGCTCAAGGCGGTGGCCCTGACCGACATCGTCCAGGTCTCGCTATTGGTGCTCGGCGGACTCGTCATCAGCTACATCGCACTCAACAGGATATCCGGCGGCGCCGGCGTCGTCGCCGGATTCCATGAATTGACGCAGCGCTATCCGGACAGGTTCCACATGATTCTGCCGAAGGAGAATCCGAACTACAAGGATCTGCCGGGATTGTCGGTTTTGCTCGGCGGAATGTGGGTGATGAACGTCTCCTACTGGGGCTTCAACCAATACATCATTCAGCGGGCGCTGGCCGCCAAACACATTCGTGAAGCTCAGAAAGGCATCGTACTCGCGGCTTTTTTGAAACTGTTGATGCCGGTGATCATCGTTCTGCCCGGCATCGCGGCCGTGGCTCTGGCGCCGAATCTCGCGCGCCCGGACGAGGCCTACCCGCATCTGATGGCCATGCTGCCCACGGGTCTTCTGGGCCTGGTGTTCGCGGCGCTGATCGCCGCCATCGTAGCGTCGATGGGTTCCAAGATAAATTCCATCGCCACGATCTTCACCATGGATGTTTATAGGCCGCTGCGCCCGCACACTTCGCAGCGCAACCTGGTGCTGATCGGCCGAATCACGGCCGCAGTGGCGCTCACCGTCGCCATCCTGATGGCGAAGCCACTGCTCGGCAGCTTCACCCAGGCGTTCCAGTACATACAGGAGTTCACCGGTTTCTTTACTCCCGGCATCTGCGTCATCTTCCTGCTCGGCATGTTTTGG
>WNFM01172961.1_pt1 | contig 11272 bp, 7 predicted proteins | sample 5400271 | NCBI WGS metagenome assembly WNFM01 (sample SAMN13153352, study PRJNA577476) | soil metagenome | isolation source: 60 cm saprolite on Douglas fir-dominated hillslope | place: USA:California | collected 2013-09-17 | reverse complement strand
GAGAAACCACGATATGCCGGAAAGCTGGCAGATCACATACCAGTACAATGATCTGGATCTCACGCTGCGGCTGGCGCTCACGGGTTTTGGACACGTCGGAATTTTTCCGGAACAAGGTGAGAACTGGAATTTTATTTATGATACGATCCGCAGTTGGGAAACGGGTCAATCAAAGGTCCTTAATCTCTTTGCCTACACGGGCGCTGCCTCGGTAGTAGCAAAGTATGCCGGCGCCGATGTCACCCACGTGGATGCTTCGCGGCCCGGGTTGAACTGGGCAAATCAGAACATGCAAATCAACCACCTCGCTGATATCCGGTGGGTGTATGAAGATGCAGTAAAGTTTGTGAAGCGGGAAGTAAAGCGTGGCAACCGGTACAACGGGATCATCATGGACCCACCCCCGTACGGACGCGGCCCGGATGGAGAAAAGTGGATGTTGCAGGAAAAGCTCAATGAATTGATTTCCCTGAGCAGCCAGTTGCTTGAGAAAAAGGATTCGTTTTTTATTCTCTCCATGTATGCAGTAGGGCTGTCGGCCATCGTCGGTCTGAATGTCGTCACCACCCATTTTGAGATCAACAGTCCGGAATACGGGGAATTCTTTCTTGCTTCGAAAAGCGGAAGGAATTTGCCGATGGGTACGTTCCTGCGATTTACGAAGTAGATTTTTTTATGCGGCATTTTCTCCCGCAGATCGCGCGGATTTTCGCTGAACATGCGGCTATTTCTCCCGCAGATCGCGCAGATTTTCGCAGAATTACTCATGCGCGCGTCAGCTCTGCGAAAATCTGCGCGATCTGCGGGAAACAATTTTCGCAGAATCGCGGCTGATTTTCTGCTGAGACCGCCAACCTAGGGGGGCGCTTCGGTTGGCAGGCGCTGATTTTAAGATAAAAAAATAAATTTACTTACGTAAAGTATTTCTCCAGCTTTTACCCATGCGCGCGTCAGCTCTGGGAAGGTCTGCGCCATCCGACTTCGCTTGGGCTCGTGCGCCAACGCTGGGACTTCAGGGCAGGCGTTCGGACACCTTTGCAGGAATAGTCGCCGATATTCTGCGAAAATCTGCGCGATCTGCGGGAGACAATTTCAAATTAAGCGTATCTTTGCGCCCTTAAATCAAAATTCGGGACAGAAGGGGTATGGACGCTCAGAAAATCAGGAATATTGCGATTATCGCTCACGTAGACCATGGCAAAACCACGCTGGTGGACAAGCTTTTGCATGCCGGACATCTTTTTAAGGCGCATGAGCATCCCGGTGAGCTGATTATGGACAGCAATGACCTGGAACGCGAGCGCGGGATCACCATCCTGGCAAAAAATGTTTCTGTCCGCTATAAGGACTATAAAATCAATGTGATCGATACCCCTGGCCACAGCGACTTTGGCGGGGAGGTGGAGCGTGTGCTCAATATGGCCGACGGATGCCTTTTGCTCGTCGATGCTTTTGAAGGTCCGATGCCGCAAACGCGCTTTGTGCTGCAGAAGGCACTTCAGCTTGGACTAAAGCCGATTGTCGTTATTAATAAAGTCGACAAAAAAAATTGTACCCCCGATGAGGTGCATGAAGCGGTATTCGATCTGATGTTTGCCCTGGACGCCACCGAAGACCAACTTAACTTTCCTACATTTTACGGCTCTGCGAAACAAGGTTGGATGAGCACCGATTGGAGGACTCCCACGACGGACATTACCGCCTTGTTGGAAGGTGTCATTGAATTTATTCCGGCCCCCAAAATAGAAATCGGCCCCACTCAACTTCTTATCACCTCGCTCGAATACTCTTCTTATATAGGTCGGGTTGCCATTGGCCGCATTCAACGCGGCAACGTCAAAGCAGGGCAGCCCGTAGCGTTGGTAAAACGCGATGGGGGTGGAATAGTGAAAAGCCGTATCAAGGAGGTCTACGTCTTTGAAGGCTTTGAGAAGAAGAAGATGGAGGAAGTGAAGGCCGGAGAAATATGCGCCCTGGTCGGGATTGAAGGATTTGAGATCGGAGATACCGTTTCGGATATTGAAAAGCCCGAAGCACTGAAATCCATTGCGATCGACGAGCCAACGATGAGTATGCTCTTTACGATCAACAACTCTCCCTTTTATGGTAAAGAAGGGAAATACGTTACTTCGCGTCACATCAAGGAAAGGCTTGACAAGGAACTTGAAAAGAACCTGGCCATGCGCATGGGGGAAACCGGTTCAGCAGATAGTTTTATTGTATTCGGGCGCGGTGTATTGCATTTGTCTATTTTGATTGAAACGATGCGGAGGGAAGGCTATGAACTTCAGATCGGCCAGCCTCAGGTAATATTCAAAGAAATTAATGGCGAAAAGTGCGAACCGATCGAAGAATTAACGATCGATTTGCCGGAGAATGTAGCCGGAAAAGCGATCGAGACTGTCTCCATGCGCAGAGGGGAGATGACCAACATGGACCCCAAGGGCGATCGTATGATCCTGAAGTTCATGATGCCCGCCCGCGGTATCATCGGTTTAAGGAGCTACTTAATGAATGTCACGGCCGGTGAAGCGGTCGTCACGCATCGATTTAAAGAATATCAACCCTACAAAGGTGATATTCCCGGCCGGATTAACGGCTCATTGATCAGCATGGAGCAAGGCGAAGCCATCCCCTACAGTTTGCACAATCTTCAGGACAGAGGAAAATTCTTCATCGACCCCAGTGATCCGGTATATGAAGGTCAGGTGATCGGCGAACACAGCCGCGGCGGCGATTTGGTGATCAACGTTACCAAAACCAAGAAACTAACGAATATGCGTGCTTCCGGCGCCGACGAAAAAATGCGCATTGCTCCGGCAGTCCGGTTTTCGCTGGAAGAAGCGCTCGAATACATTCAGTCGGATGAGTACGTGGAGGTGACACCCAAATCCATCCGGTTGCGAAAAATTTATCTCAACGAGAACGAACGCAAGCGCGATAGAAACAAGGCCATGGCGAACTAGTCCTGAGTCCCTAGTCCCCGGTCTTGAGTAGTTGGTACATAGTCACATGTTGTAGCCAACTCAAGACGATGGACTCAGGACTATGGACTCGAAAATGATAACCCCGTAGCATGTCAGTAAAGTCTGCTTTAGTTTGGTTTTTTCTTTTAACAATAGGAATTGAAGCTCGTTCGCAAAATGAAAAATGGAAAGCGTGGGAAGTGGAAGCAGACACGCTGTTAAATCGTCAGGACTTTGAAGGTGCAATAAAACTTTATTCAAAGATCATTGATGCCTCCGGGTTAAAAGTCAAATCCACTTTTACCGCCGTATACAAGAGGGCGATTTGTTATTATAACCTGAATGACTTTAAGCAAGCCCTCCATGACCTGGAGGTCTTTATGCCCGAATTTCCCGATAATGAACACGCCCGGTTGTTGAGGGCGTTTGTCTATAAAGGGCTCGGCGATGCCGACCATCAGCTTGCCGATCTAAATGTACTGCTCGGGTCCCAGGCCGCTAACCGCGAGCTATTGCAATGGCGGGCATCGGTCTACCTCGACAAGGGAGATTATCCCGCTGCGAAAAATGATCTGCTGGCTGTAAAAGCTATTCAGGACGACGCAGAAACAGAAATGTTCCTGGGCACAGCCTATTTTTATGAAAGCCATCCCGACAGCGCCCTGCTAAGCCTGAACAAGGCCATCGAACTGGACGCGACCTACTTACCATCCTATCTGTATGCGGGTTTCTTTAGTCTGCAGGAGAATGAATACGAACTGAGTGTGAAATACCTCAACCTTGCATTGAAGCTCGATCCCGCCAACACGGCTGCCTTGTTTTACAAGGGAGTTGCCCTGGTGGAATTGAAACAGGAAAAAGAAGGGTGTCGTTGTCTGACCAAAGCCTTCAATGCGGGGGAAGACGATGCCGGAGATTATCTCAAAGAGTATTGCTACGAAGATCCGAATTGATCAGAATTTGCAGAATTAGAGAATTTACAGAATTAGAGGTTATTCTAATAACCTCCCGGCATTATGAATTCTGCTCATTAAGTAAATTCTGCAAATTCTGATCATTCTGCAAATTCTGATTAGTTTTGAAGATGTCCGACCAAATTCTTGTTCTTGACTTCGGCTCTCAGTACACCCAGCTTATTGCGCGCCGGGTCCGGGAACTCAATGTGTATTGCGAAATCCATCCTTTTAATAAAGTACCGGAGATAACGCCGCGGATAAAGGGCATTATCCTGTCCGGAAGCCCTTGTTCGGTACGGGATGCCGGCGCCCCGGAAGTAGACCTGACCCGGTTTAAGAATACGCCCGTGCTTGGTGTTTGTTATGGAGCCCAATTGATCGCCCAAAAGATGGGGGGAAGCGTTTTGCCCTCCCAAAACCGCGAGTATGGGCGGGCTCAACTTACGAGCGTCAATCACCACAATGAATTGCTTAAAGAGATTTCGATTGATTCGCAGGTTTGGATGTCTCACGCCGATACCATTACCTCGATATCTGACGATTTTGAGGTTATCGCCAGCACGGCTTCAGTAAAAATTGCTGCGTTCCAGAAAAAAGGAGAGCGATTGTACGGCATTCAATTTCATCCCGAAGTAACGCATACCCTGGAAGGAAAAAATCTTCTCCGCAATTTCGTCGTGCATATATGCGGGTGCATGCAGGATTGGACGCCGGACCAGTTTGTAGAATCAACGGTGGAAGGGTTAAGAAAAAAATTAGGCAATGATAAAGTGGTAATGGCCCTGTCGGGAGGGGTGGATTCAACCGTGGCCGCGACGTTGATCCACCAGGCTGTCGGAAAAAACCTGTATTGCATTTTTGTCGACAACGGCTTGCTTCGGAAAAATGAATTCGGGCAGGTATTGGCATCCTACCAGGGCATGGGATTAAATATCAAAGGAGTAGACGCCAAAGAAAAATTTTATCGCTCCTTAAAGGACTTGAGTGATCCGGAAGCCAAACGAAAGGCCATCGGAAAAACATTTATCGATATTTTTGATGAGGAAGCCCATAGGATAACCGATGTAAAATGGCTGGGACAGGGTACCATTTACCCGGATGTCATCGAGTCCGTTTCTGTGAAGGGCCCTTCGGTAACCATCAAGTCGCACCACAATGTGGGCGGCTTGCCCGCAACCATGAAGCTGAAGGTGGTGGAGCCTCTGAACACCCTATTCAAGGACGAAGTCCGGCTTGTTGGCAAAACGTTGAACCTTGACCCTGCGATTCTGGGGCGACATCCTTTCCCCGGACCGGGACTAGGCATTCGTATCCTGGGTGACATTACGGAAGATAAGGTACGGATCTTGCAGGAAGTGGATCATATATTTATACAAGGGTTGAGAAAGCATTCCCTTTACGACCAGGTTTGGCAAGCCGGCGCGATGCTGTTGCCGGTGCAAGCCGTCGGTGTCATGGGTGACGAGCGCACCTATGAGCGTGTCGTGGCGCTGCGCGCCGTGGTCAGTGTCGATGGCATGACGGCCGATTGGGCTCATTTGCCCTATCCGTTTTTGAGCGAGGTTTCTTCGGATATCATCAATAAAATAAAAGGAGTGAACCGGGTGGTTTACGATATCAGTTCAAAACCCCCGGCCACGATAGAATGGGAATAGGTTGGAATTTAAAATTTAAAATTCAAGATTGAAAAATTAAAAGATTGAAAAGGACTGGCATTAATACTACTCCAATGGAAGGCCGCTCAGGTTTGCGGAATGGGGTTTGTATTGGTTTCATTTTGATCCTCCTGGTTCTGTCGACGTCTTCTTTTGCGCAGAACTTCCGGCATCAATACAAGGAAGCCAGGGAATATTTCGAGAAGGGAGATTACACCCATTCCATGGATGGCTTCAAGCCGTTGATTGCCTACGATCAAGACAACCCCTATTCTCAATACGCTTCCTATTATTATGGACTCAGTGCGGCCAACCTGGGTTTTGCTACCGTTGCCAAAGATATCCTTTTGCAAACCCGAAAGCTCTATCCCAATTGGGACCACATCGACGACGTCAACTACCTCCTGGCTAAAATTTATTTTGATCAGCATGAGTATTTCCGGGCCATGCTGATCCTGACGGAGATAAAAGATTTGTCATTGGCCGTGGATGTGACGACCATGAAACGACATTACCTGGCTCAGCTTACCGATGCAGAGACGCTGCGAATGATGATGGAAGAATACCCTGGAGAAGTGGAGGCGGCGCGGGCGCTGATCAAAGCAATTTCCTTACAGCCGATGCGCGAACAAGACCTGAAACTGTTTGATTCCCTTATCACCAAATTCAATTTTGACAGGAAGGTCTTTGCTATGGATACCACATTGATCTCCCGAAAGAAGGACCGGTATGCTGTTTCTTTATTGCTTCCGTTTCTCGCCAACACATTGGAACCGTCCCCGGTGAAAAAACGCAATCAATATGTCCTTGATTTATATGTTGGAATGAAAATGGCAGTGGACACGCTGGCGATGCAGGGCATTTACATCGACCTGTATGCATACGATACCGAACGGAGCGCCGAAACTACCAAACGGATTTTAGAAATGGACGAACTGAAATCAACTGATTTGCTCGTTGGTCCCCTGTTTCAGGATCAAGCTAAATTGGTGCTCGGGTTTTCCGAAAAGAACAAGATCAGTATGGTAAACCCGGTCTCCAACAATTCAGAATTCATCGGCCAGAATCCATTTGGGTTATTGTATCAACCTACTCATGAGACACTCGGAATAAGGTCGGCCGAGATAGTGGCGGCAAAAGTGAAAAACAAAAACTGCATCGTGTACTATAGCGAAAACCCAAAGGATTCGGTAAAGGCTTTTAGTTTCATGAAGAGGGCCCTCGAATTGGGGATCAAAATTGCATGGGCGGAAGAAATCAGAAAAGAAAACTCAGGCGAGATTTTTTCCTTCCTGGCGACCGGTACAGAATTTGACGAGTTCCATAACCCTACCGAATTTACCCTGAAGCGCGACAGCATCGGGAGCATCTATGTCGCCACCGATGATCCGGTCATTTACACCAAAGTGATCAGTGGAGTGGAGACCCGGGGGGATTCTATTCTGATCGTTGGAAATGAAAGTTGGATAGCAGAGGACAACACGTCGGTGGATTACGGAATCTTTGACCGCCTGCAGATCCTTTTGGAGGCTCCGAATTTTACTCCGTCGCATGACCCGGTTTACCTTGATTTCAGAAGGAGATACACCCGCCAGCATGGGGCAATCCCTTCCGACTATGCTATTTTAGGTTACAATTTCATGCGGTTCGTCGGACATGCCTTGCACCGGTATGGCACTTATTTTCAAACCGGCCTTGCGGGGGAAAGTGAACCCGTCGACCGCTTGGCCGTTGGCTACGATTTCAAAAATTCACGGGACAATCAGCAGGTTCCGTATGTCTCTTTTCATTATGGCGAATTGGTTCCGGTAAGTAGCAAATAGAAGTCAGAATTGGACGGAATCATTTCCCGCAGACCTGTCCGACGAAGCCTTGGCGTAGTCGGATCGCGCAGATTTTCGCAGCGCCCGCGCCCATATGGGTAGGAACCCTTGGGAAAAATACTTCGGCTAACTAAATTTTATTTTTTCCTCCTAAAAGCTGCGCGATCGGCAGAGTCAGACAGCCGCAATTCTGCGTAAATCTGCGCGATCTGCGGGAAACCATGCCGCATAATCGCTGGGAAAAGAGCTGGCACGCGAATCGTAGGGAACCCAAATAGATCCCTTTTCTTCGAAATTCTTACAATGTAAGTCCATACCATGTTCTTTTTTCTAATTTTCGGGCTTAACTCACTGATCTGGATATTTTGCGATGAAAAACCCTTTGCTTAAACAAGCTTTCGTATTGGCCGTGATTGGATTGACCATCACAGGCCTGGTCCTTTTTACCCATGTTGCGCACCAGCGCTTTGAAACCAGGGTTCAGCAAATCGATGCGTTGCGGGAAGCCGTATCGATTCCGATTTCAAACGCAAGATCGAACTATAAAAACATGCCGCCCGATGCTGACCCCGTAATAATAAACAAAGAAGTGCTGGCGCCACTCGATGGAGCAAGGACTGTTTTGCAGGATCTGTATGACGGAAAAGAGATCGAATTAAGCAAGCTGGTAGAGGGTTCGGAGGCGGTCAGGGTGTTGATCAAGCTGGCACTGGTGGAAGTTGAGAAAACCATAGAGTCGGTGAAAGCGAAAATCCCGGGTGCCGATTTTAACAAGTCGGTCAATGAAGCTGGAAATGTTGAGAACCACTTTGCCCGTCAGGCGAAGTCCCTGCATCGGGTCCTGGAAGGACTATCATGGACCACGCTGCTTGTTTTGATTCTGGCATTTACCGGAATTACCATTTGGAACTATCGGAGCGACAAGCGCAGTCTGAAGGCATCCTTGCAGGAGCATGAGCAACTCGAGAGAGAAACGAAGCGGGTGGACACGCTCTCCATTTTCATAGAGGCGATGGCGACCGGGAATTATTCGGTCCAGCTGGAGTCCGAAAAAAAGGATGAACTGAGTGCTACCCTGGTTACCATGCGCGATAAACTCAAGATGAATGTAGAGGAAGACCAACGAAGAAACTGGTCGACCAGTGGGGTAGCACAAATAGGAGAGATCCTTCGCGCCACGACCCGCACGTCTTCCGACCTGTACGATGGCATTATCAGGTTTGTCGTGAAGTATACGCGCAGCAATCAGGGAGGGTTGTTCATTGTGAATGACGACGACGCACAAAATAGCTATTTGGAACTGGTGGCATGTTATGCTTTTGAACGGAAAAAGTTTTTGACAAAACGGGTAGACCCGGGTCAGGGATTGGTCGGCCAATGTTTTCTGGAAAGGGAACGAATCCACCTTCGGGACGTGCCGCAGGATTATGTCCGGATCACTTCCGGGCTGGGGGGTGAGAACCCGAAAAGTTGCCTGCTGGTGCCGTTGCGGGTGAACGATGCTATTTATGGCGTGCTGGAACTGGCATCCTTTACCCTGTATGCGGATTTTGAAATTGAATTGGTAGAGAAGCTGGCAGAAACCATTGCCTCTACCATTTCTTCGGTGAAGATCAATGAAAGCACCAGGATGTTGCTCGAGCGTACCCAGCAGCAGGCCGAAGAAATGAAATCACAAGAGGAAGAAATGAGGCAAAATATGGAAGAACTTTCCGCTACGCAGGAGGAAATGCAACGCAAGGAACGGGAGTATATTCAACGCATTCAGGAGCTGGAAGAGCAGCTGGGAGCCATGGCAAAGTAAATTTTGCTACTTTTGATGTTAGGCAACAATCGAATATGAAGGCAAAAATTGTTATTATCGGTTTCCTCGCAATAACCTTGTCAGTGGCTGTTCTTGCCCAGGGGACCAAGGATGTAACAGCGGTAACGTATGAGGCCCTGTACGATGAACCTTATTCGGTCAATAAACTTTTCATTGGGTTCCAGCCCCTGTATGGCGAGGTGTTTGCCACCAACGTCAATGCAGGATTTGGCGCCGAGGCGAGCTATTATCTTAAGGACAAAATGGATTTTAAAGCCCATTTTAGAAAAACCTATAGCAGCAGTTTTTTTGATCTCAACCGGGACCTGGCCCTTCATAATAGCAGCCCGGGGTTACGGGTTCAACCGCAAGTCTTTACGTATTATGAGCTGGGGGGAACGTATCATTTCAAGGATTTTGAACAAGAGGGAACCACCACCATGGTCTTATATAAGAATACATATAAAGGAGGCCGTTGGGCTTCGCGTGTTCCACTTCACGCCGAAGTTCCATCCAAGGTGAGAAAAATTTATGGAGCCCGCCTCGGAGCCATTCTATGGAATAGTGCAGCCGATTTAAACCGGGCGTTAAAAAAACAAGGCCTCACCAATTCCGATCTAACCAGTTCTTCCGGTAAGACAATTCCTCTAGTAAACCCAAATGACCCGACACAGGATTTTAATGTTTACGGGAATATGAGTTCGGCCAGTGTTTATGCCGGGGCTTCGATTTCATGGTTCAGAAATGTAGCGGTGAGCTTTGACAAATATGAGGAAGGAGTTGACGATGGCATGCTTACCTTATTTTTTGACCTGCAGTATGCAGCTTCTCTGAAAATGGATCCTGTCTATTATCATGATCCGGCCGTGGCACAACCCTATGAGAGTTATTCGACAAAAGCGGTGAAGATGGCTCCCTTTGGTTTCCGCGCCGGTATTGACGGAAAATTCAACCGGCAATTAAGTTGGGCTTACGGCGGAGAAGTGGGCCTCCGTCCCAGTATAAAGGGTCAGACCTTCTACGCCATGTTCAAAATTACCTTCCCGCTTTTCGGGACGAACCTGGATTCCAAGGTAGAGTCGTTCGGCAAGTAATATTGTTTCCCGCGGATCACGCAGATTTGCGCAGAGTTTTCCTGGTGATTCTGCAGGAGATGCTGAGGCGATTCTGCGTAAATCTGCGGGATCTGCGGGAAATACTGCCGCGTAATCCTTTAATCCATTAAACCTGTGATCGACATCTTACTAATTAACATCAAAGGTCTGGTTCAGGTTCGTGATTCGACGCCCGGGTGGGTGAGTGGGAAATCAATGACTGATCTTCCGGTTCTTCCGGATTCCTATTTGGTCATCCACGACGGGTGCATCGCCGACTACGGCTCCATGACCCGAATGCCTTCACTTTCGGCCTCCGAAGTAATCGATGCCTCCGGCAGGTTTGTGTTTCCCAGCTTTGTGGACTCACACACTCATTTGGTTTTTGCCGTCAGCCGCGAAGAAGAGTTGGTGATGAAGATCAAGGGAGCTACCTATGAAGAAATTGCGGCAGGCGGTGGAGGTATCCTGAATTCCGCTAAGAAACTTCAGACCCTCTCGGAAGATGAACTCTTTGAACGATCGCTGAAGCGGGTTCAGGAGATCATCCGATCGGGAACCGGCGCAGTAGAGATCAAGAGTGGCTATGGGTTGACGGTGAACGATGAACTCAAAATGCTTCGCGTGGCCAGGCGCATCGGACTAGAAACCCCGTTGAAGGTAAAAACCACATTCCTGGGGGCGCATGCTGTGCCGGCAGCGATGACCAGGAAAGACTACCTGGCGCTGGTGATAAATGAAATGATCCCGGCGGTGGCTGCCGAAAAGCTGGCCGACTATATTGATGTGTTCTGTGAACAGGGTTTTTTTTCTGCTGATGAGACAGAATGGGTTGTTGAGACCGGAAAAAAATTTGGCATGAAACCCAGGATCCACGCGAATCAATTGCACCGCTCCGGAGGAGTTCAGGTCGGAGTGAAGACCGGCGCCATCAGCGTAGACCACCTTGAGACGATCGGGCAGGAAGAGATTGA
>WNFM01350687.1_pt3 | contig 11277 bp, 12 predicted proteins | sample 5400271 | NCBI WGS metagenome assembly WNFM01 (sample SAMN13153352, study PRJNA577476) | soil metagenome | isolation source: 60 cm saprolite on Douglas fir-dominated hillslope | place: USA:California | collected 2013-09-17 | reverse complement strand
GAACCGTTCGCTGTTCGCTGCTCGCCGAGCGCGGCTCACTTCCCGCCGATCACTGCTCACTTCTTCTCCTATGCTATCCTTTTTCTCATGACTGCTGGTGTTTTGGATGGTTTGAAAATTCGCGACGAGATTTTCGCGGAGCTCACGAAAGAAGTCGCGCAACTCGCGGCGCAAGGTGTGCGGCCTGGACTTGCCGCGGTGCTGGTCGGAGAAAATCCCGCTTCGCAGTTGTATGTAAAAAGCAAAGTCGCAGCGTGCGAGCAACTCGGCATGGCCAGTTGGCTGCATACTCCACGCGCAGACGTCAGCACCGAATATATGTTGCAGCTCGTAGCTGATTTGAACCACGACGACAACGTGGATGGAATTCTGGTGCAGCTTCCGCTGCCTGGGCAAATCGATTCGAAGCGCGTGCTCGAAGCAGTTTCGCCGGCGAAGGATGTGGATGGCTTTCACCCGGTCAACATGGGCATGCTGGCCAGCAACCGGCCCGGACTCGTAGCCTGCACGCCCGCCGGCTGCATGGAAATTCTACGTCGCAACAAGATTCCGATCGAAGGCGCGAATGCGGTGGTGCTGGGCCGCAGCGACATTGTCGGCAAACCGATGGCTCTGCTGCTGCTCCATGCAAACGCAACCGTAACGATTTGCCATTCGAAGTCGCGCGATCTGCCGGAAATTATCCGCCGCGCCGATATTCTGGTTGCCGCTATCGGGCGTGCGGGTTTTGTACAAGCCGACTGGATTCGCTCGGGCGCCGCGGTGATCGATGTTGGCACCAACAAGGTTACCGATGCCGCGGAAGCCGAGCGCCTGCTCACGAATTTTCCGCAGCGCCTGGAAAAATTCCGCGCCAAAGGCAACGTGCTGATCGGAGACGTTCATCCCGACGCGGTCAACACCGCAGGCGCGCTGACTCCGGTTCCCGGCGGCGTCGGCCCGATGACCATCACCATGCTGATGAGCAATACCGTGAAGGCCGCGCGGCTGCGCCGGTTGTCGGGCAAGCCGCAGCCAGCGTCCGTGGCGCGCTGATTCTGCGATGCTGCGCTATGGCCTGACCGGAGGAATCGCCAGCGGCAAATCCACCGTCGCAAAAATGCTGTGCGAAATGGGTTTTCCAGTACTGGAAGCGGATCGCATCGCGCATGGGGTGATCGAACCCTGGCAGCCCGCCTACGCTGACGTCATCTCTAAATTTGGGGCTGAAATTCTCGATGTGGACAAGCGCATCAACCGAAGCCGGCTCGGCGCCATCGTTTTCAACGACCGCGAAAAGTTGAACCAACTGAACGCGATCGTCCACCCACGCGTCGAACAAGAAATGATCAGACAATTTGCGGAGCTGGAGCGGAGCGAAAAGCAATGCGCCGCTTTCGTTGAAGCGGCGCTCATTTTCGAAGCGAATTTACACAAGAGACTTGATGGCGTGGTCGTGGCCTGGTGCCTGCCGGAACAGCAAGTCGCGCGTCTAATCGAACGAGGTCTCGGTGAAGTCGAAGCGCGCAAACGCATCGCCATGCAGATGCCGGTGCAAGAAAAGCTAGCGATTGCCAGCGATAAAATTGACTGTTCCGGTGCGCTGGAAGAAACGCGCCGCCAGGTGGAAGCACTGGCCGCAAAGCTTCGCCAGAGATCGCCGGAGGTCTAAGCCCTGCGGTCCCAATTGCGCTATCATCAGCAAAGACTCGAACACTGGAAGGTACTCATGCCGTCCCGAAATCAAACTTCGTTTCTGCGGCCGCTGGCCGTAATCGCCATGTTGATTCTGGTAGCCTACTGGGCCGGTGCCCGCTGGGGTTCGCACGAACCAATTAATGTCGGAGCTGGCGCAAGCGACGGGGAGAAACCGGCGATGAAGAATGCCAGCTTCGTCGAACGCGACGCCGCGCTGACCAGCGACGAAGGGCTGAACGTGCGCATCTACCGCCAGGCGTCGCCCGCAGTTGCAAATATTCTTACCAAGGCCACCGAATACGATTTCTGGATGGATCCGGTGCCGGTGGAAGGCGCAGGCTCCGGCTTCGTAATTGACGCCAAGGGATACATCCTGACGAATTTTCACGTGGTGCAAGGCGCGCAGACCATTGAAGTCGTGCTGGGGGATCAGACACGGCACGCCGCAAAATTTATTGGCGCCGACCAGCGCAACGACGTGGCGCTCATCAAGATTGAGCCGGGCGCCAAACCGCTTGCAGTGTTGGCTCTGGGTGATTCCGCCGCACTGCAAGTCGGGCAGAAAGTGCTGGCGATTGGAAATCCTTTCGGATTTCAGAGCACCTTGACGACCGGCGTGGTCAGCGCGTTGGGGCGCACCGTGCAAACCGGGCAAAATACATTGATCGACGAAGCCATCCAGACCGACGCGGCCATCAATCGTGGAAACTCCGGCGGCCCGCTGATCAACACTCACGGCGAAGTCATCGGCATCAATTCGGCGATTTACACTCCGAGCGGCACCACCGCGGGCATCGGCTTCGCCATTCCCATCAACACCGCCAAGCGCATCGCGCACGACTTGATCACCGACGGCCGCGTGCACCAGGCGTTTATCGGCGTCGAAACAATTCCCATCAACGAATCGTTTGCCGAAGCTCTGGGGCTTCCCGCGCAGGAAGGCTTGCTGGTGCAGACCACTACACGCGGCGGACCCGCCGCGGAAGCAGGCATTAAGGGCGGAGACCGCGTCGCGCAAGCCGGCATGCGGCGCTTCTACATCGGTGGCGACGTCATCACCGCAATTGACGGCCAGAAAGTCACGACCCAGCTGGATGTGAATCTTGCGCTCAACAAAAAGCGTCCGGGTGATGAAGTGAAGGTCAGCCTGTTCCGCGGCGGCAAGAAAATGGATGTTCCGGTGAAACTCGGCGAGCGGCCGGGGAGTTGAGGAAATAAGTAGTAAGTAGAAAGTAGCGAGGAGCGGCGTTTTATCCCGGGCTATTTGTTGATCGCTTGGCGGTGCGCGTTTCGTTCTTCTTCGCTGAATGCGAACCAGCCTTCGGCGATATCACGCACGCGTTCCAGTTCTTTTTGCATTTCGGCGTGCTTGGATACGAGTAATGTTGAGTCGGCGGTAGGTGGAACTTCAATCGGCGGCGCGAAGATCATCACCGTTTTGCTGAAAAGGTGCGGCAGCAAAAAATGGTCCCAGGTTTTTTCAAACGTTTTTCCGTGTTCGACTCCGATGTGAAAAACGACGATTGCCGCGCCGGTGCGCCGCGCCAACATTACCGGGCCAGGCTTTGCGATGTAACGCGGCCCGCGCGGGCCATCGATAGTAAACGCGCAATCGAGTCCCTGCTCGATTCGCTGCGCCATCACCGCCAGCCCGCGCAAACCGCCGCGCGAAGAGCTACCCTGAGCGGTGCCGTAACCCATCCATTCGATCACTTTGCGGGTCCATTGCCCGTCGAATGCCGTGGTGTTCATCACCACCACGCCATGATTGCGCCGCCACCACACCACTGGAATAATCACGCGGTGCCAGAACGCCCAGATGCATCGCCTTCCCGAGGCATAAACTTTCTCCGCGTTTTGCCAGCCCAGCACTTCGAAGCGCAGCGTCGGCCCAAGGATTCGAATCACCAAGTAAACCAACGCCGCGATAAACGGAATTTGAATGCGCCGCGACCACGGCAAGTTCGGCAGTTGGATATCGTAATGCGTGCCAACTTTACCGGCCGCTGGTTCCGGCTCAGCAGCAGCAATTCCTGCGCTGCTGGGTTGATTTGTTGGTTGGTCCGCGCCGCTCATCTTCACCTCAGGGTTCGCAAGTACGAACCCTGAAACCCGATTCTCCGTGGCGGCAACCCGCCAGACGTATAGTATAAGAAAGAGGGAGCCTCAGAGGCTCCCGTCCTCGACCATGCACTCGCTGCAGCCACAGCCGATTTATCTGGAACGCCCGGTCTGGAATCTCGTTCGCGGCGCCATTCTCGCAGCGGTGTTTTTCAGTGTGGGCCGGGCACCGGCCGCGCATCTTCCCCAGGAACCGCAAGGCGAAGTGATTGGCACCATTGAAGGCCAGGCGATTTCGGTTAAGGGGCCAATGAGCGTGCAGGTAGTAGGCAATGAAGTGAAAACGTTGCTGCGCAGCGGCGTGGACATCCGCGTCAAATCCGGCCGCGCACGCATTAACCTCACCGACGGTGGAACGATCGCGGTCTGCGGACCCGCGCATATCTCAATGCTTAAAGCGGGAAACGCAATCACCATCGCCCTCGACAGCGGCACCATTCACGCGCAGGTCGAGAGCAACCTCACGTTGAACGTTTTCACCGCGCAAATTCTTGCAAAAACGGTGGCCATTGGCGGCGGCGCGCAAGATATTCTGGCCGGCTTTGATGCTCCGGGACGGATGTGTGTTCGCGCCGGACTTGGCGCGGTACATCTTGAAGAACAGTTTGGCGGCCAGAGCGTGATGGTGCCACAGGGCGGCGACGTGGTGATTGCAAACGGCCAACTGCAAGGCTTGCAAACCAACTCTGGCCAGTGCGCGTGCGAGGGATTCGAAACGGCGACAAGCGCGGCATCGAACGCGCCAGAAATCAGCACTCTGGCAACTCGCGAAGACTTTAGCAAAAGCGCCTCGCCGCGTATTCCTGCGCCGCACGCTTCGGCCTTCCCCAAGGCCCCGGATCTTCCGAAACCGGCCGCCGCCGAGCCCACCTATCAGGTTTATATGCCGCCGCTTCGCTACGACGCCTCGGCAAAAGTTCAGGATGAGCCGGACCCGAAACTGATCGTACTGGTTCGCCGGGTGCGCGTGCGTCCTACGCTAATTTTCCAAAGCCGCGTGGAAGGCGATCCGCTGCCCACGCCAACAAAATCGTTAAATGCCAGCATCTCGGCAAAAGCTCAACCTCCAGACGCGAAGCCTACTCCCCAAACTGCGCCCTCCGTCGTCGATCGCGTGAAAAGCTTCTTCAAGAGTCTCTGGACGCCGAGTTCCTAGCCACGGTCACGCGTCTACAAGTTCCTATATCTCTATCGTTAACAAAGCTTACCTGAACCTGCCGGGAACACCAGATTTTGTGATACTTTTACACATCCTGAAGGGGCAGCGTTCCCGCGCCCTGCCACCTGCCATGTCCTGACGAAGAGTCGTAACGATAGCGGAGAATCCATTGAACGTTGTTGGGCAGAAGCGAAAGCTCCGTGCTATCGCCGTATTGTTCGTGCTGCCGCTGCTACCAGCATTGATCTTGCAGCGCTGTGCCGGCACTTCATCAACCACGAGCTACCTTACACAAGCCGGCAAAGACGGCAACATCTATCTCGCGGATCGCTCCAATCTCGGAGGATACAGTTCCAGCTCCAACAACGTCATTCAGGAAATATCAGGACAGATTCCAGGCGGAATTTGGGGCTCGCCTACTTATTGGAACGGTTCAATCTACTATGGCGCGGCCCAAGACGGCAGTTCATCGAGCGATCCTCTGCGCGCCTTTTCTTTCAATGCCGGATCGTCGGGGCATATTTTCATAACTCCAACATCCCATAGTGCCAAAATCTTCGGCTTTTCCGGCCCGACATCACCGATCTCGGCAAGTGGCACGACGAACGGCATCGTTTGGGCGCTCGACAATTCGTTAGGGAACTCCACTTGCCCGTCATCGTGCCAGGTCGTCTATGCCTACGACGCCACAAACCTGGCGACGCTGCTTTATGACAGCACCCAGGCCAGCGGCAACCGTGATCAAGATGGCGGCGCCGTGAAATTCACGGTTCCGACCGTGGCCAACGGTAAACTCTACGTCGGGGGAAAGAATACGTTGACGGTCTACGGCCTGCTGCCTTAGCAATTTTTCGTTGGCGATAAACCTTGCGGCGAATTCGCGAAGGCCTTTCACATTTTTCGGAAGTGCGCTGCGCTTGCAAACTGTGCGGTTACATGCCTTCGTAATTCGGGCCGCCGCCACCTTCCGGCACTACCCAATCTATGATCTGGTAGGGATCGGCGATGTCGCAGGTCTTGCAGTGCACGCAATTCGCGAAGTTAACTTTCAGCTTCATCGCGCCGCTGGTTTCTTTTGCCATCTCGTAAACTGCCGCTGGACAAAAATACTGGCAAGGGTTGCCATACTCTTCCAGGCACTTCGTCGCGCAAATGTTGGCATCGACAATGTGCAGATGGCTCGGCTGATCTTCATTGTGCCGGGTTCCCGAGTGATAGACATCGGTCAGCCGGGTGATAGACATCGGTCAGCCGGTCAAATGTCAGCCTGCCGTCACCCTTGAATCGCTCTTCTGCTTTCCTGGAACCCGCTGCGCCATCTAACTTTTTGTAGTGCTTGTAGCCCGCTTCCGCGTGCATCGGATCCACCAGCCCGCGCCCGCCGGTAATTTGCTGAAACGCGGTGTGGATGAATCCGCCCAACATTCCGTGCTGGAACGATTGGTGAAAATTCCGCACCTTCCACATCTCATCGCGCACATAACTTTTTTCCACGCGCTCCTGAAATTTACCCAGCCTTTTTGTCGAAGTGTCTCCACTCTTCAGCGCTTCAAAAATCGTCTCGGCGGCCAGCATCCCGCTCTTCATCGCCAGGTGAATTCCCTTCAGCCGCTGCGAGTCCAGAAAGCTGCCGGAATCTCCGATGATCAGCGTGCCATCCACGATATTGCGCGGCATCGCGTACCACCCGCCATACGGCAGTGATTTCGCGCCGTAGCGCAGCAACTTTCCGCCGTCTAGAATTTTGCTGACGAACGGATGGGTCTTCCATTTTTGAAACGCCGCGTGTGGATCGAATTGCGGGTCGGCGTACTCGAGCGCCAGCACCAACCCGATCGAAACACGATTATTCGACAGCCCATAAATCCAGCCGCCGCCATACATATCCGTCGAAACCGGCCAGCCCAGCGTGTGCGCCACATAGCCCGGCGCAATGCGCCCCGGTTGCACATCCCACAATTCCTTGATCCCGATTCCGTAGCTTTGCGGATTGATGTTGTCGAGCTTTTTTTCGGCCACCAATTTTTTGGTGAGCGAGCCGCGCGTGCCCTCCGCCAGTACCGTCACCTTCGCACGCAATTCGTAGCCCGGCGTGTAGTTGTCTTTCGGCTTGCCGTTTTTGTCCAGGCCCTTGTCTTCCGTAATGACGCCTGCCACTCCACTGTTCTCGTAAACAAGTTCCGCGCCGCCAAATTCTTTAAACACATTGACGCCGGCGGCTTCCACCAATCCGCCCAGCCACTTCACAATCTTATTCAGCGAAACGACGTAGTTGCCCTTGTTCTGGAACGGCGGCGGAGTAATCGGGAACCGGAACGAAGAGCCTTGAGTAAACAGTAGCGCCGCCGAATCGGTCACCGGCGTATCCAGCGGCGCGGACTTCTCAAAATCCGGCACCAGCTCTGCCAACGCTTTTGGATTCATAATCGCGCCAGATAATTGGTGCGCCCCAATCTCGCGCCCCTTCTCCAGCACATAAATATTTTCGGCGGAAAGTTCTGGCTTCGTGCCAGACTCGTTGTGCTTCTTGATGAGATTCGCCAGATGCAGCGCGCAGCTCAACCCTGCCGGCCCCGCTCCGACAATCAGCACATCCGCTTCGAGTTGTTCTCGCTGTGCGGCCAAGCTATTTTGCCTTCTGCAGCTCTTCGGTCAGCGCGGGCATAATTTCAAAAATATCGCCCACCACGCCGTAATCCGCGATCTCAAAAATCGGCGCGTTTTGATCTTTGTTGATGGCCACAATCGTTCGCGCGCCTTTCATCCCCACCACGTGCTGAATCGCGCCGCTGATTCCGAGTGCCAAATACAATTTTGGCGCAACCGTCTGGCCCGAACTGCCGATCTGCCTCTCCATCGGCAGCCAGCCTTCATCGCAAATCGGCCGCGAAGCCGCAATCTCCGCGCCCATCGCTTTGGCCACCGCTTCCGCTTGCGGAATATTTTCCGGAGCCTTGATTCCCCGACCGATCGCCACAATCAGCGGTGCCTGCGTCAAATCCACCGCCGACTTCGCTTCCTTGAAGAGTTCCAGCGGCTTGGTGCGGATCTGCTCCGCCTTCAATTCAACCGCAACTCGATTCACCGGACGCGCGCCGCCGTCCGCTGCCGCAACCTGATCCGCGCGAAACGCTCCCGATTGAAACGACGCAAACCATGGTCCCGCGCCGAGAAACGTCACGTCCGCCGCCGTTTTTCCCTGAAACATCTGCCGCACAAATGTGGGTTTGCCACCCTCATTGCGATAGCCGATACAGTCGCCAATCATTCCCTTGCCCAGCAACGCCGCCAGCTTGGGCGCAAAATCCCGCACCTGATAGGTGTGCGGAAAAAGAACCAGTTCCGGTTTTGCGGCTTCGATCAGCTGTTTCAGCGCAACGCAATATCCGTCCGCGGTGTACGATTCGAGCAGTTCGTGTTCAACTTGCAGCACTTCCGCGACATTTTTCCCAGCAAGCTCTCCGGCGAACGCTTCCAACCCCTTGCCAATCACCACCGCGTGCACCGTGCCCGACAACGCCGCCGCGATCTGCTGTGCCGCCGCCAGCGTCTCAAAACTCGTGTTGTTCCACTTCCCCTGTCGCTGCTCGGTCACCACCAGAATCTTCATCGTTCACCTCTGACATCACCAAACACTATCCACTGCTACAACAAGCGGTGATCCTGAGAGCTCCGCAGGCGCTCGAAGGATACTCGTGCATTCCTCGAATCGTCATCGGCTGAGATTCTTCAGCGAACCTTATCGGTTCGCTTCAGAATGACAACCGGGCAGGGCTGCTGCCACCGATCGCCGCTTGATTTCCTAAATCACCCGCGCTTCAAACCGCAATTTCTCCACCAGCTTCGCCGCCACTTCCTTCGGCGTGCCAGTTAGAAATTCCGTCTTCTTCGTTTTCACCGGCACATAAATCTTTTCCACTCGTTGGGTCGGTTCGCTCGATACGCCCAGCGATTCCCGCGTCAGCGCCGCGATCTCTTTCTTCTTCGCCGCCATAATTCCCTTCAACGTCGCGTAGCGGACCTTGTTAATCCCGGACTGAATCGAGAGCACTGCGGGCAACGGACACTCAATCCACTGAAACCAACCGGCTTCCAACTCGCGTTTCAATTTCAACTTTCCTTCGCTCGCTTCAATCGCCATGATGATGGTCGCGTGCGGCCGGTCCAGCAGCGCCGCCAGCAGCACGCCAGTCTGCCCGAATCCCTGGTCGTCGCTTTGCAGTCCGGTAAAAATCAAATCCGCATTTTCGTTCTTCACTGCCGCTGCCAGCGCACTCGCCGAACCCAGCGGATCGAGCCGCGAAAATTGATCGTCGGCAATGTGTATCCCGCGATCCGCGCCTTTTGCCAACGCCTCTTTGATCGTCTGCTTCACGCGCTCCGGTCCCATGGAAAGCGCAATTACTTCGCCACCGTGCTTTTCCTTCAGCCTCAGCGCCTCTTCCAGCGCGAAGCTGTCCGGCTCGTTCATCTCGAAGCCGATGTCCGATTCCTTGATCCAGTTTCCGGTAATCGCCAGCGGCGCGTCTTTTGCCGGCACCTGTTTGATGCACACGATGATTTTCACTTGGATTATCCTTGCACTGTATCTGTCAACCGCGCGCGAACTTCTCCCGGCGGTGACCCCAGCCGGCTCGTTTCTTGCCTGTCATCCTGAGTCTGCCGGAGGCGGGCGAAGGATCTCAACGTATCAATTGGCGAGATGAATTGATCAGGTGAGATTCCTCAGCGAACCTTATCGGTTCGCTTCAGAATAACAACGAAAATCTAGAGCCGCCTAAAGGGCCTACTTCCCGGTCCAGCGTTTAAAAATCAGCGCAGCGTTGGTTCCGCCAAATCCAAACGAATTGGACAGCGCATAATCCACGGTCGCTTGGCGCGCCACGTTCGGCACGTAGTCCAGATCGCACTTCGGATCGTTGTGAAATTGATTGATGGTCGGCGGCAAAATCTGATCGCGCAACGCCAGCACGCTAATACCGGCTTCCAGTCCGCCCGCACCGCCCAGCAGGTGCCCGGTCATCGATTTGGTCGAACTCACCGGCAATTTTTTGTTGATCGCTCGTTCGCCGAACAAGCGCTTCATCGCGGTGGTTTCAATAATGTCGCCAATCGGCGTCGACGTTCCGTGCGCGTTCACGTAACTGATGTCGTCGGGCGAGAGTTTCGCGTCCTTCAACGCCGCGCGCATTACGCGGAACGCGCCATCACCATTCTCCACCGGCTGAGTAATGTGGTACGCGTCGCCGGACATTCCATAGCCAACAATTTCCGCCAGAATCGGCGCATTGCGCTGCGTCGCGTGTTCCAGCGACTCCAAAATCAAAATTCCCGCACCTTCGCCAACGATAAATCCGTCGCGGTCCGCGTCGAACGGCCGGCTGGCCGTTCCCGGATCGTCATTCCGCGTCGAAAGCGCCTTCATTGCAGCGAATCCGCCCACTCCCATCGGCGTAATGGTCGCTTCTGTGCCGCCGCAAATCATCATATCCGCCGCGCCGCGCTCGATAATTTTGAACGAGTCGCCGATCGCGTGCGCTGACGCCGAACACGCTGTCGCCGTCGCCGAATTCGGGCCTTTCGCTCCATAGCGAATCGAAATATGTCCTGAAGCCAGATTCACGATGGCCGACGGAATAAAAAATGGCGAAATCTTGTTTGGCCCGCCATGCAGCAGCTTGCCATGCTCGCGCTCGATGATGTCGAACCCACCGATCCCCGACGAAACGTAAACGCCCACTTCTTCCAGATTGGACTGTTCCGGCTTCCATTGCGCGTGCTTCACCGCAAAGTCCGCTCCGGCCAGCGCGATCTGGATGAACCGCCCCATTTTTTTCAGTTCTTTTTTTTCAATCCACAGGAAGGGGTCGAAGTTTTGCACTTCGCCGGCAATTCTGCAGTCGAATGCCGCCGCATCAAAATGCGTGATGGGCCCGATGCCGCTCATTCCGGCAACGATATTTTTCCAGGTCTCGTCCGTGCCAATCCCAAGCGCGCAGACCAGCCCAACTCCCGTTACCACGACTCGGCGAGTCACGGATTCCCAGCTCCCATATATGTGAGATGCCGCACGGAATACGCGGGCTTACTTCGATTTGGCGTGCTTATCAATGTACTCGACGGCGTCCTTCACCGTGGTCATCTTCTCGGCGTCCTCGTCCGGCACTTCAATGCCAAACGCCTCCTCGAACGCCATCACCAATTCCACCTGGTCCAGCGAATCCGCGCCCAGGTCGTCCACAAACGATGCTGTCGGCGTCACTTCCGCCTCATCCACGCCGAGCTGCTCGACGATAATCTGCTTTACGCGTTCTTCTACG
>WNFM01003038.1_pt1 | contig 11279 bp, 17 predicted proteins | sample 5400271 | NCBI WGS metagenome assembly WNFM01 (sample SAMN13153352, study PRJNA577476) | soil metagenome | isolation source: 60 cm saprolite on Douglas fir-dominated hillslope | place: USA:California | collected 2013-09-17 | reverse complement strand
TAAAGAGGCGTTGGCTAAAATTGCAGCCGACATGGCAGCAATTACCGGGCAAAAACCAAAAATAACTAAGGCCAGAGTTTCTATTGCTGGGTTTAATTTAAGGGCTGGAATGAATGTAGGAATGGTTGTGACACTTCGTGGCAAGCGTATGAGTGATTTCTTTGAGAAATTGGTTAAAATAACTTTGCCACGACTAAGAGATTTTAGAGGTGTTAAGACAACAAGTTTTGATAAAGCTGGAAATTATACTTTGGGAATAACTGATCATACTGTTTTTCCAGAAATTGATTTAGCAAAGGTTGATAAGTCACGAGGAATGGAAATTACTATTGTGACAAGTGCAACTAACAAAGAACAATCAAAAAGATTACTAGAATTAATGGGAATGCCTTTTGAGAAGGAGACAAAGTAATATGGCAACAACAGCAAAAATAGTTAGAGAAGATAAAAAATTAAAGTTTGATATTCGGTATAGGAATAGGTGCAGACTTTGTGGACGAAGTCGAGGATATATGGGAAAATTTGGAGTTTGCAGACTTTGTTTCCGAGAATTGGTCAATAAAGGTGAGGTTCCTGGAGTTAGAAAGGCTAGTTGGTAAGCGAAGCTTGTCATATAAGAATATGGTAAATAAAATTATGAAAAAACAAAATATAACATTTTCAAATTATCGTGTGGGAGATTTTTTGATTAGAATTAAAAATTTGGCAATGGCTCGTAAAACTGAGCTTACTATTCCTAGTACAAAACTAATTCATGCTTTGGCAATATGTTTGAAAGAAGAAGGCTTTTTGAGTGAAGTTAAAGTTGAAGAGGGAATAATGAGTGTTAAATTGGCGCAAGCACATAAAAAGCCAGTATTGGTTGACTTAAGGCTTGTTTCAAAACCTGGACTTAGAATTTATAAAACGGTTGACGATATTAAAATTCGTAAAGCTCGTGCATCTATGCTTATTTTGTCCACGCCAAAGGGAATAGTATCAGGAAAAAAAGCAATTAAGGAGAATGTTGGAGGAGAAGTAATAGTGGAGGTTTGGGGATAACTAAATAAAAATTTATGAGTAGATTTTCAAAAATACCAGTTAAAATAGTAGAGGGAGTTAAGGTTGAAGTTCTTGATGGAAAAATTAAAGTTACAGGGCCAAAAGGGACTTTGGAAAGAGAATTTCCTAAAATAGTTGAAATTACTATGAAAGATGGAAATTTGATGGTAAGCAGTAAAGAAGTTTCAAAATTTGGAGATTCTATTAAAGGAACGATAAGATCTCATATTGTCAATATGATTAAAGGAGTTAGTGAAGGATGGAGTAAGAAGTTAGAACTTGTTGGAACTGGATACAGGTCAGAATTAAAAGGAAATGATTTAGTTTTGACGGTTGGTTTTTCTCATACTGTTACTATGAATGCACCAGAAGGAATTAAATTTGTTATTGAAAAAAATATAATAACAATTGAAGGAACTAACAAAGAAACTGTTGGAGCAATTGCGGCAAAAATTAAGGCAGTTCGTAAACCTGATCCTTACAAAGGCAAAGGAATAAGATATCAAGGTGAAATATTAAAATTGAAGCCTGGTAAACAGGCAGCTAAGACAGGAGGGGCAGCGTAATATAAGCGCAGCTTGTAATATATTATGAAAAGAATAATTGGAACGAAAATTCGTCCAAGATTAACAGTTTTTAGATCAAATAGGTATATTTATACCCAAGTTATTGATGATGAGAAAGGAAACACATTGGTTTCAGCTAAAGGAACTGACCCTAAGGAAGTTGGAGAAAAAATAGCAGAATTAGCTATGAAGAAAAAAGTGAAAAAGGTGGTATATGACCGCAGGAATTACAGATATCATGGAAAAGTTAAGGTTTTGGCCGAAGCAGCTCGTGAGAAAGGATTGGAGTTTTAAAATATGCAAAATAATAGAGGAAATAACAATAGAAACAATAATTATGTTCCACCAGAAAGAGAATTTAGCGAAACAGTTGTTCAAATAAACAGGGTTTCAAAGAAAACAAAAGGTGGAAATCAAATGAGATTTTCTGCTTTACTAGTTGTTGGAGATCGAAAAGGAAAAGTTGGAGTGGGACTAGCTAAAGCAAAGGATGTAAGAAGTGCTATCCAAAAGGCAGTATCGGCTGCAAAACGTAAAATGATCCAAGTTCCTGTAAAAGGGACAACTATTCCTCATGAAATTAACATAAAGTTTGGAGCTGCAAAGATTTTATTAAAACCTGCTCCTGCTGGGAGCGGTATTATTGCAGGGGGACCAATCCGCGTTGTTATGGAGGCAGCTGGGATTCACGATGTTTCAGCAAAAATTTTGGGAACTAAAAATAAGATTTCTAATGTTTATGCAACAATGAAGGCGATAGAGAAATTTAGAAATATAAGGTAATAATTATGGAACTTTTAAAAATAGTTAAACCAAGAAATAAAAGGAAAGGTCATGGAGGCGGAAGTGGAAAAGGATTCCATACGTCAAGTCGTGGTCAAAAAGGACAAAAGTCTCGTGGGCATGTCCATATACTTTTTGAAGGATTTAAAGTTAAAAAATCTCTTTTAAGACGTCTTCCAATGCAAAGAGGTATGGGGAAATTTAAACCACGAGGTGTAAAAGAGATTGTAATTAATTTGGAGGCTTTGAATATATTGCCAGCTAATACTAAAGTTAATATTGATTCTTTAGTCAAAGCAGGACTTGTGAATGAAAGTGATGCAAAAAAATACGGCGTTAAAATTTTAGGAACAGGCAAACTTACAAAGAAACTTATTATAGAATTACCGATGTCTAAGTCAGCTGCCAAAAACAATGCTTAAATCAATTGCAGATTTTTTTGTGAAATGTGCTAAGAGTGATGTCGTTCGCAAAAAGATTTTTATCACCGCTCTTCTTTTAATTATCTTTCGTCTTATTGCTCATATTCCTGTTGCTGGGATTGATCGTAAATCTTTGGCTGCTCTTTTTGCAGGGAGTCCCCTTCTGTCTCTTTTAGATGTTTTTTCTGGTGGAACTTTAGCTAATTTTTCAATTATGGCACTTGGTCTTAACCCTTATATTAATGCCTCTATTATTTTGCAGCTACTTGGTTACGTTATTCCAAGCTTGGAAGAACTCCAAGAAGAAGGAGAATTGGGGCAAGAAAAAATTAATCAATACACGAGATTTTTGACTGTACCTTTGGCTGCAATGCAAGGGATGGGAGCTTATTTACTTTTAAAGGGACAACATATTGTAGGCAACTTTGGACCCCTACAGCTTATTGCTTTTGTTTTAACTATGATAGCTGGAACGATGTTTGCAGTTTGGCTTGGAGAACTTATTACAGAGTACGGTGTGACTAATGGAGTTTCATTTCTTATTTTTGCCGGAATAATTTCCCGACTTCCTGTTGCAATTAGTCAATCTTTTGGAGGAAATAATTCTTCTAATTTTGGGAAGGTTGGAATATTTGTAATTGTGGCGCTTGTTATTATTACCCTTGTTGTATTTGTAAGTGAGGCAGTTCGTCGCATTCCAATTAAATATGCAAGGCGAGGAAGTAGTGTTACCGGAGCAGTTCCTACTTATTTGCCGCTTCAGCTTAACCAGGCTGGCGTTATTCCGATCATTTTTGCTATTGCTCTTGTTTCAGCGCCATCACTTATCGCTCAATTTGCTGGAAGTATCGCTCATGGGGCATTGTCAAAAATTGCTCAGCAAGTTTTGATTTATCTAAACCCAGCAACAGCAGCATACAATGCACTTTATTTCTCTTTGGTTGTTGGTTTTACTTATTTTTATACGGCGACTGTTGTTTTTAATCCTGAAAAAATTTCAGATCGACTTCAGAGAAATGGTGCTTTTATTCCAGGAAAAAGACCAGGAAAGCAAACTAAAGAGTATTTGGGATATGTTGTGAACCGTGTAACTTTGGCTGGAGCAGTATTTCTTGGGTTTATTGCAATACTTCCGTCACTTTTACAGTCAACGCTTCAGATATCTAATTTAATAATTGGGGGAACTGGAGTACTTATCGTTGTTTCTGTAATCTTAGAGATGACACGAGATCTCACTGCACAGCTATCTATGAAGAAGTATGAAAGATTTGTTTCATGAATATAGTAATACTTGGACCTCAAGGATCTGGAAAGGGAACTCAGGCAAAATTATTAGCTGAAAGATTTGATTTATTTTATTTTGAAGCTGGTGCCTTTTTAAGAGAATTGGCTCAAAAAAATAATAAGGTTAAAGAAATTATTGATGCTGGCAACATAGTTCCTGGAAAAGAAATGTCTTCGTATATTGAAGCTTTTTTTGATGAAAAAGAAATATATAATGATATTTTGTTTGATGGTTTTCCGCGAACTTTGGATCAATATAATTTTGTTAAAAATTGGATGGATGAGAAAAATATTAAGTTTGATTTAGTTGTTGTTTTAAAGGTGAGTTCGGAAGTGAGTATCAAGAGATTAATTTTAAGGAGGAGAGAAGATGATACAACAGAAGCGATAGAAAGAAGACTTGAACTTTATAAAAAAGAAACAATGCCACTTATTTATGAATTAAAAAAAGATACAAAAGTTATTGAGATTGATGGGGAAAGAGCAGTGGAAGAAATCCAAAAGGATATAGAAAGGATAGTGCATGAGCAAATTAACAATTAAAACTGAGGCAGAAATGAAAATTATGGTGGAAGGTGGAGTGAAGCTCGCGAGAGTTAAGAAGGCATTGGCGAAGGCTGTTAAACCTGGAGTCACGGCATGGGATATTGAAGTACTTGCTCGCAAGTTAATTAAAGAAGAGGGCGCTGAGGGATCTTTTGATAAAGTTCCCAGATATAAATGGGTAACATGCGTTAATGTTAATGACGGTGTTGTTCATGGAATTCCAAAAAAAGAGGTTGTTTTTAAAGATGACGATATTATAAGTATTGATGTCGGAATTTATTACAAAGGATTTCACACAGACACAGCCGTGTCGGTGTATTTGGGAAAAGACAAAAAGAAGAAAGATTTTCTAGCGGCTGGACGCAAAGCAGACTTAGCTGGAATAGCTGAAGTTAAAAAAGGAAAGACAATTGGTGACATATCGCGGGCTATTGAAAAAGTCTTATTTGCAAATAATCTAAAGCCTGTTTGGGCACTAACAGGCCACGGCGTTGGTCGTGAGCTTCATGAGTTACCTTATATTCCTTGTTATTCATCCAAAGATGAATCTCAAGAGCTTGTAATGGGGGTGGGTTTTGTTCTTGCAGTTGAGGTAATGTTTACCACAGGAGATGGAGAATTGAAGCAAGATGCTGATGGGTGGACACTGCGCACAAATGATGGTAAAATAGCAGGACTTTGGGAAGAGACCGTAGCTATCACAAGCGACGGTCCTATTGTTGTCACAGAATGAAAAATAGTAATGTACAGATTTTTGAAGGAGAAGTTCGTGAGTCACTGCCAAACACAATGTTTAGGGTTGTTTAAGAAGGTTTATTAGAATTTTTCCTGGGGACAGAGTTAAAGTAGAAATGACTGAGTACGACAAGGATAGAGGCAGAATAATTTATAAGTTCTAAGAAGAACTTGTTAGGATAAGAATCCTATAAATTTAAAATATATGAAAGTTAAATCGTCAGTAAAAAAAATGTGTAAGGATTGCAAAATTGTCAAAAGACAGGGTCTTTTGTACGTTATTTGTAAGAATCCTAAACACAAGCAAAGACAAGGATAATATATGGCAAGAATAGCTGGACTAGAAATGAAAGATAAAGACCGAGTGGTTTATGCGCTTACGCGCATTAATGGTATTGGTTGGAGTAAGGCTCATACAATTATGATGAATGTTAAAATGGATGAAGCAAAAAGAATTAAAGATCTTGGACCTGAAGAACTTACAGTTTTGACTGGTGAGCTTGATAAATACACTACGGAAGGTGATTTAGTTCGTCAAATTAGATCAAATATTCAAAGACTGAGAGATATTGGTTCTTATCGTGGAGTAAGACATAGTCGTGGATTACCTAGTCGTGGACAAAGGACTAAAACAAATGCTCGTACAAAACGTGGAAAGAGAAAGACAGTAGGAGCATTTAAGAAAGAAGTACTGGCAACAAAGACACAGGCTGCCAATAAGGAGGAAACAAAAGATGCCAAGAAGTGAATCTAAGTCACCAAAAGGAAAAGTCTATGTTTATGCGTCTTTTAATAATACTCTTGTAACGGTTACTGACGAGGAAGGGAGAACTCTTGCTTGGGGAAGTTCTGGAAAGTCTGGATTTAAAGGAACAAGAAAATCAACACCATATGCAGCTACAACTGCTGTTGAAACAGTTTTAAAGGAAGCAAAAGAAAAATCAGGAATATCAGAAGTTGAAGTTTTTATTAAAGGACCAGGACCAGGGCGCGATGCAGCACTGCGTGGAATTCGTACATCTGGAGTAAAGATTTCTCAGATATCTGACGTTACTGCAATGCCTTATGATGGTCCAAGACCTAAGAAAAGGAGAAGAGGATAATGGCAAGATATACAGGACCAAAAGACAGATTAAGTCGCCGTGAAGGATTTGACTTATTTAATGCTGGAGCAAAGTTAACAAGACTTACTTTAAAGCCTGGTATGCATGGACCAAAAGGACAAATGAGAGCTCCATCACAATATGGAAAGCAATTACGAGAGAAACAAAAGATGAAGAGATTTTATGGATTAATGGAGAAGCAATTTAGTAAATATGTTAATGATGCTTTTAAAGTTAAGGGGAATACTGGTGAAGTTCTTTTTTGGTTACTTGAAAGAAGGCTTGACAATGTGGTATATAGATTAGGTTTTGCTAAGAGTCGCCCACAAGCGCGTCAGATGGTTTCTCATCGTCATGTTCTTGTAAATGGGAAGAAGGTAAATATACCTTCATATCAATTGATGGTAGGGGATGTTATTTCATTAGCTCCTGTAGCCATTGAAATTCCAAGTGTAAAGAAATTATTAGAAGAAAAGGATCTACAAATCCCAGGATGGTTGAAGAGAAAAAGTAGTGTTGGAACTGTATCAAGAATAGTAAAAAGAGACGATATTAAGGAATTAATTAATGAATCTGATATAATAGAGTTTTACTCAAGATGAAGTGAGGTGATTTATATGCAGCAAATATTTGAAATTAAAGAAGAAAAGTCTGAAAATGGTTACGGGAAATTTTCAATTTCTCCACTAGCTAATGGTTATGGAACTACTTTAGGTGTAGCTCTTCGTAGAGTCTTACTTACAAGTCTTCCAGGTGCCGCAATTACAAAAGTAAAGATTGCAGGAGTTAAACATCAATTTACAACACTTCCTGGTATGAAGGAAGATGTTTTGGAATTTTTGTTAAATCTTAAAAAGGTAAGATTTTCTACAACAAACGACAAAGATGCGAAAGCAACTTTGAGTGTGAATAGCGCAGGAGAAGTAAAAGCTTCTGACATTAAAGTAAGTGGTGGAATGACTGTAGCTAATCCAGAATTGGTTTTAGCTAATTTATCAAAGGGTGCAAAACTAAGTGTTGATATGGAAGTATCGTACGGCACTGGTTATTCTCCTTTTGAAGAACGCGAAAAAGAAGGTGTTGGAGTTATTGCTTTAGATGCTGTTTTTTCACCTGTAACTAGAGTTAATTACAAAGTTGAAGAAACACGTGTAGGACGAATCACAAATTACGACAAACTTGTTTTAGAAATTTGGACAGATGGAACAATATCAGCCTATGATGCAATAGTCACAAGTGCTAAGATTTTGGTTTCTTACTTTGAACAGATTGTAAATCCGCAAAAGGTAGAGAAAGTAAAAGAAGTAGCAGTTGATGCAAAAGATAGCTTGGGACAAGTTGGAAAGCTTTCAGTTGAAGAAATTGGACTTCCTACCCGAGTTGCTAATGCGCTTGTTAAAGCAGAATACGAAACTGTTGAAAAGTTAGTAAATGCAAAACGAGAAGACCTTATCAAAGTTCGAAACTTAGGCGAGAAATCTCTTAAGATAGTCCGAGTTGCCTTGATGGAGAAGGGAGTCGAGTTTAATGTATAAAAAAGTATACGGAACAAAGCTCAGCCGAAACACCAATACTCGTCGTGCTCTTTTTCGATCTTTAATTGGTGCAATTGTTGCTAATGGGAAGATTGAAACGACCAAAGCAAAAGCTAAAGCAATACAAGCTGATATTGATAAGCTTATGAAGTATGTAGCGAAAAATGATCTTGCGTCACGCAGGTTGGTGTTGGCTAAGCTTGGGAATGATAAAGTAACAACCCAAAAACTTTTTGGTGAATTAAGAAACTTGACTGAAAAAAGAAGTTCTGGATTTACCAGAATAATTAATTTGCCAAATAGGAAAGGCGATAATGCAGCAGTTGTTAGAATGGAGTTTGTTAAATGAAACAATTAAATCTAACGAAAACGTTTCAACCAACAGCGAAGGAAGTAAAAAGGAATTGGCATTTAATTGACGCTAAAGGTCTGGTGCTTGGAAGAGTATCGACTGATATAGCTATGAAATTAATGGGCAAGAATAAACCTGATTATAGTCCACACATGGATAATGGAGATAATGTTGTTGTAGTTAATGCATCAGAAATTAAAGTTACTGGAAAAAAAGAAGATCAGAAGAAATACTTTGGTCATTCTGGATACCCAGGGGGCTTTAAAGAAGTTTCTTATAAACAAATGAAGGAAACCCATCCTGAAAGGATTTTAAGTATTGCTGTAAAAGGAATGTTGCCGGGAAATCGTTTACTTAATAATAGAATGAAAAGATTACATATATCACTTGGTGGAAAGAATCCTTTTGAAAGTAAATTTCAAACAAAATAATCATGGCAAAAGCTAAAAAACAAAATTATATTTATGCGGTTGGAAAAAGAAAAAGTTCGACTGCTCGTATTCGTCTTTTCAAGGGAACTGAAGAGAATATGGTTAACGGTGACCTTGTTGGAAAGTATTTTCCGGGAGAATCTGCAAGAGTTGCTTGGAGTATGCCTTTTGAGCATGTGGAACTTACTGGAAAATATTATTTTACCGCAAGAGTAACGGGTGGTGGAAAAAAAGGACAGCTTGATGCAATTATTCATGGAATATCTCGCGCAATTGTAAAAATTAAAGAAACACACAAAAAGACTTTGAAAAAAGCAGGATTATTATCGCGAGATTCTAGAATTAGAGAAAGACGTAAAGTTGGAATGGGTGGAAAATCAAGACGTAAGAGACAGTCTCCAAAGAGGTAATTATCTTGTTGGTTGGTATTCCCAGACTCTGTAATTTACATGTCCATTGTAATCAAGTTCTTTAATTATTCTTGCTTCAGGATGATTTTTCCCAAAATCTGTGTAACATTCACCATTATCTACAACCATAATTTTTGATGGGGTCGGATCTTTTTTTGCAATATCAAATGCATTAGCAGCAGGACATTTTGTATTATCCCAGACAAAATTTTCGAAGTTCCACTTTCCATCAATATTTTTCCCCTGATCAAAGTTAAAAGTTATTGGGTCTGTATTGTTAAAGAATCCATACCACGGATATGGACTGTCTGGGTCGTTTGTAACATAAATTTTAGTGTAATTATTCTTTACTTGAGCTAAATAAAGGGCAAGGCGCTTTGTTTGAGGGTTTCGGTATTGAAATGCAAAATTGTTGTTAATATCTAAGTAATTAGTCGCGAAACTAACAAAACTCCAGAGGATACATATAATCATGATTTTTGTAATTAATTTGTGTTTTTCTCGGAGCCAGTTAAAACCGATTGCAGCAATAATTACTAGAAATGGCAACATAAAAAAAGCACGGTGGAGATTGGGGCTATCTTCAATAGTAAGGGCTGCTGGAATTGGACCAAGTACGAAAAGTAAAATTAATATTTTGTCTTTATTTGTTTTTATAATATAAAAAACGCCAAGAAGAAAACAGAGAAAAATAGGGATTGAAACTATGCCGACATTTGCAGTTGTATAGCGAAACGGTTTTGCCATATCCCCTATTAAAAAGTTTGGATCAAAATATGAAGTATATTGAATTACGATATCTCTTAAATTAGGTGAGCTAAGTTTTACTTGGTTATATCTTGATAAACCTGATGGACTTAATAGTAAAATTAATGAAACAAAACTTGTTGCGAGAAAACCAAAAATTATTTTTTTAGAGACATCTATTTTATTACTTGATAATAAGCGAAGCTTGCCACTTTGTGATAAGTATATTATCCAAGTAAGCATCAATAGTGGGCACATGACGCGCGCTGAATGGTAGAAGAAGAAACTTGTAATAAGAATTAAAAAAGAAAAAAGCGGTTTTCTAGAAAGAAAAGCTAGAGAAGAAAGAATTAGAAAACAAGAAATCACAACTTCAGAAGTTGCTCTACTTGTTGTTACACCCCAGGGGATAATTGCTAGAAGTAGAGATGCAGTGAACGCGATACTTTTCTTTTTGGTTGTTGTTAACGCGAGAAAGTAAATTGGAAATATTGTTAATGCTCCAAAAACGGCCGAGGAAAATCGAACTGCAAAATTAGTTCTTCCGAAGATGATTAAAGATGGGATGGTTACATAAAAAATTCCAGTTGGACGATAATCTCCAAAAGAGTTGTAATAAAGAGCTAGTAAATTTCCGTGATCATCACGGGCAGTTTTTAAAATAGAGAGAGATTCCCAGGCAACCTTTGCTTCATCAACATGAAATCCTAATGGAAATTGATCAAGTTTATAAAGTCTTAAAAAGAGGGCAAGGATAAAAATTAGGATTAATAGCTTTGGTATTTTTCGCATCTGCTCGACATTTTAGCAAGATTCTTACTGAATTCAAATTATTTTCTAAAAATTACTTTTTAAATTAGATTAAAGAAGTCAATCTAAATGGCAAAATATAGTAAAAAAGCACAGGAAAAAGTTGGGAAAGTAATGCGTGAGATGAAAGAGGGAAAACTTAAAAGTGGAAAAAGTAATAAGAAAGTAACGAGCCGTAAGCAAGCTATTGCAATTGGGTTATCTGAAGCGAGAAAAGCTGGAGCAAAGGTACCAAGGAAATCTAATAATTAACAAGTTTGTTTTCTACTAAAAATTTCTTTTGTTCTTTTATTGTTTTTTCTGGAATTTTTTTAAAGAATTTTATTTCTTTTGCTTGCCAGTTTCCTTTTAGATTTTTAGATATTGTTTTAATCAGATAAACAATGCTGACTGAATGTTTTGTTATTTCATCTGGTGGAAATTCCATGGTTCCAAGAAGTTTGATTATTTTTACTTTTGATCCAAATTCATCTTTAGCAATTCTTTGAATCGCCTTGGTTATTTTTTCAGTCAG
>WNFM01150887.1_pt2 | contig 11280 bp, 10 predicted proteins | sample 5400271 | NCBI WGS metagenome assembly WNFM01 (sample SAMN13153352, study PRJNA577476) | soil metagenome | isolation source: 60 cm saprolite on Douglas fir-dominated hillslope | place: USA:California | collected 2013-09-17 | reverse complement strand
GCGCTTCTCCAGCGCCAGGGACTCGACCGGAAATTTCGCCGCGAAGCCCTCGAAGGCCTGGCCAAGGCGCGCAAGACTGAGCCGCTGACGGAGTTGATCGGCGGGATCAACGAACTCGACAAAAAGGGCGCGGAGTCCGAACCCGTCCTCCGTGATTTGGGCAGTGTGCTGCTCCAACACAAAGCGGCCGAGTTGGCTGCCAAACGAACGGCTCTGGCGGACCTTTCCACCGCCGCGCAAGTGCCCCTCAGCCGGCAACTCGGTTATGCGGCCTTGATGATCGGCGATCAGTCTGGCGACAAAACCTGGGCCGAAGTGGAAGGCGACGGAACGAAGCTCGCAGATTTGATATTGTCCATCCCGCTGCTCCGTGAGACTGGTCTTCGGGCGGCTCTCTATCCGAAGGTTGAGCCACTCCTTCACAAGGCTGAGCCGGCGGAAGTCCGCCGCGCAGCGATCACCGCCATTGCCGCCTTGCCTGGCCGCGATGCGGAAACTTTCAACACCCTCTCCTCACTGGTCAAGGCTGGGACGGAACGCACGGCGGCAGTCGCCAGCCTCCAGCGCATTCCGCGCAAAGCCTGGCCTAAAGATCAAGCGGCGTCGCTGCTCGATAGCCTGGTGATCTTTCTCCGAAACGTGTCGGTTGAGCAACGTACCGAGCCGGACGTGATCAATGCCTTTCAGTTCGCCAGCGACCTATCCACCCTATTGCCGCCGGAGAAAGCCCGTTCCGCCGGCAAGACCCTCCGCGCCATCGGTGTCAGCGTTTTCACTATCCGAACCATCCGCGAGCAGATGCTCTATGACAAGACCCTCATCGTCGTCGAGACGGGCAAACCGGTCGAGATCGTTCTGATCAACGACGATGCCATGCCGCACAACCTGGTCGTTCTCAAGCCAGGCGCTCTCGATGAAATCGGCCAGGCCTCCGAGAAGATGACTCCCGAGCCTGATGCGCAAGGCCGTCTTTACGTGCCCGATTCACCCAAGGTCCTCCTCGCCACCAGGCTGGTCGAGCCGGCCCAGCAGGCCAAGTTGAGTTTTACGGCTCCCGAGGAAGCAGGGGACTACCCCTATGTCTGCACTTTTCCCGGCCATTGGCGGCGCATGACCGGCACGCTGGCGGTCGCCAACGATGTCGAGGCCTATCTGGCCAGCCGCGCGGCCACGCCGGAGCCAACCGTGACCGAATGGAAAATCGACGACCTGGCGCCTGACTTGGTGAAAGCGGTCCCCGGCCGGAGCCTGGAGGGCGGCAAGGAATCGTTCACCAAACTGGCCTGCGCTCAGTGTCACAAGCTCGGCAAGGAAGGCAACAGCTACGGGCCGGACCTGAGCGACGTGTTCAAACGCTACCAAAACGATCGGGCCGCCGTGCTCCGCCAGATTCTCGAACCCTCGCTGGTCATCAGCAATCGCTACGTGAATTATGAATTTGAACTGAAAAATGGCGACACCGTGTCGGGCATGATCGTCAAGGAAGAGGGCGACAGCCTGACTGTCCAGAGCGGTCCCTCCGATGCTTTGATCCAGGTGCTGAAAAAGCCCGACCTCAAGGAGCGCCGTCCGCAAAGCGCCTCGCTGATGCCGCTCGGTTTGCTCTCCACGCTCTCCAAGGACCAGATTTTCGACCTGCTGGCTTACCTGGAATCCGGCGGCAACCCTCCGGCGCACGAGCATCATCATTGAGCTCGACCGAAAACCGAAAGTGAATTCTAACCGAAAACGATTGTTTGCCCGGCTGCAAAAGCTGCTGCCGTCGGGCGAGCTCCACTTGGAGGAAGCCGTGCGCAAGCGTTATGCAGGGGATAAGTGGTTCGCGGCTTCCGTGCCTGAAGCCGTGGCCTTGCCGCGAAGCACGGCCTCTGTGTCCACCGTCTTGCGCTTCGCCAGCGAGCACCGGATTTCCGTCACGCCTCGCGGAGCCGGCTACGGGTATGTGGGCGGATGCGTTCCGAGTCGCGGCGGCATCGCCCTTTCGGTCGAGCGCCTGAAATGCATCAAGGAGATTCACTCGGGCGATTTCGTGGCCGTAGTCCAGGCCGGGGTGATTACGCAGAAGCTCCAGCGCGCCGTCGAGAAGCTTGGCTTGTTTTATCCGCCCGATCCGGCCAGCAAGGCTGATTGCACGCTCGGCGGCAACATCGCCACCAACGCGGGCGGGCCGCGCTGCCTGAAGTACGGGGTGACGCGCGATTACGTGTTAGGGTTGGAGGTGGTCCTGGCGGATGGTTCCATTGTCCGGCTTGGCAGCCGCACTCACAAAAATAAAACCGGCTTCGAGCTGGCGCGCCTCTTCGTCGGGTCCGAAGGCCTGTTGGGGATCGTCACCGAAGCGACCCTGAAGCTGCTGCCACTGCCGCCATATCGGGCAGCGTTGTCCATTGGCTTCGACGCCATGAAACCGGCCGCGCAGACCATTCGCGCCATTTTTCGGGCCGGCCTGCTTCCTTGCGCGCTGGAGATCGCGGATGCCTTCACCCTCGACGCGGCTCGGAAACGCACCGGGAGCAAACTCCTGGAAGGCTGCAAGGCGCATCTGATTGTGGAACTGGACGGCCAGCGCCCGTCCGTCGAGTGTGAGATCCAGGTTCTGGAAAAAGTGGTCAAGGACCAGCGCCCCACCTTCGTGCGCAGAGCCTTTGGGTCTCGCCAATGCGAATCGATCTGGCAGCTTCGGCGAGAATTCTCCTACGCGTTGCGCGACACCGGCCTGACCAAGCTGAACCAGGACATCACCGTGCCCCGCAGCCGATTGGAAGATCTGTTCCGATTCGCCCCCCGCCTTCAAAAAAGGCATGGCCTTCCCGTCGCCTGCTTTGGCCACGCCGGCGATGGCAACATCCATGTGAACGTGATGGTGGACCTTGGGCAGCCCGGCGCCAAAGCCCGTTGCGACGCCGCGTTGGATGACCTCTTCCGCCAAGTGCTTGCCTGGAAGGGCGTCATCACCGGCGAACACGGCATCGGCCTCGCCAAGCTCCGATGGTGGTCCGCCGCCACCACCCCCGAAGTCCGCTCCCTCCATCAACGAGTGAAGCGCGCTCTCGACCCCAAAGGCATCCTCAACCCAGGCAAGTTCCTCTGAACCATAAGACCACTAAGGGACCGCCGGACGAAGCTTGCGAAATTCCGAGTCGGGCTTCCATGCCGGGCAGCCGTCGGCGTCGGCGACTCGGAGGCCGACCTCGAACAGCAACTGCGCGTCCTGCGCCGCGCCGGACAAATCCCAGTCCGGCTTGATTTCATCGCTCACCTTGTGGTAATCCTGGCTCGTGTATTCATCCTCCTTCTTTTTGCCAAAGCCGGCGGGACGACCGAGGAACTGAGTCCCTGCGCCGATAAACAGCCCGGGCACGCCCACCTTCGCAAACTCGAAGTGATCCGAGCGATAGTAGTGGCCCTTCTCCGGCTCGGCGTCCGGGCTCAACGTTCGTCCGATGGCAGTTGCGCTGTCTCGCAGCACGTCTTCGAGCGTGGTCTGGCCGTAGCCGACAACGCTGACATCGCGCGTCCGGCCCCACGGATTCATGCTGTCCATGTTGATGTTAGCCACTGTGCGCCCGATCGGATAGAGGGGGTGGCGCGCGTAATACTTTGCACCCAGCAGCCCCTTCTCTTCCGCCGTTACCGACAGGAATAAAACCGAGCGTCTCGGAGGCGGCTTCATTTTGGCGAAGGCCCGGGCCAGTTCCAGCAAGGCCGCCGTGCCGGAAGCGTTGTCCCTTGCACCGTTGAAAATCTGGTCGCCTTTCAGCGCCGCGTTTCGGCCAAGGTGGTCCCAATGTGCCGAGTAAATCACGTACTGGTCGTTGACCCGCGCGTCGCTCCCTTCGACCTTCGCCAGCACGTTTTTCGAGGCCACCTCGCGCAGCGTGTTCTTGAACCGGAAGCTGGCGGTTGCGCCCAGCGGCACGGGCCGGAAGTCCTTTGAGAGGGCCGAATGCTTGAGTTTCTCGAAATCGTGTCCGGTGGCGGCAAAGAGCTGCCGCGCCTTTTCCAGCGTCATCCAGCCTTCGACCTCCGCGCGCTGCATGTTTTTATCGTCGGATTGCAGATCGAAGTTCTCCCGCGAGTTGCTGCCCTCGACCACGGCCCAAGGGTAACCAGCCGGCCCGGTCTCATGCACGATGATGGCCGCCGCCGCCCCTTTTTCGGCAGCGATTTCAAATTTATAAGTCCACCGGCCATAGTAGGTCATGGCGCGGCCTTTGAACATCTTCTCATCGAGCTTGGCCGGGTCATTTGAATCGGGTATGGCTGGGTCGTTGATCAAGATGACCAGGGTTTTGCCGCGCACATCGACGCCCTTGAAGTCATCCCAGTCGTACTCCGGCGCAATCACGCCGTAACCGACGAATACCATCTCGGAGTCTTCGACCTTTATCTCCGGCACAAACCGTTTTGTCCAGACGACGGCCTCGCTGGGAAAGGCCAGGCTTGTCCGCTGCTGATTGGCGTGATAAGAAATCTCCACCTCGCCGGCGGTGCTTCCGACCAGTGGCACCGGCTGCACGAAACCGCCGGCGGGATTCCCCGGCTTGAGGCCCATCCGCCGGAACTGGCCTGCCACATAAGCCACGGTCAACTCTTCGCCCTTGGTCGCAGGTGCCCGACCCTCAAATTCATCCGAGGACAGCGTTCGGATATGTGCCAGCAGAGCCGACGGTTTGATGAGCGCGCCGTCTTCGCTCCCGGCAGGTGCGGGAGTGGCGGCGGCAGAAGTCCGCGAGAGAGGGCAAGCGATGGCAAGCAGCCACACCACAACCCCGCAACAGAAACGACAAAAATCAGTTTTCATAACTTTGCTGGGGGCGATTTATTGCAAACTTATGGTGTTGAGGCGAGCGATAGTTTTGAGCACGGGTCACCGCGGAAGGGACGAGTGAGAAACTTCTCAGTTGTGGAGCTGACGCAAGGACGACCGGCATCAGGTCGCGGAGCGACCGAATGAAGGTAGCCGTGGGCTTCAGCCCACGGTGTTCGCCCGGCTGGCAGCGTCGCGGAGCGACGCCTGAGCACGGGATGACATCGCGGTCCTTCATTCAGCCGTCGCTCCGCGACGAGGCTGCTTTCGACTTCCGACCGTGGGCTGAAACCCACGGCTACCGTCAAATCCTCACTCCGCGAGGTCCGTGCGCCTCAGGCCGGTTCAGGTGCCGCGCCCGGACAGCGATCAGCAATGTGGCCAGGGCGGCTAGACCAGCGGCAAACAGAAAGAGCGGGCGCAGGCTGTTGCCGAACTGGGACGCGAGCCGTCCGCCCGCCCAATTGGCGAACATCGGCCCCAAGCCCGAACCGGCAAACACGAGCAGGGTCTGGGCGGTGGCGCGCACTTCTGGCCCCGCCATCGCGTTCACGAGCACGCTCACGCCCATGTGATAGAAAACGATCACGGCGCCCGCCAGCACATAGCTGAGAGAAAGAACCCACGGACTGGCCGACAAACTGTAGATCAGTTGGCGCGCCAGCAAGGCCCCGCACCCGATCAGAACCACCGCCGGGTAATTCCAGCGCCGGATCAGCACTGGCTGATATTGGAAGAAGATGATTTCGGACCCGACGCCAATCCCCTGGATGGGCCCAATCCAGAGCCGCGGCACGCCCATGTCCTCCAGAAATGGCGGGGCATAATACATATGCAGCGAGTAGGAACCGGCGACCAAAAACATCGAGACGAGAACAACCAGGTAATTCGGATCGCGCACCAGCCGTTTCACTGCCGGAAGGTAAGTTCCGTGCGCCGCGATCCGCTCCTCCGTGCTCCGTCCGCCAGGAGGAGTGTGCGGGAGCCAAAAGCTCATCACCACCATCGCGAGACAAAGGCCCATGCCAAGGTAGAGGACAAAATCCAGCCTGGTTTGGTTTGCGTGCGCCATCCACAGGGAGATCGGCAGAAACGGCACAATCCAACCGAGCGAACCCCACGCCCGCAAGAGGCCAAACTGCTCTCGAGGATTGGGCAAGTGGTGGAAGCTCAGCGCGTTAATCAGGGTGAACGTGGGGTTGAGGCAGGCTCCGAAAAGCGTAAAGCTCACCAGCAAGCCAATGAAATTCCTTTCGGAAGCGAAAATGGCGAGTGTAATGAAGGCCAGGAGATTAAGCAGTGTGAACAAGCGGTTCAGAGGCACGAAGCGATCCGCCAGCATCCCCCACAGGAACGGAAAAATCAGCAAACTAGCGGAAGAAGCCGCCAGAATTTGGCTGATCTGGCTGAAGTCCAGTCCTCGATCCCTCAAAAGCAAAGTCACGAACGGAATCACCGCTCCTCCCACACCCAACTGCATCGCCATGGCAACGCACAAAACTCGCGGCAGGCGAGGCTTGCCCTCAGCCTCCCTGTCCGGCGTCCCCGCCAGTTCCATTTCCAGTTCGGTCTTCGATTTCGACATCGCTTCGCGCTCTACTGCGCATTCACCGATTATTTGTTTCTTGTTTTCCTGCACAAAAGGAGTACGTTTCCACATGAAAACAGTGCTATTGGCGACTTTTCATGAGGTGGAACCGGCTCAGCAACTGCGGATGCGCCTCCAGCAGGCCGGCATCGAAGCCTTCATCCACGATGATTCCAAACTCCAGCGCCTTTGGCTCATTGCCCAGCCCCTGGCAGCGATTCACCTGGCAGTCATCCGGCCCGACTATCAACGGGCTGCGGAGCTTCTTGCTCAAGCGCATCGAGCCGAGGGCGTCCTCAATCACGCGGTCTGTTGTCCGGATTGCGGCTCTCCCCGGGTGGAATTTCCGCAACTGACCCGCAAATTCATCACGCCCTCTCTCGGCAGTCTGTTGATGGCGGTGGGATTGGTGCCGCGTGAGTTTTATTGCCTGGATTGCCATTACACCTGGCCGACGGCCATCCACCTGGAACCGCGCCGGGATGCGCTCGGGTGGCCGGCCCAGTCCAAACTTTGGCACCCGGAGGCCGGATCGGACAAAGGCTGAACGGCGCCGCCTCAGGTTAAGCCGCGACACTGACCATCCAGCCCAGGCCGAAGCGGTCGATGACCATGCCGAAGCGCGGCGACCAGAACGTCTTGGCCAGCGGCATCGTCACCTGGCCACCGTCGGCGAGCGCGGCGAAGGCGGGGTTGGCCTCGGCTTCCGTCGGCACAGCGAGCGAGAGCGAGAAGCCGCCGAATGTCGCGCCGACCTCACAACCGTCGGAAGCCATCAGGGTGGTTCCGCCGATGCGGAAGGTGGTGTGCATGACTTTGTTTTCAAAGCCCTGTGGGAGCCTGCCGGGCGGCAGGGGTTCGGGGCTGTCCTTGTAGCGCATGAGAAAGTCCACCTGTGCGCCGAGCGCTTTGCGGTAGAATTCGAGCGCCTCTTCGCAGCGGCCTCCGAAGATGAGATAGGGTTGGACGAGTGTATTTTTTGCGTTCATCGAACAACAGTTAAACTTTAAGACCCCATCTTGTAAAGCCCTCCCTCGCGCGCCAAATGGTCAGGTCCCGGACGCAGGAACACTGGAACGTGCCGAAAATCGTGTCTTGAGCGCTACGGGCGCTTGTGCCACTATGCTTCCTCTGACGAGTGAAGGCCAAAAGCACTTCTCCCTCACTTGCGCAGCGCCAATGAATCGGCCGGGCGCTCAAAGCAATTAAGTAAACAAACATCAACGTAAAAGAAACCCAATCCTGGAAAGGAAAAAACATGAAGCGAAAAGTCACGAAAGCGGCTCCCGGCACTGGCGCCGGACCGCATAATTCCTGGGACGGCTGCGCGGAAACCGGGCATTCAACAGCACCGGCCTCCAAACAAATGGAGAACGTGCATAAAAACCGCAATACTTCTCCGACGACGATCAACGCCTCCATTACCCTGGCAAAGATTCTGGCGCCCGGCCATGACCAGAACCGGTTCAAAATCACGGATGGCGCCGCCATTACAGGCTATCTGATCACTGCCAAGCTGGCCGGTCCGGAGAGCTGCAACTGCGACTCGAAGAACTCAATCGATCATGACATTCATCTGGAGCTCGTCGCAGACAAGACCGTGGTCGCCGAGAACAAAAGGATGATCTGCGAGATCACGCCGCGCTGGCGCAAACGGCTTGGACAAAACGGCGTGGTTGCCAACTTGGAAGCTCTCGCCCGCCGCGGGGCGCGCGTGCGAATTACCGGCTGGATGTTTTTCGATCCCGATCATGAAAACGAATCGGAGAATACTCATCCTGGCAGCCCCAAAAACTGGCGCGCGACCGGCTGGGAGATCCACCCGGTGACCAAATTCGAGGCGCTCGATTGATCCTGGCTGCTTTAAGTTTATGATTGGAGTGGCGAAGGGGACAGGGGTTGGTGCCGAGAATATTTTACCGTGCGTAGCCGCTCTTCCAATAACTTATTCACAATCCCAGGCACCCCAAAATTCAATTGCCCGTCCGTGCCGTGCGGGATAGCCTCCAAAAATGCGAATTTCACTTGCTTCTATTGGCGCAAAGCATCGCGATGATCCCTGGAAACTTGCTGCTCTGGTACCATCGGGGCGGCACTTCGCCTGAGGCCCATGGGCCGGGTTCGGACTTCGCGCGTGTCCTTGGGTTGCTGGTGCTCGGGGGCCTTTTCCTCATCGCCGGCCTTTGGACCTTGGGACAAACTCGCAGTGCGATGGCCCAGTTGGCGGATTCCATCACCCGATGGCATGCCAGCGCGGCCAGCACTCCCACTCCGGCGACTGCGTGACCGAATCGCGACCGGCTTTCGCCAATCCAAGGCTCCCGTGGGAAACTGGAAAGTGCCGAAAATCGCCACTTGACCGCGATGGGCGCTTCTGCCACTACCTTTCCCGAATGAGTGAAGCCGAAAAGCAATTCTGCCCCAGCCAAGCAACCTCAATGAATCGGCACGGCAAAAGACGAAGCTTCTTAACAGAATCGACGGGGTGCAAAAAGTCTGTTTGGTATGAGATATATCAACGTGTTGTGGTTGTGGCTTCCGCCGCGGTGCTGTCGAGCACCTTGGCGTTGTTGGCCGTCGGAAACCAGTCCTCGGCAGCGACCAATATTCTGGGGGCTGAGCGTGACGAGCAAATCGAATATCGGCTGAAATGGAATCTGGATACCCTCGTCGGCGATTATGAGCGACATGGTCGGCACGATCCCAAATGGGACGAGTCCGCGAAGGCCGGCCTGACAAGCTTCGCGCAGAGCCGGGCTATCGTGGGTTCCGTAAAGGGGAAAGTGTCTTCGGCGGGATTCCCTGCCGCGATCAAAACAGCCGTTAGCAACGGGTGCGATGATCCTCTGATCCTGTACCTTCATGCGCGCTCCGTGCTTTCTCCGGAGAGCCATACGGAGAAGGAACCTGGGGAGGCCTATCGTCTCGCCGCTGAGGCGCTAAGCCAAAGCCAATACGCGCCCATTCGGAAATTCTACGCCGCCTTGCGCGCTGCGGAAGCACTTAACGCAGGCAGCACGAATACCACTCTCGAAGTGCGTCGCTGGCGCGACAAGGCCATCCAATACCTCGTTGATGCAGTGAAAGACAAAACGATGCCTCCCGCAGAAGTTTACGAGTCCTGTGATCAAATGCTTAAAGCCGTTAAGAACAATAAGCAGGAATTCGGACAATTCTACCTCGCCTTCGATCCCATCATCTTCAAGAATTGGCCTTCCGACGCGTCTCTTTATTTGCTCAAGGGCACGTTCTACAAGGACTACGCATGGCAGGCGCGAGGCTCGGCCTACGCCTATAAAGTGACCGACGAAGGATGGGATCTGTTCGCAGAGCGGCTGGCCGAGGCCGAGAAGGCACTTACGAAAGCCTGGGAGCTAAATCCTCGCGACGAACGAGTTGCCCTCCAAATGCTCAGGGTCGAATTGGGCCAAGGAAAAGGCCGTGCGCGAATGGAGATGTGGTTCCAGCGAGCAGCGGTTTTGAATCCCAATTACTACGACGCTTTTCACGCCAAGCTTTATTATTTGGAACCAAAATGGCACGGCTCTCCGGAGGACATGCTCGAGTTTGGCCGGGAATGCGTGAAATCAAAACAGTGGGGTGGCCACGTTCCCTTGATCCTGCGGGATGCTCACGAGTCGTTGGCCAAATACCTCAAAAAGGAACAGCAAGCCGCTTACTGGAAACAACCCGAGGTTTGGGAGGACCTGAAGGCGGCCTTTGAGAAATTTTTCGCCCTTAATCCGGGGGAAAAAGGCTGGCGTCATAACTACGCGCTCTATGCCTATCGCGCGGAGCAATGGGACGATTTGAACCTTCAACTTCCGTTGCTGGGCAAAATCAATTATGAATTCTTCGGCGGAAAAAACCAATACGAAAACATGGTTCGACTCGCCAAAGAACACACCAGAAAATGAGTCGTCTTTGGTCTTGTTATCATTGAATTGAGCGATCTGCAACGATTTCACGGACCACCTCTCCTCGCAGCTCCTTCGGAGGGGAGGTTTGTTAATCAATGGCGGCCAGGGACGGAGCGTCGAGGGGAAAAAGCTTTTCGTTTGGTTTCAGAATGCCACTAACCTGTTCTCGTTGGTTCCGATGAATTTCATCAAGTCATTGGGAGGAATTGTCTGCCGCCCGGCCTGACCCTGATACGCTCCACCAAATGTTGATCGCGCATCCACGTTCCTTGGAAAAACAAGAACTCCTTCAACTTTCGCGTCGGAAGCCACCAGCATCAGCAGATGCAAGGATTGCAAATTGGGCTCTTGCACGGAGTAACGGCCTTCCCTTGCTTCGATCGTTGTAGCGACATCCGCCCTAAGACTCTCGACCGTGCTCGTGGATTTCAAACACCGTTCTATCACATAGCACGCGTTTTGGATTTCCATGTAATGCGCGGACCTTCGATACCTGTCTTGGAAAAGCGGTTCCTCGCTCCCAGCGATCCAACCGATTTGATGGACCGCTCCCGCGACAGCCATTCCCACCAGAAAGCAAAGGCCGATTCCAACCGAGCCGCACACGGTCCATTTCCAAGGCCAGGAAAACGTTTTCCCTCGCGCGGATGCAATGCCCCGACACAACCAATCAAGAAACCAATGGCTCAGAAGCAAAGCCAGACCGAGGCAGAGAAAGGCGGTCCAGATTGCACCCCAATTCCATGAGATTCTCGGCCAGACGTCGGCTAAAAACTTGATCCAGCCGAACAAGACACTGACTCCGAGATCAATCAGCCCCATGCCGATCCCTGCCATCATCAGCAGAAAGAAGACCGGAACCGCAAGCACCACCAGGCACCCTAAACTTAGACGGCGGGATCGAGGCGGGGTGGGTGATTCTTTGGTGCCGCTCATTTTCCCCGAGCCGATCGCAGTTTGGC
>WNFM01137137.1_pt1 | contig 11281 bp, 11 predicted proteins | sample 5400271 | NCBI WGS metagenome assembly WNFM01 (sample SAMN13153352, study PRJNA577476) | soil metagenome | isolation source: 60 cm saprolite on Douglas fir-dominated hillslope | place: USA:California | collected 2013-09-17 | reverse complement strand
ATGTTGGCGGCACAGTCCGCCGGCCATGTTTCCCGCCGAACCGCACGGAATTCCCTTGATGTCGTCAATGCCGCACCGGGCGGTTCTCGCCGGTCTTGCCGCTCTCCTGCTCGTTGCCTTCGCCGGCCTGCCGCCGGCCGAAGCGGCGCCGCTCTGCACCGCGCCGACGCCGCTCGACCGGCTGCAGGCGAGGCTGCCGCATCTCGCCGCCAAGCTCGCCGCCGGGCAAGCGGTCACCATCGTCGCCTTCGGCTCGTCCTCGACCCAGGGAATCGGCGCCAGCGCGCCCGAGCGCGCCTATCCCAGCCGGCTGCAGGCGGCTCTCGCCGCCGCGCTGCCGCGCGCCGAGATCCGCGTCCTCAACAAGGGCGTCGGCGGCGAGCGCGAGGCCGAGATGATCCGCCGCTTCGATCGCGACGTCCTCGCCGAGCATCCCGATCTCGTCATCTGGCAGGTCGGCGCCAATGCCGTCATCGACGACGACAGGCTGCGCCCCGACGAGCAGCTGATCCGCAGCGGCATCGCCCGCCTCAAGGAGGCCGGCATCGACGTCGTGCTGATGGATCTGCAATACGCGCCGGAGATGCTGCGCCATCGCGACTACCAGCGGATGGAGGCCTATATCGCCGCTGTCGGCCACGAGCTCGGCGTGCCGGTGTTCCGCCGCTTCGCGCTGATGCGGCACTGGATCGCGAGCGGCGCCTTCGACATGGCTGGGATGATCGCGGCGGACGAGCTGCACATGAACGATGCGAGCTATGGCTGCCTCGCCCAGAAGCTCGCCGACGCGCTGCTCGCCGATGTCGCGCGCGGCAGCATGGTGGCCGATCTCCGCAAGCCGAGCGGCTGATCGGCGGCCGCGCGGCCGGCGCTTGCCTGTCGCCGAGCGCCCGTTAACGCATCACCAACTGCGAGCCCGAGGCGGCGTGGACCCCGCGCCAAATCTCCCCTGACCCTCGCTCTTCAAGGCAGACGGGGAGATCGGAGACGAAGACCGCGGCTGTCGCGCGGCGTGGAAAAGCAGAAGGGCGGGAGACGAGTCGCGCGCCCTTCTGCGCTCTATGCCGCGTCCTCTTCCGAGGGTCTTCAGGCCGCCGGCAACGGGGCAGGCTCGGGTTCTGCCGGCACCGGCGCCGTCTGCGGCGGGCTTGGCGGGAGTATCTCGACGGCCTCGACGAGTATCGGCGCGGCCACCGGCTCGGGAGCGGCGCTGGGTGCCGGCATCGTCGCCGCCGCGACCGGCGTCACCTCTACCGGCTTAGCCACGGCGATTTTCGGCTTCGCGATCGTCGGCTTCACCGTCTTCGCCTTCACGATCTTCGGCTTGACGATCTTTGGCTTCGCCTTCGCCGCCTTCACCTTCGCCGCCTTCACCTTCGCCGCCTTCACCTTCATCGTCTTCGCCGCGACCTTGGGGACGGCCGCCTTGCGGGCGGGTTTCTTCGCCGATTTCGCTGCCGCCATCTTCTTCGCGACCGTCTTCTTCGCTGCCGTCTTCTTCGCGGCCGGCTTCTTCACCGCTGCCTGAGCGACCCGGCGCTTTGCTTTCGCCGCAAGCGCCGCCTTCGCGCTCTTGCTCTTCGCGCTCGCCGCCTTCGCGCTTTTCGCCTTCGCAGATTTCGCCTTCGTCTTCACGCTTTTCGCCTTCGCGCTCTTCGCTTTCTTGGCGTTCTTCTTTGCCTTCGCCATGGATGGTGCCTCCTTCTTTGGTCCGCCGCGCGCGATGCCGATCAGCGCTCGCGATGTCCCCGCGCGGCATCGCTGCAAGGATGAACCAGGTTGCGGCTTCCGACAACGTCCGTCCCGTCGTCGCATGGCAAAGGGAGCAACTTTTTTTCGTCGGCATGCGCGCGGGCCCGCCGTCGCACGCGAGCGGCCGTGGTGCTCCGCGATGCGGATGCGCCGCGGGTTTGCGGAAATCCTCCGCGGTCAGCCGCGATAGGCGCGCAGGATCGCGAGGCCCTTTTCGAGATCGGCGATCAAATCCGCCGGCTCCTCGAGGCCGATATGGAAGCGGCAGAGCGGGCCGGCGAAGCTGCCCGAGCCGGCGGTGCGGGTGATGAAGCCGGTGGTCGGCAGCGCCAGGCTCTCGAAGCCGCCCCATGAGGCACCGATGCCGAAGAGCCTGAGACTCTCGACCATCACATGCGTCGCCTCGGCCTTGAATTGCGGCTTGAAGACGACGCCGAAGAGGCTGCAGGCGCCGGTGAAATCGCGCTTCCACAGGTCATAGCCGGGGGCGCCGGGAAGGGCCGGGTGGAGCACCTGATGCACCTCCGGCCGTTCGGCGAGCCAGGCGGCGACGGCGAGGCCCGACTTCATCTGGCGCTCCAGCCGCACGCCCATGCTGCGCACGCCGCGCAGCGCCAGCCAGCAATCGTCCGGGCTGGCATATTGGCCGAGCGCCAAAGCGGTCGAGCGCACGCGCTCCCAATCGGCATCCGCCTTGGTGGTGATGGCGCCGAGCAGCACGTCGGAATGACCGACGACATATTTGGTCAGCGCCTGGATCGAGACGTCGACGCCGTGCTCGAAGGGCTGAAAGAAATGAATGCCCCAGGTATTGTCGAGCAAGAGCTTGGCGCCATGCGCATGGGCGACGCGGGCGAGGGCGGGGACGTCCTGTACCTCGAAGGTGTGGCTGCCCGGGCTTTCGGCATAGACCACCTTGGTGTTGGGCTGCATCAGCGCGGCGAGCCCTTCCGTGTCGATCTCGGGGCGGTAGTACGTCACCGCGATGCCGAGCGGCTTCAGCATCCCGTCGGCGAAGCCGCGCGCCGGACCGTAGACGCTGTCCGGCATCAAGCAATGGTCGCCGGCATGGAGATAGGCGAGCAGCGGGGTGGTTACGGCGGCGAGGCCGGAGGAGACGATCTGGCAGCGCGTGCCGCCCTCGACATCGGCGATGACGTTCTCGAGGGCGTGATGAGTCGGGCCGCCGAGCACGCCATAGATCAGCGCCTGCTCGAGCCGGTGGTTGCCGGCCTCGCGGCGCGCCGCGACGGTCGGCTGCAGCACGGTCGAGCCGCGATGGAGCGGCGGGTTGACGAAGCCGTGGACATGCGTCCCGGCGCGCCCGAGATGCGCGAGGCGGGTGCCGAATCCGGGCTTGGCGCTGGCGTCGTCGCTCATGCTGATGTGCTCCTCAGTGTCAGTCGTTCAAGCGCCGGCGTACGATCTCAGTCGGGCCAGCGCAGCAGGCGCTCGTAGCGACGGGCGCGCCGCGTCGACGGACTCTCGGCCGATGTCGTGTTAAGCTGACGGGCGCGCTCGAGCTCGGCGGCGATGCGGTCGGCGACGATCTCGGCCTCACCCGCATGCAGATTGCAGGGATCGAGATAGAAGAAGCCATGCTCGACCTCGTGGTCACGCACGATGACCGGCGGATCGCCGGCGGCGAGCGCGTCGGCGAGGCCCCAGGCGGTCATTCGCGCGCGCTCCGGCTCGACGGCGAGCTTGAGCCGGTCGAGCGGGTTGTCGGTCGGATCGGCGACGACGGTCACGGCGATGCCGGGCAGCGCCGACAGGCGGCCGATCCAGAGGTCGAGGTGGCGCCGCTCGGCAGAGCGGATAGCGGCATGGTCGCGGCGCTCCCAGGCCTCGAGCGCGGCGATCGTGCCGGCGACCCCTTCCTTACCGACCTTCATGCCGCGGCCAATGCCGAAATTCTGCAGGAACGCGGCGCGCACCAGATCCTTGCGTCCGGCGATGACACCCGCCGTCGGGCCACCGAGGAATTTATGCGCGCTGTAGATCGCAAGATCGGCGCCGTCGCGCAGAAAGCTCCTGAGATCGTATTCCGAGGCGAGATCGGCGATGACAGGGACGCCGCGCACATGGCAGGCGGCGGCGAACTCGGCGAGCGGCAGCTGGCCATATTCGACGACGTGGTGCGAGACGACGTAGACCGCCGCCGCGGTGCGCTCGGTGATCTTGCCATCGAGCTGATAGCGCCTGACGCTGGTCGCCTCGCCGACCGGCACGACGGTGGCCCCGGCGAGGCGGATGCCCTGCTCGAGCGGCGCGCCGTAGCTCACCATGTGGCCGCTCTGGATCACCACCTCGTTCTTCATACCGGCGCTGTCGGGGAGCTGCTCGATCCGAGCGAGATCCGAACCCGTCATCGCGGCGGCGACGCCGAGCGTGATGCCAGCGGACGCCGAGGCGGTGACACAGCCGGCCTCGCCGCCGGTCAGCCGGGCGATGACGGCGCTCGCCTTGCGCTGGAGATCGTTGATCTCGACGAACTCGGGCAGGATCGCGGCGACCGCCGCGACCGCCTCGGGGACGACGATCGAGGCGCCGAGCGCGGTCATCGTGCCGGAGACGTTGATGATCGGGCGCAGGCCCAGTCGCTGGCGAATGTCGGATCGGCTCTGGCTCATGGCGGTTCCTGCTATCTATCCGTGGTGCTTCATCTCGATGCGGGCGAGGAAGCTCTTGAGACGCTCGTTGCTGGGCGCGGCGAGCACCTCGCGCGGCGTGCCCTCGACCAGGATGCGGCCGCCATCCATGAAGACGATGCGCGCCCCGACGTCGCGGGCGAAAGTCATCTCGTGGGTGACGACGATCATCGTCATGCCGTCCTCGGCGAGCTCGCGCACTACGGTCAGCACCTCGCCGACGAGCTCGGGGTCGAGCGCCGAGGTGATCTCGTCGAGGAGCAGCACCTTCGGCCCCATCGCCACCGCGCGCGCGATGCCGACGCGCTGCTGCTGACCGCCGGAGAGCTGGATCGGCAGGCTGTCGAGCTTGTCGGCGAGGCCGACGCGGTCGAGCCATTGCCGCGCCACCGCCCGCGCCTCGTCCCTGGCCATGCGGCGAACCTTGCGCAGCCCGAGCATGACGTTCTCGATCGCGGTGAGGTGCGGGAACAGGTTGAAGAGCTGGAACACCATACCGAGATCGGCGCGAATGGCCGCGAGCTCGCGCTCGCCGCGGCGACGCCGCGCACCGTCGCCGTCGCGAAAACCGATTTCGACGCCGTCGACCTTGATCGAGCCCTCGTCGTAGCGCTCGAGCAGGTTGATGCAGCGCAGCAGCGTCGTCTTGCCGCTGCCTGAGGCGCCGATCACCACCACCGCCTGGCCGCGGCGCACGTCCATGTCGATGCCATCGAGCACCTTGTTGGTGCCGAACGATTTCTTGAGCGCGCGGATGCGCACGAGGGGCTCGTTCATGGCATCGCCCTATTCGCGAATATAGGCGAAGCGAGCCTCGAGGCGGCGGCTTGCCAGGGAGAGGGTGAAGTTGATGGCGAAATACATCAGCGCGCCAAGGCCAGCATGAGATCGACGATGCCGACCAGCGAGACCAGCGCGCTGCCCTTGACGGTGTCGACCACCGAGTTGATCCACGGCGGCAGGAAGCGCCGCAGCGCCTGCGGGAAGATGACATAGGCCATGCGCTGGCCGAAGGTGAGGCCGATCGCCTTGCCAGCTTCCATCTGGCCGGGATGGATCGACTGCAGGGCGCCGCGGGTGACCTCGAGCACATGCGCGGTCTCGAACGCCGCCAGCGCGCCCACCGCGGCCCAGAAATTGTTAACGCTCCAGCCGCTCAGCGGCAGCGCGTAGTAGACGAAGAAAATGAGGACGAGAAGCGGGATGCCGCGCAGACAGTCGCTGTAGAGGCGGATCGGCCAATAGAGCAGGCGTGGTCCATAGGTCAGGCCGATGCCCATGACGACGCCGAGGACGAGCGCGATGCCGACGACCAATGCGGAGACATGCAGCGTGACGAGAAGTCCGCTACACAGGAAGGGCAGGCTCTTGAGCGCGATGTCCATCACGCTCGCCCGATGGCGTAGCGCCGCTCGAGACGCTGCAGCGCGAACAGCAGCAGATATCCGGTGACCAGGTACATCGGCGTCACCACAGCGTAGACCTCGACGATGCGAAACGTGTTCGTATAGATCCAGTTGGCGCCATAGGTGAGCTCCGGTACCGCGATCACCGAGGCCAGCGAAGTATCCTTGAACAAGGAGATGTAGGCGTTCGAAAGCGACGGCAGGACGATGCGGAACATCGTCGGCAGGCGGACATAGACGAGCCGTTGCAGGGGCGTCAGGCCGATCGCCTTGCCGGCGTCGAGGAGGCCTTTCGGGATCGCATCGAGACCGGCGCGGAAGACCTCGACCAGATAGGCGCCGGCATAGATTGCCAGCGTGGCGACGAAGCTGGTGGTGGCGTCGTAGGCGAAACCGCCGACACTCGGGATGCCGTAGAAGACGAGGTAGACCAGCAGGAGCAGCGGAACGTTGCGAATGAATTCGACATAAGAGGCGATTACCGTGCGGATGAGCCGCCCGGCGCCGGTATAGGCAAGCGCCAGGGCGAGGCCGATCGCCATGCCGATGAGGATACCGATCAGCGTGTCGAAGTATTTCCAGACGAAGTTGAAGTTGAGATGGTACTGCACGATGGGCCGGTCGCTCCTGGCAAAGACCCCTCGCCCAGCTCTCTCCGCGCGACGGCGGGGAGGGAATGGCGAGGGGCGCGCCCTGCCCTTAAAAAACTGGGAAGCCGGGTTTCTGCTCCGGCGGTTTCTCGCCGAAGAACTCAAGGAACGCGGCGGTGTAGATCTCCGGCTGATGGCCATGCATTGCGACGTTGAAGCAGGTATTGATCCAGTTCAGCCAGTCGGGATCGCCCTGGCGCACCGCGGCGCTGTAGAGCTGGGCCTCATAGGCGTAGCCGGGATCGGTGTATTTGTCGGGATTCTTCTTAACCAGCCACTTCACCGTCGAGGCGTCGACCACGGCGACGTCGGCGCGGCCGGCCTCGACCGCCTGCATCACGTTGGCCTGGCTGTCGAGCTGCAGCACCTGCGCCTCGGGCAGCGCATTGTGCGTCAGGATGTCGGCATCGACGTTCTGCAGCACCGAGGCGCGCACCTGCTTGCCGGCCGATTTGAGATCGGCATATTTCTGCCATTTGCTCTTGGGCGAGGTCATCAGCGCGGCGCCTTCGACATAGTATGGGCGCGAGAAGGCGACGAGCTGGGCGCGCGCCGGCGACACCGTCATGAACTGGATGACGACGTCGACCTTGCCGGTGGTGATGTTGGGAATGCGCGCGGCCGGGTCCTGCTTGACGAACTCGACCTTGCTCACATCGTCGAACAGCCCCTTGGAGAGGATGCGCGCCATCGCGATGTCCATACCGGTGAGCTGGCCCTTGTCATCCTCGAAATGCCACGGCGGATTGGTCGAGCCGGTGCCGACGATCAGCTTGCCGCGGTTGAGAACCGTACGAAGCAAGCTTTCCGGCGCCGCTTGCGCCGCCGCCTGCTGGGCGCCGAGCGCGGTGGCCGCGCCGGCCGCCGCCACGGCAAGGCCGCCGAGTTTCATGAAATCGCGCCGACCGTCCGCTCCAATCATCGCTTCCTCCCAGATTTCGGTTGGGCGGCCGATGGCCGTACCCACCTATAGGCGACAACGTCCCCTGCGGCGAGTCAAGGGCGAGGTTGGCCGCTCAATACTGCAGCGCCGGGTCGACGAGGTGCAGCAAGGGCCGCCCGTCGCGTAGCCGCTTGATGTTGTCGGCGACGATGGCGGCGGCGGTCGGCGGGTTGGTCGCGGCGGCGACATGCGGCGTCATGATGATGCGGGGATGGCGCCAGAACGGATGCTCCGCCGGCAGCGGCTCGGTGCGGAAGACGTCGAGCACGGCGCCGCCGAGCTGGCCGCTGTCGAGGGCGGGGATGAGATCGTCCTCGGCGAGATGGCCGCCGCGCCCGACATTGACGATCATGGCGCCGCGCGGCATCAGCGCGAAGGTTGCGGCGTTGAGGATGTTCTCGGTCGCCGGCGTCAGCGGCAGGAGGCAGATGAGGATCTCGCTGCGCGCCAGGAAGGGCGCGAAGCCGGCCTCGCCGTGGAACGTGGCGATGCCGTCGATCGCCTTGGGGCGGCGGCTCCAGCCGGCAACGTCGAAGCCGAGCGCCCGCAGCTTGAGCGCGGCATCGGCGCCGAACTGGCCGAGCCCGAGCACGCCGACGCGCCGCTCGCCGGCATTGGGCTGGCGCTGCTCCTCCCATACCGCCGCGCGCTGCTGGCCGAGATAGACGAGGTCCTGGCGGTGCAGGCGGAGCACCTGCGCCAGCACGTACTCGCTCATCGCCACCACCATATGCGGGTCGACGAGACGCATGATCGGCACGTGGGGAGGCAGCGCGGGGTCCTCGAGAATGTGGTCGACCCCGGCGCCGAGCGAGGCGATCAGGCGAAGATTGGGCAGGGTGGCGAGCACGCCATGCGGCGGCTTCCAGACGATCGCCATGGCGATCTCGGCGGGATCGCCGATCTCGGGATAGATGCGGAAATCGAGATCGCCGAGATGGCGCTCGAGCTCGGCCTTCCAGCGCAGCGCATAGGAACTCGAGGAACGAAACAAAATGGGAAAGCTCATGTCCGCACGGCCCCGCTATCGACGGTTTCGAGATTGAAGGCGGCCGCCATCAGCGCCTTGGTATAGGGATCCTGCGGCGCCTCGAAGATACGCCGGGCGGGGCCCGCTTCCACGATCTTTCCGTCCCTGAGGACGATCACCTCGCTGGCGAGGGCGCGAACGACGCGCAGATCGTGGCTGATGAAGAGATAGGCGAGGCGGTGGCGCTGCTGGAGATCGCGCAAGAGCTCGACGATCTGCGCCTGCACCGACATGTCGAGCGCCGAGGTCGGCTCGTCGAGCACGATGAAGCGCGGCTTCAGGACGAGGGCGCGGGCGATGGCGATGCGCTGGCGCTGGCCGCCGGAGAATTCATGCGGGTAGCGGTCGGCCGCCTCGGGATCGAGCCCGACCTCGCGCAGCACCTCGTCGATCAGCGCGCGGCGCTCCTCCGCCGAGCCGCCGATGCGATGCACGGACAGCCCCTCCTCGACGATCTGCGCCACCGAGAGGCGCGGCGAGAGGCTGGAGAACGGGTCCTGGAAGACGATCTGCAGCTGGCGCCGCAACGGCCGCATGCGGGCGCCCGAGAGCCCGTCGAGCCGGGTTCCGTCATAGACGATGCCGCCCTCGCTGGCGAGCAGGCGCAAGAGGGCGAGGCCGAGCGTCGTCTTGCCCGAGCCCGATTCGCCGACGATACCGACCGTCTCGCCCTCGCGCACGGCGAGGCTGACGCCGTCGATCGCCTTGACGTAGCCGGTGGTGCGGCGGAGCACGCCGGCCTTGATCGGGAACCATACCTTGATCGCGCTGCCGGTCAGCATGACCGGCGGCGGCGGCTCGATGAGGCGCGGCGTGCCCTTGGGCTCGGCGGCGAGGAGGTGCTTCGTATAGGCGTGGCGGGGGGCGGTGAAGACTGCCTCGGTCGCGCCGGTCTCGACGATCTGGCCCTGGGTCATCACGCAGACGCGGCTCGCCATCTTGCGGACGATGCCGAGGTCATGGGTGATGAGCAGGAGCGCCATGCCGAAGCGCGCCTGGAGATCTTTCAGCAGGGTGAGGATCTGCGCCTGGATGGTGACGTCGAGCGCGGTGGTCGGCTCGTCGGCGATCAGGAGATCGGGTTCGTTGGCGAGCGCCATGGCGATGATGACGCGCTGGCGCTGCCCGCCGGAGAGATGGAGGAGCTCGAGAGTGCGGGCGCGTGCCGCCTCGGCACTCATGTGCTTGTGCAGGAACAGCGTCTCGCCGATCTGCTTCTCCAGCGTGTGCAGCGGGTTGAGCGAGGTCATCGGCTCCTGGAAGATCATCGCGATCCGCCCGCCGCGCACGCGCTGCAGCAGCGCCGCATCGGCGCCGATCATCTCCGTGCCGTCGAAGGTGATCGAGCTGCCGGCGCCGTGCTTCGCCGTCGGATAGGGCAGCAGCTGCAGGATCGAGAGGGCGGTGACCGACTTGCCCGAGCCGCTCTCGCCGACCAGCGCCACGGTCTCGCCGCGCTCGATGTCGAAACTCACACCCTTGACCGCCTCGACGACATCGTTACCTGAAACGAAGGTAACGCTGAGGTCGCGGATGGCGAGGAGGGGATCCGCACCAGCACTCACTTCCTTGCCACCTCGCGCGGAAACTCCGTCAGCGTCTCGCAACCGCGCTCGGATACCAGAATCGTCTCGCTGACCTCGATGCCCCAGCCATCCATCCACATGCCGAGAATCGAATGCAGCACGTTGCCGGGCTCGAGCACGTGGCGATCGCCCTGGCGCAGGCTGATCGTGTGCTCGCCCCAATCGGGCGGGTAGCCGAGCCCGATCGAGTAGCCGATGCGCGATTCCTTCTTGAGGCCATGGCGCGCGATCACCGTCCGCCAGGCGGCCTCGACATCCTCGCCGGTGACGCCGGGCCGCACGGCTGCCAGCACCGCCTCCATCCCCTCGAGCACCGCCTTGGCGGTATCGAGCACCTTGGGGCCCGGGCGGCCGAGCTGCATGGTGCGGGCGAGGCCGGCCGTGTAGTGGCGGCAGGCGCCGGCGAGCTCGAGGGCGATCGTCTCGTCGGCGCCGAAGCGGCGGTCGCTCCACATGAGATGCGGCGCCGAGGCGTTCTCGCCGGCCAGGATGGTCGGCGGCAGGGCGGTGATGTCGCCGGCGAAATCCTGGTGTCCGCCCATCTGCGCCGCGTAGATGCGGGCGATGGCGTCGCATTCGCGCACGCCTGGCGCGATGATCTCCGCGGCGGCGCGCATCGCTGCTTCGGCGAGGCGCGCGGCGTTGCGCAGATAGGCGATCTCGGCCGGCGACTTGACCGCCCGCACCCAGTTCACCAGCAGCTCGGCATCGAGGATGGTGGCGGCGGGCAGTCCGGCGACCAGACGGGCATGGGCCTTGGGCGAGTAATAATAGGCTTCGAGCTCGACGGCGATGCGGCGGCGTCCCCAGCCGCGCGCGCCGATGAGCTCGGCGATCCAATCCATCGGATGGCGGTCGGTTTGCTGCACGTAGCTTTCGGGAAAGCCCAAGACGTTCTCCGGCCGCATCCAGGCCGTCAGCCGCCCGCCCGCCGCATCCATCGCGCGGCCGACCCAGACCGGCTCCTCGTCCTCGACGGGCACCAGGACCACTTGCGGCGTATAGAACGACCAGCCGTCATAGCCGGTGATGTAATGCTGGTTGGCGATATCGGTGACGACCATGAGGCCGATGTCGCGGCGCGCCATTTCGCCGCGGATGCGCGCCAGCCGCGCGGCATATTCGGCACGATCGAAGGGGAGCGGTACCATGTCTGCCCTATCCTTTGCTGTTGCGGCCCTTTGCTGTTGCGACCCCGGCGGGTTACCCGACGTTCTTGCGCGGGGCGAAGGCGTCGCGCACCGCCTCGCCGATGAAGATGAG
>WNFM01118395.1_pt1 | contig 11282 bp, 9 predicted proteins | sample 5400271 | NCBI WGS metagenome assembly WNFM01 (sample SAMN13153352, study PRJNA577476) | soil metagenome | isolation source: 60 cm saprolite on Douglas fir-dominated hillslope | place: USA:California | collected 2013-09-17 | reverse complement strand
GCCGCGCAGGAGATGGGCGCCGGCCGCGTGATCTGCGTTGGCGCACCGGAGACACCGCGGCTAAAGCTCGCGCGCAAGTTCGGCGCGGAAGCCACTGTAAATATTGAAGAGGTCAGGACGCCGGAAGCGCGCATCAAAACCGTGCGCGACATCGTCGGGGGTTTCGGCGCCGATCTGGTGATGGATTGTTCGGGCCATCCGAGCGCCGGCCCGGAAGGCATCGAAATGCTGCGCGATGGCGGCACCTATGTCGAGATGGGCCAGTTCACGGATGCCGGCTCTATACAAACGTCATGGCATCGCATCTGCACCAAGGACCTCAACGTCCTGGGTTCGTGGGGATTCACCGGCAACGACCTCCCGCTCGGCGTCGATATGCTCTACCGCACGCGCGACAAATATCCCTGGCTCGAGATGCAGACGCTGTATCCGTTTTCCGAGGAAGGCATCGGCCGCGCTGTTGCGGATGCGATGGCGATGAAGACGGTGAAGTCGACCATCGTGCCGTGGCCGGAACTGGTGGGGTGAATTGGGCCGTGCCTGTCAATCAGGTGTTGATATTGGAAATTCGGTTCTCGATATCCTCGTTAGCGCAGCCCTTCATAAACCATGAGGCCGCGCGCGATCTTGAGTTTTCGCAGGGCGCGTGGAACGAGTTTTTCCGGCTGGGGATCGAGATAGCGCCACGATGTCAGTTCGAAATCCCGGAGCACACGCGGTTCGCTTTCGAATGGCGCCAGCAGGCCGGTCAAGCTTATCGGCGCGTGGGCGGCAGCATTGAACGGCAATAGCAGCAATTCAAGATGCGCCGGTGAACCATCTTCGGATATTGCGGTAATGCCGGCGACGGCGGCCTGCATTTCTTCGGCCACCGCCGTGATGATGTCCTCGATCTCGCGTCGGGCATCCGGCGCGAACAGCGCGGAAAAGCTTCGATCCTTAAGATCGCGGCCGGCCAGGGCGCAAACGCGCGTGCCGGCGACGCGAAACGGATGGCCTGATGTTGCGTCATAGGACAGCACGAAGATATCGCCGAGCAGTTCGCGCACCGCGCCAGGCTCGATCTCGCTACGATCAGGCGCCTGGGCGGCGCCGCGCTTTTCGTCCCAATAGGCGAAGAATTCACGGCTTGATGGATGTTTCATGGCTCTACCTTGCTTCCGCGGACTGGCGAAAGTGGGACAGATTTATCCCACTTTCGCGCACCCGCATTCTCGGGTTTGCTTTGCAAGGCAGGCTTTGCAGTGTCCATGCCGTGGGCGTGTTTTCGAGCCCCTGGGCGGAGGATTTACGCCGTTAACGTTAAGTTAACTATGCGGTAGGGATTGGCGGGGGACTGCTAGCGTCCGCCCGCTCTACTCTGCGGCATCGCGCAAACTCGGCTGCTCGGAAGGTGCATTCACCTGCCGTGGTCGCCCCATCAGGACCGGCTGGAACAGCACCGCGGCAGCCATCGTACAGACTAGCGCCAGGGCCATCAGCTTGCCCATGCTCGACATGCCCGGATAGCTCGACGCCCACATGCTTCCGAAAGCAACCGCGGTCGTCATGGCGCTGAAGATCACCGCCCTGGTAAGACTCGATTGCAGCAAGCCGGTATGTCCGGCACGCCACGCCATGATGTAATAGATCTTGAACGCGACTCCGACGCCGAGCAGCAGGGGAAGCGCGATGATATTTGCGAAATTGAGCGCAAGACCGTCCAGCACGCAAACCTCGAGGGCAACGACGCCGGCGAGCAGGAGAGGGACCAGCGTCAGGAGTACATCCGTCAATCGTCGCAATGCGATCAGAAGCAGAATGGTGATGGCAGCGAGGGCCAGGATGGCGGCTTCGACAAAGGCCGCGGTGACGGTTCTTCCGGATTCATAGAGGCGGATCGCGCCCCCTGTCGCCGATGGCTCAGCGCGAAGCACCGCGGTCGCGAAATTGCGCAACACGTTGGTGTCGTTCGGGTCGCCCTTTGGCAAAGCCTTGACGCGAGCCGTACCGTCGGGGGCCACCCAATCGCGGACCAGGTCTGGCGGCAGCGTCTTGATCGTCACCAATTGCGGGGCAAGGCTCTTGCGAAGCAGCTCGAGATTGTAAACCAACGGTGGCACGACCGCGGCTTCAAGGCTGGTCCGGGTGCCGGCATCTGCGCTTGCGACACGCCGCAGCAAAACGGAAACATCCCGCGCGGATTCGGCGGCGGGACCGGTGGCATTGCCCGCAGCCGTGGAAAGGGCCTCGGCTGCAGTTTGAATCGCGGCTATGTTTTCTTGATCGCTTGGGGCAGGGCGGGTCCTCGGAGGATTGAGGGCGGGTCCAAGGCGTTGCGACGCGGCCGTCAGGGCAGCGATCTTCTGGTCCTGATCGGATGGAATGAGGCTGTTCAGCGTCAAAGTCTGCGATACCTCGGGAAGTGTACCCAGGCGTCTGGCCGCTTCATCGGCCTTTTCGAGTGACGGCGCCAATACCTCCGCGGCGTTGCCGCTGGTTTCCGGATCTTTCTGCAATTCGCGGTAGGTCATGACCGAGGGAGAGTCCGGACGTTGCAGATTGACCGGATTGAAGTCAAACGTCAGATGCAAAAGCAGCGGTGTACCGGCCAGGACGATGAAAAACGTGCCGGCGATCACCGCAATGCGATGGCGCTGGAGAAAATCGTCCAGCGGCGCAAGGCTTCGAAAGCCGACCGGCTCGGGCTCGCCTGGAGGCTTTAGCAGCGCCAGCATCGCCGGGACCAGCGTAATGCTGCAGGCGAATGCGATCAGCATGCCGCAACCGGCAATCAGGCCCAACTCCGAAAGGCCACGATAGTTGGTGGGCAGAAACGCGAAAAACCCAGCGGCGGTGGCCGCGGCGGCCAGTGATAGTGGAACGCCCGCCTTGCGGGCGGCCCATCGCAGGGCCTCGTACAAGTCAATATGTTGGTGCCGTTCGGCGCGATAGCGCACGCTGAATTGAATGCCGAAGTCCACTCCCAGGCCTACAAACAGCACGAAGAAGGCGATCGAGATCAGATTGAAAGCGCCGACCATGATGATGCCGATAGCGACCGTGACCGCAAGGCCAACCGCCAGGCTAAAGAACACCGCGGCGATGATTTTCCAGGAGCGCAGCGCCATCCAGAGAATGATCAGGACGCCGAGTGTCGCCGTCAACGTGTCGCGCACCGCGCTGTATCTGATGACCGAAAATTGGTCGTCCTGCATTGGCACCTGACCGGTCAGCTCAACCTTCGCGCCGAACTTGTTTTGCAGGTCCAGATCGGCTGCCGCCCGCCGAATGCCTTGTTCCGCCTTTTGTCCGGGCTGAAGCGCGGCAAAATCAAGCGTGGGTTGAACTCCGATGAAGTGCCGCAGCTGCTTGGCGGGCAGCGGCTTGCCTTGCAACAGCTCCTGCCAGGAAAATTTGGCCGGCTTGCCGGATAAAACGTCACCGAGTGTTTGATCTGTCAGGGACAAAGGCCATGCGAGCTGCTCTAGCCTGATCTGACCTGCCCGCACGCCCTGGACCGCCGATGAAAGCGCGCTCATTACGCCCCGTACACTGGGATCGCCGGCGAGCGCTGCGATGAAGGGCTGGGCTCTCGCCAGTCCTTCGGCGCTTTTTCTGACATCGTCCGGAGCTTGATACAACAATCCATTGCGTTCGAAAAAATCCCCGCTGTCCAGTTGCTCCACCGCGGGAAACAAGTCATGGTTTTTTGAGAGCGTCTGCGCCAGCGCGTTAGTTGCCTGTTCGGCGTTTTCGGCCGTCGGTGCCTTCACGACAACCAGAATGCCTTTCTGCGGAAATGCGTGGAGCAACTGCAATTCGCGCTGATGCCATGGCAAATCCTCGGAAATCAACCCTTCGATATCCGCATCGATCGAGAATCGGGTGGCATCGAAGGCGGCCGCTCCCAGCATCAGCAGCGCGCCGGCAATGACAATCATCCACCGATAACGGGCGCAGAAATCGACAATTCGCACGATCGCTGGATTTGTCGTCATGGCAGGTGGCAGCTTTCGATTTGCTACGCCGGGGGAACCCGGGCTGGTAATTCACGCGCCGTCATTTCCAGAGTCGTGACGGCGCAACCCTCACGCCGGGCCGAACGCTTTGCGCATCGTCCCGTACTGGGCGCTACGAGAGCAGTTAAGACCTCCCATATCATTTGTTCAGTCCGGCGCTTTTTGTCGGCCATCAATTTTCATGCGCTCAAGATTCCCGTTCACGGGCTTTTGACCCCGTTGGAATCAATGTTCGGCATTCACAGGTGCAGCCGGTCAGGGCGTTGCACCGGGACGCGCTGGTGCGCAGTCCAGCGTCAAATTTCGTTGCCCGCGACGACGCTGTGCTTGCGCCGCACGGCTAAGCCGCCTATTGGGGCGCAATCGCGCGCGTGAGCCGCTCCTTTAGGTCTTGAGCCCTTGGAATCCCCGCCAGAATTGCCGCCGGACACCCGGCAGGACGCCCCGCGCGAACCGATCCTGACGCTGCCCCGGGCGCTGACCGTCTACGTTCTGCTGCTTGCGGTCATCCATCTTCGCGTGCTGCTGCCGCCGGAACTGGAAAACTGGACCGTTGACGCGTTCGGATTCATTCCAAAGCGCTACGATTCAACGCTGCTGGCGATCAATTTTCCCGGCGGAGCCGGCGCCAAGGTCTGGACCTTTGTGACCTATTCGCTGCTGCACGCCAATCTCAGCCATATCGGTTTCAACGTGCTGTGGCTGTTGCCGTTCGGCAGCGCGCTGGCGCGCCGGTTTGGCGCGACCAGGTTCTTCCCGCCGCCGGCGCGCTGGCGCATCTCATCACCCATGAGCACGCAGTGGCGCCGATGATCGGCGCCTCGGCGTCGGTGTCGGGCACGATGGCGGCCGCGATCCGGTTTGCCTTCGTGCAGGGCAGCTTCCTTTCGTTCAGCCGTGGCGATGCGGACGCCGCCGCGCGCGTGCCGGCGCTGTCGCTGACGCGCGCGTTGCGCAACCCGCGCGTGCTGGGGTTTCTCGCGGTCTGGTTCGGCGTCAACATCATTTTCGGCCTCGGATCGATCGCGATCGGCGCCGACGGCGCCAGCGTCGCCTGGCAGGCGCATATCGGCGGATTTCTCGCGGGCCTAGTGTTGTTTTCGCTGTTCGATCCGGTCCCGCGCGCCGCAACGAATGCTGCGGATGCGTCATCCCGCGACATATCGAATAGCGGGTGATCACCGCTTGCGAGCCAACGCGATTTCATCCAAGATCAGCGACCTTACGAGGCGAGACATAAGCCCGTGAACCTGCTTGATGTCAGCGCTTGCAAGTGCTGCCTGCAATGAAACCGGCGCAGACCTGTTGATTGAAGGCTCAAAGGGAATAAAGATCGGGCTCAATGAAGGCGCGATCGGCTCAGGGAGGACGACAATGACGGTACGTGCAATCCTCGATACCAAGGGCCATCAGATCGAGAGCGTCGAACCAGACGCCAAGCTTTCGGCCGCGATCAAGACTCTCGCGGAGCGGAAGATCGGCGCCGTGCTGGTGATCAGCCAGGACCGTATCGAAGGCATCCTTTCGGAACGTGACATCGTGCGCGTGCTCGGCGAACGCGGTGCAGCGGTGCTCGACGAGCCGGTCAGCGTGGTGATGACGCGCAAGGTCGTCAGCTGCAAGCAAGCCGATACCGTCGCCGCGATCATGGAAATGATGACCTCGGGCAAATTCAGGCATCTGCCGGTGGTCGAGGACGGCCGGGTTGTCGGCCTGATATCGATCGGCGACATCGTCAAATGGCGGGTCAGGGAATACGAGGCCGAACAGGAAGCCCTGCGCGAGTATATCAAGACCGCCTGATCTCAAGGCCGAAACAGATCAGGGCATCTTCTCGATTGCCGCGGTCGGCCCGCTTGGGGCCGGCGCAAGAATGTGGATCGCTTCCTGGATGGAGTCGATGGCGCGTTCGGCGGCGCGTGTGCCATGCGCGATCAGGTCGTCGGCGCGGTGGAAATCGAACCAGCCGATTTCACCGACGCGGGGCGAGATCAGCAAATCGGGCGGATCGCCGGCAAGGCGGGCACGGGTGATGCGGTCCTGCATGATGTTGAAGGCATCGACCATGACCGAGGAGATGCCCGGCCGTCCGGCGCTACCGAAGAACTCGCGCTTCATAGTGCGCTCGGCGGAGAACAACCTGCCGAAGCCGCGTTTCGGCGCGGCCGGCTCGATCGTCGTCTCCGGCGCGGCCGCCACCGTTACCTCGGCCGCCGGACCGTGCGAATAGATCGTCGTGCTGTGCGCAAAAATGTCGCTGGAGAGATTGGCGGCGATGACGATTTCCGCGCCGAACGCACGCGCCGCCGATACCGGCACCGGATTGACTAGCGCGCCGTCGACCAGCCAGCGGTCGCCTACCAGCACCGGCGAAAATATGCCGGGGAGCGCATAGGAGGCGCGCATCGCGTCGACCATGCGGCCATGGGTTAGCCAGATCTCGTGGCCGGTGCGGACCTCGGTGGCCACGGTGGCAAACTTCATTGGCAGGTCCTCGATCAGGGTCGGGCCGATGGCGGCCTCCAGTTGCGCGGCAAGCTTGTCGCCGCCAATCAGGCCTGAGCCGTTGAGACGGATATCGAGATAGCCCAGAATATTTCGCGGCTGCAATCGGCGCGCCCATTCTTCGAGCGTATCGAGATGGCCCGCGGCGTAGGCGCCGCCAACCACGGCCCCGATCGAGGTACCGACCACGACATTGGGGACGATTCCATGGGCAACCAGCGTCCGGATGATGCCGATATGGGCAAGGCCGCGCGCGGCGCCGCCGCCCAGCGCCAGCCCAATCACCGGCCGCCTGATGCTGCCGAGCCCCACCTTATCGCGGCCGTTTGAGCCGTTTTGGCCGCGTCCGATCAAACTATCCAGCACCTGATATCTCCTGATAGCGCAAGACTATGCGCTACCGCTTGGCCCCGCCAGAATGTACGACAAGCATGGTTTATGCCGCGGTAGGGATGGGGCTAATCGGGGATTGTGACTGGACCGCGACTTCGGGAGTAACATTCGGGCTTCGTGCCGGTTCCGCCGGCCGCCACCTTGCAGGGGCCGGAGGCTTGAATTTGCCGCGTTTTGAGTGAAAAGCAGGCGTCATGACTTTCGGGGGCAACGGCATCGATCGATCCGGGCCTTGCGGCAATACTTGTCTTGGCGATTTCAACCTCCGTTTCGGCCCAAATGTTTACCGATCGCCCGCCGCCGGTGCCGCCGGCCTCGGTTCCGGACCCCGGCAGTGCGATCAGCCTGGCCCCGCCCTCCGGTCCGGCTTCGATTCCCAGCCTGCCCCCGCCATTGACGCAACCTTCCGCCGCCGCCGTGCCGCCCGTCGTCGCGCCGCCGGCCGCATCGACGCCCGGCCAGGCCGTGCTGTCGCTCACGGCACGTTACGGCAAGGATCTCCCGGTCATCACCAGCGGACTGGTGTGGCGGGTGTTTTCGGACCGGCCGGACGAGACCGGCACGTTCAAATTGATCCGCGAGGAGCGCGGCGCGACGCCCAACATCGTGCTGCCCCCGGGGGGCTACGTCGTCCATGTTGCCCTTGGACTGGTCAGCGCGGTGCGCGCGGTGACGTTGAAATCCGAGACCGACCGCCAATCCTTCCTGCTCCCGGCCGGAGGCCTGCGCATCGAAGGCCGCGTCGGCGCCAGCAAGATCCCGCAAAACCAGATTTCGTTCGCGATCTACAAGGGCAGTCAGTTTGAGGTCGGCGAGCGCGCCGCGCTGGTGCCGAACGTCGCCGCCAGCGACGTCGTGCTGCTGCCGGAGGGCACCTATTATATCATTTCCAACTACGGCGACGCCAATTCGGTGGTGCGTTCGGATATCCGCGTGCAGGCCGGCAAGCTGACCGACGTGATCATCACCCATCGCGCCGCGGTGATCACGCTGAAGCTGGTCAGCGACAAGGGCGGCGAAGCATTGGCGAACACCGCGTGGTCGGTGATTACGCCGGGCGGCGACGTCATCAAGGAATCGATCGGCGCATTTCCCCGCGTGGTGCTGTCCGAAGGCGAATATCGCGCCATCGCCAAGAACGAGGGCAAGGTGTACGAGCGGCCCTTCAACGTCGTCAACGGCGTCGATGGCGAAGTCGAGGTCGTCGCGCGCTAGCGCTCGACTCAATTGCCCGCATCCGACTACGGCCTGATCCATGGGATCGGCGCAATCAAGCCGCCGCAAGCGCCTTGCTTCTACTTCTTGCTCGGATCGTCCGCCGGATTGACATAGGTGATTGCGAACGGCCCTTGTCCATGAATCTGGACGACAGTGTTGCTCGTTGCCCAGGCGTAGTGATTCATCTTTGCAGGTGCTTCGGCATAAGCGCCTGTGGTCAGCTCCATTCCCTTCTTTTCGTCGAACTTGTCACCCATTCCGATGTGAAAATTGCCGGCCAGGACCGTGAGGTTCTCAGTCGTTGGGTGGTTATGGGCAGGAACTCTGTAGCCCTTGGGAGCCTTGAGCCTCACTACATAAGGCCCATCTTTGAACGGATCGCCGGAAACGATTGCCATTTGCGCGCCCTTCGGGAAGACGTTGGGGGCAGGGCCCCATTTCAGATCCTTCGCGTTCAGGGGCGCCTTCATGTCTTCCGCAAGGGCACTGGAACTGGTCAAAAGCAGAGTCAACGAAATTGCTCGCAACAGCATTTGAGCCTCCTTTATTGAATGAGCAATTTTCCAAATGAGCGACTTCAAATTCAATGCTGTCAACAAGTCAGGATTGCTGACGAGATTAGCGCTGCGGACGGCGGTTCCGCGCACGCCTGACATGCCCTAAAAGCGCGTCACGATATCGGATAGCGCCGGGCGCGGGCGATCTTCATTGGGCTTGGTTTTCGTGCCGATGTGAATAAATCCGGCGAGCTTTTCGTCCGCCTTCAATCCCAGCCCATCGAGGACGTCGCGATCGAATGCGAACCAGCCGGTCAGCCAGCACGCGCCGTAGCCGAGCGCGGTCGCCGCGGTGACCATATTCATTGCGCTGGCGCCTGCGGATAGTTCCTGCTCCCACGGCGGCACCTTGGGATGAGGTTTTGTAAAGCTGACGATGCCAATCACCAGCGGGGCGTCGGTCAGCCGGTGTTTCTCGACATCGATGTCGGCTGCCGCGGCCTGCGGATTTTTTCGCGCGAACACCTTTGCGATGACCTCGCCGGCGCGGACGCGGGCGTCGCCTTCGAACACAATGAAGCGCCAGGGTGTCAGCTTGCCGTGATCGGGCACCCGCGCGCCGATGGTCAAAATGGTTTCCAGCTCGGCAGGCGAGGGACCCGGCTCGCTCATCTCGCGCGGCTTTACCGAGCGGCGAATTTTCAGCAGTTCGATGGCGTCGGGCACTACAGATTCTTTCATGGGAAATATCTATCATGGAGACAGGCAGCTAACGAGATGGTTCGAAGTGAATTTAGATTGATTTTGGAGGTTGAAATTCATCGTCATGCCCGGCGTTGCCGCCATCGCTAAAGCTACGGCGGCCTAGCACCGCAAAAGCCCGTCGAAGCCTCGGCGTAGACGGGTGCCGGGTATCCATCCGCGTCTTCACGACGTCGCGGCAAGAAAGGCGTGGATGGCCGGATCAAGCCCGGCCATGACGCAGAGAGATTCAAGCCGCCGCGCGCGCCCGTTTCACATCCGGTGGAGTCGCTTCATCAACCAGCGCGGCCAGCGCTTCATCTGTCGGCATCACCTTTTGTCCGTCGCTGCCGAGGCGCCGGACCGACACCGAATGGGTTTCGGCTTCCTTCTTGCCGACAACCAGAAGCGCCGGGATTTTCGCCAGCGAATGTTCGCGGACCTTGTAGTTGATCTTCTCGTTGCGCAGGTCGAGTTCGACGCGCAAGCCGGCGCGCCGCGCCGCGGCCGCGACAACTTCCGCGTATTGGTCGCCTTCCGAGGTGATGGTTGTGACGACGGCCTGGATCGGCGCGAGCCAAAGCGGGAAGTTGCCCGCATAGTGTTCGATCAGGATGCCGATAAAGCGCTCCATCGAACCGCAGATTGCGCGGTGCACCATCACCGGTACTTTCTTCGAGCCGTCGGCGTCGATGTAGAACGCGCCGAATCTTTCCGGCAGGTTGAAGTCGACCTGGGTGGTGCCGCATTGCCAGTCGCGGCCGATGGCGTCGCGCAGCACGTATTCGAACTTCGGTCCGTAGAACGCGCCTTCGCCGGGATTGATCGCGGTCTTGATGCGGTGGTTATGGCCTTGCGCCTCGATTTCGGAAAGCACCGTCGCCATCACGCGCTCGGCATGATCCCACATCTCGTCGGTGCCGACGCGCTTGTCCGGCCGGGTCGAGAGCTTTACCGTGAGATCGCCCTCGAAACCGAAATCCGCATAGGTCGACAGAATGAGATCGTTGATCTTCAGGCACTCGTCGGCGAGCTGGGCTTCCGTGCAGAACACATGGGCGTCGTCCTGGGTGAAACCGCGCACCCGCATCAAGCCATGCATCGCGCCCGACGGCTCGTAGCGATGCACCACGCCGAATTCGGCCAGTCGCAACGGCAGGTCGCGGTAGCTCTTCAGGCCATGCTTGAAGATTTGCACGTGGCCGGGACAGTTCATCGGCTTCAGCACGAACCAGCGCTTGTCTTCGGCCTCGTCGCCGGCGGATTGGGCCGCAAACATGTTTTCGCGGTACCAGTCCCAATGGCCGGAGGTCTCCCACAGCGCCTTGTCGAGAATCTGCGGCGCGTTGACTTCGCTGTAATCGCCCGCCAGGCGCCGGCGCATATAGGCGATCAGTTCCTGAAAGACGGTCCAGCCCTTCGGGTGCCAGAACACCACGCCGGGGCCCTCTTCCTGGAAGTGGAACAAGTCTAGTTCGCGCCCCAGCTTGCGGTGATCGCGCTTCTCGGCCTCCTCGATCTGCTTCAGGTAAGCGTCGAGGTCTTCCTGCTTCGCAAATGCCGTGCCGTAGATCCGCGTCAGCATCGGATTGTTGCTGTCGCCGCGCCAATAGGCGCCCGCGACCTTCATCAGCTTGAACGCATTGCCGATCTTGCCGGTGGACGTCATGTGCGGTCCGCGGCACAGATCGAACCAGTCGCCCTGTTTGTAGATCTTGATGGTCTGGTCGGATGGGATCGCGTCGACCAGTTCGACCTTGAACATCTCGCCGTTGTCCGCAAATACCTGCTTGGCCTGTTCGCGGCTCCAGATTTCCTTGGTGAAGGGTTTGTCGCGCGCGATGATCTCACGCATCCTCTTTTCGATCGCCGCAAAATCTTCCGGCGTGAACGGCTCGTTGCGGAAGAAATCGTAATAGAAGCCGTT
>WNFM01069699.1_pt2 | contig 11282 bp, 12 predicted proteins | sample 5400271 | NCBI WGS metagenome assembly WNFM01 (sample SAMN13153352, study PRJNA577476) | soil metagenome | isolation source: 60 cm saprolite on Douglas fir-dominated hillslope | place: USA:California | collected 2013-09-17 | reverse complement strand
TGGGTGCGAATCTCCGGACGGCACCCGCCGGCGGACAATCTGGCCGGGATGCGCAGTATGCGCACGGGTCTGGCGCCCCGCTTCCGGGCGCACGAATTGATTGATGAATACGCCAATGCGAACTGACTCGTGCAATGTCTGCGGCTCCCGGGACTTGCGTCCAATGCTCTCCCTGCCCAAGTACCCGTTGAATAGTCTGTATCTGCCTGCTTACGATGCGGACAAGAAATACCTGAGCGATTTCTTTCTATTCAACTGCCAGCATTGTCTTCACGTGCAAGCGACTTCCATGCTGTCCGTGGGTGATCTTTACCATGCGGGCTATAGCTACTCCGTCGATAATTCCGGTGCGCAAGGCCGTCAGGACTTCTTTGTCGGTCGGGTGTTAAAGCATGCCGAAGGGAGGAAATTTAATCGAGTCATCGAGTTGGGATGCTTCGATCTATCCTTGCTGAGGAAATTGAAGGCTAACGGCCTTTGCGCGGATCACTGGATTGGCGTCGACCCGGTCCCATTGAGGAAGCCTGACGATGTCGGTGACATCCTTTTCATCAATGGATATTTCCAGGACGTCGACATTCCTTATTTGAACAAGGGTCTGCCTGACCTTGTGATCTCCGATCAGGTGTTTGAGCATATCCCTTCCACAAATCTTGTTTTGAACTCCTTTGCAAAAGTGGCCGCGCCCGACTCGTCGTTCATTGTCTGTGTTCCAAGCTTGGAGCTGATGATCGACAACTTCTCCTTTCACAATATCATTCACGAGCATTTGAATTATTTCTCCGCCGCAGCGCTGACGAATCTCTTCGAAGCATGTGGGTACGACTTGCTGCACTCGGAGCTGAATAACGAGCTGACCGTCGGGCTGCTGCTGCAGGTATACAAGAATTCACACCGGCCGGGCGGCAATGCGGCTTCTAAAGGCGGCGCGGAGCTTCTGTCGAAATTCGAAGGAAACTACGAGATATTCGAAGAAACCCTCGAGAGTGTGGGACGCTTCATTCGCCGGGACGCGAAAGACCGGATTTATGGATTCGGAGCCTCGGATATAACGGCAAACCTGGCTTATTTTCTCAAGTCGGATTTCTCCGAACTCCGCAATATCATCGACGACACCCCGTACAAGCAAAACAGGTTCATTCCACATTTGAAACCTCTGATTACCGGTTCCAGCGGGATCTCGGATTGGCCGACGTCAACGATCTTGATAACAGCGCCCCAGGCCAGTCGTCCCATCATCAGTCGATTGCTGGCACTCAAGCCAAAGAAAATAATCTCTCCGATGATCGTGTTCTAGATGATCGTGTTCTAAATGGGCACCGCGGGATTCCCGAACACCTTCGCACCAGGCGGCACGCGGCGCAGGACCACGCTTGCCGCTCCCACATACGCCCACGCGCCGACCCGTGCCTTGGGCAAAATCGTCGCATGGCTCCCGAGGAATACTCCTTCCTCCAAGATGGCGTGGCCGTTGATTTCGCAGGAGCCGCTGATCTGCGAGAAATCACCTATGCGGGTGTCATGTGCCGTGTTGCTGTGCGTGCCGAAGGCCACGTGCCGGCCCAGTCGAATGTCGCAGGATAACTGAGTGAAGGGTCCGAGGATGGAACCCTCGCCTATCCGCACATCGTGGCCGATGACCGCCGTCGGGTGGATCAGGGTGGCGAACCTTGCACCCTTCCGCTCCATCAGAGCGCAATACTGTTGCTTGATATGCGGCGTGCCGACGGCGCAGAGGAAGTCGTCGTCCTCGGCGGGTTGATATGATTCCGGACTGGCCAGAATCGGCAGCTCATAACTGAACCCGCTCAGGGCATCCGGGCGGCTGTCCAAAAAGCCCTTCAGCTCCCAGGCTGCGCCGGCGCGTATGGCTTGCCGTGCCCACGTGCAGACTTCACGGCCAAAACTGCCGGCACTGATGATGAGGAGGTTACGCTTTCCCTGCATCTTGCGTCGCTCAGGCCGTGATGTTCACGGTTCGCCCGCCATCCACTACCATCTGCTGCCCTGTGATCCACCGCGCCTTGTCGGAAAGCAGATACTCGACGGCGTCGGCTATGTCTTCCGGCTCGCCCAGACCGAGCGGATACTCGTCCTTCATTCGGGCCTGCAAATCCGGGTCCTCCAGCATCGCCTTGGTCATCGCCGTCTTGACGGTGCCGGGCAGAACGGAATTGATCCGGACGTCCGGCGCCAGTTCGACGGCCATTGCGCGCATGAATGCGTCCAGCGCGCCCTTGCTCGCGCAGTAGAGGCCGAATCCACGGGCGCCGAATTGACTCGCCGTGCTCGAGATGAACACCACGCGACGAAGGTGCTTGCCGTTGAGCTTTCGCCGTATCAACGACCTGAGGATTACCACCGCGGACATGAAGTTCACATTCATGGTCTCATGCGCCATGACGTGTTCACTGAGCCGAAGCGGCCGGATCGCGAGCATTCCAGCGCAGTGAACGAAATCGACAACGGCGACCCTGTGCTTCTCGATCAGCTGCGTGAGCGGCGCGTCGATCGCGTCCACTTGGCTCAAATCGAGATTCCAACACAGATGCTCGTCCGGCCTATGGCACAACGCGCGCGTCTCCGTGAGCCGCTCTGAATCGCGGCCATGCAAAATCAAACGCCTGGATTGAGAAAGGCGCGCGGCAATCTGGCGGCCGATTCCAGAAGAGGCTCCGGTAATCAGGGTGGCGCTATTCAGATCCAGGGGAAGCGAGTTCGGCATCTGGCTTTAAGTCTCTTCAATGCGCGGTGTAGCCGCCGTCCACCGTTAAAATCGAACCGGTAATCCAGCGGCCGGTTTCTGCGAGCAAAAACGCAATACTATGCGCAACGTCCGCGGGAGCACCCAGCCCCAGCGGATGGGACGCTTCCACGCCGGCGCGTTGTGCCGCGTCCCAGGGTTTGGATACTTGCTCAAACATCGGCGTTCTGACGAAGCCGGGCGCTACACAGTTTACCCTGATCCTGCGCGGGGCCAGTTCGATTGCCAGGGCGCGAGCCAGACCGTGCAGCGCGGCCTTGCTCATCGAATAGGCCGCGGCTCCCGGTTCCCCGGCCAACGCCATGACGGAGGATATGAAGACGATCGATCCGCCGCCCGCTTCACTTACCGCCTTTTGTTGAAATCCACGCGCCAAGGCGAGGGCGGCCTCGGTATTCACCAACAGGACTTTCCGGTATAGCGCCGACGTCAGCAGCCGGACTGGCTGGACGCACGGAATGCCGGCGGCGTGAACCACCCCGAAGAGCGGGCCGACGTCCTGCGCAAGTCTCGACATCAGCTTCGGGATGCCATCCACGTCCGAGAGATCGAAGCAGCATTGAGCGTGTCCTTCACCCGGAAGGCTGTCTCCTACGCGGGCCAACTCCGCCTCGTCCACGTCAACAGCCACCACGCTGGCCCTAAGACGACTGAGTAATTCGCAGGTGGCTCGGCCGATTCCGGAGGCAGCCCCCGTTACGAGAATCCGCCGCGACAGCAGCGAAAGCGGATTGATGGATTCCAGCATCGGAGGTTCGCTCATGCTTGCTTGCGCAGTTCGACTGCCGCGACGAGCTCGCCCGCGGTCTGCATCGCACGCACATCGGCCGCCGTGAGATTGACGCCATAGTTGGCGTCAAACATGGCGAGGATGGACAGCACCGTCAGCGAATCCCAGTAGTCGAACTTATTCAAGATGTCCTCGGGGTTAACTTGATCGGCTTCCAGGATTTCAGCCAGCTGATGGTAGATGTTGTGCATGATAGGTCAGCCGCCGGCGGAGTTTGGAAATTCGATCAGTTCGCAAAAGTTCAACGCGCCCAATCGCAGGAGCATCGATCCCCAGGTCAAGCCGACCCCGAAACCGGCCAGGCAGACGCGGAATTGTTCAACGACGATTCGGCTGCTCAAGTTAAAAGCGAGGGCGACCGGAATCGTCACGCCGCTGCTGTTGCCGAAATGCTCGACCACATTGCTGGGCATCTTTGCGTGGGAAATTCTCATTTTATCCGCCAATTTCTGCAGCATGAACCGATTAGGCTGGTGAAAGACGAACCAATCGACCGCGTCGATGGACTCGCCCGCCGCCGCCAGTAAATTCTCTATCATCGGGGGCACCTCGACCTGCACAAAATTGAACACCGCGGAGCCATCCATTCGAAGATGATCCTTGGCGCGAAAGTTCGAATCGCCCACGTCATCGAACAGGGCGGTGGCGGGGGTGGATGGCATCCGCATGCCGCCGGCCGGGATCATCAATGCTTCGTTGCGGGCGCCGTCCATTTTGAGATTGGCATGAATGACCGAATCCATCGCGTCGCGCTCGATGATGGTGATGGACGCGGCGTCGCCTATCAGCGGATAGCTGTTGCGATCCCGCGGCGAGGTCTTGCGGCTCATGACGTCGGCATTGATGAGGACGACCTTGCGAATGGCCTCCTGTTCGAGAAGCAGAAAGCCCTCGATCAACCCGACGATGAATCCCGCGCAGCCTTGATTGATATCCAGGCAAAGCATGTCTCGTTTCAGATCCAAGCGCCCTTGGATGATGCTGCTGGTAGGCGGCATAAAATGGTCCGGCGTCTGCGTCACCAGGACCAGCGCATCAATCTCATCGGCATGCAACAATCCTTGCGCAAATAGATGCTGCAGGGCGAATACCGCAAGGTCGGAGACGCAGACCCCGGATTCGACGAGCCGATGCTTGTCGTAGCCCATGACCTCGGCCAATTTGAGCGAACGATTCTTTGGAAAATTGAAGTTCTCCATTTCCTCCAGAAACGACCCTTCACGGCGCGGCACCAGGGCCAGCACTCCGGAAATGCGTTTGCCGCGGAAGGTGAAGTTCACGCTGCGACTCCGTACCCGCGCAGCAACGCCGCAATGGTGTCGAGGTTGCGAAAATGCGCAGGCAAGATATCCACGCCGGCGATCGAGATCCCGAAGGTCTCATCGAGCGTTGCGACGAGCGTGATCATGTCGAAAGAATCCAACATGCCGTCCGCCATGAAATCACGGGACGCGGTGAAATCAGCTTCAGGGCGAATTCCTTTCAACAGTTCGGCGAGCGATTTCATCGGATCTTCTAGGGTATCCGGCTGACCAGAAGCTGCCGGTCGATCTTGCCGTTGGGGTTTCTCGGCATCAGTTCGAGGCGATGAAACGCGCTTGGAAGCATGTATTTCGGCAGGAAAGGCGCAAGCTGCGCTCGAATGTCGGCGGACGACAACTCCTGCGCGGACTCGAAAAATAAGTGGATCGCCTTTCTATCCTGGTTGTAAACCGCGCAGGCGTTTCGGATCGCATCCAAGCGCAACACGGCGTACTCTATATCGCCGAGCTCGATTCGATATCCGAGATGCTTGATCTGAAAATCCTTCCGCCCGATGATCATGAGCTCGCCGCGATCATTGCGGTAGACGAGATCGCCGGTGCGGTAAATGCGCTCCGGGTAGTGTGGATTGAGCGGGTTTTGCACGAACGCCTCCGCGGTGCGCTGCGGGTCGTTCCAGTAGCCCAAGGCTATCGAACTTCCGCGCACGCATAGTTCACCCGTCTCGGTTCCCTGAACGAGTTGGTTCTCGTCGTTGAGGACGAGGATGTCCGTGTTGCGGCATGGAAATCCGATCGGAAGCTTCTCGTCGTCCGCCATCTCGCGGTCTACGACGAAAAACGTGCAGTCCACGCAGATCTCGATCGGACCGTAAAGATTCACGAATTGCACGCCGGGGAGGTGGCGCCGCCAGTAGTTCAATGACTTGGTCGGGAACACCTCGCCCGCGAAGAACACCTTTCGGAGGGCCTCGAGTTTACGTACCGAGAATAAGTCCTGATTGGCGATGTTGACCATGATCGTCGGCACCCAAAAGATGAAGCTGATGGCATGCGAGTTCATGAATTCGAGCAGAGTCACGGGAAAGGCGGCGCATTGTTCAGGGACGATGACCAGGGTCGCGCCCTTCGCCAAGCACAGATACAATTCGAGCGTATAGATGTCGAAATAGAACGGGGACAGGCTGCCGATCACTTCGCTGCCGTCCAAATTCAGGCGCTGGAACACCCAGTCCATGAAGTCGATGGTGCTGCGATGGTTCAGGGCCACGCCCTTGGGAATGCCCGTGGATCCCGACGTGTGAATGATGCACAGCGGATCGGTATCGATCACATCGTCCAAGCGCGAAATCAGCGCGACGCTGTCGTGGAACGACCCGGGCGCAAGCGCCGCCTCGACGAGAAGCATCCGATCGTCCGGCACACCCAGGTCGCGCAGCGTACCGGCATGCGCGGATGAGGAGATGATGAGGATCGGGCCGAGGTTCTTGATGATGGCCTTGAGGCGCTCTGAAGGCGTTTTGAGATCGAGATTGGCGTAGCAGTTGCCGGAGTACAGGATCCCAAGGTCCGCAATGACGGTCTCCGCGCTCTTCGGAAGGAACACTGCAACGGGGTGATTCGATTCGGACCTCCGTTGCAAAATCATCGCGGCGCAGTTCTTCGCGCAACGCTCAATTTCAGAGAACGTAAACCGGCGCTCATGGTCGATGACGGCGGTCTTGTCCCGGTGTTCGGTCAAGGCGCCGCGCTCGAAGTATTCCAAAACATTGATCTGCATTGGAGTTATGGCGCCTCGATCGCGGCCGCGAGCCGGGAAAATAAGCCGGCATACCGCCCGAGATCAGACGCTCTCTCCAATCTCGCAGGGTTCGCGGCGCGGCGCAGGGAGGGGATATCCCCATACGATAGTGCCGCCGCCGCCGTATCCACGACCACCGCGCGATAGGAGTTCTCCGCAATGGTGCGCACGTTCGATTCAAAGATCGCTTGACACGCATCCACGGATTTCTGCAAGAGGTCGCCGAAGCGATCTTCCGGATCCACCGCGAATTGCAGTTGCGCAACGACCGGACCGGTATCGACTTTCTGTTTCGGTAGGAGTCGATGAAGCGTAACGCCATAGGAGCCGTCGCCCCGGGTCAGTGCGGCAAAGATGCACACCTCCGCGATGCCCCTGTATTGCTGGACCAGACCGGCATGGATGTTGAAGAAGCGTCTCTCTGCGGTCAACAACGCATCTTGAATGACGTGCTTGTTGTTGATCGAAAATACGATGCCGTCACCACTATCCCCGACCTTGGACAATAGATCACTGTTGGGATCCTGGGTCTCCAGGACAGCGACCCCCCGGCTGCGCAGGCGCCCAGCGGCTGAGTCGCCGGGCGGACAGCATGCCCCGTCCACTTTCAATCCATTGGTCAAACAGTAGTCCACCGCGCGATTGAGCAACCCGCCGGATCCGATGAAGTACATCACCGACCTCGATCCAGACCCATGCTCAAGTCGGCTTCCCCTGCAGCACGTCCACGATGCGATCGACCTGGTCCCGGCGCAAACCGGGATAGATTGGCAGACATAACACCTGCTCCGAGATCCTTCTCGCCACCGGCAAATTATTGTGCGCCGCCGAAGGCAGCCCCCGGTACATCGGAAAGTCGCTGATCAGCGGGTGGAAGTACCGACGCACATGAATGTCGTCATCGCGGAATTTTTGATAGAGCGCATCTCGATTGCGGGGGTAGTCCGGTTGGACGAGAATGGGAAAGTACGAATAGTTCGAATGAATCTCCCCGGAAGACTGCAGGCAGCGTATGCCTCTGACATGCTTGAGCCCCGCCCGGTAACGCTCATCGATGGCGCGGCGCTTGGCCAGCGCCTGGTCGACGCCTTTGAGCTGCAGAAGACCGAGGGCCGCGTTGAATTCGCTCATCTTGCCGTTGATGCCCGGCGCGACGACCGTGACTTCGTCGACGAAGCCGAAGTTCTTGAGGTGGTTGATTCGCTGCCGGATCTTCTCATCGGGACAGATGATGGCGCCGCCTTCGAACGTAGTGAACACCTTCGTAGCATGGAAGCTGAGGACCGACAAGTCTCCATGGTTGAGGACGCTACCGCAGTGACATTTCACGCCGAAGGCGTGCGCGGCATCGTAAATGACCTTGAGGCCGTAGTTGTCGGCGATGGCTTCGATGCGCTCCACGTCACACGGATGCCCGTAGCAATGTACGGGCATGATGGCCGTAGTCTGGGGCGTGATCGCCGCTTCGATGCGCCGCGGATCCAAATTCAGGGTGTCCGGATCGATGTCCACGAACACCGGCTTGATGCCGTTCCAGAGCAGCGAATGCGCCGTGGCCACGAATGAATAAGGCGTCGTGATGACCTCGCCGGAGATCCGCAACGCCTGAAGCGCAGTGACCAGTCCAATCGTGCCATTGGTGAACAATGCGATATGCTTCACGCCAAGGTATTCGCACAGCTTTTGCTCGAGTTGTTGATGAAAGGGACCGCCGTTGGTGAGGACCTTGGTATTCCAGATCTCGCGCAAATACGGAATGAACTCCTCGAGACTTGGAAGATCGGGCCGCGTGACGTAGATCGGCTCCGCTCTCTTATGCTCGACGGGTGTGAAGCGCTCTTCGATTTCGATCATCGGCTTTTCCTTGGGTGGTTCATTGGCGGACCGATGCCGGCAAAGTGATTTCGAAGGACTCCGGCGGCAGACCGGCGCACCAGCGTTGCCACATTTGCCGCAGTGCCCTTTCGAACGCATCGACGATGAGGTGCGGCTGTAGGACCGGGGATTGGCGGCATTGCTCGCGCAGCCGTGCACGCACGCCCGCCAGCGCGTCAGGGTGATTGGCCCAGTAAATGCCCTTCTCGACAAAATCCGCATCATCCGCGGCGGTGAAGCCGTCGAGTCCGACCTGACCCATGATTGCGGCGCCCTGCCGCGCTGCCGGCGTCGGTCCGGCGACGGTCAGTGTCGGCACTCCCATCCACAGGGCGTGATAGGTGGTGGTGCCGCCGGTGTACGGGTAGGTATCGAGGCAGATATCCATCCGATGATGGAGCTCGAGATATTCTTCCATGCCACGGCGCCCGTAAAAGGTCAGGCGCTCACGGGCAACGCCGTTGACGGCGAATTGCTCGATCAATTGGGCTTGCTCGCCATCCGCCGGCATGCCCGCCAAAATCATCTTGGTCTCTGGCAGGGCACGCAGCAGCGCCGACCACAAGCGGACGGCCGCAGCACTGATCTTGCTCATCCGGTTGAAACTACCGAACGTGAGCGAGCCGGTTGCCAGCGCCGGCAAGGGATTGACCGCAGGCGATGAAGCGTGCGGCTGGAACGGCGCGTCCGCGGGAAGATACGCCAGCTTTTCGGTGAAATGCTTGTCGAACCGGCCGGGCGGCAGCCAATGCCGGTCGGCGAAACAATAGTCCATGCATCGCAGTCCCGTGGTGCCCGGGTAGCCTATCCAGCTCACTTGAATCGGCGCCGGCTTGCGGGCGAAAGTGCGCAGCCGATTCAGTCCGGTGTGGCCGGACAGATCGATCAGAATGTCGATGCGGTCGTCCATGATCTTTTTCGCCGACACCGTGTCCGTGACATTGGCAATGCGATTCCAATGTTTCACGTAGCCGCGCAGGCGCGCCGTGACCTCGTCTTCGAGGGCGCAATTGGAGTACGCGTGCAAGTCCAACTTCCCGCCATGGCGGAGGTGCGCCAGGACCGGTTCCAGGAAAGTGGCCACCGCGTGATTGCGCAGATCTCCCGATACGAATCCCACATGCAGCCGGCGGTCCGGATCAGGAAGGTTTCGGTGCCGCGGCCGCTGTGCCCGCAAGTCGGCTTCAAACAGCTCACCCACCCGCCTGTGTTCGGCGAACAGGGCATCCGCGTCGATCTCAGGATCGTAGCTAAGGAGATACAGCAGATTGGAATAACCATGTTCATCGTCGACGGTCAGGGAGCTCGAACGCAGGGCAATCGCTTCGCGCAGGCTGGCTGCAGCCTCGGCGTACCGTCCCTGAAGTTCATATGACATTCCTTGGCGATAGCGTGCCGCCGCGAAGGTGGGGTCGATTTCGATCGCCTTGTTCAGGCAAGCGTCGCCCTCCTCGAAGCGATTCGTTTTGGCGAGGATCATGCCGAGGTTGCTGTGCGTCTCCGGGTCGGTCGGCATCAGCCGCGCCGACATGCGCATGGCCGCCAGGGCATCGTCACCGTTGCCCGCCAACCAAAGCATCGCGCCTAAAATCTTCCAGCCCAGCCCGTGGCCGGGGAACTGTTCGGTCATGGCGGCGGCTTGTGCCCGCGCCTCGTCAAACCGCCGCTGCTCAACCAGCGCCAACAGGGCAGCGTCTTGCGGCTGCGGCTGGGTCGCCGCCCCACGACAGCGTCGCGCATTCAGCCGCTGCGTGAGATCGTCCGCGGCCGCTCCCGCCAGCCCATGTTGCCGCGCAAGCGCCAACGTCTCAATGGCATCCTCGATCTCGCCGGCTTGCAGCAGCGCTTCGATGTACCCCAGCCAATAGTCCGGCAATTCCGGATTGGCATTGAGTGCGGCGCGAAGGTAGGGCAGGCCGTCTGCCGGTCGAAGCAACTGAACGTTCAGCATCCCGAGACAATGATTTGCGATGGCATGGGCGGGCGCCGCTTGCAAAATCGCCGCGTAAATCTGTCCTGCGAGGTCGGCGCGGCCCGTAAGCTGCAAGTTCATGGCGTTGCCGCAGGCTTCGTCCAGTTGGGCGGAGTCAGCGGCCGGCAACGGTTGCGCCTGCGGCGTCACGAGACGAGTTCCGCCGCGGGAATTTCAAAAGATTCCGCCGGCATGTTGGCGCACCAGCGCATCCACATACGCCGCAGCGAACGTTCGAGCACTGCGACCAGAACGTCGGGTTGCTGGCTCGGGGATTGGCGGCAGCGTTCGCGCAGTCCGGTGCGCAGCTCCGCCAGGCTGTCGAGTCGAGCGGCCCAATAGAGGCCTTTCGCTACGAAATCGGCGTCGTCGCTCGCGATGAACTCGTCGAGACCCATCAGCCCAAGGAGCGCCGCGCCCTGCCTTCCCGCCGGGGTCGTCCCAGTCATCGTCAGAGTGGGGACGCCCATCCAGAGGGCGTGATAGGTCGTCGTCCCCCCGTTGTACGGAAACGTATCCAGGCACAAATCCACTTGGTGATGGAGGGCGAGATAGAGGTCGATCCCGCTGCGGGAATGAAAAGTAAGCCGCTCGCGATCGACCCCTTCGGCGGCGAATCTTTCCATCAACTGGATGTGCTGACCGCCCAGCGGGATGCCCGCGACGATCAATTTCGATGCGGGCAGCGCACGCAACAGCTGCGACCACAGGCGGATGGTTGCGGCGTTGATCTTGCCCAGCCGGTTGAAGCTGCCGAACGTCAATTGGCCGGTTGCGAGCGCCGGCAGCGCGACAACCTGCGGTGCGGCGGTCTCGGG
>WNFM01193905.1_pt3 | contig 11284 bp, 12 predicted proteins | sample 5400271 | NCBI WGS metagenome assembly WNFM01 (sample SAMN13153352, study PRJNA577476) | soil metagenome | isolation source: 60 cm saprolite on Douglas fir-dominated hillslope | place: USA:California | collected 2013-09-17 | reverse complement strand
CGCGTCGCCCGGCGCTCGAGCAGCTCGCGCGCGGCGGCGCGGCCCTCGTCGCCGAAGTGCGTGACGAGGAGGTAGGCCATCTGCCAGCCGTGGCGCGTCTCCTCCGTCATGTGGCGCGCGAGGCGGATGCGGTCGTGCTCGGTCGGTGCGCTATCGAGGAGCTCGCGTGCCTGCTCGACCGCGCGCACCTCCGAATCGCCCTGCCAGACGATGAGCCTGAGGAGCTCGTCCTTGATCTCGCCTGCGGGAATGTCGGCGACGCGCTCCCACCGGCGGTGACCGGCGTAGCGGCCGAAGCCGATCTCGGCCGGCACGTCGGCGGCGAACTTCTCGATGAGCGTGACCTGTGGATCGGGGGTGACATCGATGCTGCGATGCCACTCGCGCATCATGTCGACCCATTCATCGAACGCGCCGCGCTGCGCGCTCGTGCCGAGCTCGGTCACCTAGGCGGCCTTGGCCTGCTGTGGTCCTTCCTTCGGCGGCTGTTCTTCCTTCACCAGCCGATCGATGATCTGGCGCATGGCAACCCAGGCCTTGTCCTGGCCGAGATTGACCGGCGCGGGCGTTGGCCGCAGGTCCATGTTGACCTGCTCGTCCATGAAGATGTCGGTGATCTGCCTGGCGAGCCCGCTACCGATCCACGGCTCGTCGAGCCGGAAGTTATAGGCCTGGGCGAAAAAGTAGTGCGCGCTCTTTTCAGTCTCGGGCGTGATGGCATTCAGGTTCCACATGTTCACGCCCACGCCGCGCTCGCCCTGTCGCACCGGCGTGCCGACCGGCGCCGAGCCGATGTCGAGCTTGACGAAGCACGGTGGCCCGAAATGCGTGACCTGCCAGCGGTCGACCTTCATGCCGTCGGGCAGGCCGCCCATCTGCTTGTGGAAGGCGGCCGGCAGCTCGTTCATCAGGTAGCGCGAGACCGTAATGCGGTCGCCGTCGCGCTTCACCTCGAATTCCGAGCGGGCGAAAGCGTCGGTGCCGAGAGTCTGTGGATGCAGGAATGGGAGATGCGTGGTGTCGAGCAGGTTCTCCACCAGGAGCAGATAGTTGGCATCGACGTGCAGATAGTTGCCGCCGAAGCGCCACTTCGGATCGTCCATCCAGTGGAAATCCTCTATGAGCGCGGGATCGGCCTTCGCCGGGTCGCCCATCCAGAGCCAGATCCAGTGGTTCTTCTCGACGACGGGATAGGACTTCACCTTCGCCGATGGCGGGATGCGGTCCTGGCTCGGCACCTTCACGCACTTGCCCGAAGGATCGAACTCGAGGCCGTGGTAGGGGCATTGCACGATGTTGCCGATGAGCTTGCCCATCGAGAGCTGTGCCTGGCGGTGGCAGCAGCGGTCTTCGAGCGCCACGGGCTTGCCATCGACGGTGCGGTACAGCACCACCGGCTCGTCGAGGATGATCCCCCGCATCATGCTGCGGCCGACTTCGTGATCCCAGGCGGCCACGTACCACGCGTTACGAACGAACATAGGCTCCTCCTCGTATTTAGTTTAGTACGATTCGAGCGTGCTCAGGCTGGTCGCAGTCAGCAAGCGCTTCGGCGGGCGGGCGGTCCTGAACCAGGTCTCGCTCGAGGTGCGCGCGGGCGAATACGTCGCCATCCTCGGCGAGTCGGGCATCGGCAAATCGACGCTGCTCAATGTCATCGCCGGCCTCGAGCCGGTCGATGCCGGGCAGATTTTCTTCGACGAGCATGAGCTCACGCGCCTGGACGACGACGCGCTCACGCTCCTGCGGCGCAATCACTACGGCTTCGTGTTCCAGGCGTTCCACGTGCTGCCGCAGTTGAGCGTCGAGCAGAACGTCGGGCTGCCGCTCCTCCTTCGCGGCATCACCGACCCGGCGAAAGTGGCGAGCATGATCGGCGCCGTAGGACTGAGTGGCAGGGAGCGCAGCTCGCCGCGCGAGCTCTCGGGTGGCGAGCTGCAGCGGGTGGCGATCGCCCGTGCGCTCGTCGGGGAGCCGCAGCTCGTGCTGGCGGACGAGCCCACCGGGAATCTCGACCCCGAAAATGCGCGCCAGGTGCTGCAGCTGATCCATGAGATGGTGAAAGGAAAAGGCGCGGCTGCCATCCTCGCGACCCATTCCGAGCAGGCCGCCGCGGCCTGCGACCGGCGCTACCGCCTTACCGCAGACGGGATCCGCGCGGTTTCGTAGTCCGGGCACGGCGGTTGCTCGGCGGGTGGCATGTCGCAAGCGAAGGTGCTGGTTGCCGATATCCCGGAGGCCGACGAGACCATCCGCGAATGCCTGCCGGGCCACGAGCTGCATTTCGTGCGCACGCTCGAGGAGGCGATCCGTGAACTGCGCAAGGACGGCCACCAGCTCGTCGTCATCGACATGCACTTCGACGAGTCGCGCATGTTCGAGCTGCTGCACTACGTGCGCAGCCTGCCGCACAACAAGGACGTGCCGATCATCTGCGTGCAATGCCTGGACGTGATGCTGTCGGACGCGGTGCTGAAGAACATGGACGACGCCGTCAAGGCGCTCGGCGGCACCGCTTTCATCGACTTGCGCGACACATCGCACGTCTTCCGCAGCCACTGCGATTTCCTGAACCAGGTCGCGTCGCAGGCTTCCTTGAACTAGCTCCGCCGGAATAGCTTGCGGGCGGGGAAGGGCAGCGCCTTGGCGCCGAGGGACTCCTCGATGCGCAATCCCTCGTTCCATTTCGCCATGCGCTCGGAGCGCGCGAAGCTACCCACTTTCAGCTGGCCAACACCCCAGCCCACCGCAAGGTGCACGAGGCCGAGACGATCGCACGATAGCCCGCATCCTTGGCCGCCTGCCAGCAGGCGAATGTCTCGGTCAGCGTGCCGACCTGGTTCGGCTTGAGCAGCACCGCATTGCACGCGCCATTCGCGCTCGCCACCCGGTCGGCGGAGGTGACGAAGAAATCGTCGCCGACGATCTGGATCTTGTCGCCCGCGGCCTTGGTGAAGGCTTGCATCGCGGCGGCGTCGTTCTCGGCAAAGGGGTCTTCGATGGACACGATCGGATAGCGCTCGATCCAGCGCAGCAGCATCGCCTGCATCTGCTCCGCGCTCAGGGTGCGGTTCTCCAGCGAGAGGTGGTACCCGCTCGCGCGATGGAGTTGAGTTGCCGCGATGTCGAGCGCGATGCCGACATCGACGCCGGGCTCCAGTCCCGCGTCGGAGATTGCGCCGACGAGCTCGGCCAGCGCTTCTTCATTGGTTTTGAAGGACGGCCAATAGCCGCCCTCATCGGCCACACCGTGCAACGCACCGCGCTTCGCGAGGCGCGCGCCGGCGGCGGCATAGATCTGCGCCGTCCAGTCGAGCGCCTCGCTGAAGCTGCCGGCGCCGATCGGAATGACCATATAGTCCTGCACGTCGACGCGACCGCGCGCATGGGCGCCGCCGCCGAAGATCTGGATCTGCGGGACGGGGAGCGCGACACGCTGGCGAGACGGCCACCATGGCGTTCGCGCCGAGGCGGCTCTTGTCGGAGGTGCCGTCGAGCTCGATCAGGCGCTCGTCGATCGCTTTCTGGTCGGAGACGCTAAGCGCGCGCAGCGCGCTGCGGATGAGCGTGTTGACGTTCTTCACGGCGGCGGACGCATCGAGCGATTTCGCCTCGCGCGAGCCGGTCGAAGCGCCGATGGGCGCGATGGCGCGGCCGGTGGCGAGGCGCGTCGTGCCGCGGCCGACCGTCACCTCGGCTTCCACCGTCGGCCGGCCGCGCGAGTCCCACACGCGGCGGCCGACTACGTCGAGTATTCGAGCCATGCGTTATGCAGACCAAGCAGCGTGCGCTCGCCGCGCTGGAGCAATTTGCGCGCAGCATCCCGCACGAGGGACTGGCCGGCGGCGTCCAGGTACTCCACCGGCGACTTGCCGTCGACGCGCCCGAGCAAGAGGCCCGGTAGCAGCGTCGCTGCGCGCTCCTCGACCGCGGCGGCAGGCTCCCGAAGCACTCGAGGAAACCGGCGCGCGCCTGCGGCACCCAGACGCTTTTCAGGAACATGTGGTTCAGGCAGAAGGCGAGGTCGAAGGCGGGGTCACCGTACCACGCGCACTCGGCGTCGAGGAAGACCGGCCCGTGGCCCGCGACCAGGATGTTCTTGGGGCTCACGTCGCCGTGCACCAGGCAATGCTTCGAGGCCGCCGTGCGCTGTACCAGCCGTTGCAGGACGTCGGCGAGATCGGCATGCCGCGCCGCGCTTGCCACGAGATAGGGCTCGAGGCGGATCGCATGGAAGATGGCATCGGTCGGGAAGGCTTGCTCGACTTCGGGCTTGCCGGCCGTTGCGGCATGGATCGCGGCGAGCGCCGAGCCGACCTTGGCGGCAAAGGCCGCGTGGGCCTTGCCTTCGCGCAGCAGGTTCTTCCACACCGGAAACTCGAGGTATTCCATCGCGAAGAGGCCCGCCGCGTCGTCCCACGCCAGCACCTTCGGCGCGCAGCCGTGGACCGCATGCGCGGCGGTCTGCAGCCACTGGCGCTCGTAGCGGTTGCGCTCGATCGGCGCTTCCCACACCTGCGCGACGCGCAGGCGCGGCAGCGCGCGCTTCACGCAGATGCGCTTGCCCGGCAGGTCGACGCGCCAGATGTCGGAGGAAACACCGCCGGGAAGCACTTCCATGCCGGTGGGCGAGCCGAGGCCGGCGCGATGCAGGAATTCGCTGATCAGCGCCTCGCTCAGGGCGCAAGCCGCTCCACGGTCCAGCGGGCGGCTGCGCGTCTATAGAGGAGACGGTCGTGCAGCCGATCGGCGCGCCCCTGCCAGAACTCGATCTCGGTCGGAAGCACGCGATAGCCGCCCCAGTGCGGCGGGCGCGGCGGTGCATCGCCATGGCGCCGGCGGGCCGCCTCCATGGCTGTTTCGAGGACACCTCGCGAAGCGACGGGCTGGCTCTGCGGGCTGGCCCAGGCTGAGAGGCGCGCGCCGAGCGGGCGGCTCGCATAGTAGGCGTCGGATTCGGCGGCGGCGACCCGCTCGATCGTGCCGTCGATGCGCACCTGGCGCTCGAGCGGCGACCACATGAACACCAGGCACGCGGCGCCGCGCGCTTCGAGCTCGCGCGCCTTGCGGCTGTTGTAATTCGTGAAGAAGACGAAGCCGCCGCCCTCCAGGCCCTTCAGGAGCACCACCCGCGCGCTCGGCCTGCCGGCGGCGTCGGCGGTGGCCAGCGTCATGGCGTTGGGCAGAGGCAGTTCTGCGCTCAGCGCATCCTCGAACCAGCGCTCGAATTGGCGCATAGGATCGCGATCTGCATCGGATTCCGAGAGGCCGGCACGCATGTACTCCTGGCGGAGACTCGCGATGCTCATGCGGGGATTTTAAGGTGCGAAATGCAACGCCCGAGGTAAATCCACTCGTTTTCCCTCTGAAAGTCGTTGACACGCCCTCTGGAAATCGGCATCTTCTCGTCCACCGCTGCAGACGGCGGGATCCGGGATCGAAATCTCAAGCCGAACGTTCAGAGGAGAAAAGTAGATGGCGAAGAAAAAAGCTAAGAAGGCGAAGCGCAAACCAAACGCCGCCTTCATGAAGCCGATGACCCCCAGCGCCACGCTTGGCGCCGTCGTGGGCTCCGGCAACATGCCGCGTACGGAAGTGACCAAGAAGATCTGGGGCTATATCAAGCGCCACGGCCTGCAGGACAAGAAGAACAAGCGCATGATCAACGCCGACGACAAGCTCAAGGCCGTCTTCGGTGGCAAAGGTCAAGTCTCGATGTTCGAGATGACCAAGCTCGTGAGCAAGCACCTCAAATAAACGGTTTCAAGGGAAGCACAAAAAGGCCGGGTCACCCCGGCCTTTTTATTTGTGGTGGTACGAGGTGACGCGCTCGACTTCGTTCTTCGAGCCGAGGATCACCGCTACGCGCTGGTGCAGCCCCTTCGGCTGGAGGTCGAGGATCCGGCTGCGGCCGTCGGTCGCCGCGCCGCCGGCCTGCTCGACGATGAACGACATCGGATTGGCTTCGTACATGAGGCGCAGGCGCCCGTCCTTGTTCTTGGAATCGCGCGGATACATGAAGATGCCGCCGCGCGAGAGCACGCGGAACACGTCCGCCACCATGGAAGCGACCCAGCGCATGTTGAAGTCCTTGCCGCGCGGGCCCTCGGTTCCGGCGAGGCACTCGTCGATGTAGCGCTTCACCGGCGGCTCCCAGCGGCGCATGTTCGACGTATTGATGGCGAACTCTGCGGTATCGGCCGGGATCCTGATGTTCGGGTGCGTCTGCACGAAGGTGAAGGTCTCGCGATCGAGCGTGAAGCCATACACGCCGTCACCGACCGTGAGCACGAACACCGTCGTCGGTCCATAGACGGCGAAACCCGCCGCCACCTGGCGGCTGCCCGGCTGCAGGAAAGCGCGCTCTTCGGGCTCGCAATATTTTCCTTCGGGGGTCTTCGGGCAGCGCAGGACCGAGAAGATGGTGCCCACCGAGATGTTGACGTCGATGTTGGAGGAGCCGTCCAGCGGATCGATCAGCAGGAGATATTCGCCGCGCTTGTAGGGCTCGGTGATCGGCACCGGCTTTTCTTCCTCTTCCGAGGCGAAGGCGGCGAGGTTGCCGCCCCAGACGTTCGCCTCCAGCAGGATCTCGTTCGACAGCACGTCGAGCTTCTTCTGGATCTCGCCGTGCACGTTGCTCGCCTCGGTGGAGCCGAGCCCGTCGGCGAGCGCGCCCTTGTTGACGCGCGTGCTGATCGCCTTGCAGGCGCGGGCGATGGTCTCGAGGAGCAACCGCAGGTCGGCGTTGATGACGTTCTGCTGCTGCCGGCCCACGAGGAACTGCGTGAGCGTCATTCTTTTCATGGCGCGCTATTGTATTCGCTGTCGCGAGAACCACGCCCCGCCGAAGAGGGCGAGCGCGATCAGCGCGAACACCGGCGTCATGCCGAGCGCGGCGGAGATCGCGCCGGAGGCGAGCGGGATGAAGGTCTGGCTGCCGTTCATCATCGTGGTGCGGATGCCGACGGCTTCGCCCTGCCGCCCGGGCGGCGACGCTTCATAAAGGAGCGCCATGATCACGGGCTGCGAAGCGCCCAGCCCGAGGCCGAGCATGAACGAGAGCGCGATGAGAAGCGGCACGTTCGCGACGAAGGGAAAGAGGAGATATGCCGCGCCGGCGAGCGTCATGGCCGAGCTGATCAGCACCCAATGGCGGATATGGCGCACGAGCTGCGTGAGGATCGCGCGCACGGTGAAGGTGGCGAGCGCGAAGGTCGACATGACGATGCCGATCGTGCCGGCGGTGAGCCCGATGCGGTGCCCGTAGAGCGGCATGAGGAAGCCGTAGATGTCCCACCCCATGTTGAGCAGCGCGCTCGCGATCAGCGTGTGGCGCAGCGAGGGCAGGCGCAGGAGGTCGAAAACGCCGCTCGTGCGCGAGCGCACGTGCTCGGGGCGCGGCAGCGGACGCTGGCGCCGCGCCAGCATGACCAGCCCGATCACGGGGAACACGGCGAGGGCGAGCATGGCGCCGGCGTGGCCGAAGCCCTCGATCGCATAGCCGGCGATCAGCGGCCCGATGGAATTCGAGATCGAGAAGCCGAGCGAAAGCCACGAGAACACCACCGCGCGGTGCTCGGGGGTGGCATAAGCGCCGAACACGCTGTTCATGGCGATGTGCAGGAACATGAACGACGTGCCGAGGAGTGGGCTCGCGATGTAGAGCGTAAGGAGCGATGGGAAAAGGAAGGGCAGCGTCGCGGCGCAGGCGAGCACCGCAAGCCCCATCATGACCGGGCGCTTCGGCCCGAGGCGGTCGATGATCCGGCCGGCCGTCACCGAAAGGAACATCGGCAGCACGGCGAACAGCGCGAGCAGGATGCCGACCGTGAACTCGGAGGCGCCGAGCTGCAGCGCGAAGAGCGTGGTGGTCATCCGGCTGCCGACGAAGCACACGTGGCCGAGGACGTTTAGCGCTATGAAGTAGGCGATTTCCAAGAAGGAGTCCAGACTGCCATGGCCACACCAAAGCAGGTGACGGCGATGCCGGCAAGTGCCAGTGCCCCCGGCCACACGCCGAAGAACGCGAACTCGAGCACCACGGCGAAGATTGGCGGAAGGTACATCATGCTCGTGACGCGCGTCGCCTCGCCGTGGCGCATGAGGACGTGCAAGACGCTCACGCCGAGGAAGGAGGCGAAGATGACGAGGAACGCGATCGCGCCAAGCAGCGTCCAGCTCCAGCGCACGGCGAAGCTTTCAACGCCGACCGCGAGCGGCGCGAGCACCAGCGCGCTCGCGGCGAACTGGATCACCGCCGCCGCCTTGAGATCGGCGTGGGGCGAGAACGTGCGCTGGTAGAGCGTCGCCGCCGTCACCCCGGCGACGGCGATGAGCGTTGCGACAAAGCTGCCGAGCGTGACTTCACGGATGTCGATCTTGTGCCATACGACGAGCGCGACGCCGGCAAGGCCGATGAACACGCCCGCCCACTGGCCCGGCGCGAGCCGCGCATGCATCCAGCGCGAGGCGATGATCGCCGTGAGGAGCGGCTGCGTCGAGATGACGAGCGCCGTGACGCCGGCCGACATGCCGAGGTATTGCGCGTAGTGGCTCGCGCCGAGCTGCACCGCATGCATGAGGAGGCCGGCGACGACGAGGTGCCCGAGCTCGATCCGCGTCCCGGGCCAGCGCGGCTTCCACAGCAGCACGACCGGCGCGAGGCACAGGAGGCCGAAACCGAAGCGCAGCGTGAGGAAGGTGAACGGCGGCGCGTACTGCAGCCCGATCTTCGTCGCCACGTACCCCGAGCCCCACACCGCCACGAAGTACCACGCGAGAAGCGCATTCATTGGCAGGCGCGCATTCTACGGCGCGCTCTGCCGTAAATCAGTCGCAGTTCAGCTCGGGTTTTGCAGCGCGGCGATGCGCGCCTCGATCGGCGGGTGCGTGGCGAAAAGGTGGCCCAGCCCGGATGCGCTCGAGATGCCGAAGGCCTTGACGGTATCGGGCAGCCCGCCGGTCTGCAGGCCGCCGAGGCGCGAGAGCGCGGCGATCATCGGCTGCGGCGTGCCGAGGAGATTCGCCGAGCCGCGGTCGGCGCGGAACTCGCGGTAGCGCGAGAACCAGGCGACGATCACCGAGGCGAGGATGCCGAAGAGGATCTGGCTCACGATCATCGTGATGTAGAAGCCGGGGCCCACGCCGCGCTCGGTGCGGAACACCGCCTTGTCGACGATATAGCCCACCACGCGCGAGAGGAAGAAGACGAAGGTGTTCAGCACACCCTGGATGAGGGTGAGCGTGACCATGTCGCCGTTCGCGACGTGCGAGATCTCGTGGCCGAGCACCGCTTCGACTTCTTCCTTGCTCATGGCCTCGACCAGCCCGCTCGACACGGCGACGAGCGCCGAGTCCCTGAAGGCGCCGGTGGCGAAGGCATTCGCCGGCCCTTCGTAGATGGCGACTTCCGGCCGGCCGATATGGGCGGCGTCGGCGAGCTTGTGCACGGTCTGCACGATGAAGTACTGGGTGGTGCCTTCGGAGCCGTCGATCACCTGGGCGCCGACCGACATCTTCGCGATGAACTTCGACATCAGGAGCGAGATGAACGCACCGCCGAAGCCGAAGATTGCCGAGAAGACCAGCAGAGAGAAATAGTCGATGCCGTTCGCGCTGAGCCAGCGGTCGAAGCCCAGGACGCTGACGACGATGGATAGCACCACCATCACGGCGAGGTTGGTGGCGATCAGTAGCAGGACCCGTTTCATGGTTTTTGGTTCTCCTTTGCCGGGCTTAAGTAGGGGCGGATTGTAGGGATTTCAAGATGGCGCGCGCGCCTTTCTCGGCGATGACGTAGGTCGGCGCGTTCGTATTGCCCGAGGTGATGCGGGGGAATATGGAAGCGTCGATAACCCGCAGCCGTTCAATGCCATGCACGCGCAGCTCGTCATCCACCACGGCCATGGGATCGCTGCCCATCTTGCACGTTCCCACGGGATGAAAAATCGTCGTGCCGAGTTCGCCCGCAGCCTTGGCGAGCTGCTCGTCGCTCTCGTTTGAAACACCCGGCCGGTATTCCTCGGGCGCGTACTTGGCGAGCGCCTTCGCCTGCATGATGCGGCGCGTGAAGCGAACGCCGTCGACCGCGACCTTGCGGTCCTCGGCCGTCGACAGATAGTTCAGCCGGATCTCGGGATGGGCCGCCGGATCCGTTGACTTGATGCGCACCCAGCCGCGCGAGCTCGGCCGCAGGTTGCACACCGAGGGCGTGATCGCCGGGAAGCTGTGCAGCGGATCGCCGAACTTGTCGAGCGACAGCGGCTGCACATGCCACTCGATGTTCGGCGTCGGCTGGGCCGGGTCGCTTTTCGCGAACGCGCCGCATTGCGAGGGCGGCATGGTCAGCGGGCCGGTGCGAAAGAGGAAATACTCCGCCGCCATCGCCGCCTTGCCCCACAGGCTGTTGGCGATGCCGTTCAGCGTCTTCACGTTCTTCACCTTGTACTGCAGCCGGATCTGCAGGTGGTCCTGCAGGTTCTCGCCGACGCCCGCCAGGTGATGCACAACCGGAATCTGCATTTTCCGCAGATGCGAGGCCGGGCCGATGCCCGAGAGCTGCAGGAGCTGGGGCGAGCCTATTGCGCCGGCGGCGAGGATGGTCTCGCGCCGCGCTTCGGCGAAGAGAGGCTCCTTGGCGATGAACTCGATGCCCTGTGCCGTGCGCCCGGAGGTGCGGACCTTGGTGACGTGCGCATCGGTGAGCACCGTGAGGTTCGGCCGCTGCAGGACCGGCCGCAGGAAGGCATTGGTCGCGCTCCAGCGCCGTCCGCGCTTCTGGTTCATCTGGAAGTAGGCGCAGCCGAAGTTGTCGCCGTTGTTGAATACCTTCACCGGCGGGATGCCGCATTCGGCGGCGGCGGCTCGCCAGGCGTCGATGATGTCCCAGCGCACGCGCGGATCCTCGATGCGCACTTCGCCGCCGGCGCCGTAGCCGTCGGTCGCGCCGCGCTCGTAGTCCTCCAGCCCTTTGAATATCGGCAGCACGTCGTCCCACGCCCAGCCCTTGTTGCCGAGCGCGGCCCAGTGGTCCCAGTCCTCTTTCTGGCCGCGCATGTAGATCATGGCGTTGATCGAGGAGCAGCCGCCGAGCACCCGGCCGCGGGCGTAGTGGATCGAGCGGCCGGCGAGGTGCTCGTCGGGCTCGGTCTTGTAGCACCAGTCGGTGCGCGGGTTGCCGATCGTGTAGAGGTAGCCGACCGGGATCGGGATCCAGAAGTAGTCGTCGCGGCCGCCCGCCTCGACGAGCAGCACGCGCATGTCCGGATCGCGGGAGAGGCGG
>WNFM01004377.1_pt1 | contig 11284 bp, 15 predicted proteins | sample 5400271 | NCBI WGS metagenome assembly WNFM01 (sample SAMN13153352, study PRJNA577476) | soil metagenome | isolation source: 60 cm saprolite on Douglas fir-dominated hillslope | place: USA:California | collected 2013-09-17 | reverse complement strand
AGGCGTAATAGTCGGGCGAGGTGGCGGGCGGGGGCGTCGAACCATCAGCATCCGACGGAAGAATCCCGCCGGAGAGCAAGCCGGCGGATCCGCGCAGATCGACGAACACCGACTGCGCACTCGCACCGGTCAGCATCTGGCTCCGCTCCACGACCATCGCGCCGGCGCCGACGAAGCTGTTGGGCGACGTGTTGCTGAAGTCGTTGAACGACAGGTAGTAGCCGTCGGGCCACACGCCGAGCTTCGGATAGTCCGTCAAGACGCCGTTCCCGACGGGGAAGACGTAGCGGTACCAGCTGTCCGTGGCGTCGCCGGTGGACGACACCGCGATGCACATATAGGACGGTCCCCACGGCGACGTCGACATATCGTACGACAGCTCCGAGTAGACCCAGCGATCGGCGAACTGGTCGTAGTTCACGGTCGGGTCACTGAGGCCGCGCGTGACGGTCGGCTGGCAGCCGGCGAGCCCGTTCCAGAACGAGCTGTCGTTGATCGGGCCGGTCAAGTTCTGGCCGTCTTTGCTGAAGACGGCAAGGCCGCCATTGACGGCCTGCATGAACTGTGTCGGGCCAACGTCGCCGACCGGGTCCGGCGGGACGTAACCGGCACTGAGGTCGGTCCGCTTCAACCCGGTGAACGTGCCGAGCTGCGCGGGCACGGAGACGCTCGGTGCGGCGATCTGGAGGACTGGGTCGTGGGTCTGCGGCGAGACGGTCGGCGAAAGCTGCCGCTCGAGCTCGGGCAGCGCGCGGTTCGGATCGTTCGCGACGACCGGCGTGTCGGTCAGCGGCACGGAGGTGTCGTGCGCCACGTTCGCCGCAGTCGAGATCAGCGGCGCCGAGCCGACCACCGGGCCGTCCTTCGAGGTGCCGAGCGCGCCCGTGGCCAGGAGGCCGAGGGCCAGCGCCTGGAGCGCGAGCACGACGAGCAGACGGGGGCGGAGAAGGTGCCTCACACGGAGGCTTGTCGGCAGCCCCGCGCGAGAACTTTAGTTTCGAATCAGAAGAACTGGCGCCGGGCAGGCGCCGCAGAGCGCGGCATTGATGCCGGTCTCGCCGACCTCGACGCCGTTGAAGCGCGGGCGGCAGACCTTCATCGCTCCAAGGTTATTGCGCCGACGGTTTCACCGAGGCTGTTCTTCAAGGGCGTTTCTGCGAGCTCGTCGATCCCGAGCACAAGCGCAAGCGCGGGACCGATCGCGCGGTACGCGCCGTCCTCCGCCTTCAGCGCGATACCACGGCCGTCCGCGTGCGCCGCGCAGAAGAGCCCTTCCGCACCGCCCTTCGCGATCCAGCCGTCGCGCAGTCGCATCAGATCGGTGTCGACCGAACCGCGTTCGCTGCCCACGAGCTCGGGCCGCGCGCGCATCGCGTCGCGGATCCGCTGCGGCGTGCGCGTGAGCAGCGCGGCGGCGCCGGCGAGGTTCGTGGAGAAGGTTGGCACGCCGCAGCCGTCGATCGCGACCTGGTCACCGCCGAGCAGCTCGGCGATCCGCTGCTGCAGCTGGTGCGCGCGGTCGCGGTACGGATGCAGCGGCCAGCCGTGCGCGCGGCAGGCCGCAAGCATGCCCGCGTGCTTGCCCGAGCAGTTGTGGCCGAGCTTCCCGTCCAGGCGTCCCTCCTGTAGGCCGTTCTCGAGGTCGTCGGCCGTCGCGCCGGCGCGCGCGAGAACTTTTCGTACCGCCGCGAGCTGCGCGGGCTCCGCTCGGTGGGACGCGCAGGCGATCGCGATCTCGTCGTCGTCCAGGTCGTCGTAGCCCTCGACGAACGGGATTGCCTGGATCGGCTTCGACGCGGAGCGGAAGTAGAACGCGAGCTCCGGGTCGCCCCAACTGGCGCCGTCCGTCGTTGCTGCGTGGACCCGGTGCATCGCCTCGACGACGTCCCCGCGGCGCACGGTTACCCTGATCGCATCCACCGAAGGAGCGTACGTTGCCCGAGTTGCCGGAGGTCGAAGCGTGGCGCCGCCAGCTCGACCCCCTCGTCAGGAGGTTTCCGATCGAGCGGGCCGGGCCCGCGCACATCGCCACGCTCAAGACATTCGACCCGCCGCTGTCGGCGCTCGACGGCGAGGGCTTCAAGGGCGTCGAGCGAAGGGCCAAGCGCTTCCTGCTCCCGACCGACGACGACGAGCTCGTCGTGATGGTGCACTTGATGAGCGCGGGCCGGCTGAAGTACGTGCCGCCGAACGGCAAGGGCGCGAAGACGCCGATGTTTCGCGTTCGCTTCACCGACGGCGGCGAGCTGCAGCTCACCGAAGCCGGATCGAAGAAGCGCGCGGGCGTGTGGCTGCTGCGGCCGGACGAGCTGGCGGCCGAGCTTGCGCACCTCGGCCCCGAGGCGGACAAGCTGACGACCGAGGACGTCGCGCGCATCCTCGCGTCGGATTCACGACGGCTGCACTCACTGCTCCGCGACCAGCGGCTGATCGCCGGGATCGGCCGCGCGTGGGCGAACGAGATCCTGTGGGCGGCAAAGCTGTCGCCCTACCAGCTCTCGACACAGGTCGACGAGGAGGAGACCGAGCGCCTGGCTGCCGCGATCCACGACGAGCTCGCGCGCGGGCTCGAGCTGAGACTCGCAGGCGCAAACGACGACAAGACCTACCGCGTCCACAACAAGCTCGGGGCGCCGTGCCCGCGCGACGGCACGCCGATCGCGCGCGTCGACTTCGAGGAGCACACCATTTATTACTGCCCGACTTGCCAGACCGGGGGACGAACGCTGAAGGACCGCCGGATGTCGCGGTTGCTCAAGTGAGGATCGCGTTGCTGGTGCTCGCGGCGCTCGCGCTCGCCGGCTGCGGCGCCGCCAAGCCGAGCGCCCAGGCGCAGGCCAACGCGACGCTCCTCGATCGCGCCCCCGTCTACACGGGCGCAACCGGAGCGAAGACGACACCGGGGGATGCGTTCGCGGCACGCGACTGGGCCTTGCCCGCCGGCGCGAGCGCCAACCAGGTGATCGACTGGTACGTCGCAAGGCTCCAGGCGCGAGGCTGGAAGGTGACCGGCAAGAGCTTCAACACGATCCGCGCGAAGTATGGGCAGTCGTCCCTCTCGGTTGGCGTTCGCGCGCGCACGCTCGAGGTGGTCGCGGCGGGATGAAGGTGGAGCGCGTGACGGAAGCCAACGAGGCGCTCGCAGCAGCCGTCGCGCGACTCGTGCCGCAGCTTTCACCGAACCGCGAACCGGCAGGCATCGTCGAGCTCGTCGAGCTGGTGGCGACGACGTGCTCGGGATGCTCACCCTGATCATCTACCGCGTCCCGACGGGGATGAGGGCGTGGATCCACGACGTGGTGGTGGACGAGACGGCCCGCGGCCGCGGCGTCGGAGAGGCTCTCACGCGTGAGGCCCTGCACCAGGCCGCAGACGCGGGCGCGATCTCGGTCGAGCTGACGACGCGCCAGGAGCGGGAGGCCGCGAACCGCCTCTACCGCCGCCTCGGCTTCGAGCAGCGGGAGACGAACGTCTACGTCTGGCGGCCGCGTTAACGTGCTCGCGTGATCAGAACGCAGCCCCATGCAGGCGGATGGCTCGAGGTCGTGTGCGGGCCGATGTTCTGCGGCAAGAGCGAGGAGCTGATCCGCCGGCTCCGCCGTGCGGAGATCGCGGGGCAGCGCGCGCTGGTCGTGAAGCCGTTGATCGACGACCGCTACGACGTCGGTCATGTCGTCTCGCACGCCGGGGCGAAGATGCGCGCCGTCACTGCGACCTCGGGCGAGGAGGTGCGGCGGCTCGCCAAGGGCTACGACGCGATCGGCATCGACGAGGTGCAGTTCTTCGACCTTGGGATCGTCGACACGATCAGCGCGTTGATCGACGACGGCGCACGGGTGGTGGCGGCCGGGCTCGCCCAGGATTTCCGCGGGCAGCCGTTCGGCGCGATGCCGACGCTGCTCTGCGTCGCGGAGTTCGTCGACAAGCTCGAGGCCGTGTGCCACCGCTGCGGCGGTCCGGCGACGATGACGCAGCGGCTCGTCGACGGCGAGCCGGCGCCGTTCGCCGGCGAGACGATCCAGGTCGGCGCGCTCGATTCGTACGAGGCCCGCTGCCGCGCGTGCTTCCAGCCCGGCGTCGATGCTGCGCGCCTGGCTCACACTGGTTAGATGATCGTCAGCGATACGCTGGCCTCATCACCGCTGCCCCCTTTGACCGAAAGGCAATGACGACATGCGCAAGCGCCTCATTCTGCTCCTGACGCCGATCGCCGCACTCGCCGCGATTGCCGTCAGCGCCTCCCTCGCCGCGTCTCCGAACGCACCGACCGCCGCCGCGGCAACGTGCACGACGGTGACCAGCGGCCAGCTCACGATCGGCACGGACAACCCGGCATATCCCCCGTGGTACGCGGGCGGGTCGAAGAGCTCGTGGAAGATCAACGACCCGTCGACCGGCAAGGGGTACGAGTCGGCCGTCGCCTACGCGATCGCCGGGAAGCTCGGCTACGCCAAGGCTCACGTGAAGTGGATCTACATCCCGTTCAACAAGGCGTTCGCGCCGGGCTCGAAGGCGTTCGACTTCGACATCAACCAGATCTCGATCACCGCCGCCCGCGCCAAGGTCGTCTCGTTCAGCACGTCGTACTACGACGTGAACCAGGCACTCGTCGTCAACAAGGGGACGAAGATCGCCTCGGTCCGCAGCGTCAAGGGCCTGGCATCGTTCAAGCTCGGTGCCGAGCTCGGCACGACGAGCTACACGTACATCAAGAACCGCATAAGGCCGTCGCAGCAGCCGGCCGTCTACAACTCGAACGCAGCCGCCGTGCTCGCACTGAAGAACAAGCAGATCGACGGGCTGATGGTCGATCTGCCGACGGCATTCTATGTGACGGCTGTGCAGGTGCCGAACAGCAAGATCCTCGGCCAGTTCGAGAACAAGGGCGGCTCGACCGACCGGTTCGGCGTCGTGCTCGCGAAGGGCAACCCGCTGACCGGGTGCGTTGACAGAGCCATCTCGTCGCTCAAGGCGAACGGAACGCTCAAGCGGCTCCAGCAGCTGTGGCTAGCGAAGGCGACCGGCGCGCCGGTCTTGAAGTAGACCGGCGCTCGCGCCTGCTCGATGGACTGCGCTCCGGCGGCGAAGGCCGCCGGAGCGTCGCCATCGCGATCGCGAGCACCGTCGTCTTCTTCGCGGTCGTCATCTTCGCAATCACGCACGCGCCGGGATGGCCCGCGGTCCGCAGCCAGTTCTTCAACTGGCACGAGTTCAAGTCGACGTTCCCGGAGATCGCCCGCGCGTTCCGGCTGAACATCAAGATCTTCTGCATCGCCGAGGTGTTCATCCTCGTCTTCGCGCTTTTCCTCGCGGTGCTGCGCAGCCTCCCGGGACCGGTGTTCTTCCCGTTGCGCGCCCTCGCGATCGTCTACACCGACCTCTTCCGCGGCATCCCGACGATCCTCGTGATCGCGATGCTCGGCTTCGGTGCGCCTGCGCTCGGGCTGAGCTACATCCCGAAGTCGGTGATCTTCTGGGGCATCGTCTCGCTCGTACTGATCTACAGCGCGTACGTGGCGGCCGCGCGCTCGCTCGGATTGTCGCGCGCGCAGACGCTCCGCCGCGTGATCCTCCCTCAGGCGGTGCGCCGCGTGATCCCGCCGCTTCTCAACGACTTCATCGGCCTACAGAAGGACACCGCGCTCGTCGGCACTCTGGGCGCCGTCGAGGCGTTCCAGCAGTCGCAGATCGACACGAACGCGACCTTCAATTTCACGGCGTATCTCTGCGCCGCCGCGTTGTTCGTTGCGATCACGATTCCGCTGGCGCGGTTCACCGACTGGCTGATCGCCCGCGATCGGCGGCAGCGCCAGGCAGGTGGCGCGACGCTGTGACCGAAACGCTCGTCGTCCAGCAGCTCTCGAAGTCGTTCGGCAAGCACGAGGTGCTCCGCGGCATCGACGTGACCGTCGCCGAGCACGAGGTGGTGGCGCTGATCGGCGCCTCCGGGTCGGGCAAGTCGACGCTCCTGCGCTGCATCAACCTGCTCGAGCCGATCAATGCCGGACGCATCTTCCTGAGCGGGCAGGAGATCACGCGCGCGCGGAACGTGAACGACGTGCGCCGCCGGATCGGGATCGTCTTCCAGTCCTACAATCTGTTCCCGCACATGAGCGTGCTGCGCAACGTGACGCTTGCCCCGCGCGACGTCCTCGGGCTGTCGAAGCATGACGCCGACGAACGCGCCACGACCCTGCTCGACCGATTCGGCCTCGCCGACAAGCGCGCGAAGTACCCCGACCGGCTGTCCGGGGGCCAGCAACAGCGCGTGGCGATCGTGCGTGCGCTCGCGATGCAGCCTGAGCTGATGCTGTTCGACGAGGTGACGAGCGCGCTCGACCCCGAGCTCGTCGCCGAGGTGCTCGAGGTGATCCGCGAGCTCGCAGCGGGCGGCATGACAATGATCATCGCGACCCACGAGATGTCCTTCGCGCGCGACATGGCCGACCGCGTCTGCTTCCTCGACGCGGGCCGGATCCTCGAGGAAGGCCCTCCCGCCGAGATCTTCAGCACGCCGCGCGAAGAGCGCACGCAACAGTTCCTGCAGCGCATCATCGAGGCACGACGCCTGTGACCGACACACAGCATGACTGAAACTCTGCCGTACTCGTGGTACACCGACGAGGAGCTCCTGCGCCGCGAGCGCTCGGTGATCTTCGCCCGCAACTGGCAGTACGCCGGCCGCGCAGAACAGGTCGCGCAGCCGGGCTCGTTCCTCGCGACCGACGCCGGCGGCATCCCGATCGTCGTCACCCGCGACGAGGGCGGTGAGCTGCGCGCGTTCCTGAACGTCTGCCGCCATCGCGGCGCCGTGCTCACCGAGGGCTGTGGCGAGCGCAGCACGATCCAGTGTCACTACCACGCCTGGACGTACGACCTCGACGGGTCGCTGCGGACCGCGCCGCGCTCGGAACGCGAGCCCGACTTCGACAAGTCGGAGTGGTCGCTCGTGCCCGCGAGCGCCGACACGTGGGGACCGTTCCTCTTTGTGAGCCCCGACCCCGGTGCGGTTCCACTCGCGGAGCACCTCGGTGAGCTGCCGGAGATCCTGGCGCGCGACATCGACGTCGACGCGCTCCGCTTCCACTCGCGCGTCGCATTCGGCGCGAACGCGAACTGGAAGATCGTGGTCGAGAACTTCCTCGAGTGCTACCACTGCGCGACCGCACACCCCGCCTTCAGCGCCGAAGTCGATGTGCATCCCGACCGCTACCTGCTCGAGGCGCACCCGACCTTCAACGCGCAGTTCTGCCGCGCGAAGACGACGGGAGACGAGGGACAGTTCCACCTCCTCTATCCCAACACGGGCATCAACGTCTTCCCCGGTCCGGCCAATCTCTCGATCGGGCCGATCGTCCCGGCGGGGCCGGGACGCACCGAGCGCTACCTCGACTACTTCTTCGCACCGGACGCCGACGAGGCGTGGCTGCGCGACTTCTTCGCGTTCGACGAACAGGTCGGCAAAGAGGACACGCTCCTCGTCGAGTCGGTGCACCGCGGCATGGCGTCCGGCCTGCTCGAGCACGGCCGGCTCCTCGTGAACGCGGAGCCGCTCCTCGCGGCGTTCCAGCGCTGGGTGAGAGAGCGCCTAGAGGCGAACGCGGAGGGTCTCGCCGTCGAGCTCGAATGAGCCACCGAGCGCTTCGATCACCATCCGCGCGATGAGCGAACCAAGATCGCGGATCGACTCGCCGGTGACGACGGGCGCGGCGTCGGCCGTGACCGGCGACAACTCGAGCTCCCGGCCGTGCACGCGCCACGTCACGAGCTCCGCGGGGCCGTAGCGCACCGCGGCGACCGCGAGGGACTGCAAGGCGTGCGCGACCGCCTCCGGCTCCGTCTCGATCGTCTCGCTGTCGCCCTCGGCGGCGATCCGCTCGTCATCCGAGGTTGCGAGCTCGAGCGTGTCCGCGTCCATGAGCGCCGGCTCCCAGCGGTCGCCTTCGATCCGCGCTGCGATCCCGACTCCGTCGAGGAGCTCGGTCATCTGCTCGGAGGCCTCCTCGATCATGGTCAGGAAGCGCATCGTGCGCTCGTCGAGGTCACCCGTCCGCGTCAGCGTGCGGGCGAAGCCGAAGATCGTCGCCAGAGGCGTGCGCAGGTCATGGCAGGCCAGTGAGACAACGCGGGGGAATCTCTCATCTGTCATCGTCGCGCTACGGTTCTATCGCATGGCCGAGACCCGAAGCAGCCCGATCGGCGACATGCAGGCCTCTGCGCCTGAGATTCAGCTCGGCTTGACGCGCGCCGGCGTCACCGGCGTCCAGAAGGCGATCCGGATCCGGCACGACGGCCGCGAGAAGACGTTTGCTGCCGAGATCTCCTGCACGGTCGACCTCGACCCGAAGCAGAAGGGCGTGCACATGTCGCGCTTCCCGGAATTATTCGGCGAGGCGATCGACACCGTCGTGATCGGTGAGGCGTTCCTCGTCGAGACGCTCGCGGAGCACATCGCCCGCCATATCGTCGAGCGCCAGCACGCGCTGCGCGCCGAGGTGCGGATCGAGGCGCAGTATCCGCTCGAGCGCCGCACGCCGGTCACCGACCTGCCGACGCAGGAGATCGCAACGCTGATCGGGATCGCCGCCGCGTCGCCCGACGGAGTGCGCCGCGTCGTCGGAGTCGAGGCGTGGGGCATCAACGCCTGCCCGTGCGCGCAGGGCCTCGTCCGTGGCGCGGCCTCCGAGCGACTGCTCGAAGCCGGCTTCGGCGAGGGCGACATCGACCGCATCCTGGAGCTCGTCCCGCTCGCGACGCACAATCAGCGCGGCAAGGGCACGCTCCTCGTCGGAACGAACGCCGCGATCAACGCCGAGCATCTCGTGGAGATCGTCGAGCAGTCGATGAGCTCGCCCGTCTACGAGCTGTTGAAGCGCCCCGACGAACTGTTCGTCGTCGAGCATGCGCACCTCCAGCCGCGCTTCGTCGAGGACTCCGTGCGCTTCGCGCTGAAGGCCGTCACCGACCGGTACCCGGCGCTCGACGACGACGACTTCGTCTACTCGCGGCAGTTGAACCTCGAGACGATCCACCGCCATGACGTGCTCGCCGAGCGGACGGGAACGATTGGTGAGGTGCGGAGCGAGCTGGCGGGCGCGGTTGCGGAACGCCACACGGATCTCCGCGAGTGGTTTCTCCGGCCGCTCTGACCTTTACTTCCGGCGGAAGGTCGCGCGCACGGTCAGCGCGGAGCCGGTCGCGGGCCGGCAGACGACGCGCGTGCCCTTGCAGCCACCGCTCCAACCGGCGAAGGTCCAGCCCTTCGCCGGGACGGCGCGCAGGGTGAGCGGGTCGCCGGCGGGGAACGACTTCGAGCAGACCGGCGTGCACCGCACAGTGCCGCGGCCCTTCGTCGTCACCTTGACGGGAACAGTCTGCGGGCCGAAGACCGCCGTCACGGACTGTGCCTGCGCGAGTGTCACGGCGCACGTGCCGTTGCCCGTGCACGCCCCCGCCCAGCGAACGAGCCGTAGGTGCGGCCCCGGATTCGCCGCGAGCGTCACGATCGTGCCCTGGTCCCACTGCGTCGTGCACGCGACGCTGCAAACGAGGCCCGGCACGTCGCTGGAGATCGTGCCGGTACCGCCGGCCATGGCGACGGAGAGCGGCACCTGCGGCGCGTCGAGGTGGCTGAGCCAGACTGAGTCCTGAATGTCGTCCCAACTTCCGGAATGCGCGTAGTAGTCGTCGTGGTTCACGTCGAGCACCTGCTGCTGCAGGGGACGGCCGTCCGTCTGAGGAGAGAGCACGTCGACGAAAGGCGCGTCGCACGGGTGGAACGCATCGCCCGGGCACGCATGCGGCGCGCCGACCGGCAGTGCACCGAGTGCGTGGATGAGCTCGTGCGTGCCCACGCCGTCCGTACCGACGCTGGGACAGCCGCTGAGCCAGACGACCGCCCACCCAGGCCCGGTGTTGAAGTCACCACCACCAGTGCCGCAGACATTCGTCTGCACGGACGGGCCGTCATAGTAGACGTAGTACTTCTTGTAGACGCTCGAGAAGCCGGCGTTCTGCAGGGAAGCGGTCAGGCGATTGAACGACGCGGTCCCGCCGCGGAAGGCCGATGCCGGATCCGGCAGCCGGACAAACGAGATGTCGAGACACGTCCCGCCGGGGAAGCCGGCCTGATCGAAGCGCGGCGCGCGCGTCGGGTCCTGGCCCGTCCACCAGGCCGTCATCGAAGCCACGTCGTCGGCGAGCTTGTTCGCGTCGGCGGCGAAGTTGTCGGTGCCGTCGGACGGGACCGCGACGATCGGATGGATCTGACGGCCCGTCGTGATGTCCGGGGTATCGCTCGTCGGCTCGCCGGTCCCACACCAGCCGGCCGCGAGCGCACCGGGCGCAAGCCAGAGCGCGGCGCCCGCGACGACGAGCGCGGCGAGCTTACGCACTCGCTTGGTGTGAGCGCCTGAGGTGGAAGCGGCTCTCGGTGCCGGCTCGCAGCCGGCGGAGGTTGCCGCGGTGCAGGAAGAGGATGCCCGCCGCAGCGGCGGCCCCGAAGATGACGACAGAGAGTGGATCGCCGTAGACGACGGCGAACACCGGCAGCGCGATCCCTGCCACGATCGACGCGATCGAGGCGTACCGGAAGATGAGGAAGAGCGCGAGCCACACGACCCCCGCGCTCAGCGCGACCAGGAACGCGACGGCGAAGAAGACACCGCCGGTGGTGGCAACCGTCTTCCCGCCCTTCTCGAAGCGGAGGAAGATCGGGCGCCAGTGGCCGAGCATCGCCGCTGCCCCGGCACACACGCCGGCGAGATGGTGCGGCGTGACGAAGAGCATCCCGAGCTCCGCCGGAACGAAGCCCTTGAGCACGTCGAGGAGCACGACCGGAATGCCGAGCCAGCGGCCGTACGTGCGCCAGACGTTCGTGGCGCCGATGTTCCCGGAGCCGACCTTGCGGATGTCCTCGTGCCTGATGAGGAGCACGAGCCAATAGCCCCATGGGCACGAGCCCAGGAGATAGCCAAGGACAACGAGTCCAAGAAAGGCCATCAACGACTCAGGGTAGCGCGGTTTCTAGGGACGAATGCCGTACTTCTGGGCCCAGTCGCTGACCACGTCGTAGTCGAGATTGTTGAAGAACGCGTCGATGTAGCCGGCGCGATCCGTCCCGAAGTCGATGAAGTAGGCGTGCTCGTAGACGTCGAGCGCGATCAGCGGCGTCGCGTTCCAGACCGGGAACGTGTTCTGCGCGTCCCCGATGTAGTTGAACAAGCGCCCTTCGTCCCAGTCGTACGCCGTCCACGCCCAGCCGCGGCCGCCCAGGCCGGTCGCT
>WNFM01337424.1_pt1 | contig 11285 bp, 10 predicted proteins | sample 5400271 | NCBI WGS metagenome assembly WNFM01 (sample SAMN13153352, study PRJNA577476) | soil metagenome | isolation source: 60 cm saprolite on Douglas fir-dominated hillslope | place: USA:California | collected 2013-09-17 | reverse complement strand
AAAATGCCTATGTTAAGACCGGTGAGTCACGTTATGACAACTATGGAGATATTACTTATTTCGGCTCGGAAGAGACAGTGGGCGAGCTGCAGCAAGACATTGTATTTGTTGGACGCGGAAAGGAGGAGGATTACAAGCAGGGTGATGTTTCGAATAAGGCAGTCGTCGTGCTAATCCCTGTTCTTAAAGGCCCGCTTTCCGCCACTTTTCATAGTCTATCGCAAACTGCGCGCGACAAAGGGGCGGCAATGGTTTTCATTCTGACAGAAGGTACACCAGAAGACTATCGTTCGATGGCAGACCGGATAAGAGCGTATACCTCTGCCGGCAAGTTGAGCTTAAAAAAACCCGGGTCTGAATCCTCTTCAACAGGTGTTTTTGTTATTAACCAGCCGGTTGTTGAGAAGATTTTTAATACCAGCCTGGATAAACTGAAAAAGGCTTGCGAGGATCCAAAGAAAAAATCACTGAAAAAAATAAAGCCCGGTAGAATTGCTTATCGTGTGACTGTTCACTTAAATATCGTGAAAACGGAAAACGTGCTGGGCTTTCTCGAGGGAGGGGACAAGAAAGAGGAACTCCTTGTTGTGACAGCGCACTACGATCATATTGGCACCACCGCCACCGGAGAAGACCGCATCAACAACGGAGCGGATGATGATGGTTCGGGAACGGTCTCTGTCCTGGAAATCGCCAGGAATTTTGCTAAAGCGAAGAAGGAAGGTCATGGTCCACGGCGAAGCATGTTGTTCATGACGGTCGTTGCCGAGGAGCAGGGATTATTGGGTTCGGAATATTATACAACGCATCCTATCTATCCGCTCGCCAATACCGTGGTCGATCTCAATATCGATATGATCGGCAGAGTTGACCCGGAACACAAAGACAGTACGCATTACGTGTATGTGATCGGCTCGGACCGGCTTTCCACCGAACTTCACCAATTGAGTGAACAGACAAATGCAATCTATACGAAGTTGAGATTTGACTACACCTACAATGACGAGAACCACCCGACCAATCTCTATAAACGGTCCGATCATTGGAACTTTGCCAAGAATGGCATCCCCATTATTTTCTATTTCGACGGTATCCACGAGGATTATCACCGCCCCAGTGATGAAGTCGCCAGGATTGATTTTGACTTGTTGGCCGTACGGGCACGGTGTGTTTTTTATACGGCGTGGGAAATTGCTAACCGGAAGGGAAGGATAGCAGCCGATAGGAAATAGGAGTCGCATACAAGTAGGCAGTAGGCAAGGGGCAATAGGCAATAATACGTGTTTGGCAAAATCTGAAAACCTTTATACTTTTGCCACCCCTCACTTGATGATTGAAGTCTTTGCCCAGGTTTGAAGTCTTTGCCCAGGTGGTGAAATTGGTAGACACGCTACTTTGAGGGGGTAGTGCCGCAAGGTGTGCTGGTTCGAGTCCAGTTCTGGGCACTCCTCGGCCCCTTCTCCTGAAAGAGAAGGGGACGGGGGATGAGGGCCGAAGTGGTGAAATTGGTAGACACGCACGTTTCAGGGGCGTGTGCCGCAAGGTATGCGGGTTCGAGTCCCGCCTTCGGCACTTTCAGAAAGCCCAGCTACTGCTGGGCTTCTTTTTTTGATCAGAATTTCAGAATGTGAGAATTTTCAGAATTAGGATAGAAAGATCAACATCACAAACTACCATTTAAGCGCTCTCCGGAAGGGAACTTCGCCTGATGTTACCTTTTGATCCGTTCTTGGTCAATTCTATCATTCTCAAATTCTGTTAATTCTGATCTTTGAGCCGAGAATGGGATTTGAACCCACGACCTGCTGTTTACGAAACAGCTGCTCTACCGCTGAGCTATCTCGGCATTGATCAGAATTTGCCACCGACAAGAGTCGGGGCAGGCAGAATTCAAAAATTAACAGAATTGGCTTTGGTAAAGGGAATTGCTTTGTCTGCTAAATTCTGCAAATTCTTAAATTCTAACCAATTCTGATCAATTATTCATAAAAAGCATAACTTGAAACGAAGTTTATGCTATCGAAAAAATGTAAGTACGCTATTCATGCGCTGGTTTACCTTGCCGATCGTTATCAGCAGGGTCCTGTGCACATCCAGGAAATTGCTGAGGCCCAGCATATTCCAAAAAAATTTCTGGAGGCTATCCTTTTGGAATTGAGGAATGCCAAGATTTTGCACAGCAAGAAGGGCAAAGGGGGCGGCTATTACCTCTACAGGAAGCCGCAGGAGGTGAATTTAATTGAAATTATACGGCTTATGGATGGGGCGATTGCGATGCTTCCTTGCGTCTCCCTCAATTATTATGAACCCTGTGAGGAGTGCCTTGATGAAAAGACATGCGGCATTCGGTTTGCGTTTCTGGGGGTTCGGGACGAAACGTTGCGGATCCTCTCGGAAAGCACCCTGGACCAAATCGCAAAACAGGAGAAAACCATCGGAAAACGGTAAATTCGCGTCTGAATAATATCTATAATATCTATAGACTTTAACTATATTTGCGATTATTTCATAAACTTAAACGATTACTATTATGGCAATACGATTAGGAGATATTGCGCCTGACTTTCAGGCAGAAACCACCCAAGGAACTCTGAAATTTCATGACTGGCTGGGAAGCAGCTGGGGAGTCTTGTTTTCACACCCTGCTGATTTTACACCGGTTTGTACGACTGAATTAGGAGCCGTTGCTAAGCTCCGGGCGGAATTTGACAAACGCAACGTAAAAGTCATTGCGATCAGCGCTGACCCGCTGGAGTCACATACCAAATGGATCGGTGATATCAATGAAACCCAAAGTACAAAAGTTGACTATCCACTGATCGCCGACCCCGATTTCCGGATTGCGAACCTCTACGACATGATTCACCCGCAAGTAAGCGACAAATTCACTGTTCGTTCCGTGTTTGTGATCGGACCTGACAAAAAAGTGAAACTGACTATCACCTATCCCGCTTCCACAGGGCGAAATTTTGATGAAATCCTCCGAGTCATTGATAGCTTACAATTGACCGCCAAGTATAGCGTCGCCACACCTGCCAACTGGAAGCACGGAGAAGACGTGATTATTACGGCTGCCGTGAAAGACGAAGATATTCCGGGCAAGTTCCCCAAAGGGCATAAGCGCATTAAGCCCTATTTGAGAACGACACCACAACCGAATCTTTAATCAGAATTTACAGAATTTGCAGAATTAATAAGGGCCCCGACATGTCGGGGCCTTTTCATTCATGGCAACGTTTTCACCACAGCATTCCTGGCGCCGCGGGGCATAGGTTTCGCCTGCTATTTTTCTTGTCCATAAATCAGACCGAACTTTGCGCCCACTCAGCGTCTTTGTGTCTCCGCGGTAAAAAATTCTTATAAAATAGGATTAAATTTGCATTGAAATAATAGAATCATGAACCGCGCCGAAGTTGTGCATAATTTACACCGGGAGAAACCGATGAACGAAATGCCAGTGATGTTGGATGGTGAAGGGATCATGCTTTTTTATCCTCATGTTCCACAGTCAGCCATTGCAGAGGTCACCAAAGTATTGCAATCCCGCTGGATTGGACAAGGACCGCGCGTCGCCCAATTTGAAAAAGAGTTTGGCGAACGATTTTGCGGAAAATGTTCCCCTCTGGCCGTCGGGTCAGGAACCGATGCGCTGCATCTTGCTTACCTTCTTGCCGGTCTGGAGCCGGGAGACGAAGTTATTACTCCTGTATTTACGTGTACGGCTACCAGTATTCCCTTTCTTTATATGGGGGTAAAGATCAGGTTTGCGGATGTCGATCCGGAAACACTCAATATCAATGTAAAGCATGTTCGTGAACTTATCAATGAAAAGACCAAGGCGATAGTATGCGTGCACTATGGAGGGCTTCCCTGCGATATGGATGAACTCCATTCCCTTGCCAGGGAATACGAGATCCCGGTCATTGAGGATGCCGCCCATGCCCTGGGGGCAACGTATAAGGGGAAAATAGTGGGTGAAATTTCCCAATTCACCATGTTTTCATTTCAGGCCATTAAGGCATTAACAACGGGAGACGGGGGCATGCTGGTCTTGCAAGACCAGGACTTGGTTCCAAAGGCGGAACGGATTCGCTGGTTTGGCATTGACCGCTCTAACAAACAAAAGGGCACCTGGGAAAACGATATTTGGGAAGTAGGCTATAAATACCAAATGACCGACATCGCGGCGGCCATGGGCATTGCTGCTCTGCACGAATTTGACGCCACGTTGGCTTACCGCCAAAAGCTTTTTCAGGCTTATCGACGAGGCCTTGCCGGAATCGACGGAATCAGGTTGATCGGAGCAGACCATACCGATCGTACTCATGCAGCGTGGTTGTGCACGGCATTGGTCGACAAACGGGTCGATTTTATGAAATACCTCCGTGAGCATAAAATTGAATCCGGCCAGGTCCATTATCGCAATGACCGCTATAGCATTCTCGGCGGACGCCGGGATGATCTTCCCAACATGGACGCAATAGAAGAAAATTACATCGTGCTGCCGTTGCACATGCATGTTAAGGAGGTGGATGTTGACTATGTCTGTGACGCGATCAGGAAGGGCTGGTAGTTGGTAATCAGTAATCGGTAATCGGTGATCTGTAGATTAGGGTCTTATCAAAATTAAGCATCAATTCCTCGTTTCCGGTCACCCGTTGGGACACGCTTAGAAGGAATAACTATCACTCGATGATGTGCAAGTGTGTGAACATTGGGCAGCCCACCACCTCGCCACTTCAACACATTAACACTTCAACACAAGTATCAAGTGTGTCTCATAGTTTAATCGTGGACACATCCACCGATCACCAATCACCGATTACCGGTTCTAAAAGAAGCAAGCACCCTTTTCACCGCATCCTTCCAAAGTCGGGTCCGTAGTTCACCTGTCCTGGGGGGATCGGCGCAAGGTCCCTGAAAGGGTGTTCCCTGTCGCAGAAATAGTTTGAAAAAAGTGGAGGTACTCAGGCTCCACTTCAGGAGGAACTGATTATATCCGTCATTCTTATTAATCCGGGCCGTGGTCTTGGAACCAAAGTGATATACTCTCGAGGCACTTACTCCCTTGTAATAACGGACTCCACTATGCCAGAGCTTCATCATCATGTCCGGGTCAGAACCCATTCCGGGGGAAAATTCCACACTTAACCCGCCGATCAATTGCCAGATCCTTTTATGCAGCACCATCGGATACCAGTTGCCTCCGCTCCAATCCTGAAAGGGAATGGAGTGGTATTCCCGGAGAAGCCTGTTCTCATCGAAGTCCTTGACCGTTTTTCCAAAATCGTACGGAGCGATCGCGCAGCGGTTGGTGGTGACGATAGGCTCAATCATCGTGCCGGCGATACAAAAGTAAAAATGCTCCACCTTCTTTATTTCCCTAAAAAGACCCTCATCCCAACGAGGTGTGAAATAAAAATCATCGTCGGATAACACCAGGTAATCCGAGGTAGCCAGCGCGGCGGTGGCGTTAAACCCGTAACAGACGCCGACATTGGCTGCTGAATAGGAATAGCTTAGGCCCTGACGCTGCACCCATTCCAGGGTGCCGTCATTTCCTTCATTGATGTGGACGATGATCTGATGGGGGTAGGCTGAATTCTTTCGGATACTCTCAACGCAACACTTCAGGTAATCCAGATTGTTCCAGGAAGGAATGAGAATGGAAAATACGGTATTTTGTTTTTCCGGAACGGTATGAAACGAGATTGCTGAAATCATGATTTCATTTTGAAGAATTCGCCGCTTTTTGACTTTTGAGCTGATATCCGCGATTGACGAGATAAATACCCACGGCGGTAACGACAATGGCGAAGGCAATTTTAAGGTTTAATTTTTCATCCAGCGCCAACCATCCCAACAGCACGGCAACCAACGGATTGACATAAGAATAAAGTGAAGCGATCGTGATGGGCAGGTAGGTAAGGGCGTACACATACATGGCAAAGGCGCCCACCGAACCTACTACAATAAGGTAGCCGAGCGAGTACCCAACCTGCGGCGTCCATTGCAAGCTGTCGAGATCCTCAAAAAGAAAGCTAACCACAAAACACCATAGTCCCCCGAACAACATTTGCAGTCCGGCATTGAAAAAAGGATTGGAGCCGTCTCTTGACCTTTTGATGATAACACTCCCTAGTGCCCAGGCCATCGAGGCAATGAAGATAAAGGCTATTCCCCACTGGTAATTTGAATTTACAAAATCAGCCAAATGTTCATTGAACACCAGAAGAATTCCACCCAGTCCGGTGAACACACCAAAAACAATTAATCCATTGGGCAATTCAGAGCGGTTGATCGTGAGGTTGATGAGCACGACCCACACCGGCATGATAGAACAGATGATCGCAGCTACCCCGCTAGGCACATATACTTCCGCCCAGGAAACCAATCCGTTCCCCAGTGTGATCATTAAAAATCCACCAAAGGCCTGACGTCCAACGTTGGACCAGGACGGGAATTTCAATTTCTTTAACCATAGCAAATAACTGAGGAGAAGGAAGCCGGCCGTGAACTGGCGCAATCCGGCAAAAAGAAAAGGAGGAAATTCTTTAACCCCGATGCGCATGGCCAGGAACGTAGTGCCCCAGATAATGCAAATGCCACCCAGGCAGAGGTAGGCGAAACGTACTTCTCTATTGATAATGATCGATTTGTTGCAAAATAAGGTGATTTGATGGATTGGTTGAAGCCGGATCAATTTTTATTTGCCACGTCTCATGTCGGATTTTACCGGCCTGACTCAGATTTATTCCAATTCATGCTCTCTCCCCCGTATTTTTGATCCTGCTTTACTTATGAAATATATCGCCTTTCTTGTACTGGCCGCTGCCTTTTTTGGATGTGGTGACCGTGGAAATCAAAGCAATCCTCAGCAAAAACCGTTGATGGAGGCGGTGTATGCGTCCGGGTTTGTTGTTTCAAAAGACGAATATCAGCTCTTTGCACAAGCGGAAGGATATATTATAGAAATAGTGGCTCCGGAAGGAACGGATGTAAAAAAGGGAGATGTTGTCTTTCTTCTGGAGAGCCAGCAACAAAATGCCCGTTATCGTATGGCAAAAGAGGCTTATGACATGGCTTCCTATAATTACAGGAACGGGTCACCGGTATTAAATGAACTGGAGGCAGCCGTTCGAAGTGCCGGGACCAAAGCGCACTATGACTCCACCAACCTTGTCCGGTATACCAATTTGCTAAAACAAAACGCCGCGCCGCGGGCAGAGTATGACAGGATCAAATTGCAATTTGAAAATTCCCAAAATGATTTATTGCTTTATCGAAGCCGCTTTGAGAAAGTAAAAAGTCAACTCTTCCTGGAATTGAAAAATGCGGAAAACCAATGGAAGATTGCTTCCGAAGAATCAGGCCGCTACTCGGTGAGAAGTGAAATCAAGGGCCGTGTTTATAAAACATTGAAAGAAAAAGGAGAATTGGTTCGACGCAGCGAGGCCGTGGCCGTCATCGGCAGCGGTGATTCCTTTTATTTAAGATTGAGTGTGGACGAAATGGACATTCGCAAAGTTAACGATGGCCAGGCTGTATTTGTAAAGATCGACGCTTTTGCCGACCAGGTATTCGAGGCAACGGTAAGCAAAGTGCATCCCCTCGTTGATTCCCGTGAACAGTCCCTACGGGTCGATGCCGATTTTACAAAACCATTAGCGGGAGGGTTTTCCGGTCTCGCCGTTGAAGCCAATATTGTCATCCAAAAAAAGGAAAGGGCACTCGTCATTCCAAAGAACTTGTTGCTAACAGGCGATTCTGTTTTCATCCGGACAAAAGAGGGAAATAGATCAAAAAAGGAATTGAAACGCTGGATGAAGTGGAAGTGCTGGAGGGCCTGACGGCTGAAAATGTATTGCTGGTTAGTAAATAAAAGTGTTTAAGTGTTTAAGTGTTGATGTGTTGAGGTAGGGGGATCTACTTGACCAACGACCAATAACAAATAACGAATGGCTAAGACCATTGCCCCGTAGCCAATACCCAATTCCAAACCACTCAACCTCCGTGTACCTCACTTTTGAAATAGCAAAAACCCACTTATTGGCCAAACCCAAGCAAACCATTGTTGCCATGATGGGGGTCACGTTCGGAATCGGGATGTTCATTGCGCTCATCAGCCTCATGACCGGACTCAATGATTTTACGGAATCCCTGACGATGACTTCTTCCCCCGACATTCATATTTTCAACGATGTCACACAAACCAGGCCGACCATTCTTTCAGAAGTGAACCCTCACGGGATCAACCTGGTTTACCATCAAAAGCCAAAAAACGAAACACCCAAATTGCGCAACGCATCGGAGATTGTCCAGCTCATTCGTCAGGACCCGCGAGTATTGGGCGCTGCTCCCATGCTGGCGTCACAGGTGTTTTACAATTATGGGCCCGTTCAACTTAATGGAAATATTCTGGGTGTGGAAATCATGGAGGAAGACAAGCTCTTCGACCTTCGCTCCAAAATGAAGTCCGGCAGGATCGAGGAGTTGCTCACAAACCATAGCGGTATTATCATGGGTACCGGACTAGCGCGCAAACTCAATGCCCGGCTGGGAGACAGGGTTGTGATTACCACACCGCAAGGGTATACCCTCACCTTGAAAATTGTCGGTACGTTTCAGATGGGTCTCGGGGCAATCGACAATGTTCGAAGTTATGCCAACATTTCAACGGCCCAGTCCATTTTACAAAAGGCCCCGGGGTATATCACCGATATCAATGTCAAATTGAAAGACCTGCACCAGGCCAGGTTCATCGCCGGGGAATTGCAAAAATCCTTTCGTTACAAGGCAGAAGATTGGGAAACGGCGAACTCCACCTTTCTTACCGGAAATAAGATCCGGAACATCATCACCTATTCGGTATCCATCACGCTGCTGGTGGTCGCCGGTTTTGGCATTTACAATATCCTGAACATGACTATCCATAACAAGATGAAGGACATTGCTATCTTGAAAGCTACCGGGTTTTCAGGAAATGACGTGAGACAGATTTTTATGATCCAGTCGCTGGTGATTGGATTGGTCGGGAGCCTGGCCGGATTGCTCATCGGGTTTGGACTGTCGGTCTTGATCTCCAGGGCGTCATTTCCCGGGGGTGATTTTATAAGCCTGGACCATTTTCCCGTGCAGTTCAACCCCCGGTTTTATTTGATTGGAATTGTTTTCGGAGTAAGCACTACTGCCATTGCCGGCTACATGCCATCACGGAAAGCGGCAGGAGTGGATCCGATTGAGATTTTAAGGGGACAATAACGGGCGCTATGGAGAATGTTTTAGCCACCCACAATGTCAACAAGTACTTTTACGAACCGGAGAAATTCCAGGTGTTAAAGGAGATTGATCTCATCGTGCGCCGCGGCGAGTTTCTTTCGCTGGTCGGCAAATCGGGCTGCGGCAAATCCACCCTGATGTACATACTCTCTACGATGGACAGCGATTATGAAGGGGAATTGGAGATTGCCGGAGAGCGGCTCACGGGAAAAGGGCAGGATGCCCTCGCCCGTTTTCGCAATCAGCACATCGGATTCGTTTTTCAGTTTCATTATCTGCTCCCCGAGTTTACCGTGCTGCAGAATGTGATGATCCCGGCGCTGAAACTTAGGAAATACAGTCGCGGGGAGATAGAAAGCAGGGCGATTGAAAAACTCAAGGTGCTGGGAATAGAGGAGTATGCGAAGAAACTCTCCGGCAAATTGTCAGGTGGTCAGCAACAGCGGGTAGCTATTGCCCGGGCACTGATCAACGATCCGGATATTATTATGGGCGACGAACCCACTGGCAACCTGGATTCCTACAACACGCACCTGGTTTTTGATATCTTTCGTGAACTCACGCACACCTACAGGCAAACGATCATCGCGGTAACACACGATGTAGAGTTCGCACGGAATTCCGATCGCGTGGTGGAAATGAGTGATGGTAAGATTATCAGGCATCCATAAATCCATTAATCTGTGATCCTGACCATATTATGAAAAGACGAAGCATCAAGACCCTTCTGTTCACCTATGCTGTTGTTATGGCCATTGCCACCGCAGGCTTTATCGTGCGTTGGGTATCGGGAAAATTCAGCCTTGAATTCAATAGTGCTCTCTTTTTCACTTCCATCATCATCATTTCTCTTGTTTGGGAAGGTCTCCGTTGGGTTCATGCATGGTTGAACGCTATTCTTCCTTTTGAAAAAAGCATTCCCGGAAGAATTGCCCTTCAACTGTTCATTGGGGTTGTCATCGCCATTACCATCCGGTTTGTGATCTACAAATTTGGAGAACCGTATCTCCCCATTAAGCTCGATAGTTTATTTTTAGCCTCTACCTGGGCGATCGTAGCGCTGGCCGTATCGGGAGTTAATACTGTTTTTTTTATTCGGTATTTTATTGGGCGGTGGAAAGATTCTCTCGTGGAGGCCGAACGCCTCGAAAAAGAAAAAGCACAGATCCAGTTTGAGAATCTCAAAAATCAACTTAATCCCCATTTTCTTTTTAACGCATTGACTTCCCTGAATAGTTTAATAACAGAAAACCCGCCGCTCGCCTCTCAATTTCTGCAGCAGATGTCAAAAGTGTACAGGTATGTGCTCCAAAATAAAGACAGGAATTCGGTTAGCCTTCATACGGAGCTCGATTTTATCAGGAACTATGTATTTTTGGCTGAGACCCGCTTCGAAGGTGCCTTAAAAATAAAATTTGAGATCAGCAAGGAGGCCATAGAAAGTGCCATTGTTCCGGTAACCCTTCAAATCCTGATAGAGAACGCGATGAAACATAACATCATTGACCTGGATAAACCCCTCCGGGTAGACGTATTCTCTTCCGGCGATTACCTGGTGGTGAGCAACAATCTGCAGAAAAGAAAAACAGTGGAAACCTCCAACAAGCAAGGCCTGGCCAACCTGGAATCCCTGTATGGTTTTATGACGGACCGGCCGGTGATCGTGGAAAGCAGCGGAGCCCGTTTTACGGTGAAGGTTCCCCTGTTATGAGAATCCTGATCATTGAAGACGAGCCCCTGGTAGCCCGCGATCTTCGGGGTCTGATTCAGAAACTGGAAACCGGTGCAGAGGTGCTGGGCCCCCTGAGTAGCGTGGCCGCCAGCCGGCGCTGGTTTGCAGACCACCCGGTACCCGATTTGATTTTGTCCGACATTCAGCTTTCGGATGGGATCAGTTTCGACCTCTTTGAAAATCTTCCACTCCGCTGCCCGATTATTTTTACGACGGCCTACGATGCCTATGCTATCCGGGCGTTTAAACTCAATAGTATCGATTATCTCTTAAA
>WNFM01337412.1_pt1 | contig 11285 bp, 13 predicted proteins | sample 5400271 | NCBI WGS metagenome assembly WNFM01 (sample SAMN13153352, study PRJNA577476) | soil metagenome | isolation source: 60 cm saprolite on Douglas fir-dominated hillslope | place: USA:California | collected 2013-09-17 | reverse complement strand
GACCCTACGCATATCCAGGTCTTCTCTCTCTCGGTCAAACAATCGTATTCCTCCCTTGTCGTTATTTGTTATCATCATTTTTCGAGTACCGCACCCGGTCTCACGCGTGAACGGAACGCCATAAGCAGGTACCACGAAAGGGATGAGAGCCTGCGGCTCTCATCTCACAATGAGCTCTACCTGGTTATCAGTGACATATACTGACGATCAATGTTCACCCATCCGCTTGATCTCAACCTGCCCGTTGCGCACGCGCACGTCGTAGCGAGGTGCGTTCACTGTTGCCGGTCCGGTCAGCACTCGACCATCACGCATACAGAAGCGCGAACCATGCCAGGGACACTCCACGACGTCGCCCTCCAGCGCCCCTTCGTCCAGTGGACCTCCAGCATGGGGACACATCGCTGAGATGGCGTAAAACTGCAAGCCCTGACGTAGCAAAACCGCCGGAACTCCAGCGGCAGTCACACGATAGAGCTTGTTTTCCTCGACGCTCTCCACTGCCAGCACAGCCTCGTAGTCATCGCCTGCTGCCTCCCAGGCAGTGTGATTGACTCCGGTGCCTTTCGTGAAGACCATATCGCCACCCAGATACGCCGCATAAATAACAGAAGCCAGGCCGACGAAACCGATAATGGCAGTGAGGATACTATCGCCAGGGGCTTGGAGCAGACGCAGTACGAACGAGACGAGGTAGAGCATTGTCGCTAGCGCATTGAAGAGGGCATGATTGAGGCCCACCCGCCGCTCTGCACCGTACGTATCGCTCCAGTCCGTCAGGCCGGTCACAATAGCACCGAGCGCCCCGAGAAGGCCTAGAAGGACAGTCACCTCTGCACCGCGGGCCGCCCAGGCGAAGGTAGTGGGTGAGATCAGCCAGAGCACATCAAAGACGGCAGTGATCATCCACGCAGCAACAGGTATATCGGTGATGACCGGGTGCAGCGGATGGCCAAACCACGTTCCATTGAGCAGGCTCTTAAGCCGACGTGGTGGCTTGCGCTGAGAGCCAACCACCACCTGGATGATATGCTGCGATGTATCGCTCAGCCGCTCCGCAAAAGGCTGAGGCGTGGATTGAGGCTCAGGAGAAACTTCGGGTACAGCAACAGAAGGAGGTGTTTCGGACATAGCCTATTCTCCTTTTGAACGAATAATGAGCTCGACACTTTCGTCAAAGCTCAGCGCCAATGAGTATTTTTGCAAAACATGATAGATGAGCCAGTAAAGCAGGAACCAATCGTATACAACTCCTGAACCCTTACATATGCAAGTGCATCTTCGCGGTGGGCATAAGTGAGAGACGCGAAGGTATGCTCTACGCAGGAAACTTGAGCATGCATATATCGACCTGCGCGAGGGTTCGCTATCTTGATCCACCGCTAACTCTTTCTATATCATATTTATTCCGTAAAGTCAATGTTTTACTTGACTTACTTGACAAATTAGCTGTTCATCGGATACACTTACTATAGGATCGGAGGGAATAGATGCCACTTTTGAACTGGAACCAGCGGTTTTTTGAGAGCACACGCGGAAGGATCATCACCCTGCTTCGCCGTGCCAGTCGCACGGTAGAAGAATTAGCTCAAGCGCTCGATCTAACGGATAATGCTGTCCGGGCACATCTGGCTACACTTGAACGTGATGGGTTAGTACGACAGCGAGGTGCCCGTCGTGGCGCTGGTAAACCTGCCTTCGTGTACGAGCTGACGTCTGAAACGGAGCAACTCTTCCCGAAAGCATACGGGTCGGTGTTGCGCGAACTCATGCATGTCCTCAACGAGCATCTTCCACCCGCTGAAGTGGAAGCGCTGTTACGCATGGTGGGACGCCGCATTGCTGGGCAGTGGCATATGCCGCCAGGTGATTTGCGTATGCGGCTCGAGGCGGCTGTAAACGTTCTCGATGAACTCGGGGGCATGGCAGAACTTGAACTGCGTGACGATACCTACTCTATACGTGGGTACAGTTGCCCGCTAGCGGCTGCGGTACCGGGCCATCCAGAGGTCTGCCATCTCGCCGAGACCCTGCTCACGGAGCTAGTTGGTGTGCCAGTCCATGAGCAGTGTGAACGCGGCGAAACGCCGCACTGTTGCTTCGTCGTGCCTGCTATCTAATTGTCAGCCCTCCCTCATCTCATAAACGGGTGGCTCTTTGTCCTCCCAGGATATCTGCTGCCATTACCAGTTCGTAATATGTTCTGTCGTTCCACCCGCATCGCCTCGCTTTTGAAGTAACCCGGTACCGTATGTTTCCTTAGCGTTATCTTTTCTGATTATCGTTTCTGGGGGACCTAAACCTTGCACGGCTTAATCTTTATGACCTGGGAGAAATATTTAGCAGAACGGTTTGGTCGTCCATTCCTCAGCACATACCGCGATGCTATTGGCGAGACGCAAGCAAACTTGCCCCTTGCTAATCGCCTCTACGATGATGCCACCCTGGTGGCCGGGGTAAGCGCTGCCAGTGAACTGACACATCTTTCTGTGGACACGCTGTTGCGCGAGTATGGCCGCTATTTTATCCTGAACGGGCTGACGGGTCATCTCTGCACGTACCTCCTGACCAGGTGCATAGCAGCCATGATCTCTTGCTCGTAATGCGCGATGCGCACGCGCGCTTGCGCCGCACGCTGGAGGGAGTGGCTCCCCCTCTTTTCACGTATGAAGCTTCCTCGCGGCCAAATGAAGTGGTGCTGGTCTATGATAGCCCCCGCCACTCACTTATGCTCGGTGCTGCGAGGTGCCATCGAAGGAGCGGCGGAGCGCTATGGTGAGCGGGTGCGGGTCATCGAGCGGACCTGCATGAAGCGAGGGGCAATGGTCTGCCGCTTCCAGGCGCGTTTTTTTGCTCCTTCACCGGCACCGCAAGAGCATCTCAAGACGCCAGAGCAAGTGGCTCGTCAAAAAGCGCAAAAAGAACTGACAGATCTCGTGCTCTCCTTGTTGCCTGACGCTGGCATGACAGATGGTCTTACGTTGGCGGATCTCCAGGGGATACTCCGGCAGCACCAGGATGTTCGTCCTCGTCAGCTACGGCCTGCGGTGCTGCTTGAAGCCCTCAACCAACTCCAATTTGCGGGACTGGTGATGAGCACTGCCAGCCAGCAAGGAGATGACTTTGCTCGTCGCCGCTATTGGCGCGTTCAGACGTAGTAGGAAGGAAGATCATCCTTACAGGTGACTCACCGGTACTTGCACGTAAACCTTGCCCTGGTCTACTTTTGTTTGGAGTCGCGGCAAGGGGGAGAGAGCGTAGAAGGCTGGAATGTTGGTCCACCTCCCCATCTCCCGTAAAAAGCCCTCCGTGACAGGGGCGATGGAATGTGCGGTCGGAATGATGCCACTGGACCAGGCAACCCATGTGCGTGCAGGCGGCAGAGACTGCGATAATCGTACCGGTCTCACGTCGCGCTCATCGTCAAGGAGCGCAAGGGTGGCCACGAAGTGCCAGACAACGGGTGGACCATTGAGTAGCGGGCTGTGTATTGCCGATGCTCTGCTGCCTGTCGTTTCTGGCGCCTTATGATTACTCAACTGCTCAGCTACTTGTTCGAGGCACGTCCCGATCATGAGCGAGCCTGTTGCAATCGCTCCACCAACGAGCAGCGCACGTCTTAGGACAGAACACGGCTTCTTCTGTCCTTTCCTGACCAGAAAGAGGAAAGGCGGCGTCTCTAACAACTGCTGGAGCTCTTGCTCAAGACGAGCCTGTAACGCCCTGACAAATGTGGGACGGGGCTCTGCTCCTCCGGGTGACAGAGAACGAAACAGGAGGACCATGCGGTAGATACGTTCCTGGCGAGGAGTCAACACGTTTGGTGGATGAGGAGCGCGCCCTGCTTGCAGTTCCGCAATGTAGCGTTCAAGTTCCAGGTAGTCTTCAAGTCGTTCCTGGTCTTCCCCAGACATCGTGCTGTGCCTCCATCAGACAAAGACGACGCACTCCAGATCAGCAGCGCGTCTGAGGGCGCGAAACTGCACGACTTTGACATTCGCCTTGGTCAATCGCAACCGGAGTGCGGTCTCTCGAATCGAGAGGTTGAGCAGATAACGACAGATTAAGACCTCTCGATACGGTCCGGGGAGGTCCTGAAGCAGATGCTGCATGCGGCCTACTGCGCTAGCATGGCTCGCACTTGGCTCTTCTCCGCCTGGTCCTTCCCACTCAGCTTCGAGTATTTCTTCTGGTGAGCACGTTGAGAGATACAAGAGGAGACGCTGTAGACGAGCTGCCGCCTTGCTGCCTCTCATTGGTAGCTCTTCTTCAGCCCACTCTTCCCGATCACGCTCCAGCAACTCCTCAAGTGAGTAGGTGACGAGACGATAGCGCTCACGCCAGTGATTGGCCAGCGTTGTCTTTCCACTTGAAACAGCCAATGTCGGATCATCATCGGGGAACATGCGCAATCAAATTCGCGTACGGCCTTGAGAAAAACGCGCGAGGTCAGGTCTTCAGCGTCTTCGTGATTCCCGACCCGACTGTAGACATAGCGATAGATCGGACCAGATTCTCCTGATATATCCTCTGCAATCCCTCAACATCTGGCTCGTTCCATGCTGCGATGACACGAGAAGTATTCGCCTGGTTCGAGAGCAGCGTCGTCACGATGTACTCCCTGATCCGACTGATCGAGAATGGCGGGTGTTCCTGTGTATTACTACGGTAGAATGTTACACAATCGTAACCGCTCGTCTCGTATGAAATAGCTTCATGAACCGTGTGGAAAGGCGCAGGGAAAAGAGCGATGCCTCATCAAACGATGAGGCAATGCATGCGCTACTACACATCAGCATGCGCATATGCTTAGTGAGAGGAGCATTGGAACAGCGCATACCGCGCAGCGGAAGCTATCGCTGTCCGCGAAGCAGTTCGTGACTGGCTTTCGTACCGATTTGGACAGCGATCGCCAGGATCAGGAAGGCGATGGATGAACATGCTACTCCTTAGGTTCCACACTACCGAAGCCTTAGCCACACCTCCCAATCAAGAAACCTTTACTTCAGCTTAGTACACAACCGTAGAAAAAAGATTCGGAATTCGTGCTAGAGACCAGGTCTTCGTCTCAGGCAGAAAGAGCATTGAGGTAGCTGTCGATTTCAAATTTATCCTCTGAGGTGCTGTACTAAGAGCATTGTGGCAGAAGCGTCATGCTCAACCGTACCGATGGGCTTGCTCTTTCGCCTCGCCATCCTTCACAATAGAAGAAACTTGAAAGAAGGAGGGGTTCATGACTAGTCAGACTTTGGCCCTCAACGGACAATTGGCTCTCGTGACTGGGGCTAGTAGCGGGCTCGGACGCGCCACAGCTCTGGCGCTCGCCCAGGCGGGGGCAGAGATCGTCCTGCTGGCACGCAGCGCTGATGACCTCCAACAGGTCACCGCCGAACTTGGCTCAAGAGGTCGTCGCGGGATCGCGTTGCCAGGAGATCTGGCAGACGAACACTACATTCTGAACGCGGTGCAACGCACCATCGAGGTCTTCGGGCGCATTGACATCCTGGTCAATGCAGCGGGGATCGATGTCCCAGGAGCGGTGTCCCACCTTGCCACGAGCGATTGGGACACCGTCGTGGATGTGAACCTGCGTGCGCCTTTCCTGTTGGCGAAGGCCGTTTTCCCCCACATGCGTCAGGCGAGGCGAGGGACCATCATCAACATTTCTTCCGTGGCCGGCAAACGTGGCTGGGCGAATGCGGCGGCCTACTGTGCCTCCAAATTTGGCTTGACCGGCTTCACCCAAGCACTGGCTGCCGAGGGGAAAGCCCACGGAATTCGTGTGTGCATTCTCTATCCCGGAGGGATGGCCACCCATTGGGGGGCCTGGTCATCGACCGAACGCCAAGCCAAGCCAGCGGAGGCGCTCCCTGTGACGAAAGCTTTACCCCCAGCAGAGGTGGCCTCCCTGATTGTCTGGATGGCGGCTGCGCCTGCAGAATTGGTCCTCAACGAAGTCATCATTAGTCCACTGGAAGAACAAGGGTGGCCGTAAATGGGGGGACCGTTGCTTCATGGTACACGTGAGTTGGGCCTTTCGCACATCCCGGAGACGAGCTTGCCCAGGTTTCTCGACCCAGATACGTTTTTTACCCGCGATGCTTGACCTAGTTGGGCAGTCAACGTGGGCAAAAACCTCTCACAGGACTTGCCTCTCGGCCTCTCGCTGTTTACAATAGGACAGGAAGCAATGACAGCAGAGGAGAACCTATGGCACAGGCAAGAGATATTCAGCGAGAAAAGTTGATGGTGGCTCTTTCATCTGTCGTAGCGGCCATCGGGTTGACGGGCATGAAGCTCGTGGTGGGTCTGCTCACAGGCAGCTTGGGCATTTTGGCCGAAGCTGCTCACTCTGGCCTGGATCTGGTCGCAGCCCTCATGACCTTATTTGCCGTGCGGGTGGCCTCTCGCCCAGCGGATGAGACTCATCACTATGGGCACGGCAAAGTAGAAAATCTGTCGGCCTTCTTGGAAGCGGGCCTCCTCGTCTTGACGGCCATCTGGATCATCTACGAGGCCATTCGACGGCTCTTGTTTCATGACAGCCACGTCGCGATCACCATCTGGGCGTTTGTGGTCATGGCGATCTCCATTGCCGTCGATTTCACCCGCTCACGCACGTTGTTACGGGTCGCACGCGCCACGGGAAGTCAGGCGCTGGAGGCGGATGCGCTCCACTTCAGCACGGATATCTGGAGTTCCTCAGTGGTGATTGCAGGACTGCTTGTGGTCTGGCTGGCCGAGCGCTTCTCTCTTGCTGGATGGCTAGGACAAGCTGATGCGGTGGCGGCCCTTGGCGTCTCTGGCATCGTCATCTGGGTAAGCATACGACTGGCGAAAGAAACGATGGATGCGCTGCTGGACCGTGCCCCAGATACCATTGTCGAGCAGGTCCAGACGCAGGTTCGCGCTCTTCCTGATGTGCTTGAGGTGCGGCGAGTCCGTATGCGTCGTGCAGGCAACAAGCTCTTCGCTGATGTGGTGGTTGCCGCGCCTCGTACCTTCACTTTTGCACAGACGCACCTGCTCACCGAACACGTGGAGCAGGCGGCGCGTGAGGCAGTCCGCACGGTCTCACCACAGGGAGACCTTGACATCGTGGTGCATGTGGAACCCACCGCTTCTCCAGCAGAAACGGTCGCTGAGCAGATCCATTACCTGGCAGAAACGCAAGGGATCAATGCGCACGATATCCATGTTCGCGAGGTGAGTGGGCACCTGGAGGCGGATGTTGATGTGGAGGTTCCGGCGGATATGGCCCTTGCAGATGCCCATACCGTCGCGTCGCGCCTGGAAGAAGCCGTGCGGCACACCAATCAGCAGGTGCAACAGGTCAACACGCACCTGGAGGCACCACCCATCTCGATTGTCCCGAGTCTTGAGGTGACCGCTCAGTATGCTGACCTCACGACCCACCTCCGTCGCCTGGCAGACAGCATTGCAGGAGCAGGAAGTGCTCATGAGATCCATCTATATCGTCCACTGGAGTCGACGGCTGAGTCACTGCCCGATCTGGATGTGGTCATGCAGACAACCTTTGCCGCTTCCGCACCACTCAGTCAGGTCCACCTCCAGGCTGAGGAGATCAAGCGCGCCTTTCGTCAAGCACATCCGACGTTTGGGACGATTACTATCCATACCGAGCCGCCTGAAGAGGCACCGACCCAAGAAAGTGTTTCCTGATGTCGCCTGAGTAGGCAGCCGTAGAAAAAAGAAGCGAAATTCATGCGGCTGGGGTTAAGGTGGGTTGAGCTTGGTACTTGGCCATGACTAGGGCCTCAGATTTCGTCGACCGGTTGAAAGGATGAGCATGCGTATTCCATTCCGCAACAAAGGCCATCAGCCGTTCAGCCAGATGATCCAGGTCGGTGAAGTCGCTGATACGCAGCCGCTTGCGCTGCACAAGGCCGAACCACTGTTCGATTTGGTTCATCCAGGAGCCATGCGACCTCCAGAAACCAACAGACAAAGCGGGGATGAGCCTGGAGCCAGGCTCGCACCTGTTTGCCATTATGCACGCTCGAGTTATCGAGGACCAGAGAGATGCGACGAATGGAAGGTGGAATCTCCCGATCCAATTGGGTGAGCAAGGCGATGAACTCTTTTTGCCGCTTGCGCACCTCCGTGCGAGCGGAGACCCTCCCTGCGAGTATCAAAAGCAGCAAACGGATGCAAGGCTCCTGCTCGCTTGTAGCCATGCTCCAGGCGAATGGGTTGGCCTGGACGAGCAGGTTTGGTGGCAGCGAGACGTGGACGGGGTTGTAGATCGGTCTTCTCGTCGGCGCACACCACCATTTCGTCATCCGCCAAAGAACACGTATAGAGATCCACCAGATCGCTGACCTGTTGCGCAAAGATCGCATCCTGGATTGACCGCTATGAGGCTTCCCGGCTGGCTTTTAAATGAGAAACCACCAGGAGTACCTACACCCTTATGATGATTCCTCGTTATGACTTCGTGGCAGTGACCACAGCATAGCCGAACCGCCGCGCCTGGATAGCAGTCGCTGCCGCTTTCGCCATCGTTTTGGCCTGCTCAAGGTCAATCTCACCGGGCAGGGTGATCTTGTTGAGCTTTACCAGTAACTCCGCCCCCAGAAGCTTTCCCTGGATGTCTCGTACCAGGTCGAATAACGCCTCGTCGTGCTGTTCCACAAGCTGGATCGTCAATCCCACGTCGGTCAGATACTGTACATAGTTCTCAAGGGGCTGCGCATCGGCGATACAAGCAATCCATGCCAGCAGCCCTTGCAATTCCGCGGGAAGCGCTCCCGTGCGCGTCAGATCGCTCAGCCCTACCTGTCCCCCTGGCGAGAGCACGCGCACGAACTCCGAGGCCGCTGTCGCTTTGTTGGGGAACGTGCAGAACGCGCACTCGCAGAGCACCGCATCGAAGCTGTCCCCAGGCACGGGCAGTTCTTCGGCATCGCCCTGCTCGAATGTCACCAGGTGGGCGACGCCTGCGGCCTGCGCTGCCTGGGTCGCGCGCTCCACGGACGCACGGCTATACTCGATGCCCAGCACGCTACAGCCGAAGCGCTGCACCAGGTGGATCGCGCTCGTCCCTTGCCCGGCAGCCACATCCAGCACGCGCTGGCCTGGCCCCAGGCGCAGCACCGCTCCGAGATACGCGGTGAGCGCCGTTCCCCCTGGATGGAAGGACTCTCCGAGCAGAAGCCTGGCCCACTCGCTCTGGTACACGTTCGCGCAACAGGACTTCACCGCCTGGTCGTCACGCTCACCGATGATCTCGCGCTGGCTACTCCTGAGCGGGTCCTTTCACTGCCGACGCCACGTGAAAGGTGCCGTTCTGCGCAGTTGGCGCAAATGAGAAGGTCAACGGGTCTGGCACAAAGGGAACCCCCGCGCGCCTGGCCTGGTGGCGCTGGCGCTCACGCGCTTGCAATTGCGCGCGCGCCTGTTCGCGATACCCCACGTTGTTGTAGGCACAGAAGGGGATCTGCTTGCCATCGGGCAGCAGAATCTCTTTGCAGCACTTCATCAGGTTCTTCTGATTGAATGTCCAGGGATCCATGAAATCCTGCAGCATGACCATGAAGATATTCTTGGCAAAGGCCGCCAGGTCTAATCCATCGGCATCGGGGAGACCACAGGCCGCGCACGAAAGGGCGAATTGCTGTGCGGTTTTGTCAGAGCCAGCGACGGCGGAGGAAGACCACAGGCCTTCCAGCGCCACTTTGATCTCCTCTGAGAGATCGGGCACGGCGCGGTTCGTGATGTAATCCAGGTAATCTTCCACATTGAGGACGCGAGTCAGGGGTAAGACCGTCTCCTCATTGCTGAGCACATAGGTGACCGAGTTACAGGTGGGGAAGCAGCAGGGCACCGGCACGAAGTCCGACACCAAGAGCGTACCGCCGGTTTGCTCTTCCAGCGCGGTGAGGATGTCAGGGATGGTCAGGCGCTGCATGGGGTCGCTTTCGATGTGACGCCCGGACTGGAAGGCCGGTTNNNNCATGCCGAACGAGACGATGGCCCCTACTTCGTGCAGATTGACAAAGCGATCCACCGCCGGGACCAGCACGACGTTTGCTCCAATCTCCGCCAGGCGATCCAATGCCCGCAATTTCTGCGGCAGGATATCGGGTTCGCCGCGCAGCAGGCGATAGGTCTCGGCTTCAAACCCGTCAAATTGAAAATAAATCGAGGGGTGCAGTTCCTCTAATTGCTGCAGGAACGCATCATCATCAGCGATGCGCTTGCCGTTGGTGTTGAGCATCACATGGCGGATGTTGCGCTTTTTCGCCGCCTTGATCATCTCGATAATCTGGGGATGAATGGAGGGTTCGCCCCCAGAGAACTGCACCACCTCGGGATTGCCTTCGGTTTCCACCAGGTGATCGAGAATGCCCTCCACTTCTTCGAGTGTCAGGTTGAAGCCCGCGCCAGCATTGGCAAAGCAGAGCGGACACTCCATGTTACAGGCGCTATTCACCTCAATGATCCCCAGGCAAGCGTGCTGCTGGTGCTCAGGACAGAGGCCGCAGTCGTGCGGGCAGCCGTGTTGGATGTCGGTCGTGTAGGCCAGTGGGATGGTGCCGGGTTTGTTGAAGCGTGCTGCTGACGTATAGGCCTGGGCATCACCATAGACCAGTCCTTCAAACAGACCATGCTCAGGACAACGCTTGCGCATATACACTTTATTGTGACGCAAGAGAATATGCGCATCGATGACCCGACGGCACTCCGGGCAAATGCTCCGTGTTAATTCAAAAAAGACATAATCGGCATCTTTTTTCTGGCGTGGGTGAGGCGTTATCGATGCTGATGCAGAAACGGCAGGTGTAGATAGACCTGGGTGTTTGTCCATAATATCTCCTTGTATGCAGCATGCAATGTGCTGGCCTTGCTTTGGACCGACGCTCCCCTCTTGGGTTCTCCAATGGCAAGGATGGCAGACGCTTTTCCTTGTTGTTCGGCTCTTCCTGTGTACCGCTGGTGCATGCTCATGCTATGGGACAAGCCCGCAGAAGAATGAGCATCCTTCTGGAAGAAGCAGTGAGGGATGCAACTTGCTGTTCAATCGTACATCATTGCCCCTGTCACAGTCTGTAGCCTGGACTACAGAACACTACAAGGATTGGAGCATGTACGGTCATGTTGTTTCCTCCTCGCTTCTGTGCGCAAGTGCAGCGCGGAGTCCGGCCAGGAAGGTGTCGTGCTCAGGGTTTCCCAGCGACACCACCAGACCATCCAAGATATACGTTGGAGTGGCGAACACCTGCGGGGGCACGCGTTGCCCCGGCACATCGAGGTTCACGACG
>WNFM01238555.1_pt3 | contig 11285 bp, 9 predicted proteins | sample 5400271 | NCBI WGS metagenome assembly WNFM01 (sample SAMN13153352, study PRJNA577476) | soil metagenome | isolation source: 60 cm saprolite on Douglas fir-dominated hillslope | place: USA:California | collected 2013-09-17 | reverse complement strand
CAGATGTGGCTGACTTTGTCGCCACCGAGACCCAGAGTGCCGAGAAATGTGATCACGGCCATGCCTGCGACGATCCATTTCATTTTGATGGGAATGGGAATTGGGATGATGTAGGCGCGGCGATCGGGAAAGAGGATGGCGCAGGCGATCAGGACGCCGAAGATTGCGCCGGAAGCGCCGATGGTTGGGGTAAAAGAATTTTCGCGGCCCCAGAGCATGGGGAACGTTTTTACGATGACGTTTAGGATGCCGGCACCGACTCCGGTGAGGAAGTAATAGCGCAAGAAGCGATTGCGTCCCCAAACCAGTTCTACTTCGCGGCCAAACATCCACAGCGTGAACATGTTGAGGACGATGTGCCAGATATCGGTGATGTCGTGAAGGAAAAGATAGGTGAACGGCTGCCAAATCCGGAGAAGAGGGATAACTCCAGCGGGAACGAGACCAAACCATTTCAGGAGCCAGGTGTAGCCGCCAACTCCGCCAAAAGATTTGATGAACGCTTCGAGAATATAGACAGCGACGTTTGCGATGATGAGAAGCTGCACACCCGGAGTGATGTAAAAATCGAAACTGATGCGGTGAGTGCGGATTCCGGTGCGCGCGGCCATACAAAGGTCAGTTTACGAGGGAACTGACGAGGAGTAAAGAAAGAGCTATAAGAGTACAAAGTATAAGAGTACCAGCCGAGACACGGCGGCCTCAGTCGAGTTTTTTGCGGGCGAAGTAGAAGAGAGAGGCGGCGNNNNAACAGGTTGCTGGGGGCGAGCGGGCCGAGGATTTTGGGGCCGAAGGCGAAGAGATCGGGACGCCAGGGCAAGCGGAGGAGAGTCACCAGCCAGTGCGGAACGTTATTGGAAATTTCGGGGTCCTGGAAAAGATTGATGATGATGCCCAGGAGGCCGAAGACACCTCCGGCGGCGATGAGGCCGCTCGAATAGAGTGCGCCGGGGCTGGCTTCGCTTTCGTCTTTCTTTTTGCTGGTGGCTTCGACTAACAGGCGCAACAGTCCTCCGGCAAACATGGCGGCAGTGGTGCCGAGCGGAAGATACGAGCCGGTAGCGAAAGCGAGAGAGCGAACGCCAAGAATTTCCACGGCGACGACGAGAGCGACTCCCATCAAGACCAAACGCCAGGGCAGACGTTGATTGAGAATTCCGCTGATAACGCTGGCCATCAGGCGAGCTTGCGGGGCGGGCGCTTTGTCACTACCGATGCCTTGCGCCCACTGGTATTCAATTTGTTGCGAGGTGGAGTCGTAGAGATATTCGCCGTCGGCGATTTCGTGTGAGCCGAGGGAGTTGATGAGCGTGTACGATTTTCCCTTGTAGACAAAATTGTTCTGTTCGACCTTCACTCCGGACGGCAGTGCCGCAATGCTCACTGGAATTTGCGAAGGGATGTATTTCTCGAGGCCCTTGTTCATCAGGTTGAGCGTCGCGCCGATCGCCAGCGTTGAAACGGTGACACCGATGAGCAGCGCGTACTGCTGGCGGACCGGAGTTGCGCCGACCAGGTAGCCGGTTTTCAAGTCCTGTGAAGTGGCACCGGCAATGGCGGCGGCGATGCAGACGACGCCTCCGATCATCAGGGCGAGCACGGCGTAGTTCGAAGCGGTCCAGCCAGCGACAAAGAAAATCGCGCAAGTGGCCATCAGCGTGGCGATGCTCATGCCGCTGATGGGATTGGAAGAGTTGCCGAGAAGTCCGCTGATGCGCCCTGCGACGGTCACGAAAAGAAAACCGAAAACTACCACGAAAACCGCCGCGAAAAGATTCTGATACCAACGAGTAGCCGCGCCTTCGATAGGGTGGAAAGTGAGAAGGACCCACATCATGGCGATGATGGCGATCGAGCCGACGACCACGGTGCGCATGGGAATGTCGCGATCGATGCGGCTGGAAGATGTGGATTGACCGGCGCCTTCGGCGCGAACGTCTTTGAGTCCGGCGCGCAGAGCGGAAATGATGGTGGGCATGGTGCGGAGAAGAGTGATCAGACCGGCGGCGGCGACTGCGCCTGCGCCCATCGGACGAATGTAGCTGCGCCAGAGATCGTCTGGTGACATCAGCGGAATAGGAACGGTGGAAGGATAGATCGGCGTGTTGCCGGAAAGCTGGCCGTAAAACTTGATGGCAGGCATGATCACCAGCCAGGAGATGATGCCGCCGGCGAAAAGAATTCCTGAAACGCGGGAGCCGATGATGTAGCCGACGCCGAGATATTCGGAAGTGATGTTGGCGCGGAAAGATGCGCCAGGAAACCAAGTGGGACGCGATTCGGGCTGGGAAGTCCAGGCTTGCACGGTGTTCATGAGAAAGGTGTAAATGCCGCCGAGGCCGAGTCCCCAGAAGACGCGTCCGGCGAAAGAACCGCCGCGTTCACCGGCGACGAGAACGTCAGCGCAAGCGGTGCCTTCGGGAAAGGACAAGTTGCCGTGCTCTTTGACAATGAGCTGGCGGCGGATCGGGACCATGAACAGGACACCGAGCCATCCGCCGAGAAGCGCGAGCGGGAAGATTCGCCAGAAAGTGAATTCTTTGCCAAAGCCGAGAAAGATGAGCGCGGGGATGGTAAACATCACGCCTGCGGCCAGTGATTCGCCCGCGGAGCCGGTCGTTTGCACGATGTTGTTTTCTAGGATGGTGGACCGGCCGAAGGCGCGAAGGATGCTGATGGAAAGCACCGAGATGGGGATGGAGGCAGAGACGGTGAGACCGGCGCGGAGGCCGACGTAGACGGTAACGGCACCGAAGAGCAGTCCGAAGAGCGCGCCGAGGATGATGGCGCGAACCGTGAATTCGGCGAGCGATTCTTCGGCGGGAATGTAGGTACGGAATTCGCCGGGAGGCGCGGTGGAACTCCAGGGACGATTGGTCACAAAATCCTCCGTCGGACGGCAAGTAACCGGGATTGGAAAAAAGGTGCGCGGGGATTATGCCGCAGGGAGAGGGGCAAGGGGAAGGGTGACCTTGCAGAATGAGCTGGCCGCGAGTTCTCTTGACAGCAGCTTGCCGACAGGATAATTTGTCGCGTTATCAGGTACCTAGGTTATCACTAACTCCATGACCCAGCCCGAGTCATGCGTCGCGGTGAAAGTGAACGGGAGTTGCCGCAGGGAGTTGTGCGCGCGAGCGTCTGCAAAAACCCCAGGAGAAAACCAGTGAAAAACCAGCGATGGGTGGTGGTGTGCGCGGTGGCGATGTTGATAGCGGCAGCTGGCTTGTGGAAAGCCAAGACTGTCAGCGGCGATGAATGGCTCCCGATTTCACCGGAAGAGCTGAAAATGACCAGCGTGCCGGAAGCGCCGGGAGCGCCGGCAGTGATTCTCTACAGACAGGTGGATCGGGACGACGGAAGAACACCGCATGAGAATACCTACGTCAGGATCAAGATTCTGACGGAGGAAGGGCGCAAGTTCGCAAACGTGGAGATACCGTTCTTCAAAGAATATGGCTCAATCAACAGCATAAAAGCACGATCGATACGAATGGATGGCTCAATCGCCCAATTCGACGGAAAGGTTTACGAGCAGACGATCGTAAAGGCCAAGGGCGTGAAGTACCTGGCGAAGACCTTCTCCCTTCCAGACGTACAAGTGGGCGGAATTATTGAATATCACTACACGCAGGACCTCAACGCCTTGTACGATTCTTCGAGATGGGTGCTGAGCGACGAGCTATTCACAAAAAAAGCTAAATTTTCACTCAAACCGAGTACGGACTTTGCGATGAGATGGAACTGGCCACAAGGGCTTCCAGCCGGGAGCCAGCCGCCGAAAGACGAGAACGGAACGATTCGGATGGAGTCTTCAAATATTCCCGCGTTTCAGGTTGAGGATTACATGCCGCCCGAGAATTCATTAAAGTATCGGGTGGATTTTATTTATAGCGAAGAAGGTGTGCCCGAGAAAGATCCCGTGAAGTACTGGAAATCGGTAGCCAAGAAACAGAACGAACGCGTGGAAAGCTTCGCCAACAAGAAGAAAGCGATGGAACAGGCGGTGCAGCAAACCATAGGTGCCGGCGACACGTCGGAAATGAAGCTGCAGAAGATCTATGCGCGGGTGCAACAGTTGCGAAACACTTCGTTCGAAAAGGAAAAAACCGAGCAGGAGCAAAAGCGCGAGAAGGAAAAAGAAGCAAATAGTGTCGAAGATGTCTGGAAACGCGGCTACGGAAACGGCCGCCAGATTACCTGGTTGTTCCTTGCAATGGCGCGCGCCGCGGGCTTTGACGCTTCACCAGTGCTGGTCGCACGGCGAAGCGATTACTTCTTCAATCCCGCAGTGATGAACGAGCGCCAGCTTAATGACAACCTGGTGCTGGTCAAGGTTAATGGAAAGGATTTTTACTTTGATCCCGGTACGGCGTTTACGCCGTATGGAATGCTACCGTGGTGGGAAACGAACGTGACTGCGTTGAAGCTGTCGAAAGACGGAGGAAGTTGGGCGGAGATTCCTCCAAACGATAGCACCTTAACGAAAATAGAACGCAAAGCAGACCTGAAACTGGATAGCGAAGGCTCCCTTAGCGGCAAGTTGACTGTCGCCTACTGGGGCTCGGAAGCCCAAGCGATACGAGTGGATCAGCACCTGGAAGACGATACCAGCAAAAAGAAACTGCTGGAAGACATGGTACGAGAGACGGTTCCGGTGGCGATTGACGTTGAGCTTGTAAATACCCCGGATTGGAAGCACGCATCGCCCTCGCTGGTAGCCGAATTCAATCTGAAAGTTACCGGATGGGTTTCCGGGGCAGGTAAACGCGCCCTTTTTCCGGTTGGATTGTTCTCTTCTCCAGAAAAAAATATTTTTGAACACACCTCCCGCGTTTACCCTGTTTATTTCCATTACGCATTCCAGAAATCAGACGAGATCGAGGTGGAAATGCCACTCGGCTGGACGATCTCGTCGGTTGCGAAGCCCATGGACATGGACGCGAAGGCAGCTACTTATTCGCTGAAGACCGAAGATACGTCCGGAACGCTGCATTTAAATCGAACTTTGCGATGCGATTTGATGATGGTGCCAAAGGAGAACTACGCCGCCCTGCGCGGCTTCTTCCAGGTGGTGAGGACCGGGGACGACGAGCAGGTTGTGCTTCAGCCGGGCGGCAGTTCGGCGAGGAACTGATATGAGGATGAGCACAATCGTAGCAACGATGATACTCACCGGCATTGTTGGAGTGGCGTCGAGTGCGCGCGCGGACGCTCCCGCCTGGATGCACGGTCTGGTAAACGCTCCGCTGCCCGCGCATGACGATAAAACCGATGCGGTAATTCTCTATTCGGAGAGAATCGTCGCAGTTCAGTCAGTGGATAAGGTGAAGAGTACGGTGCGGGTTGCTTATAGGATTTTGCGGCCAGGCGGTAACGAGCATGGCTTCGTTGCGGTTTCGTTCAATGCAAACCGTAAGGTAACGAGCCTGCACGGATGGTGCATACCCGCGCAAGGGAAAGACTATGAGGTGAAGGAAAAGGACGCGGTGGAAATCTCTTTGCCGAAAATTTTGGGCAGCGATCTGGTGTCTGATGTGCGAGACAAAGTAATTCAAATTCCCGCGGCCGTTCCAGGGAACATCGTCGGATACGAATATGAAACCGACGAGTCGCCACTGGTGCTGCAAACCGTCTGGGGCTTTCAAGAAGCTGACCCGGTCAAGGATTCGAAGTTTACACTACAACTTCCCGCAGGGTGGGAGTACAGGGCGTGGTGGAGGAATCACGAAGAGGTGAAGCCGACCGCGGTCGGCAACAACCAGTGGCAATGGAGCCTTAGCGACGTCAAGGGACTAAGAGCGGAAGAGAAAATGCCTCCATGGATGAGCGTAGCCGGCTTCATGCTCGTGAGTTATTTCCCAACCGGATCAGCTAGCGCGGAACGCACCTTCCGCGATTGGCAGCAGATGGGAATGTGGTACGAAGGACTTACCCATGGCCGTAAGGATGCCACACCTGAAATAAAGCAAAAAGTTGCAGCCTTAACCGCGACCGCCAAGACCCGCGTCGAGAAGATGAATGCCATAGCGCAATTCATGCAGCGCGATATTCGATATGTCGCGATTAGCCTAGGCATCGGCGGTCTTCAGCCGCACTCGGCAGCAGATACATTTCGGCATCGATATGGCGACTGCAAAGACAAAGCCACCTTGATGAGTTCGATGCTAAAGGAGGTGGGGATAGATTCCTACTACGTGATCATCAACAGCGAGAGGGGATCCATTGGCGGCGATTCGCCGGCGCAGATCAACGCCTTCGACCACGTAATTCTCGCCATCAAGCTACTAGACGGGGAGAATGGTCCCGCATTGGTGTCCACGCAGCAGGATCCCAAGGTCGGCAAAGTCCTGTTCTTTGACCCTACTAACACTTTTGTTCCGTTCGGCCAGGTAGGCGGATACCTGCAGGACAACTACGGCCTGCTGGTAACACCTGAAGGCGGAGAACTAGTGAATATTCCGAAGCTGGACTCGGCTTCCACTGGTACCAGTAGAAAAGGCGCGATTCGACTCGATCCATCTGGCAATTTTTCCGGCGATTTTGTTGAAGTGCATCGAGGCGATTCCGCCTGGGGGCAGCGCGAGTATCTCAAAGGCGTTAGCAAAGAAGCGGACCGAGTCAAGATAATTGAGGCGACGCTCGCGCAATCCTTGCCGAATTTCTCGGTTACCAAGGCCAGCATTCAAAACCTAGATCAGTACGACCAGCCGTTTGGATTTACTTATTCGGTGGCTGGCACCAGATACGCAAAGACTGCGGGGGACTTGTTGCTGGTTCGGCCGCGAGTGATTGGTGTCGACACAACCGGCTTGCTAGAGACCAAAGATCCCCGAAAAATGGCGGTCATCTTCGACGGCCCGGAAAAAGATACGGATTCATTCGAGATTACGCTGCCTGGAGGCTACGTGGTGGATGATTTGCCGCCAGCGGTCGATGTGGACTACAGCTTTGCAAGTTACCACAGCAAAACCGAAGTTGCAGGGAACGTGTTGACGTACAGCAGAACATTTGAGATCAAGGAACTGAACGTTCCGATGAGCAAGATGGACGATTTGAAGAAGTTCTACCGGATCATTGCCGGCGACGAACGGAACACCGCTGTGTTAAAGCCCGTAGCGCACTGAGCAGCGATCGTAGGCAGGCTGGAGTACGGTTCCTGTTTCATGCTTTCTCGCTCTTACGTGATTGCCGCGACCACGCTGCGGCGGAATCGCCAATCAAGAAAGTAAAGAAGCACAGCGCAAGCACGGAGTGGTCGAGCGACGCTCCGAAATATTGCCAGAGTGGCGCGTGCATGCCTGGGTAATTCGAGGACAACAGCAGAGTAAGCATAAAAAGAAGTCCGAACGCGCTGGCGAGGCGAACGCAGAAACCAGCCACCAGTGCCACTCCGATTGCGAGTTCTCCGTAAGCGACCAGGAACGCAATCACAATCGCGTGCGGCAGCACAAAGCCGCGCAGCACCGGAACCATGAATGGGTAGGCTCCGTCCTCGAGAAACTTGTTGATCCAGAATTGAAATCCACCGTGCAGCGTAAACTGTGTTCCGAAAACCTTATACTGGCCGAAAATCAGGAACAGCAGCCCTACGGCGATGCGCAAGAACGCCAGTGCTCGGGTGTTAGCGGCTTGAGAATCATCGGAGTTTCTCATTTAAATTCTTGGGAGATAAAAGGCTGTTTGCAAAGGCTCAACCCAGTTTCGACAGTCGCTCGCGCACCAGGTCGCTGAGGGTTTTGCCGTCCACCGTTTTGCCTTCCAGTGCGGCCTTTGCCGCCTTGACCACTGCGCCCATCTGCTTGATCGAATTAGCGCCACTTTCCGCGATGGCTTTGTCGACTGCGGAATTCATTTCTTCGGCGGAAGCGCCCGCGGGCAGGTATTGCTCGATAATCGCAGCCTCTTTCTTTTCCTTCTCGGCAAGTTCCGGGCGATTGCCTTTGGTGAATTGCTCGATCGACTCTCTGCGTTGTTTCAGGATTGTCTGCAGCAGCTGAATCGACTCGGCGTCATCGAGCTTGCGGATCTTCTCCACTTCCTTCAACTGAATCGCGGACTTTACCATCCGCAATACGCTGAGCCGGAAGTCGTCCCGGGCCTTCATGGCCACAACAATATCGGCTTGAATCTGCTCTGCCAGCGTCATCGCATTTCCTCTAGACAAAATATAACAGTGGCAAGCCGCCAGTGGCCAGTGAGCTCCACCCTGATTCGAACGGCCTGAAAATCCAGCAATGTCCTAAGCTGGCTCAGCGTCTATCGGAACTACCCGCCTGCTTGGCTCGCCGGCGCCCAGCCGCCCTGCCAGGCTCGAGTCAGTTGTTTGTCGGAACCTTTTTTGCCGACCCCCGATGGACTCGATGGTGAACCCGGGCTACTTTGCAGTCGCAAAACGCCTTGACCCCGAGGGGCCGGGGAGAATCTGGAATCGAGCACAGCCAAGAACCTCTGGTGTCCACCGGAGTTCGACTTTTTTTCCGCCCGCACCTTTCGACGCCCGCCTTAGGCGGATCATACGTCGCTCAATTTCCTCTGAGAAGGAGTTACAAATCTTGCGAGTGTCCAGGCGTTCTTTGTAGCGGCGTGGCTATGAAGCCCGATTATGAAGGTAGGCTGCCAGCCGCCACCCACCGTGCGGCAGCATCGGCACTATCGTCGGGCCGTGTGTTGAAGGCGATCGGCGCGCCCGGGGCTGCCTTACGAATAGCGTCGATGACGATTTCGAATAATGCGAGATTGCGGGGCGGCAGGCGCACGCCGCCTCCGATGACCACGCAATCGTAGTTGGTCCCGCGTAACTGACGCTCCACTGACGGGCCGGCGGTTTCGTCCGGGCGAATGAAACCAACGTCGGATCGCCATCCGCGATCAGTGAACTGCTTCAGGGCAACCGCGATGCCAGCGTGAACCTTCTCAACGGTCATACCTGGCGGCAATGCAGGGTCAGAAAAATCTACCGTCTCGGGATCGAGGCCTAGCAGCAGAATCCGCGTCATAAGATCTCCCTTATTCTGGGCTGCGCTTGGCGGCACGGTTGCAACCAGCTTCGCCACAATTTGCGAAGCGATGATAACCGACATTTCGGGATTAAGCTCGGACCGGTAAGGCATCCGTTGTGGTATGTTCGGCGATCATGGCCGTCTCGGCTCATGCAATTAGCGTCGTCGTACGTAACAGCACGATTGAATCGCAGTTCCCAGGCGGTCTGGCGAAATTCGCTGGATCGTGTCCCAACCAGACTTTCTGCACTGACGGCACGGTTAGCCGGGTAGGTTTTATGACCACCACCGATGCTCGAAGATTTATGGACCAGCTCGTAGCTGCCGGTCTTGCTCCTTCAGTCGCAAACGCCAATGCCCTGATTGCCCTCGTTGCGGAGGGACACGGCTTCGTCGAAGCGTGCGATTGGCTTCGGCTCGGCCTCTTTGATGGGCATCCGTGCGTTTGGCTGGCCAGCTCTGATCGCGGGACACTGTTCATTCCGCAATTGGAGCTGAATTCAAAGATGGTTACTTTCGATGCTGCGGAGTTTCGTGAGATGTGTGAATACGTCGGTCTGAGAGATAACGGTAAGGTCGAAGTATATCGACACAAGAAAACCGGTGAGACCCTTTACGTCGGCCGTCCTTTTCAACCAGGCCGAAAGTGGTGGCAACTCTGGAAGAGATTCCACTGACCCGCGACCTATCCATTCAAACTGACGACCGAGTCGAATTTGCTCGTGATAAGCTGCACTTCCAACAAACTATGAACATGTGGCCGTGTCGTCGGATGGATGCTCCGCGGTATTTGGTGAAGAGTCCTTCGCCAACCGCGCAATTGGCCTGATCGGTCACTTCGTTCGCGAAGTACGAGTCGATCCGGAGCAGAGCCCCCAGCACTATCGGGGACCAGAGGTACTTGACTTTCATGGTCGCAACAACCAATGGGCTGCGATCTAACCCTGTCGGCACACGCCCGGGAATGTGTCGTAGCAAGAGTTACTTTGACAATTCCGGAGCAAATGGCAGTATCTAGCGCTCAGAGGGGTAACTCAGTGAGACGGATAGGAATCGACAAGAAGTATCAATCGAACTGGCAAGCGCCGCGATACCAGTTCCGCAAGCGGCACCCGGCAGTCTTCGTCCTGATGATGTGTCTTACTTGCGCCGTCTCGAATGCGGGAAACTCAAAACTGTACCCACCCAGCAAGGACGAAGCTGGAGCGTTGCGGCTCGCACAGGTTATGCAGACCGCAACCCGCGAGGATATCCTGAAGCTCACAACCCAGCGGGAGCATCTGCTTGCCTCGGGATTGCAAGACTCTGACTTCAAGGATGGCAGCCTGGCCATGGGCCGGGTCTACTGCTGCCACCCGTCGACCGAAGAGGAGACGGCGATGTGGTTCTATGTTCCACCCGATAAGCCGGTGAATCCTGGCGACATCGTAGAAATCCGCATGGGCCGCGAGTCCAGCAAGAAGGACCCGGGCAGAGTCAACGTGCTAGTCGAAATTCGCCAGAAGAAGTACGCCTCCGAGTCGCATTGTTCATGGGATCCGCCAAATAACTCTCTATGGAGAAGAGTGCTCTACTGCGACTGGATGCCAGCGGAAGGTTGGACGCTAAAGAAGGGCGCCTACAACACCTGGTTAAAGCGAGCCCCCGAAGCCGCAGTTCCATAGCAAGAAATCCACATGTCCATTTATCAGAGACGGGACGTTTCCCAGTTCCGTTCGAGCAGTACCAATATTTTCTATTAACACTTGGGCTCAAACGTAGCGGCGGCGCCCCTATCGTCAGCCGGATAAAACCTCTTGGTTCGTTCACCTCCGGAAACTTAGTACCTACAACTTATTACTAACCACTGCCTCGCTCTCCTCCTCTCGCTGTTCGCCGCTCGCTCATCTCCGCTACAATACCTCTGACACAAACCGACGGCATAAAAGGGGAGTCATGAAGGTCATCGTAGCGGACAAGATTAGCGAGCGCGGCGTCGAGTTATTGAAGAAGTCGGGTCTGAATACCGTGCTGACCACCAAGGAGACCATCGGAGCGGAACTGGCGGATGCCGACGCGCTGATCGTGCGCAGCGCCACGAAGGTAACTGCGGAATTGCTGGACAAGGCGCCGAAACTGCGCGCGGTGGGCCGCGCCGGAGTTGGCGTGGACAATATCGATTTGCCGGAAGCCACCAAGCGCGGCGTTCTGGTGATGAGCACGCCCGGCGGCAATGCGGTCAGCGTGGCGGAGCACACCTTCGCGCTGATGCTGGCGCTGGCGCGGCAGGTGCCGAAGGTGGATGCG
>WNFM01278409.1_pt1 | contig 11286 bp, 8 predicted proteins | sample 5400271 | NCBI WGS metagenome assembly WNFM01 (sample SAMN13153352, study PRJNA577476) | soil metagenome | isolation source: 60 cm saprolite on Douglas fir-dominated hillslope | place: USA:California | collected 2013-09-17 | reverse complement strand
CGCCCCCGCCTCCGCCGTCGGATATCACCGCCGAGGATGCCTACCTGCGCGGCCGGGTGCTGTACGGCCCAGGGACCCGCGAAGACGCGCTGCGCGCCTGGGATGTCGCGGTGCGGCTGGATCCTTCTGAGCCTCGGTACTGGCGCGAGCGCGGTGAGGCGCTGCACCGGCTCAAGCGTTTCGATGACGCTCTCGCCTCAGTGGATCGTGCGCTGGAGCTCGACCCGCGCAGCAGCGGCGCGTGGCGCATCCGCGCGCACGTGCTCCAATACCTGGGCCGGTTCGAATGCGGCCCAGAATGCGGCCGAACACGCGATCGCGATTGATGGCCACCCGAACGCATGGGGCGCCAAAGCCAATGCATTGCGTCGGCTTGGCAGAGCTTCGGCGCCGCCACCACGTCACCTCTGAGTAACCTAGCACTCGGTCTAGTTTGAAGGTGTGACCGGATAGACATCAGCCAGGGCTACGCTCGCCTGTTGGGAAGTGAACTGCCAATGAATGGTGACTCGGGCTGCGTTGCGCTCGGCTTCCAATGCGTTCACCCGTTGCCGCAACGTCGGCAGGTCACCCACCGGATGCGAGAGGCAGCCGCGCTCGAAGACGCTGATCTCGATCTCGGCCATGTTGAGCCAACTGCCGTGCTGTTCGCACCTCGGTCAGCCAGCGCAAGCCTCTCTGTCGCCACTCGCCACTCGCCGCTCGCTCCACATCGCTATGAATAGTCCCGGGTGGCGGCGCCGCTTCCCCGCCGCTCTCACGTCGGCAGCGCTGCTGACTGTGGCACGCGCCGTGATGTGACCGTGTGCAGCGACCTCGCGCGGCAGAGACCGAGACGGCAAGTTCCTTGGAAGTCATTTGTCATACGATAGAGCAGTCTGTTACACCGCGACGGGTCCGGGAAGTCCAGAACCTGGCGCGCAGCGCGCGGCATGCCCGGGAAAGGATGGTCCAGACTTGAACGCCAATCTCTTCACCGAAAAGGCACGCGAGGCCGTGTCCGCCGCGCAAGAGCTCGCCGAGCGCCATCATAATGCTGAGCTGGAGCCTGAGCATCTGCTGCTCGCCTTGGTGGACCAGGCCGATGGCATCGTGCCGCGTATCTTTGTGCGGCTGGGCGCTGATACACGCGAGGTCGCGCAGGCGCTCGACCGGGCCATCGCGCAGTTCCCGACCGTCAGCGGCGCCACCGCGCAGCTCAGCGTCTCCTCCCGGCTGCGGCGCGTCCTGGAACGCGCGCAGGAGGAGATGCGCTACCTGAAGGATGAATACCTCTCCACTGAGCACCTCCTGTTGGCCATGGCCGACCCGCAGGTGGGCGGAGCCGTCGCGCGGATTCTGCGCGACCACCGCTTGACGCGCGACGCCATCTACCAGGCGCTCATTGAGGTGCGGGGGCACCAGCGCGTGACGACTCCAACCCCCGAGGCGACCTACGAGGCGCTGGAGAAGTACGGGCGGGACCTGACGGCGATGGCGCGTCAAGGGAAGCTGGACCCGGTGATCGGGCGCGATGAGGAGGTGCGCCGGGTCATACAGGTGCTCTCACGGCGCACCAAAAACAACCCGGTGCTGATCGGCGAGCCGGGCGTGGGCAAGACGGCCATCGTCGAGGGCCTGGCCCAACGCATCGCGCGCGGCGACGTGCCCGAAGCGCTCAAGGACAAGCGCCTGATCGCCCTCGATCTGGGCGCCCTGGTGGCGGGCGCCAAGTATCGCGGCGAGTTCGAAGAGCGGCTCAAGGCCGTGCTCACCGAGATCCAGGAGGCGGCAGGCCAGATCATTCTGTTCATCGACGAGCTACACACGGTCGTCGGCGCGGGCGCAGCCGAGGGCGCGATGGACGCCTCGAACATGCTCAAGCCCATGCTCGCGCGCGGCGAGCTGCACGCCATCGGGGCGACGACGCTGAACGAGTACCGCAAGCACATCGAAAAGGATGCGGCGCTCGAACGCCGCTTCCAGCCGGTCTACGTCGGGGAGCCAACGGTCGAAGATACGATCTCGATCTTGCGCGGCCTGCGCGAGCGCTACGAGCAACACCACAAGGTGCGCATCAAAGATGCCGCGCTGGTGGCGGCAGCCGTGTTGAGCCATCGCTACATCTCAGATCGCTTCCTCCCGGACAAGGCGATCGACCTGGTAGACGAGGCCGCGTCGCGCATCCGCATGGAAGCCACGAGCATGCCGGTAGAGCTGGACGAGGTGATGCGGCGGGTGACCCAGCTGGAGATCGAGCGCGAGGGCCTGCGCGCTGAGAAAGATCCAGCCTCCAAGGAGCGGCTGGCGGCGCTGGAGCAGGAACTGGCGAACCTGAAGGAAGGGGCCAATCAGCTGCGCGCCCGCTGGCAGCAGGAGGTCGAAGAGCTCAATCGCGTCGGACACCTCCAGGAAGAGCTAGATGCCAAGCGCACGGCGCTGGAGCAAGCGAAGGTGCGCTACGACTGGGAAAAGGCCGCTGAGCTGAGCTATCAGGTCAAACAGCTGGAGCAGCAGGTGGAGGAGGCGATCCAGCAACAGGGCCAGGCCACGGGCGACGGGCACAAGCTGGTCAAGGAGGAGGTGGAGGCATTCCGGTCGCGCGGTTGCTGCAAGGCGAGATGGAAAAGCTGATCCACATGGAGGACCGCCTGCGCGAGCGCGTGGTGGGGCAGGATGAGGCGCTGGTGGCGGTGGCCAACGCCGTACGGACGGCGCGCGCCGGGCTGCACGATCCCAACCGTCCGCTCGGCAGCTTCCTCTTCCTGGGTCCGACCGGGGTGGGTAAGACGGAGACGGCGCGTGCGGTGGCGGAGTTCCTCTTTGACGACCCGCACGCGATGATCCGGATCGACATGTCGGAGTATCAGGAGAAGCACACCGTCAGCCGGCTCGTGGGAGCGCCACCGGGATACGTGGGCTACGAAGAGGCGGGCCAGCTCACCGAGGCGGTGCGCCGGCGGCCGTACAGTGTGGTGCTGTTCGACGAGGTGGAGAAGGCGCATCCCGAAGTGCTCAATGTGCTGCTCCAGGTGCTCGACGACGGGCGGCTGACCGACGGACAGGGGCGGACGGTAGACTTCCGCAACACGATCGTCATCATGACGTCCAACCTGGGCAGCCAATACATCACTGAGCGCGGACTGCCCTGGCAGGAGATCCAGGAGCTGCTCAACCGCATCGACGAGGTGGTCGTCTTCCAGCCGCTGGGGCTGGAGCAGATCACACGTATCGTGGAGATCCAGCTGCGCGACCTGCGCGAGCGGCTGCAGGAGCGCAAGATCACGCTGTCCCTGACGCCCGCCGCGAAGGAGCGGCTGGCGCAAGAAGGCTTCGATCCCGTCTACGGGGCGCGTCCGCTGCGGCGCGCGATCCAGCAGCGCATCGTGCAGCCGCTGGCGCTCAAGCTGCTCCAGAGGGAGTTCCACGATGGCGACGAGATCGTGGCCGATGTGGACGGCGATCAGTTCGTGTTCCGCGCGCAACGGGCCGCGCCCGCCATGCCGTCCAGGACGTAGCCAACCTGGCGTCAGTTACGGCTCAACGAGCGCAACGGGCCGGCCGTCTCCGATGGCCGGCCCGTTGCGCTCCGCGCGAGCGACCTAGCCGGCGAGCTCTTCCAGCGTGATGCGCTCGGCGGTGTCGGGAGCCTCGCCGAAGAGCATCTCGTCCAGCTCGGAGCCGTCGATGGTCTCCACCTCGATCAGGTGCTCGGAGATCGCCACCAACCGCTCCTTCTTGGCCTCCAAGAGGCGCTTGGCAGTTTCGTAGGCCTGATCCACCAGGTGGGAGACCTCGGTATCCACCCGCGCCGCCAGCTGCGCGCTAATCGTGCCGTCTTCCTGGATCAAGACGTTGCCCAGCGGGCTCATGCCAAACTCGCAGACCATCTTGCGCGCGATGTTCGTGGCCTGCTTGATGTCTTGGGCGGCCCCCGTGGTGATGTCGCCGAACATGATCTCCTCAGCGGCCCGCCCGCCCATCAGCCCGGCCAGACGCCCCAGCAGCTCCGAGCGGCGCATGAGATAGCGGTCTTCCACGGGCGCCTGCACGGTGATGCCCAGGGCCATGCCGCGCGCGACGGCGGAGACTTTGGTGACGGTGTCACAGCCAGGAATCGAGCGCATCACGATGGCGTGGCCCACCTCGTGATAGGCGACGATGGCCTTTTCCGCGTCGGTGATGATCCGGCTCTTGCGCTCCGGACCAGCGACCACCCGCAGGACCGACTCTTCGAGGTCCTCTTGCTGGATGGCTTCGTGGTCCCGCCGCGCGGCCAGCAGCGCACCCTCGTTCAGCAGGTTGGCCAGGTCCGCGCCCGAAAAGCCTGTCGTCTGGCGCGCGAGCCGCTCGATGCTCACATCTTCGGCCAATGGCTTGCCGGTGGCATGCACCTGCAGGATCGCCAGCCGCCCGGCCACATCCGGCTTATCCAGCATCACTTGCCGGTCGAAGCGGCCGGGGCGCAGCAGAGCGGGATCGAGCACATCGGGGCGGTTGGTGGCGGCGATGACGATCACGTTCGTGTGGCCATCGAAGCCGTCCATCTCGACGAGCAGCTGATTCAGCGTCTGCTCACGCTCGTCGTTGCCGGTGGTGGGCATCGCGCCGCGCTGGCGACCAACCGCGTCAATCTCGTCGATGAAGACGATGCAGGGGGTGTTCTCCTTCGCCTCTTTGAACAGGTCGCGCACGCGGCTGGCCCCGACGCCGACAAACATCTCGACGAACTCGGAGCCGCTCACGCTGAAAAATGCCACCCCCGCTTCCCCCGCCACCGCACGCGAGATCAACGTCTTCCCGGTGCCCGGAGGGCCCACCAGCAGCACGCCCTTGGGGATGCGGGCACCCATGCGGGCGAACTTCTCGGGGTACTTCAGGAACTGAACGATCTCTTCCAGCTCCTGCTTGGCCTCGACGACGCCGGCCACATCCTGGAAGAGCACAGTGGGGCGCGACTCGCTGAAGCGCTTGGCGCGGCTGCGGCCAAACGGCACCGCCTGGCCGCTGCTGGCGTTGCCGCGTCGCATCATGACCACCAGGAATCCAACCACCAGCAGCACCATGCCGATCTCGATGATCATCTGCAGCGTCTGGCTCGTGCTGCCGCCCTGCTCGTCTACGCTGACCGATGCGCCGCGGTCGCGGAAATAGTTGGTGAGGGATTGCCCATCTTCTTTGGTAGCGATATAGACCTGGCCGTTAGACGCGGTGGCCTGGACGAGGTTGCCCTGGAGGGTGACGGCGCGCAGTTGGTGCTGGTCCGCCAGGCTGAGCACCTGGCTGATGGCGACATTATGCGTTGGTGCGCCGGTCCGCTCAGCGACATGAGATGAGATTGCAGTGATCGCGACCCCAAAGACCAAGGCACCTACAACGATCAGCGTCGCCACAACGAGGCGTCGATTTCGAAGAAGCTCCCGCAAGCGCTGCCAGATAGAAGAGTGAGGGGTCTTGGGAGATTGGGGGGGCCTATCCATGGGTTCGCGGTTCCTCTCGGCCTCTCAGGTAGGGGGGAATGGTCAACCGGGTTTCCGAACAACCTACAATCCGCCACCAACTGCACCCGGTGACGAGTGGGGCAACGGCGCAGGCAGTGGGGTGTGGCTGCCCACGTGTACAGTCACTCGTCGGGAGCATTATGGCATTGGCGGCAGCCGCCGTCCAGACGGGTCAGGCGCCTCCAGGCACCGCCGTGACCAAAGTACTAACAAAAGCAGGCAGCTCGCTGGTCCGCGCCCCGACGCGGCTGCCGCGGCGCAGCTTCGCGGAAGGAACGAGGCGACAGAGCCGGTGGCCGGGCGCGCGCTACTCATCGGTCGTCATCTGCTGGAGCAGTTGGGTGCGCGCCTCGGCATAGCGACTCAGGCGATCGAGGAGCGATTGCCGCATCTCCCCCAGACCGGCGAGCTTCTCATCCACCAGTCGCAGCTGGCCGTGCACCAGCGCATCGGCCTCATCGAGATGCTTGAGTCGCATGTGTGGATCAGCCTCGCGGGCCCAGGCGTCGCGTACCTTCTCACGCTCTTCTTCGGCGCTTACCAGCTCACGGATTTCGGCGAGCGAGAATCCGAGAAGATCGCGCAGGCGCTTGATGCTCTCCAGCCGTTGGATATCGGCTTCCGTATAGAGGCGGTATCCACCCTCGGTACGGGTGGGAGGATCGAGCAGGCCGATCTCTTCGTAATAGCGCAATGTGCGCTTGGTCATCCCGGTGCGTGCGGCCACCCGTTCGATGCGGATCAGGCTTTCTGCTGGCTGCGCGTCTACATCGGTCTCCCCGGAGGCCGATTCCTGGGCTGTTGGCATCGCGACCACCTCTCGCCGAACGCTTCCGGTAAGCGCTTGAAGCGGCAGCTACCTGTATGCATTCACCTGCTGTCGCTTGACGCAGCATACGACACCTTCACGCGCACGTCCATGCTCGCCGCCAGCGCCCACCGCGCAGCCGCGGTCCACATCTTGATACTAGGTGCGGCGCATGAGCAAGTGCACGGCCGCCGCCCTGCTGGCGGTGTCGATTGCGCCAAGCACCAGATGAGGCATCCAGGATGAACGCTGCAAAGACCGCGCCGCGTCGGCTTACCCGCGAGGTGGCTGCGTTTGTTTCACCATCGCTCACCCGCTGGCTGCGGTCCCACAAGCGGCATGGGCTGGGCCCGGGCGTTTCGAGATCATTCTCGTGGTCGGGGTGGCTCAGTGAGAGCCCGCATGCTCCGTCGTCGCAGGGCGCGCCAGCCACCGTCGAGAGGGTGGCGGACGCGTCGGCGCCCCTGCCGCTGGATGACGCGCTGCCCGCCGCGGCACCCCGCCGCGACCCGCTGGCGTACGTCTCGGCCCATCGACGGGGCGTGCTCTGGAGCATCGGCGGAACGGCGCTCGCGCTGCGCCTGCTCCTGCTGCCGCTGGGCCACCCCTGGGACATCACCACGATGTACAACATGTTCGTGGACCTGGGGCATACTCACTCCCCCTATGCGACGTTTCGCTATCTGACGGATATCGCGCGGGCGGCCATGTGGCGACAATACTATGAGTACTACACGTATCCTCCAGCGCCGATCTACCTCTATTTCCCGCTCGCCAAGGTCTTTCTTTGGCTGCATCCACACGCGGACTACTTCTTCCCAGTCCCCGGGCGCTTCGCGATGCCGAGCCTCCCTTGGGACTTCTATGCGCTCTACAAGGCGCCGATCTGGCTGGCGGACTTTGGGATCGCCGCGGCGCTGGCCCGCATGACGGGCACCATCCGCGCCTGGCGCGACTACTTGCTCAATCCATACGTGTTGCTGATCAGCGGCGCCTGGACGTTCGACGCGGTGATGGTGTTGACGCTCGTGCTCGGGGTGTACTGGCTGCAGCGCGGCCGCCTTGGCTGGGCGGGAGTGAGCCTGGCCGTCGGCACGATGGTCAAGTTCGTGCCTGCGCTCATCGTTCCGACGTGTGCCCTCTACCTCATCAAGCGCCGCCGGACGCCACGCGAGGTGGCGCTGTTCCTGGCTTCGTATGTGGTGGCGTGCCTGGCGATGGCGGCCCCGTTTGTGCGCGGCCTACGCGACGCGGTCGGCTTCCAAAGCGCGCGCAATGGCGGCGGCATGAACTTCCAGGTGCTTTGGACGTTGGGGCGCTGGTTTCCTGGTCAGGACACCGCCCCAACGCTGTATGCGCTGGGTGCGTTCGGCACGCTCACGCTCGTCATCGCGATGCTTCTGGCCTACTGGTACACCTACATGGCGGAGATGTCGCTCAACCGCATGGTGCTCGTGACGCTCCTGGCCTATCTGCTCGGCACGAAGTTGGTCAACGAGCAGTACGTGCTGGCGATCGTGCCATTCACCTTGATCGAGGCGCTGCGCACGGGCGGCGTGTGGCGGCGCTATCACGCCGCCGTCTGGATCACCGCGCTCGCGTTCGCGATCATGCATGTACCCATCGATCACTTCCTCTGGCCGTTGTATCACACCCTGTTCGGCGCGCGGGCCGACATCATTGCGACAACAGGGCTCACGGGATTCCAATCCCATGTGTTCCTGTGGAATGATGCGGACATTCAGCCATTCGTCGTCTTGGCGCTGGCGCTCTGGTTCAGCACGTTGTGTGCGCTAGGCATCTGGCTTGCCGGGAGGCCGGCGGTCCGCGCGACGCGCGTCGCTGAACCGGAATCGGACGCGTCTGCCGCCGACACCGCGGTCGCGCGGGCAGTGGAACGCTACGATCCGCCGGCGGCTGAACCGGCGGGCGCCGCTATGTGAACCCGCACGCCCAGGCGCAGCTCCGCGCTCGAGGATTGCGCCTGGTAGCGATGCACTGGAGCCCAGCAAGCATGCACGTTCCCGCCAACGTCCGCCTCAATCGCTTTACAGCGCGCGCCATTACCCCGGTCGTGCTGCTGGGCGGGCTGCTCCTGCTCGCAGTCTACAACTTCAATGGCCTCTTGAAGCTCACACAGCAACAAGACAAGGCGTTTCATAGCCTCACTGTCATGAGCGCTGGGCCGCTGCAGATCACGTTCCAGCGCGACTCTGGCGACGATCGCCCGCTCATCCAGTGGAATGGCTACAAGCTGATGACCTACGCGGACTGGACCAGCACCATCTCCGTGGATGGGCATGTGGGGGAGCTGTGGAACAATCAGCACGGGTACACGTTCGATGAGGCCGAGCGCCGGATCGTCGTCTCGACCTCAGGAGACTACTGGCAGTTGATCGAGGTCATCAGTCTGCTCGATAGCCACCACGCCAAGATCGACTTCAGCTTTGTCGCGCGCGGTGGCGCGGCGCAGCCGCCCCAAACGCTCGTACTCAACATGCTCCACGTGCGCACCCTCTGGTACCAACCCGCCGTGGGGGCGACGTCCTTCACGGCGCAGGTGCCCGCCATCTCCGGGCAGGCGGCGCTGGCAGGCCGGGCCGCGGCGTCTATCGGCACGATCAAGCTCGACGTGACGGGTCCAGCCGTCGTCGCTGGCGGCGTCGCGCTGGGCGATATTCGGGCGATCACCAAGGCGAGCACTCAGCAGCAGACCTGGGCGTCGCAGCTCACCACGACCTACCAGGTCGCGCAGCTCCCGATCGACCGTCTGCTCCCACTCGGCTCGGAGCTGCTCACCTTCACGCCCAACGCCGCGAACGCCGGCACACCGGTCGCCGCGCCCGTGCAGACTCCGCAGCCATAGGCAGCGCGCCGCAGGCAGCTACGGCAGCGATCGGCGACCGCTGAGCGGGTCAGGCGGCATGCCATGCACGGTGGCAGGCTGCGCGGCGACACGTGCAACTGTGCGTTCAACTGCCCCTGATACCCTGCGTCGTCTCGGTCACGGCGGCCCTGACCTGCCCAATGAACGTGTTGAGCACCGCCAGATCTTCACCGGAATAGCTCATGGCCGCTTTCCGCAAGGCCGTCACCAGCGGATCATACAATTCGCGAAGTTGGTCTTCCTTCGTAGTGGGCATGACCAGCACCCGACGCCGGTCTTCGCGGTCTGGCGCCCGCTTCGCCAGGCCAGCGCGCTCGAGGCGGTCGATCACCCCAGTAATTGCCCCGCTGGTCATGTGCAGGCGGTCGCCGATCTGCCCCGCTGTCACTCGGTTGTTGCGGCTGATCAGGTCCATGGCCAGGAGATCCGTGGCGCTGAGCCCAACTCGGTCTGCCACTGCTTGACTGAGGCTGTCGAAGTCGGAACTCAGCTCGCGAATCTCGGCCAAGAGGATCTCCACGGCGGCCGCCCTCATATCCCTTGACATGTGATTCCCTTACGATCTAATATAATGAGCATGCGAGTATCTTACCGCAAGAGGTAGTGTCGGGTCAAGGTCATCACCGCGCAAGGAGCGAGGAGGATATCTTGTCTATGTTCTTCCGTCAAGTATCGCCCGCAAACCAAGCAGCCTCATCCGTGCAAGCCACAGCAGATGCCCCTGCTGCGCCCCCTGTCCCTCGGACGCTCCTGCTGTGGCTGACCTACGGGGTTGTTGGCACGGCGCTGTTTCCGATCATCTATGTGATTGAGGGCGCGACCCGTCCCGGCTATGATGCCTGGCGACAAACCATCAGCGCGCTCAGCATGGGTCCAGGTGGCTGGATACAGCAGCTCAATTTTGCGCTCTGCGGGGTGAGCGTACTCTGGCTGGCCTATGTGTGGCGCAAGATCCTCGCAGGCGGCGTGTGCGCGACCTGGTATCCCATCATTCGTGGCATCGAAGGAGTGGGACTCGTTGCTATTGCGATCTTCACCCGGGACCCGCTTCATACTGTCTTCCTGATAGTGATCGTGAATGCCATGACCTTTGGCCTATTTGTCATCGCCCGGCGCTTCTGGAGAAATCCTCACTGGCGCGGTTGGGTGGCCTTCTCGGTGGCCTGCGGCCTCCTGCCGATGGTTGTTATGCCCTTCTTCGGTGTCGCCCTGAACACACACAGTGTGCTCAGCGGATATGCTGGCCTTTTCGAGCGCCTGGCAACCAACGCAGACACCATCTGGTCGCTCGCGTTGCTTGCACGTCTGTGGGCACGTCGGTCAATAGGTATCTGAGAGCTTCCACGTGGCGCACCCCAGAGGCACGTGACGAGTGGATCTCCGAGAAGGCTGCTCAAGCGGCCTGAGCGAGGCATCAGCCCGCTCTATGGCGGTTTCAGCAGCTTAACGAGCGAGGACAGGTGAGGAGGGCGTTGGTCATGCACAGGAACGTCTCGAAGCGAGGCTCTCTGGCGGCGGATGAAGGCGAGCTCCACTGGATCAGAGCTTCGCTCGCCTACTATAGGTGCATAGCGCCGAGAGCGGCTGCCGCTGTATCTCTTAGGCGTACATGATCACGAGCGGCGGCGGGTCCAGCGCCAAGACCTGCTGTGGCGTCATCAGCGGAAAATCATAGAACTGCACGCCGGGCACGTCAGGAAAGAAGTAGTACAGCTTGAATCCCGAATACTTGATGCCTGGCACATCACCCAACACCGCATGATAGTCTTCGATCTTCGCGCCGGGGCCTCCATACACACTGGATCCGACACCGTCCACGTTGAGGACCGTCTGCACGCCCGGAGCCAGATGAATGTTCTGCCACCCTTCGTTCGGCTTCGCGTTGTCGCAATACCCGCTGTGCTGCGGATTCTCTTGGACCTTATAGCCGTGAACGATGAGAATCTTGGGCGGCAGGTGCTCCGTCTGCACGAGCGCGGAGAGCTGGTCCGTGAGGTAATTGACCTCACTCGCGTAGGCGCGTCCTTCATGATTGGGATCGAAGATCAACCCGCAGCCCTCGGCCTGGCCGTCATGGGACTCGTCCCACTCCGGATCGAAGGCGAGATGCA
>WNFM01257321.1_pt6 | contig 11286 bp, 13 predicted proteins | sample 5400271 | NCBI WGS metagenome assembly WNFM01 (sample SAMN13153352, study PRJNA577476) | soil metagenome | isolation source: 60 cm saprolite on Douglas fir-dominated hillslope | place: USA:California | collected 2013-09-17 | reverse complement strand
GACCTGGCCAGCAACACCGTGCCCGATTTCGTCTGGATCAGCCCTGACCAGTGCCACGACATGCACGGACGTGCTTCTACGCCCTCCGATCCGTGCGACTTCTCGCAGGTGCAGTCACTGATCGCGACCGGTGACGGGTTCCTGCAGAGCACGGTCTCCGCGATCATGAGTTCGCGTGCCTGGACCGGGAACTCGGTCATCTTCATCACCTGGGACGAGAGCGACTTCACAGGATCTGGCTTCCAGGGCTTCGGGGACGACAGCGGCTGCTGCGACAGCCCGGGCGGCCAAGGCGGCGGCCACGTCGTGACACTCGTGATCTCGCACTCGAACAACTCGCCGACCACCTCCAATGTCGCCTACAACCACTACTCGATGCTGGCAACGATCCAGGGCGGCTGGAATCTCGGCTGCCTCGCCTTCACCTGTGACACCGCCAACGTGCAGCCGATAAGCGACCTCGTCGGCCCGCGAGGCTAAACACCGCAGCACCAACTCATTAGGTAGAGGGGCTGCGAACGAGCAGCCCCTCTGCCACTGCCGGCGGGATCCGGGCGACATGGCATGCGGTGATTTCTTTGGCCAGCCGCCGGGGACCAGGTCGTAGAGCACCGCGTGAAGACGGCACCCAGCCTGGTCGCGGACCCGGCCCAGATCACGGCGGCGCCGCGACCACACCTTCAGCACCGCCGCGTGATCCTCTGCTGTCACCCCCGCTTCGTCTTCGAGCGCAGCGCCGCGACTGCCACCGGCATGGCGTCGTTCGGGTCGTTCTTGTTACTCGCCGCGGTCGCTAGCAGTCGCACCCGGGCACCGAGTTTGGGCTGCACGTCCAGCACCCGCTCCCCGACCGCAACCAGCTGCAGGGCTGAGCCGGCAGGTGCCCCAGGCCGCCGGCGCTCTCGACCGCCCAGGTCCGCTCCGGCCACGACGCCGTCCACGCCAGCAGCCGTTCGGCCTGGGCTGCCGACCTTTCACCCGGGCCCGATTCCCCGATCCCGCCCGCGACCCCCGCCGACCCCACCAGCGGCGGCGGCGGCCTGTTCGGCGGCACCGTCTACGAGGTGGCTACGGTCCGATGATCGTGGTAGCCCGCGGCGTCGGGCATCGCGTCGACTCCATCTTCGCCGACCACTACTCCCTGCTGCAGACCATAGAGCAGAACTTCGGCCTCCCATTGCTGGGCGACGCTGGCGACACTGTCCAGGTGAGTTCGCTCAGCCCGCTGCTCCACTAGCGACCCTTTGGGGACCCAGGCCAGACGAGCGTGGCAGGCCTGGGCCAATGCGGTTATTCACCCAGGGCTGCCGCCCTCGCCGCCTAGGTCCTGGCGTGCGCAAGAGACCGGCGGTGCGGCAAGACAGTCCCCGGGCCTGAGGGAAAGTGCTTTCACCGTCCGGCCTGGACGCTGGTGCGTGTGATGGCGGGTGTGTTCGCGGCGGCCAGCATGAGGAACTCTGCGGCCCGGCCGAAGATCTCCCCGACGGTGTGGCCCGCCAGCTGAGCCTGGTAGGCCCGGTACCGTGTCATCTCCCACGCCTGCCCGCGGGAGGACAGCGACCCTAGCGCCGGTTCCGGCAGAGGCTTCCATGTCCAGCCCGTGATACGCCGTTGGCCTGCGCCCGGACCGGGTTCGCCGGGCTCGATGAACTCACCAAGATCGGCTTCGTCGCCGATCCGGTTCCGCACGAAACGCAGTCCTGCCAGGGTTCCCTCGACCAGCTGGCGCTGTGCCGGGGCCTGGCCTGTCATCACGTTGTCGTAGGCATCTGGGTGATGGCGCACCAGCGTGGCGTCGACGATGGTGACCCACCACACCACCTCACCGATCACTGCGAACGCCCGCGGCCGGTCCCATGCCCGCACCTGAGTGAGCCGTTCTGTCGTGTCACTCATCGCGGTGATGGACCACACCAGCGCGCTCGCCCCGGCCTTCAGATCGCCGGTATGCTCGCGGTTCCATGCGGCCCGGCAGCAGGCGGAGCAGAACCGGGCGTGCTCGCGGCGCGGCACGAACGAGGTGCTGCACTGCTCACAGGCCCGGATATCAGCCATCGGGTCATGCTACGCGTAGCGTGTGCGGCTCCGCCGGACACAGCGGCGTGGAAACCGCCGCGACCGGCGACTAGCGGCGGAGCACGGCCTGGATCCGCGTGAGGAGCTCGCGCCATGACAAGGGCTTGGTCACGTAGTCATTGGCGCCAAGCCCGAGCCCGACCGGCCTGTCGACCTCGGTGTCCCTGGCGGTTGGCATGATCACCGGCACATTTCGACCGTTGGCGCATGCTCCGGCACTTCGGCGCCAGCTGGCCCCGTGGCCCCGCGAGCATGAGGTCGAGCAGCACCGGGTCACCCCCCTTGCGGTCAACGCCGCCAGAGCATCCGGGCCGGTCGGGCAGACAGCGACCTCGAAGCCCTCCTTGCGCAGCATGTAGGAAAGGGCGTCGCTGAACGAATCCTCGTCCTCGACAACGAGCACAAATGTCACGTGACCGCCTTGGCCAACTCCTACGGTGCTAAAGCGACGCAACCACCAGCACGCAGTGCTGGCTCCACCCAAACGGGGTTAATCCCGGGCGATCGCGGCTGGTTAATCGGGAGCTTCAGCCACCGGCCACCTCTGCTTTCTGCCAATGAGTGGACGCGGGATACTGCAGGTACCGGCGGCATGGTCCCACTCGCTGATCCGTAGGCCGGGAGGAAGATACTCACGGTGTTGATGCCCGATCGGCCACCCGCAGCGGCCGGGCCGCCATGTCATGCCGGCTGATGGCCATGTCTTCCAGGCTGCGCCCGGCCGGCTCGGGCAGCACCAGGGTGAGGGCGAAGCCGAGCACCGCCACGCCGGCGGTGAGCAGCAGCGTGCCGCGCAGGCCCAGGGAAGTCTGCAGCAGGGGGAACAAGAAGACGCCGATGAAGGCACCGAATTTGCCGACTCCTGCGGAGATCCCGTGCCCGGTAGCGCGCATGGTCACGGGGTACAGCTCGCTGGGCATCACGAAGGTGGTCATATTCGGGCCGAACTCGGTGAAGAAGTAGCTCACCCCGTACACCAGCAGGAACGGGACCGCCATGGTGGCCATGCCCGGTACCGCCGCGATGATCAGGAAGCAGAAGGCCATCATCGCGAACCCGAGCAGCTGCAGCCGCCGGTGCCCGATCCGGTCCAGGGTGGCGATCGCCAGCACATAACCCGGCACCGCCGCGACCACGAAGATGGCCAGCTGGAGGACGATCTTGGTAATGGTGGAGGCGTGCGGCGAGATCAGGCCGAGGATCTGCGGGGTGGAGATCGTGTTCCCGTAGTAGGCGTAGTCGAGCAGGAACCACGTGCCAGCCGTGCCGGCCAGCATGATCAGCCACCGGCGGTCGGTCAGGAACGCCCGCAGCCCCATCTCCTGGCGCAGCCCGCTGGATCCGTCGCCGTGGACCTGCCCGCCGGTGAAGTCAGAGATCTGGCTCGCCGCCTGCGCCGCTTGTCCCTGCACCTGAATCTGGTAGCGCGGTGATTCGGGCATCTTGCGGCGCAGGTAGATCACCGCCGCCGCAGACACCGCGCCGAGGCCGAGCAAGACCCGCCACGCCACATCATCGCTGGCTCCCGCGCCGAGCAGGGCCAGCGCGACAACGGGGCCGACGATGAGGCCGAGCGCCTGGGTTCCGAATACCATGCCGACCAGCTTGCCGCGGTCCTTCCGGTTGGCGTACTCGCTCATCAGCACCGCGCTGACCGGCTAGTCACCGCCGACCCCGAACCCGAACACGAACCGGAACGCGATCAGCACCCAGTACGACGGCGCCAGCGCCGACCCCACCGCGGCCACCACCATGATCGCCGCGACCAGCCAATACACGCGCTTGTGGCCGGACACGTCTGCAAAACGCCCGAACACCAGCGCCCCCAGGAAGGCGGCGAACAGCATCGTGCTGTTGAGCAGGGCGAGCCTGCCCGAACCCAGGTTCCAATCCTTCGTGATCAGAGCGGAGGCGATCCCGATGACGAACAGGTCGTAGGCGTCGGTGAAGAACCCCATCCCCGACACCAGGACTGCGCGCAGATGGAACCTGCTCAGCGAGGCCTCATCGAGCGCGGTGATCAAGTCCTTGGGCCGGATCTCAGTCACGGCATCCCCCCGCCGCTGATGCCGCCTGTCGCGTGTCTCGCGGCTGGCGGCGTTCCTTCTGCCGCCGCGGAGGCTAACCGGCTCAGGTAACGTGCCGCCGATCTAGAAACGAACGGCAAGTGAACGCATGATGGCTGGCAGGCGAGCTACATCGCCAGCTGCCCCAGCTAGCGGGTAAGACACGCAGCCGACCCGGCATGGCTGCGGCAGCAGCGGAGGTGACGGTGCCAGATTCGGGCGGGCGCTCCCTGCGAGCACGGCTGCGAGCGGCGCCGGTGATGGGCGGGCTGCTGCCCGTGCACCGGTCCCACATCACGGCAGACGTGCTGGCCGGTATCACCCTGGCCGCGGTGAGCATCCCGGTGGCTCTCGGGTACGCGAAGATCGCTGGGATGCCGGTGGTGACCGGCCTGTACACGCTGCTGTTCCCGATGGCCGTCTTCGCCATCCTCGGCTCCTCGCGCCACCTAGTCGTCGGCGCGGACTCCGCCACCGCAGCCATACTGGGCGCGGCCCTCGCCGGGCTCGCGGTCGCTGGCTCGCCGCACTACGTCCGGCTGGCCGGGCTCGCGGCACTGCTCGCCGGCGGGCTGCTGCTGGTGGCCCGGCTGACCCGGGTCGGGTTCCTGGCGAATTTCCTGTCCCGTACCGTCCTGGTGGGATTCCTCACCGGTGTCGGCATCCAGGTGGCTGCCCGGCAACTCCCCGACATGCTGGGGGTGACCGTCGCGGCCACGAGCACCCCGGCCAGGCTCCTGGACATTGTCCGCGCGCTCCCACGGGTACACGCGGCAGATCTGGCGGTGTCGGCCGGGGTCATCGTGATCGTGCTGGCTGCCCGGGCGGTCACTCGCAAGATCCCGGGCCTGCTGATCGCTGTGATCGCCGCGATCATCGTGAGCCAGGAGGCGGACCTGGCAGGCCACGGCGCGGCCGTGCTCGGCCCCATCCCACGGGGGCTGCCACACCTAGGGCTGCCCGCCCTCGGCTGGCATAACGCCACCGTGCTCATCGGCACCGCAGTGTCGATCTTCATCGTCATCCTCGCCCAGAGCTCAGCGACCTCACGCGCCTACGCCGGCAAGTACGAGGAGGCATTCAGCCAGGACACCGACCTGGTCGGCCTGGGCGCCGCCAACGTGGCCGCCGCGCTCTCTGGCACCTTCGTCGTCAACGGCAGCCCGACCCAGACGCAGGTGGCCGACAGCGCGGGCGGGCGCAGCCAGCTAGCCCAGCTCACCACCAGCGCGGTAGTGCTCATCGTCTTGCTCCTGCTCACCGGGCCGCTGGCCAGCCTGCCCCTCGCCGCCCTGGCGGCGATCGTCTTCCTCATCGCCGCCGGGCTCATCGACGTCGCCGGGATGCGGCGCATCCTGGCCTGCCGGCGCCGCGAGTTCACCATTGCCCTGCTCACCACCGCCGCGGTCGTGATTCTCGGGGTCGAGGAAGGCATCGCGCTTGCCGTCGCCGCCTCGATTATCGACCACCTGCGCCACACCTCCCACCCGAACAACAGCCTGCTCGTGAAGTCACCGGCCGGGCACTGGCAGCCTGCCCCGGTCCGGCCCGGAGCGCGGACCGAGGAAGGACTGGCGGTCTACCGGTTCGGCACCAGCCTCTACTACGCCAACGCCTCCCGCCTCATCGACGACATCACCACCCTCACCGCGCAGGGGAGCCCGCTGCGGTGGCTGGTTCTCGACGGCGCGGCCATCGGCGACGTCGACTACACCGCGGCGGCGGTCCTCACCCGAGTCATCGAACACCTCCGCAAGCGACAAATCCGCTTCGCCGTCAGCAGCGTCCTCGGCCCGGTGCACGAGCAACTCGACAGCTACGGCATCAGCGCCGCCCTCGGTCCCGGCGCCTATTACGACACCCCCGGCGAGGCACTCGAGGCCTTCCACGCCACAGAAGAGGTCACCTGCGAGCAAACGGCGCAGCAACCCAGCGCAGCAGTTCAGAACGAACCGGGCCAGCGACCTTGAGCATGCGTACAGGCTCACCGACGCGACAGAATGTTCGTTATGCGAGGCAACGATCGCTGCGATCCCACAGCCGAAGCCGGGTGAAGCGCTGGCAAAGGCCACCGGCGCGGAACGCGACCGGGCCGGCCGGATCCTCGTGCAAGACGATCTGACGATCAAGGGTCACCCGGAGATCTCGGTCATCGGGGACATGATGCGCCTGCGCAAGCTGCCCGGCGTCGCGGAAGTCGCCATGCAGGCTGGGCTGTATGCCGGTCAGCGGGTCAAGAGCCTGGTCAAGGGAAAAGAGCCAGCAAAACCATTCAAGTACCATGATCTCGGGTCGGCGGCCTACGTCTCCCGCGGCCGCGCGGTCGTCTCGGCCGGACCTGTAAAGCTGTCCGGCTTCCCTGGCTGGGTGGTCTGGCTGTTCATCCACATCGCGTTCCTGACTGGCTACCGCAACCGGGTCGGAGCGATCCTCACCTGGTGCCTCGCGTTCACCCGCGACATCAGGCGCGAACGTGCGTTCACCACCCGTGCGACTGGCTACGTGCAGGACCAATACCAGCCCATGGGCGGCGCGACAGGCAAAACCGAGGCAGGCACCCGGGAGGCGGCCCCGGTGCCGCCCAGGCCGCCCGCACCACGGCCCGCGCCTCCCAAGCCCGCCGCCCGCCGCCCCGGCACCTGAGCAGCGACGGCCCTGCGCTCTGTGCGCCGTCGGCTGCCTGGCGGGAGGCGCGCTCGTCGAGGTCAGCGACCGCGGCGCTGAAGTCGGCGATGCGGTCCAGGTGAGGTGCGAGTTCCAGGTGTTCGGGAGCCCAGTCCGAGGTGTCGAGGCGTCCGGCCGCGGCCGCCCGCTCCGCGGTGCGCGGGTCGGCGAGCCACCGCGGCGAGACCGCGCTGTGACCGGGCAGGGCGGCGGTGACCAGCCAGGAACCTTCGCCGTCGGCGCCGTGGCCGAGCACGCGCGGGACCGGGGTGAAGGCGGCGGCCCAGGTCATCCGGGCCGCCTCGGCTGCTAGGTCCAGCGGGGAACCGGCAGGTGCCCATTTGACGAAGTACCGGTCTGGACCGTCACCCACCTCGAAGGTCAGCGCGTGGTCGTTCTCCCAGGCCAGGCATACCGGCCGGGCCGCGGCGAGCTGCCGGACCGGCGCGGGCGGGGTCGCAGGTCGCCGGGGTGCCTCGGTGCTCACCCGTTCACGTTGCCATACCAGGGCTCAGCCCGGGGCCGCGCCGCGGCGCTTGCATGTGGCGGAACAGGTGGCGAATTTTCATCTGACATGGCGAGGATGTGGTGTCTGGTGCGTCGGGGCGCCACGTGCCAGGGAAGGGCTGAGTGCCGCTGTGAGCGTTGATCTGCTGTCCGCCAGCTGGGCCGCTGCGGACGGGGAGTGGCCTCGTGACCGGGATGGGGCCGGCCGTGCCGTTGTCCCGGGCGGCGCTGATGTGCAGGGCGAGGGTCTCTTTGAAGGTGGCGGGGAAGGGGACGTAGCGGTCCTTGGCGCCCTTGCCCTGGGTGATGCGGATCCGGCAGGCGTCGAGGTCGACGTCGCCGAGGCGGATGCTGACGAGTTCGGCGACCCGGACGCCGGTGTAGAGCAGGGTTTTGATGAACACGATGTCGCCGCTGCGGCGGGCGGTCCAGGGCGCCATCCCCGGCGTGCTCTGGTCACCCGCCGGTGCCGCCGGCCGCAGCCCGTTCGAGCTGGAGCTCAGAGCGCTTCTTCACCCGTCACCTCGTTCAGTGAGACAGGCGCGGGCGGGGCGGCGATTTTGCGCCGGGCGCCGGTCTGTATATGTAGGGCCAGCGCGTGGCTGGCGTTCGCGCGGTCGGGTTTGGGGTAGCCGATGACGGTCAGCGAGGATTTCACCGGTCTGACCGGCGGGTTCCGGGGTGAGCTGCTGGCTCACTGCTACCGGATGCTGGGGTCGGCTGAGGAGGCCGAGGACCTGGTGCAGGAGACGTACCTGCGGGCGTGGCGGTCGTTTGACGGGTTTGAGGGCCGTTCGTCGGTGCGGACCTGGCTGTACCGGATCGCGACCAACGTGTGCCTGACCGCGATCGAGCGCCGCGGCCGGCGGCCGCTGCCGTCCGGGCTGGGCGGGCCGGCGGAGGACCCGGAGGCGCCGCTGGTGGCGGGGCCGGAGGTGGCGTGGCTGCAGCCGTTTGCCGGCGCGCTGCTGGCTGGGGTGGGCGAGGATCCGGCCACGGTGGCGGTGTCGCGGGCGGGTATCCGGCTGGCGTTTGTCGCGGCGCTGCAGTACCTGCCGGCCCGGCAGCGCGCGGTGCTGATCTTGCGGGACGTGCTGGAGTGGCCGGCCGCGCAGGTGGCGGATCTGCTGGGCACGACGACGACCGCGGTGAACAGCGGCCTGCGGCGGGCCCGGGCCCAGCTCGCCCGGGCGCTGCCCGCCGAAGATGAGCTGGCCGAGCCCGCCGGGCCGGAAGCGCGGGCGGTGCTGGACCGGTTCGCCGCGGCGTTCGAGAACGCCGACGCCAGCGCGCTGGCCGAGCTGTTGCGGGAGGATGTTGCGCTGGAGATGCCCCCGCTGCTGACCTGGTTTGCCGGCCGCCAGGCCGTAGCGCGCTTCTTCGCCGCGTCGCCGGTGTTCGACGTGCCCGGGCGGCTGCGGCTGGTTCCGGTCGTGGCGAACGGGCAGCCAGCGTTCGCGGCCTACCTGCGCGAACCAGGCGGGGCTTACCAGGCGTACGCGGTAACCCTACCCACGGTCACCACCACGGGGATCGCGCGGATCGTCACCTTCTTCAACCCGGGCCTGTTCGGGTCGTTCGGCCTGCCCCGGGAGTACGGCGCGGCCGGGCCGGCGCCGGCGCAGGACCCGGCGGCCGGCCCGTGGCCCCGCTGAGCAGCGGACGGGAATTGCTTGAATCAGCGGTCAGTTATGCGCTAGCCGGTGCCGGGACGGCCACGCCGCAGCTCCTGTCGCACCTCACCCCGTGCCGCGGCTGGGACCTGGAAAGGCTCCTGGACCATGTCAGCGACTCGGCCGGGGCGCTGGCGGAGACGATAACCATCGGAGGGGCCGGCGCCGGCGCTGGCGCAGCGCCGCCGGGTTACCCCGCAGGGGGGCGTGACCCGGTCGCGCGCCTGCGCGGCCAGACAGCGAGGCTGCTCGCCGCCTGGGCCGCTGCCGGGTCGGCAGAGCGCCGGGTCGCCATCGGGGGTCGTGAGCTGACCGCGGGCATGGTCGCGGTGACCGCAGCCATCGAGATCACCGTCCACGGCTGGGACATCTTTGTCGCGTGTGGCGCCTGCCGGCCGGTCCCGCCGGGCCTGGCGGCCGTCTTGCTGCCGATCGCCCCGCTGCTCATCACCCCGCTCACCCGGCCTGGGCTGTTCGCCAGCCCGGTTCCGCTGCCCGGCCCGGCCGGCCCCGGCGACCAGCTCGTCGCCTTCCTCGGCCGCCAGCCGCGCCCCCCGGCCGCGCCCACGCCCGCCAGCGGCTGAGCCCCGGCACCCGGCTCAGGCCGGCCAGCAAGCCCTGAAAGCCACAGGCCCGCCCGCGGCGATTCCCGGGAATCCGGCTGGTCTATATCAGTGGGCCGCCAAACCAGCGGCGCCGAACCCACAAGAACACGGGAGAATCGTTATGCCGGACAATGAGCTAGCAGGCGCGACGGCGCTGGTCACCGGCGCCAGCCGGGGTTTTGGCCGGGGCATCGCCACCGCCCTGAACAGAGCGGGCGCGCAGGTCGTCGGGGTCGCCCGCGACCCCGCCCCGCTGGAAGAACTGCGCGCAGAACTCGGCGAATCCTTCACCGCGGTGTCCGCCGATGCCGCAGACCCGAACGTGGCCGGGCAGCTCATCGACGCCTACCGTCCGGCCATCCTGGTGCTCAACGCCGGCGCCACCCCGCTGCCGCGGCGGATCCAGCACCAGACCTGGCAGACGTTCAGCCGCAACTGGGATGTCGATGTTCAGCACGTGTTCCACTGGACGCGCGAGGCGCTGCTCGCCCCGCTTGCCCCGGGCAGCGTGGTGATCACGCTGTCCAGCGGCGCCGCGCTGCGCGGCTCGCCGCTGTCTGGCGGCTACGCCGGGGCCAAAGCCGCCATCAGGTGGCTCACCGCCTACGCCGCGGCCGAGTCTGGGCGGGAAGCGCTCGGCATCAGGTTCGTCTCGGTGCTTCCGCAGCTGACCCCGGCGACCGCGCTGGGCGGCGTGTACGTCGCTGCCTACGCCGCCCGGCAGGGCATGGACACCGCGGCGTTCCTGGAAGCCTCCGGCCCGGCCCTGACCGCGCAGCAAGCGGGCCAGGCGATCGTCGATCTCACCGGCCCTGGCTACGACCAGGATTCCTACCTGCTGACCGCCGCGGGCCTCAGCCCCGTGGCCTGACCACCTGCCGAATCAGGCACAACACAACCGGAGGAACAGACATGACAATCGCAGCGGACATGACCATCGCCGGCAAGACAGTGCTGGTGACCGGGGCCAACCGCGGTATCGGGCAGGCGCTGGTCGCCGAGGCCCTCAGCAGATGCGCGGGGCGGGTGTATGCCGGCACGCGCCAGCCCCTGGCCCACCCGGACGGGCGCGTCACGCCGCTGACCCTGGACGTGACCGACGCGGCGCAGATTCAGGCAGCTGCCGGGAAGGTCGAGTCGCTCGACATCCTCATCAACAACGCCGGCATCGCGCTTTACGATGACCTGAGCGATCGGGCCGCGCTCGAACAGAGCCTCGCCGTCAACCTCTTCGGCACCTACGGCGTCACCCAGGCCTTCCTGCCGCTGCTGACCCGGTCTCGGGGAGCCATCGTCAACAACGTGTCGACGATGGCCCTCGCCCCCTTGCCGCTCACCCCGGCCTACGCGATCTCGAAGGCGGCCGCGTTCAACCTGACGCAATCGCTGCGCGCCCTTCTGGCCGGACGGGGCGTGCGGGTGCACGCGGTCCTGACCGGCCCCACCGACACCGACATGACCCGGGGCTTCGACATACCCAAGGCCTCCCCGCAGTCCGTCGCGCGAGCCATTTTCGACGGAATCGAGCAAGGGGAGGAGGACATCTTCCCCGATCCCGCGTCACAGTCCCTGGCCGGCAGCTGGCGCAGCGGCGCAGTCAAGGCGCTCGAGCGCCAGAACGCGGCGTTCGTCGCAGCAGAGCCCGCCGCGGCATAACCACAGGGACGGCCACCGCTGCGATCATGTGGGTGTGTG
>WNFM01084569.1_pt3 | contig 11294 bp, 10 predicted proteins | sample 5400271 | NCBI WGS metagenome assembly WNFM01 (sample SAMN13153352, study PRJNA577476) | soil metagenome | isolation source: 60 cm saprolite on Douglas fir-dominated hillslope | place: USA:California | collected 2013-09-17 | reverse complement strand
TGATCGTGGCCAGCCAGGCGATCATCGCGATGGTCCCCGACGCTCCCGAATTCGATTCGAGCACCGCCGCTTCCCTGAACTCCGTCGCACCGACGGCGATGACGCCGCCGGCGGTGAGCACGGCGACGATCGCCAGGGTCACCAGCGGGCCGGCGAGGGCCACCTTCAGTTCGGTGCCCGGGCTGTCGGCTTCGCGGTCCATCCGGGCCATGCCGCCGAAGATCCAGAGCTGGATGCTGGAGATCCCGATCCCGTTCCGCACGGCGGCGATCGCGTGGCCGAGCTCGTGCAGCAGGATCGAGCCGAAGAAGCCGGCCGCGCTCAGCACACCCAGCAGGAAGGGAGTCGAGGCCGAGCCGGATTCTCCCAGCAGGTCGCCGTAGAAGCGCGACATCCAGAAGATGACGAAGAAGAGAACGAGGAACCAGGACCAATCGACGGCGATCTTGATCCCGCGAACGTGGAAGAGCGTGAAGGAGCCGCCGCCGAGCATCCCCCCATGGTAAGTGGGTAGCTTCTCCGACCCCATGTCGACGGACCGGGACTGGCTGCGCGAGCGCCTCGAGGAACTGGAGCGGATCCAGCGTCCCTCGGCCTCCGAGGGCGAGCGCAGGGCCGCGGAGTGGCTGGTCGCCCGCTTCGCCGAGCTGGGCGCCGAGGGCAGGATCGAGGCCGAGCCGGCGCACGGCACCTACTGGTGGCCGCTCGGGATCGGCGCCGCGCTGGGCGCCCTCGGCGCCCGCGCCGCGCTGCGCGGACGGCGGCTGCTGGGGGCCGCTCTGGGAGCGCTCGGGGCCGCCGGGATCGCCGACGACTTCCCGCCCGGCCAGCGCCGCCTGCGCCGCGTCCTGCCGAAGCGCACCACTTACAACGTCGTCTGCGAGCTCGGCCCGGCCGACGCCGAGCGCACGATCGTCGTCATCGCCCACCACGACGCCGCCCACTCCGGTCTCGTCTTCCATCCCGAGCTGCCCCAGATCGCCGACCGGCTGGGGATGATCGAGAGGACGGACACCAGCCCGCCGCTGATGGCGCCCGTCCTCGGCGGCCCCGTCCTGGTCGCCCTTGGCGCGCTCACCGGCAGGCGAGCGCTCTCAAAGCTGGGCCTGCTGCTCGGCCTCGGCTCCGCCGCGGCGATGACCGACATCGGCCTGCGCGAAACGGTCCCCGGGGCCAACGACAACGGCACCTCGGTGGTCGCGCTGCTGGCGTTGGCGAAACGGCTCGTCGAGGAGCCGCCCGAGGGAATCCGGGCGGTCCTGCTCTCGACCGGCTCCGAGGAGTCCTTCAGCGAGGGGATGAAAGCGTTCGGCGAGCGGCACTTCCCCAGCCTGTCCAAAGAGAGCACCTTCTTCCTCTGCCTCGAGTCGATCGGCTCGCCGCACCTGCTCGTGCTCCGTGGCGAGGGCTTCCTGAAGATGCGCGAGTACCCGCCGCGGGCGCTGGCGCTGATGGACAGCCTGGCCGAAGAGCTGGGCATCTGGCTCTTCCCCAACCTGCGCCTGCACAACGGCACCGACGGCCTCGAGCCGATGGCGGCCGGGTATGAGACGGCGGCGCTCTGCGGCTGCACCGACCTCAAGCAGCCCGCCAACTACCACTGGTCCCACGACCTTGCCGAGAACGTCGATTTCGGCACAGTCGCCGACGCGATCCGCCTCGGCGAGGCCGCGATCCGCCGCCTCGGCAAGCGCTGGCTGTAGGACGCTCAATTCCGACCGCGGCCTCGGATTTCTCACCTATAGCATCCGCGCTCGTGCCATCCCATGACGTTCTCGTAATCGGCGCCGGCCTGGCCGGGCAGAGGGCCGCCCTGGCTGCCGCCGAGGAAGGCGTATCGGTGGGGATCGTCAGCAAGGTCCACCCGGTGCGGTCGCACTCCAACGCCGCCCAGGGCGGGATCAACGCGGCGCTGAACCCCGGCGACTCCTGGGAGTCGCACGCCTACGACACGATCAAGGGCTCCGACTACCTGGGCGACCAGGACGCGATCGAAATCATGACCCGCGAGGCGCCGGAGGAGATCCTCCACCTCGAGCACCTCGGCGTCACCTTTCACCGCAACGAGGAGGGCAGGCTCGGCACCCGCGCCTTCGGCGGCGCCTCCGCCGCCCGCACCTACTACGTCGCCGACATCACCGGCCAGGCGATCATGCATGTGCTGTATGAGCAGCTGATGAAGCATTCGGACCAGGTCGCCCGCTACGAGGAGTGGTTCTGCACCGCCCTGGCGATCGACGAGGACGGCGAGTGCTGCGGCGTCGTCACCCGCAACGTCGCCGACGGCTCGATGGAGCTGTTCCAGGCGAAGTCGGTGATCCTTGCCTGCGGCGGTAACGGCCAGGTCTGGAAGCCGACCACCAACGCGCTGATCTGCACCGGCGACGGCATCGCGATGGCCTACCGGGTCGGGGCCAAGCTGATGGACATGGAGATGATCCAGTACCACCCGACGACGCTGGCGGGCAAGGGCTTCCTGATCACCGAGGGAGCCCGCGGCGAGGGCGCGCACCTGCTCAACGCCAAGGGCGAGCGCTTCATGGAGCGCTACGCGCCGAACAAGATGGAGCTGGCCTCGCGCGACGTCGTCTCCCGCGCCGAGCAGACCGAGATCGACGAGGGCCGCGGCTTCCCCGACGGCACCGTCGCCCTCGACGTCACCGTGGTGCCGAAGAAGCGGGTCCACGAGGCGCTGCGCGAGATCGTCCTCGTCGGCCGCGACTTCGCCGGCGTCGACATCACCAGGGAACCGATCCACATCAAGCCCGGCAACCACTACACGATGGGCGGCATCAAGACCGACGTCGAGGGGCGCACCGACATCCCCGGCCTCTACGCCGCCGGCGAGACCGCCTGCGTCTCGGTCCACGGCGGCAACCGGCTGGGCGCCAACTCGCTGCTGGACACGCTGATCTTCGGCCGCCGCTCCGGGGCCGACGCCGCCGCCCGCGCCAAGCGAATCGAGGGCTCGCGCCCGTCGCAAAAAGTCCTGGAGGACGAGGATGCGACAATCGCCGACGTCAACTCGCGCGAGAAGGGCTCCGGCCGCCGCGTCTCCGAGATCAAGCTCGAGCTGGGCCGGACGATGGACGCGAAGGTCGCCGTCTTCCGCGACGAGGCCGGCATCCAGGAGGCGCTGGAGATCGTGCGCCGCCTCAAGGAGGAGGCCAAGGCGGCCTACATCGACGACCACGGCAGCGTCTTCAACCAGGACCTGCTCGGGGCGATCGAGCTGGGGTACATGCTCGACAACGCGGAGTGCACCTGCGTCGCCGCGCTGGAGCGCAAGGAGAGCCGCGGCGCCCAGTACAGGACCGACTTCCCCGAGCGCAACGACGAAGAGTGGCTCAAACACATCGACCTCGAGCAGGCCGACGACGGGCCCGAGATCTCATACTCCGAGGTGACCATCACCCAGTGGGAACCGGAAGCGAGGACTTACTGAGCGCATGCGGAGGGAGCATCCATATCTGATTCTCTGCGACCGGAGCATGCGCGAAAGAGGGTGTTCATAGATGGCCGATTACACGATCAAAGTCCGCAGGTTCCAGCCCGAGAGCGGCGAGGGGCCCTACTGGGAGGAGTTCGGGGTCGAGCTCGAGCCGTCGCTCTCGGTTCTCGACGCCCTGCTGCAGGCAAAGGACCGCGACGACGGCTCGCTCTCGGTCCGCTGCTCCTGCCGCGCCGCGATCTGCGGCTCCTGCGGGATGAAGATCAACGGCCGGTCCGGCCTCGGCTGCAAGACCCAGATCGGCGAGGCGCAGGAGCAAGCCGACAAGGTGGCCAGCGCGGTCAATGGAGCGGCAAGCGGCCCCCGCACGCGGGAGGCTGGGCGCGAGATCGCCGGTAATGATGAGCGTGCCCAGCCGGGAGCGGAGGAGGCCGCGCCTATCATCGTTGAGCCGATGGGGAACATGCCCGTGATCAAGGATCTGATCACCGACATGGAGTCGACGCACTGGGCCAAGATCCGCCGCGTCACCCCCTGGCTCCTGCCCCACGGCGAGCCGCCCGAGCGCGAGTACGTCGTCGAGCCGGAATCGATGATCGACATCACCCAGTCGATGGCCTGCATCCAGTGCGGCGCCTGCGTCTCCTCCTGCCTCTCGATGGAAGCCGACCCCGACTTCATCGGCCCGGCGGCACTGGCCAAGGCCTACCGCTTCGTCGGCGACCCGCGCGACGCCGAGACGGTGGAGCGCCTGCACGACCTTGCCGAGGACCCGCACGGGATCTACGACTGCACCCACTGCTTCAGCTGCATCGACGCCTGCCCGAAGGGCGTGGCGCCGATGGACCAGATCATGCGTCTGCGCCGCAGGGCCGGCGAGGAGGGGATCGAAGACCCCAACAGCGGTCACGACCACGAGATCGCCTTCGTCAAGATCATCGAGAAGAAGGGCACGCTCGACGAGGCCCTGCTCCTCCAGGAGTCCTTCGCGCCCGGCGCCAAGGGCAAGCTGAAACCCAGCAAACGGGCGATCAGGGAAATGATCGGCTCGATTCCGACCGTGCTCCGCGCGATCAAGACCGGTAAGGCACGCTCGCTCGCGAAGCTGGTGCCCGGCATCCACCACAAGCTCCCTGACGGCGCCCAGGACGAGGTCCAGGCGATCTACAGGCACGCCGAGGAGCACAACGAGGAATTCAACCTGTACATCAAGGGCGAGGAGGGCGACGAGGAGGCCGCGGTCGAGGAGGGCCTCGAGCCGGCCCACGCCCCCGCCAGCGAGGAGGCTTCACAGTGAGCGAGACGATCAAGGTCGCCTACTGGCCCGGCTGTGTCTCGCGCGGCTTCACCCCTGAGCTGCACGGCTCGATGGCGCTGGTCGCCGAGCGCCTCGACATCGAGCTGGTGACGCTGGACCGTGCCAACTGCTGCGGCGCCGGCGTCATCGCCGAGCACAACCAGGAGCTGGCCGACACGCTCAACGCCCGCACCTTCGCCCTCGCCCAGCAGACCGGGCTCTCGATGATGAACATCTGCTCGACCTGCCAGGGCGCCCAGTCGGAGTGCCAGCAGCGCCTCGACGCCGACTCCGCCTACCGCGCCCACGTCAACGAGGCGCTCTCGGGCCAGGGACTCAAATATGAGAAGGACGTGGACGGCTTCACCAACAAGAACTTCCTCTGGCTGCTGGTCGAGGACTACGGACTCGACAAACTCGCTGCCCAGGTAGTGCGGCCGCTCTCGGGTCTCCGCGTCGGCCCCTTCTACGGCTGCTACATAGTCCGTCCCAAGGAGCGCCTCGGCTACGAGGACCATCCCGACCGCGACATCTACCTGGAGAAGGTGATCGAGACGCTGGGTGGCGAGGTCGTCGAGTACGACGGCGCCCGCAAGTGCTGCGGCTTCCCGGTGATCACGATGAACCGCGAGACCTCGCTGAAGCAGGCCGGCACCCACGTCGGCGACGCGATCGACGCCGGCGCCGACTGCCTCGTCACCCCCTGCCCGCTCTGCCACCTCAACCTCGACATGCAGCAGCCGGAGGCGGCCAAGGTCGTCAACCGCGACCTCGGCCTCGCCGTCCTGCACCTGCCGCAGCTGGTCGGCCTGGCGCTCGGCGCCGAGCCCAAGCAGCTCGGGATGAGCAAGCACATCGCCTCGACCGGCTGGGTCGAGGAGCGGCTCACCGGCGTCGCCGCCTAGCGAGAGCTGGCGAACTAGAGCCGAATCGCAAGCAGGGCGCTGCCAAAGGCAGCGAGGATGCCGGCCAGGGTGATGATCATCGAGTTCTGAAGGGCGTCGAAACGCGCATCGATGCGGGCGTTCTGCTTCTCGAAGCGCTCGTCCATGTGCCGCCTTAGGGAGTCGACCTGTGCCGAGAGGTGGTCGAGGCGATCGTCGTTCCAGCTGGTTCTTCCCTGCTCCATCCTGCTCAGGCTAGCGGACAAAACGTTACGGGTGTTTCGCAGAAGTGTGAATTTTCTGCTGGCCAGCACTCAGCCCGACGCGGCGGGCCATCCAGCGGGCACCGAGAGTGTCGGTGAGGCCGTGGGCGACGATCGAGGCGATGATCGCGATCGCGGCGACGTCGAAGATCAGCTCGCCGTTGCCGACCTTCGACTTCAGCACGAAGAGGGCGAACAGCATCGAGGCGACTCCCTTCGGCCCGAACCAGGCCATGAAGAGCTTCTGCGAGCGCGGCAGGCCGGTGCGCAGGAACGAGAGCATCACCGCAGCCGGGCGGGCGACGAGCAGCGCGAAGAGGACGAAGAGGACCAGCGGCGGGACGCTGTGGTGGAAGCCGGTGGCGACGATCAGGCCGCCGAAGACGAAGAAGGTCAGCACCTGGAGGATGGCGCTGGCGTTCTCGGCGAACTCGACGAAGCCCTGCGGCACGTCGCGCTCGCTGGCCGCCATCGCGATCCCGCAGACGAAGGCGGCGATCAGGCCGTTGCCGAAGGTGACGTCGGCCAGCCCGAAGGCGAACAGGGCGAAGCCGACCGCGTAGATCCCCTCGTAGCGGGCGGTCATGCCGCCACCCGGGAGGTGGTGATGGAGGCGGCCACCGAGCGCTCCCAGGCCAACCCCGATCGCCGCCCCCACCGCCGCCTCGCCGACCAGCTTCATCGCTTCGCTGCCGGCGTCGCCACCGGGGCTGGCCAGGACGAGGAAGAAGAGGACGAAGGGCAGGGCAAGGCCGTCGTTGAGCCCTGACTCCAGGTTGAGCGTGTGCCGGACCGCGCTCGGCACCAGCCGCGAGGTGACGACGGCGGAGGTGACAACAGGGTCGGTCGGCGAGAGCACGGCCGCCAACAAGAAGGCCTCGGCCCAGCTCAGCTCGGGAAAGAGCGCCTTCGCCGCCAGCGCCAGCAGCGCCATCGTGATCGGCATCGCGATGATCAGGGCCCTGGCGACCGGGCTCCAGTGGCGGCGCAGCAGCTCGCGCTCGACGAACATCCCGTCGGAGAAGAGGGTCAGGACCAGCGCCAGCTCGATCAGCTCGACGATCGCCTTGTCGGTGGCATCGACGTGGACCACCCCGGCGGCGGCGAGGCCGATCCCGAGCACGACCGAGAGCACCGAGGCGGAGAGCACCGTCCCCTTCATCACCCCGGAGAGCGCCGCCACCGCCGCCAGCAGGCCGCCGAACAGCAGCAGCGCCTGGCCGAAGCCGATGTCCACCGGCTAGTCCCGGCTGCCGAGCAGGCCGCGCTCGACCAGAAGCTCCGCAACCTGGACGGCATTGGTGGCGGCGCCCTTGCGCAGGTTGTCGGAGACGATCCACATGTCGAGGGCGCGCTCGTTGCCGGGGTCGCGGCGGATGCGACCGACGAAGACGTCGTCCCTGCCGGCGGCATCGGTCGCCAGCGGGTAGCGCGCGGCGGCGGGCTCGTCGACGACGCTCACTCCCGGCGCCGCGGCCAGCAGCTCACGCGCCCGCTCCGGGCTGAGCTCCTCCCGCGTCTCGACGTTGACCGCCTCCGAGTGACCGGTCACGACCGGCACCCGCACGCAGGTCGCGCTGATCCTGATCTCCTCGTCGCCGAGGATCTTGCGGGTCTCGTTGATCAGCTTGCGCTCCTCGTCGGTGTGGTCGTCGCCCTCGGGGAAGTTGCCGGCCTGGGGCAGAGCGCTGAAGGCGATCGGGTGGGGATAGACCCCGGCCACCGGCTCCTGGCCGTCGAGCACCGCCCTCGACTGCTCGAGCAGCTCGTCGATCGCCGCCTTGCCGGTGCCGGAGACAGCCTGGTAGGTGGAGACGACCAGGCGCTCGATCCCGGCCTCGTCGAAGAGCGGCTTCAGCGCCACGACCATCTGCATGGTCGAGCAGTTGGGGTTGGCGACGATGCCTTCGTGGCCCTCGAGGGCGTCGGGGTTGACCTCGGCGACGACGAGCGGCACCTCGTCGTGCATCCGCCAGTAGCTGGTGTTGTCGACCACGGTCGCTCCGGCGGCGACCAGGCGCGGGGCCCACTCGGCGCTGACCGCACCGCCCGCCGAGGAGAGGACGAGGTCGAGCCCCTGGATCGACTCCTCGCTCAGCTCGCGGCACGCCAGCGCCGAGCCGTTCCACTCCAGCTCCCTGCCGGTGGAGCGCTCGGAGGCGAATGGGACGAGCTCGGCAACCGGGAAATCGCGCTTGGCGAGCAGCTCGAGGATCGTCGAGCCGACCAGCCCGGTCGCGCCCAGGACACCGACTCTGTAACCGTCGCCCGCCATCGCCGGATTATGACGAGGGCTCAGCCGGCGATCGTGGGCCGGTGCTCGGGGCCCGTCGGGTCCTCCGGCCGGATCGCGTCGTCGCCGAGATCGAAGGCGTCGTGCAGGCCACGGACCGCGTCGGCGACCCGGTCGGCGGCGATGACGCACGAGATCTTGATCGGCGAGGTGGAGATCATCTCGATGTTGATCCGCTCGGCGCCGAGAACCTCGAAGACTTTCGCGGCCACGCCCGGGTGCGAGCGCATGCCGGCGCCGACGATCGAGACCTTGCCGATCTGCTCGTCGGTGCGAACGCCGCTGCTGACGTCGCCGAGCGCGGCGATCGTGTCGGTGGCGGTGGTCAGGTCGGAGCGATCGACCGTGAAGGAGAGGTCGGCGAGCTGGTCGCCGCCCACCGGCTCGTTCTGGATGATCACGTCGACGTTGACGTTGGCCTCGGCCAGCGCCTTGAAGATGCGGCCGGCGACGCCGGGCTCGTCGCGGACGCCGGTCAGCGTCACGCGGGCCTCGGCGCTGGAGTGAGTGACGGCGGTTACGAAAGGTTGCTCCACGATTTGATCCTCGGCGACCACGAGGGTACCGGGGCCGTCCTCGAAGCTGCTGCGGCAGTGGATGCGGACACCGTGGTTGCGGGCGTACTCGACCGAGCGCAGCTGCAGGACCTTGGCTCCGGAGGCCGACATCTCGAGCATCTCCTCGAAGGAGACGCGGGGCAGCTTGCGGGCGTCGGCGACGATCCGCGGGTCGGCGCTGAAGACGCCGGAGACGTCGGTGTAGATCTCGCAGACGCTGGCGGCGAGTGCCGCCGCGAGGGCGACGGCGGTCGTGTCGGAGCCACCGCGGCCGAGCGTGGTGACGTCGCGGCTGTCGGTGGAGACGCCCTGGAAGCCGGCGACGAGGACGATTCGGTCCTCTCCCAGCGCCTCCTGGATCCGGTCGGCGCGAACGTCGATGATCCGCGCCTTGGTGTGGGAGGAATCGGTGACGATCCCCGCCTGGGAGCCCGTCAGCGAGATCGCCTCGTGGCCCATGTCGTGGATCGCCATCGCGCAGAGCGCGCAGGTGATCCGCTCCCCGGTGGAGAGCAGCATGTCCATCTCGCGGGCCACCGGCCGCTCCGATATCTCCTGCGCCTGGCTGACCAGTTCGTCGGTCGTCTTGCCCCGGGCCGAGAGCACGGCGACGACCCGGCTGCCGGCCTCGCGGGCGGCGACGATCCGCCCGGCGGCACGTTTGATCTGCTCGGCCCCGGCGACGGAGGTGCCGCCGAACTTCATCACGACGATGTCGGAATCGCTCCCGCTCATGGGTGCCTGAGGATAGTCGGCGCCTAAAGCAACGGCCGGGTACGCCGATAACCCCGTGCGTGGAGCCGGAAACGAGCAACATGCCGATCGCGGGGTCGGTCGAAGGCGCATCCGTCCAGGGCGGGCGCCTGCTCGTCGCCAGCCGCCTGGCCACCAGACTCTCCCGGGCCTACACGGTCGACGACGTCGCCGGCGACGCGGTCCTACTGCTGCACGAGTCCTTCGACTATTACCTGGCCGTCGTCCAGCGGCTCGACCCCGACGGCTCGTTGCGGGTCGTCGCCGGCGCCGGGCCGCTGGCGGAGGAGGTCGGCGACTTCCTCGCCCTGGTGCAGCCGGTCGAGGTCGGCGTCAACGGTCGCGTCGCCCGCAGCGGCCGGCCGGCGATGGTCAACGACACCCGGCTCGACTCCGACTACCTGACCCGCAACCCGCGCACCGACCCCGGCTCGGAGCTCTCGCTGCCGATCTGGGTCGCGGGCTCGATCTGGGGCGTGATGAACCTCGAGCAGCAGGAGCCCGGGGCCTTCGCCGAAGAGGACCTGCTGCTCGCCCACATCGTCGCCAACCAGGTCGCGGCGGCGATCCACCGCTGCCAGCTGGTCGGCGAACTGGAGGGCGCCTTCCTCACCACCGTCGGCGTCCTTGCCGACGCAGTCGAGCTGCAGGACGCCTACACCGCCGACCACGCCAACGAGGTCGCCGACCTGGCGGTTTCCGTCGGCGAGCGGATGGGCGTCTCCGGCGCCGAGCTGGATCGCCTCCGCTACGGTGCCCTCCTGCACGACGTCGGCAAGATCGGAGTCCCCGGCGAGATCCTCCGCAAGCCCGGCCCGCTGACCCCGGCCGAGCGCGAGCGGATGGACCAGCACACCGCGATCGGCGCCCACATGCTCGAGCGCATCCCCTTCCTCGCCCCGGTCGCGCCGCTGGTCCGCTCCGCCCACGAGCGCTTCGACGGCGGCGGCTATCCCGACGGCCTGGTAGGCGAAGAGGCCCCCCGCGGAGCGATGATCATCGCCGCCTGTGACGCCTTCCACGCGATGACCTCCAACCGCAGCTACCGCAGGGCGATGGCCCACGAGGAAGCCGTCCGCGAGCTGGAAGCGAACTCCGGCACCCAGTTCGACCCGCTGGTCGTCGAAGCCCTGGTCGCCGAGCTGACCTCAGCGCGCTGTGCCGCCCTTCCTCCCTCCTAAGAGCCTCCCAGGTTGCCGAGCATCGCCTGTTCGGCCATGCGCACCAGGCCGAGGCCGCTGTGGGGACGCATGTCGCTGCTGCGGACGCGGACGTGGGAGCCGTGCGGGCCGACGACCTCGACGATCGTGCAGACATCGCCGATTTCGCAGTCGTCGCCGTAGTCGCCTTCGATCGCCTCCATCTGCTCCGCCACGACCCGGCCGATCTTGCTCTGGTCAAGCGCCATTTCTTGAGCTCCTTTCTGGGATAAGACAGGGAACGCGGATGGGCGACCATATGTGATGCGAATCACACTTGATGATATATCGTGTTGATATATTCTCAAACGATGGAGGAGCTCAGCGCAACCGCCTACGTGATCCTCGGGATGGTCCGCAACGGCCCCAAGTCCGGTTATGAGATCAAGGCCCTGGTCGACGGGACGACGCGCTTCTTCTGGGCTGCCAGCTACAGCCAGATCTACCCCGAGCTGAAACGGCTTTCCGAGGCGGGCCTGGTGAAGGGAGTCGACACCCCGACCGGCGGGCGCAGGCGCACCGTCTACGAGATCACCGCTGACGGCGAGGAGGAGCTGAAGGCGTGGCTGCGGCAGCCTCCGAGGACCTATGAGATGC
>WNFM01089687.1_pt1 | contig 11296 bp, 11 predicted proteins | sample 5400271 | NCBI WGS metagenome assembly WNFM01 (sample SAMN13153352, study PRJNA577476) | soil metagenome | isolation source: 60 cm saprolite on Douglas fir-dominated hillslope | place: USA:California | collected 2013-09-17 | reverse complement strand
CTCTCACAGCCCAAGGTGCTCGATGGTCAGGTCATTGTCTCGTATATTGATGGGCTGGGGCCTCGGCCCGCTGACTACTTCGGACCGACCTCCTATACGGCTATCCAGCCCGACTTCCTCTGGCTTGGAGCGACGGTCGCCATACTCTCGCTGCTGGGCTTCATCTGGCTATCAATGCGAGTCATCCTGCCGATTGCGCGGCAGTTGCGTGCCGGGGGCACACGCACTATTCGCGGTCTGCTCGCTGTTGCAGATGACGCTGCTTGGCGGGCGCATCTGCTGCTGTTGCTATGGCCGGTCAGCCTGCTCGCGATGACCATTCGACACTCCAGTCCAGTCTACCCGGACTACGCGTATGTGATTGACTCGGTCGCCTACCTCACTATCGGGGTTGCGGCTGTGGAGGCCAAGGCGGCGCTTCGAAGCCTGAGCGCAGGCACGGGCAGCGGGTGGACCGCGAGGTCGCTGCGCGTCGCTCTGGACGCCATCGCGGCTATGCCGCTGGCGGTGGACAGCGTAATCGTGGCGGCCCAACTCGCGGTGACTGGCATCTTCATCTTCGTCTTCGCATCCGGCAGCGGCTATGGATGGTCGTGGAGCGGCGTCCCCATCCTCAGCTATGAGCGGGCACTTGCCGCAACGACGCAGTGGGCGGCGCGTCTGGATCCGGGTGATCCCTACATGGGTCTGTACTGGGTGCAGCGGCAGAATAACGTAGGTAGCGGCTCGGTGGCATGGTCCAGCTATGTGGCGACGGACTGCGTCATCGGGCCGCCATCTGCGACAGGAGGCGTCATGCTCTCGTTGACGACTCAAGGGTTCGCGCTGCAAGCCCTGCTGCATGGGTCCGGTGCCCGTCTGCTCGAGACACTACCAATGGCGCGCGGTACGAACTACAGTGTGTATGCGCTCGCGGCAGATCGATCGACCGCTCCTGGCCAGGCAACGCTAAACGGCGAGATCCAGCTCAATACCGCGTCCGTGGCCGAGTCCGGCGCAGATATGCCGGCGCGCCTAGTGACAACATGGACAGTGCTGCAGACGTCATCGCCCAACTCTGTTCAGCAGTACCACTTCCACTTCCTGTTCCAACAAGGGCGACAGGTCGCTGATGCCATGTCCAGCTGTACGCCGAGCAACTGGGCCGCTGGCGAACGGATTGTGGTGGTAACGCCTCTGCCGGCGGACCTGAACCCGCAAGCCGCACTTGAGCCGCGCGTTATCGTCTCGCGCGACACGCATAGCTGGTATCGCCCGCGGCTTGGCCCCTTCCCGCTCGATACAGCGAAGGAACTGACTATCAACAGCGTCGTGCTGCCCCCGGGTAGCGCGCGCGGCTCGGGCGTCGCGAACCCCGACCAGGCGGCGCTCGACCGCAGCACCGTGCCAATCGTGCTCACGGCGAGTGCGAGTGCGCTTCGCACGTGAGCGGCGACGACGCACCTCGCTGTTGACGTGTCACTACAGTACCGATCAACGCGATGCCTCTCGTGCATGCTTTTGCTAGGCTGCCGAAGATGGAACCAGTGTTCATCGCCAATTGCTTTCCCTGAAAGTGCGTGTGAGAGGAGCTCGCGATGGCACTCGTAGTGGGGAAGATGATTGTAGCGAATGCGCTCGTGCTATTTGGTGCCATCGCCACTGTGCGAGTGCTGCGGGTGAGGGGGCTGCTTGCGGGTCTGCTCACGGGATTCACCGCCGCCATCGCCCAAATCGTGGGAACGTCGCTCCTTGCGGGCGCGCTCATCCAACGCCTGACTCCCGCCATGCTCATCGTACTCAATGGGCTCGTGTGCATCGGGCTGGTCCTTCTCGCCTGGCGCTTTGGCGAGCCCTTCTCGCGGGATCAGGTGGGCGCGTATTTCCGACGGCTCGGGGGAGCACTTGGCGCGGTGCTGATGACGCCCTGGTCGGCGGCACTGCTCCTCTTGACCCTGGCGAATATGCTCTGGCTCAGCGTCGCGGCGCTTATCGTGCCACCGTATGACTGGGATGGGCTGGCCTACCATCTCCTGGCAGTCGTGACCTGGATTCAAGCCGGCAAATTCGCATTCTCGCCGCACATGAGCAATGTCAACTTCTATCCCTTCAATACCGAGCTGATCTATGACTGGCTGGCGATCTTCCCGCACAACGGCTCGCTCGTCCGGCTGGGGCAGATGATCTTCGTCGTTGGCGGCATGCTCGGTCTGGCTGGCATCTGCCGCCTCTTTGGGCTGAGCAAGCCCATTGCCTCCAGTGCAGGCTGCCTCTTCTTCCTAACGCCCATCGTGCTGGCGCAGGTGAACACCGCGTACGTGGATGTGGCCCTTGCCTCCATGGTCATCGTCTGCTTCTACTTCGTGCTGCGCTATGCCCAGGATGGCGCCTGGCAGACGCTTCTCATGGCTGGCAGCAGCGGCGGCGTCGAGCTCGGCGTGAAGGCGTCAGCAGTGGCCTATATCGGCATCGCCCTGGTGACCCTGGTCGGAGTGTGCATCGCTCGTGACCGCGCTAGCATCAAACGGTCGGTGCGATGTGTCGCTGACTATGCCGTGAGATTGGCGGGGAACCTCTTCCTCTTCGCTGGACTTCCCATCCTTTTGCTTGGCACGTATTGGTATATTCGCAACTGGGCGACGTTTGGGAATCCGCTCTATCCTGTCACGGTGAAGCTCCTGGGCCATCAGATATTCCCCGGGCTGGGCACCTTCGACTCATACTTCATGAGATCGAACACACCAACAGAGCTTGCGAACCTGCCCCCATGGTCCCAGGTGGCCTATTCGTGGCTTCATGAGACCCGGCTTGGGGGTGGGGAGTACTATGGGTACGATCAGAGCATCGGCGGCTTCGGCTTGCAGTGGCTCATCTTGGAGCTGCCGCTGCTCGTCGGCGTGAGCGTTTTCTCCCTTGTCAAGAGGCGGGTCATCGTCTTGGGCTTCTTCCTGCCGTTTCTGGCGATCTTCCTGGCGCAGCCCGCCAACTGGTGGAGCCGCTATACCCTCTCCTTTGTGGCGATAGGCATCTTTGCGCTGTGCTACACCGTGGAGAGGCTCAAGCTCCCAGTCGTTGGTGAGGTCATCAAGTGGGTGGTCTTAGCCCTAGCCCTGGTCGGCATCAGCCTCAGCTCTATCCAAGGGCAGAACGCGCCGGCCTTCGTGCGCAAGGCTCTTGCCATGCCCACGCAAGACCGCACCATCGGCAACCTGAATAAGCCGCAGTACCGGTGGGTGGATTCCGTGCCTCGTGGCTCGCGAATTGGCTATCCCCGCCTGACATGGGACCATGGGGAAGTCTATACACTCTTTGGCCCTGACTTCTCCAACCAGGTCTTCGTCGTCTCCACCGCCAGCCGCGAGGAGTTTCTGCGCGAGGCACAGGCGGATAACATCAGCTACTATTTTTCCAGCGAGGATGCCCCTGAGATTGCGTGGCTGAAAGCTGACCACCGCTTCCACCTCATTGACACGACCTGGGGACCGTACGACGGGCATAACTGCGTCTATGAGGTGCACTGGTGACAACTCCCCATGGCCACAGCCGGGGCTTCTAGTCTTGCTCCAGCGGTTGCTGCCCCAACGCCAAAATGTTTAGACTCGCGTTGGCTCTGTTGACATCCTCAATTGTGAGATGCCACACCTCCACTAGGAGGTGATCATATAGCCGAGGTCGCCGTTCTCCAGTTTGCTCGTGCGACGCGTGAGGTGACCGAAGCCGCCCTGCCATGCCTGTCCGCTCCGGGCACAGTGCACCAAAGCGCAGGCGACCGGGCGGAGCATGACGCTGCGCTTTCCACGCGAACGCCACGACATGGTGCAGGCCGCACGTGCTCGTCAGCAGACGCCCGATTTCCATGAGGTATATCAGGCGCGTTGCGGCGTGGAGGGCACCTTCACCCAAACGACGCGCAACACCGGCATGCGTCGGGCGCGCTCTGTTGGCCAGCGCAAGACGCCTCTCCAGCACCTGTTCACCGCCTTGGCGACCAATATCCTCTGCCTCGTCTGCTGGCTCGAAGGGGCACCGCTTGCCAGAACGCGGACCTCGCGCTTTGCTGCTCTCGCTGCTTAGTTCCTAGTTCGCCAACAGTATCGAATACACGTTAATTGCGTTGTTCCTCAAAGGCGATAGACGAAACAGCGACGAAGCGTGCGGTGCGGGGGCGGTGGGCGTCCCCAGACCCAGGGTTTGGCATGGCGGTTGAGCTGGGCGGTGGCGATTCGGGTAACATAGGCGATGTCGTCGGCGTTGGCGACCGAGACCCCGGCGAAGGCTTTGCGCCGGAAGAGGCGCCACCAGCCCTCGATGAGGTTGAGCCAGGCGGCGCCGGATGGGATAAAGGCGTGCTGGACACGCGGGTGAGCGGCCAACCAGTCCCGGATGGGGCCACTGAGATGGCTGGAGAGGTTGTCGGCAATGAGGTAGAGATCGCCCTGGGGATAGGCCTGGTCGAGCGTGTGCAGCAGCGCCAGGTAGCCTGCGGTGGTGCGCGCGGGCGCGGTCTGGGTCAGGACCTGGCCGGTGCGTACGCACAGCGCTCCATAGACCCAGACCTTCTCCAGTCCGCGGTCATAATCCAGCGGCACCTTGATGCGGTGGCCATCCGGGGACCAGCCAGGAGCCGGTGGGAAGTTCCTGGGCGTTACGGGGCCGAGCTCGTCGACGCAGACAACCGTCGCCCCTTCAGGGGGTGCAGTGTAGAGCGCGACGATACGCGTCCTTTTGGGGCGAAGTCGGGATCCTTGCTCGTGGCCCACCGCCGCGTGCGCCGCCAGCGCACGCCCTCGCGGCGGAAGATGCGCCGCACTTGACTGCGCGCCACCTGGATGCCGCGCTGCTGGGCGGCGGCGGTGAGCGTATCGAGCGTCCATTCGGGCTCACCAGCAGGGTTGGGCGCTGCCAGCTCGCCGGTCAGTTCGTAGGTCGGTTTCCCCGGTGGAGGCAGCTTGACTAGCGCCAGGATCGTGCTGCGTTCGAGCTGCGTGAGCCGCGGTGGGCGCCCAGAGCCGGGCTGCATCCCCAGCCCTTCGCGGCCGCGCTCGTTGAAGGCGTGCAGGCGGTCGCGGACGGTCTGCGGATGACAGCCCATGTCAGCGCTGATTTGGGCAGTGCGCTGGCCATCCCAACTGCTGACGATCATCTTGGCGTGGATGATCCAGTCGGCGGGCGCATGCACGCTGTGGGCCAGTTTGCGGACTTGATGCGCTTCGGCCGCGTCGAGCGGCGGCCGGGCGGCCAGATGCTTGGGCATACCAGACCTCCTTTGCCCGGCACTGCCGCACATTTCTTGCCATTTTTAAGGAACAACGCATAATCGGTACTTTGTTAAAGGAGGTGGTATCCTAGGGGGAAACACGCACGGACGGAAGGAGGTGACCGATGGCGATGGCCGCGCTTTCCCCCCATGAGTCCGCCGCGGTGCCGCTGCCACTGGAGCAGTCTGCCCGCGCGTTCGACGAGCAGTTTCATACCCACATCCAGCGCCGGCGCTTTCGCGAGTACCTGGCGGGGCTGCTCGTGCCCCGCGACCGCACCAAGACGCTGACCGCGCTGGTGGGCGCTGAGCCGATTACGCAGGCGCAGACGGCCCCCGTCCAGCAACTGCAGTTCTTCCTCTCTGAGGCCGACTGGGACGCGGAGGCGGTGACGGCGCGTCGCCTTGAGGAACTGCACGCCGACCCGCTGACGACGCCGCATGCGGACGGCGCGCTGGTCATCGATGAGACCGGCGACCGCAAGGACGGGACGCACACCGCCCATGTGGGGTACCAGTACTTGGGCTCGATTGGCAAGCTGGGCAACGGCATCGTGGCGGTGACCAGTCTGTGGGCCGACGAGCGCGTGTACTACCCGCTGCATGTGCGCCCCTCCACGCCGGCCGCGCGGCTGGCGGGTGGCAAGCAGCATCCGGCCTTTCGCACCAAGCCGCAGCTCGCCCGCGCGCTGGTGGCGGCGGCCCGCGCCGCTGGCATCCCCTTCCGCGCGGTGGTCGCCGACAGCCTCTACGGCGAGCATCCGGACTTCACTCGCACGCTGTGGCACGCCGAGATTCCCCTGGTGCTGGCGATCAAACCCGCGCAGGTCGTCTGGACGCTGCCCCCCGAGCCGGAGTCGCCGTGGGAGGCGGCCGACCGGTTGCGTTGGGACCCCACCCACGATGCGCAGCAGCCCGGTGCCTGGACCGCGGTGGTGCGCCGCTTCCATGACGGCCACGAGCAGACGTGGTGGGCGGTCGATCTGCAGCTGGGGGGCAGTTAGGGGCCCGAACGCCCCTACCGGTTGGTCGTGGCGACGAGCGATCCGCGCACGCTGCCCAAGGCGAGCACCTGGTATCTGATCACCACCCTGCCGCTGCCCGGCACGAGGCGGGCGGCGCAGCATCCCGCCCTGCCGGCCGCGGACCTGAGGGAGGTGGTGCGGCTGTACGGCTTACGCCAGTGGGTGGAGCAAGGCGACAAGCAGGTCAAGCAGGAATTAGGGTGGGCCGACTTCCCGGTCCGGTCCGACCGCGCCATTCGCCGCCACTGGGCGCTGGTGTGCTGCGCGTTCGCGTTCTGCTGGTGGGCGGAGAGCCACCGCGCGCGCGCAGACGCCACCGCTGCTCCGCTTGCCAGCGATGCAGCCCGCTCCCGCTCCCGCTCCCTCCCCCGCCCCCAGGTGCCGGGAGCGGGGGAAAAATGGAGTCCTCGCGCCACCGGGGGCCTCACCGACCGCGCCCAGCGGCTCCTGGCGGCCGCCGTCGTGGCCACGGGCGCTGCGGCAGGTGCAGGGCTGGCTTGATCCCTGGCGCGTCGTGCAGCGCTGCTGGCAGGCTTGGTCGCACGCCCCACCGCCACCGTCGCTGCAGGCGCTACTAGACGCCGTCACCAGCGGCCAGCCTCCTCAATGGCGGCGCGCATCCCGAAGCCTGTCTCCGCGCCCTCGAACGGTCTTTTGCCTGAACCAGTCGAAGACTGGCCCGATTGAGGAACGACGCATAATGCTACTTTCTTCTGGGACCTTGTCGTTTCGTGATGCGTCGAGGCCGCCAGTGGAAGCAGGTAGTCGAGCGAATGAGATCGGGACGGGCTTGCAGGGCCGCACAGCGCGCGGCTTGGGCGTCCTCGAGTTCATCGATGGAAGGGAAGTAGTGGTTGGCCAGCGTGGTGTTGGTGAGCGGCCCGAGGTGTTCAGCGGGCTGCAGCTCGGGGAAAAGGGTGGCAGGAACAAGCAGATGCACGCGCTCGCAGTGCCGCGTAGTTGCGAGCGCACGTATTATCCACACACGCTATGGATGCTGGCCCTGCGGGGTGTACTTGTAGACGTTGAACTCCGGGCCAGACCAGACTTCGACGAATCCTGGGCCCGGAGAGCTGACGCGCGCGGTCCAGATAACTCGCGAGCCCTCTACGTGCAGCGGCAACGTCCAGGGGAAATCGTCAAAGTACGGCATTCCGGCGTAGAATGCGATGTCCTTCCTCAGCACCAGCTGGTCGCTCGGTCGCACGTGTGCTTGCAGATAGAGGCCGGCATCGCGCACGCCCCATGAGGTGCCCTCAACATAGGTCAGCGATCCCCGCTCTGCGGGGAGGTGGATTGCCTCGGTGAGCGTGCTGAGGGCCAACGGCGCCGCGAGCGCCAGAACGATGACGGGTGCGTAGAGCAGTGCGCACTTAGCAGATGAGCTCAGATCGACACGCGCCGATCCCAGCCACGCTGCAACGTCGTCGCTCGCCACGCACGCCAGTGCCCCAGCAAGTAGCACCGCAACCGCGGCCAGCCCACCTAGGCGGTAGGTAAATGGTATCGAACCGGACCGGCCGACCAGCAACGCCAACACGACCGCGCCGGCAATCAGCGACAGCGCGGCCGCAGGGCGTGACTCCTGGCGCCGGTGGATAATCGCGAAGGCGAAGATCGCGCACAGCGGGAAACACACCGCAATGATAGGAGCATCATACTTGGGGAAACCCCAGGCCTGCGCGGCGAGAAACAGCAGGTCGACACCCAATACAAGGCAGAAGAGCAACATCTCGGCAAGCACGTACTGCCCGTGGCTCTCCGCCGCTTCAGCCTGCGCATGCACCCGTGTCGTCGGGCGAGCGGCACTGATGGCACTGATAACGAGTAGGGCTACGCACAGCGCGAGCGCCGCCGCCAGCCATTCAAGGTGTGCCACGCCCATCCAGCCGGCGCGGAAGAAGCGCAGCAGAGCAAGCCAAGAAGAGAGAGCAATGACCACCCCATCCCGCATGCCAATGTCCTGCCAGTTGCCATACAGTGCGGCAAGGACTGCGCTGATCGCCAGCGATCCGCCTAGCGCGACCACCGCGACGACTACGACCCATGTACGCGTGCGTGGGAGCATTCGCAGGCGACCGGCGAAGTACAGCGCGAGCGCCGCAGCCAGCGGGGCAGCGGCGGTGAGCGCCCAGAGTGCAAACGAGCCGCGCTGGGCACCGAAGTGCTGCCAGTTGAGGGGATACGGAACGAGTGCCAATACCTGATTGACGCGGGCGGCGCTATGATCGAGCGTCAAGCTGGCCGGAATACCCGACCACAGCGAGTACAGGTCATAGCTGACATAAAAGAGGGCGGTGCCCCCACCGACGACCACCAGTGAGCGCAACCCTTCACGCCAGTGGCGAAAGGCCATCGCCAGGAGCAGTATAAGGCCCATTGCCGCCACCAGTGCAGGAAATGGTCCCAAATTACTCCAGGGCACGAGAGCGAACGCCAGCACCTGCGCGGCAAGTCCGCGATTTGTATCGTTGTAGCGTAGGCGCAAGAACCAGAACAGCAGTACCGTCGTCACACTGAGCGTTGCGGTGAAGTCGATGAGCTGCGACCCGCGAGTTGTCAGTGGATGCAGCTCGTACAGCAGAGCCGCCGCAAGTGGCGCCATGAATTGCCACCGCGCGCCCGCACCGAGCCGCACAACCAGCTGCCGCGCGACGCCATAGATGAGCAACGCCGACGCTACGAGGCACAGGAGATTGAGCAACCGCGCGGCGACTTCAGGCGCAACGGGCAAGTGCAGAAACAGCGCAAGTATGTACAGATACAGTTCGGGGTGCCAGTTCGCTATCGCGTCAAAGTCGGCGCCATGCTCGACAGCAGTGATGAACCCGTCAGGTGTCGTATAGATGGTTGATGGTCCGAGGCCCCGGACATTGTCCTGTCCGATCAACGTCCAGCCGGCGCTCGTGCTATAGCCGTGGTAATACACCGGAACGCCGTAAGTCTGTATGCCGCGGGCCGCCTCGATAAATTCGACCTCGTCGAGTACCATCGGGCGGGTAAAGTTTGGAGCCAGCGTGACGATCGCAAGCAGGCTGGTTAGGGCGACAACAAGAAGGAAGCGCCGGTAGCGACGCATTGCGCTGATGAGCGACACCCAGGTGGTCGCAGACGCTGCCTTCCCTTCGGCAATTGCCGCGTCATCGGCTGTTTGCGCCGAGCTCCCGTCGCGGCTCGGCGCCGGCTCTCCCCGAATCATTCGCACCTCCCGAGCGCGGTGGCATCGCTCCGTCCCGCGGCGCACCAAAGCGCGGACCGTCACGTTCGCGTGTCGTGGTGCGACGCCGCGAGACCGCGGAATCTGCGCACTCCGACCGGAACCAGGATTGCCTTCTTTTCCATTCTCCGCCATTCTCCGCTGCTATCACTGAATATACCTGCGAGGTCATATGCTTCGGCCACGTTGTGCCCATCGTGTCGATGTACAATTGTATTGTGGGTCGCCGATCGCCAGATCGCCTCAGGCGAAGGTCTCGACGATGACTCACCGGGCATTGGTGGAGAGGGCGCTCGTACGGCTGCTCTCGCCGCCCATGTGGCGCACGTAGACCCGTTCATCTTCTCCTCTCCCGGAGTATGTCCTGGCCGGAGGCCGGCACGAGTGGCACGGGGATGTTCGGGCGCTCGATCGCTGAGTAGCGCCGGTCGCTGCTCGGGACGCTTCTCCCACCGGGAGCGCTTGTGACATAGTCTATGGTCCAGGTGAATCCACGCGCCTTCGCGGGCGACCGGGAGATGGACATGCGCTTCGATCTGGCGTTCGCCCATGGCGAGCCGAGACGCCTCCGCTGGCGTTGTCCTGTACCGCCAGCGGCGGTGTCCGGACGCGGATTCCACGCCAACTAGGCGCCCCGGGCAGCGAGCGCGCCGTGAGCATGCCGGCACTGGTGCCGAAGGGGTCGTGCGATTACATGCGTAGTCGCTGACGATGGAGTGTCGCGACACGTTGCTGGACGCGGCGCTCATCTAAAGGCTGTACGAGAAGGCGTCAGAACTGGGATGCCGCCTCCATCAAGCGTGCTGATGCAGCAGGAAGGGATTGACACTGGGCGCAGGGCGCCCCTGGACCACGGAGATGGGCTAGGATTGGAGTGGCTTGACCAACACCAGGAGGTGTGCCATGCCTGCTGCTACCTCCACGCCCTACCCCACCGACCTGAGCGAATGCGAGTGGACGATCCTGGCGCCGTTGCTGCCGCAGCCCAAGCCGGGAGGGCGCCCGCGTAGCGTGGACCTGCGCAGGGTCCTTTGAAGTTGACCCATTTTGGTGGGTCTCTTGAGCTTTTGGTGAACCAGCAAGGTGATTGAATCGCAGAGATGGTACAGCTGGAGAGAAGTTCAGCTTATCTGAAGAGGTTTGCCGTGCCATCTCCTGCGACGATTCTGCCCGATCCTATCGGCTTGCACCTGCTGGGTCTTGCGGCTGACAGCGCCTCCATTACGGCCACCGTCATCACGACCGATCCAGTCGCTTCTTGCCCGCTGTGTGGGCATCCCTCGACACCTGTCCATTCCCGCTACACGCGCCGCCTCGCCGACCTGCCCTGGCATGGTATTGCCATGCGGCTGGTGCTCCATGTGCGTAAGTTCTTCTGCGACAACGTCTCCTGCGCGCGTCGCGTCTTCACTGAGCGGCTTCCCGAGGTGGTGGCGCCCTATGCCCGTCGGACCCTGCGGTTGGAGCATTGGTTCACCGTTGTGGGCTTTGCGGCAGGCGGAGCGGTCGGCGCCCGGCTCTTAGGAGAACTGGGCTTGGTTGCGACGCCGGCGATGGTCTTGGCGCGCCTACGCGCCTACCGGTCCTCCCAAAGCGCAACGCCGCGTGTGTTAGGAGTCGCTGATTTTGCGTTTCGTCGTCGGCGGCGGTATGGCACCATTTTGGTGGACTTGGAACGGCATCGTCCGGTGGATCTGCTGCCCGAGCGCAGTGCTGCGGCCTTGGCCAGGTGGCTCAAAGCCCATCCGGGTGTCGAGATCATCAGCCGCGACCGGGGCGGGGATTATGCGGTCGGGGCACGAGAGGGGGCGCCCGACG